>Ga0310811_10014234_pt1 | contig 10362 bp, 8 predicted proteins | sample YCmetagenome_FD_207642 | JGI IMG/M metagenome (GOLD analysis project Ga0310811, IMG submission 207642) | Soil microbial communities from experimental microcosm in Duke University, North Carolina, United States - YC | ecosystem: Engineered > Artificial ecosystem > Soil microcosm > Unclassified ... | reverse complement strand
GGGATGTAGATGACCGCCACGAGGATCACCACGTAGATGAGCGCGTCCTTGACGAAGGCGATCAGCGCGGGGGCGCGGAGCCCGGACTGGTAGGTGTAGGCGGCCAGGATCGCGAAGGCGATGATGAGCGGCAGGTCACCGGTCACCCCCATCGTCTTGAGGACCGCCTCGATGCCGACGAGCTGGAGCGCGATGTACGGCATGGTCGCGAAGATGCCGGTGATGGCGACGAGCAGGGCCAGGGTCGGCGATCCGAACCTCGCCCGCACGAAGTCGGCCGGGGTGACGAGCCCGTGCACGTGCGACACCGACCACAGCCGGATCAGCACGATCATTACCAGGGGATAGACGATCACCGTGTACGGCACAGCGAAGAAGCCCGTCGCGCCGGCGCCGAACACCAGCGCGGGCACCGCCACGAACGTGTAGGCCGTGTAGAGGTCGCCTCCCACGAGGAACCACGTGACCCACGAGCCGAAGTTGCGGCCGCCGAGCCCCCATTCGTGCAGGCTGGCGATGTCGTCGGGCCGCCGCCAGCGGGAGGCCATGAAGCCCATGCCGCTGACGATCAGGAAGAGGACGGCGAAGATGACGATCTCGGTGGTCATCGAGCCCTCCTCGTCATGTGATAGACGACCAGGGTCGCGGCGACGCTGACGAGGACGAAGCTGAGTTGTAACCAGTAGAACAGCGGGATGCCGAACAACCGCGGCTCAACCGCATTGAACAGGGCCGGTATCAGGGGAATGGCGATCGGCAGCAGGAGCAACCAGTTCCATGGACTGCGATCAGTGCGGGGTGTGGTCATCGCATGCTCCTTCGGACACGGACTGCTCCGCAGCGTAAAGTCCGCCGTGAAAGTGAGGGATCACTGATCGCCAAACGGTCGTGTTGCCGCGACGAGCGACCCTCCTCCCATTTCCAAACCCCCCGCCGTGATCATGCACAGGTTCGTGAACCCCCGCCATGACCTGCCCGTCCTCCCGCCGTGATCATGCAGAGATTCGGTATCGCGCGGATCGACCTGCGTCGATCTCGGGCGTGATCATGCGCAGGTTCGGAAATTGTGGTCGTGACCTGGGCCTTCTTCCGGCGTGATCATGCACAAGTTCGGCGGCAAGGCTCGTGAGCTGCGCCCATGCCGACCGTGATCATGCACTCGCGCCGGCCGGGCGAGCCGGCCGTCCGTGTCCGCCGTCCGTGCAGGCCGTCCGCGAATGCTGCCGCATGCCCCGATCGCTCATGTCTGCCAGAGCTGTGCCGGCTCACCACGTGTGTCGTGTACGGCGAAGCCGCACGCCGGAGCTGATCGCGAATGCCCTATGCATGATCACCATCTGAGAATTCGCAGGTCAGGCCGTACGACCACGAATCTGCGCATGATCACGGCGGGCGTTCACGCAGATCAGGGTCCACGACGCCGAACTTGTGCATGATCACGCCGGAAGAAGGCCCAGGTCACGGTCGCGATTCCCGAACCTGTGCATGATCACGCGCAAATCAGGAGAGGTGGGGGAGGATCACGGCGCTGGGGTGGGCGGGGGTGTGCAGGATCTCCTGGTCGGAGGGGTACATGGTGGCGCCGAAGGGCAGCGGGTCGCCGGTCCCCGGATTGCGGGCGATCCGCGGGTAGGCCCCGCTCGCCACATGGACGCGGATCCGGTGGCCGCGGCGGAACCGGTGACCGATCGGCCACAGGTCGACCTCCACCCGGCGTACGCCGTCCCCGTCCGAGGGGATCGAAGGCGTCAGCCGCCTCACACCCTCGCACACGTTCATCGACGACCCGTCGGGGTGCACGTCGCAGACCCGCACCACCATGTCGGTGTGCTCCCGGCTCGACCGCACGTACAGTTCGGCCGTCACAGGCCCGATCACGTCGGTGTCCTCGGCCAGCACGTGCGACGTGTAGACGAGCACGTCCTTCCGGGACTCCAGCCTCCGGTTGTCGCGCGGCTCGGAGTTGCCGATGAGCACGGGGCCGCCGATCACCGGAGTGGGGTTGGCCGGGTCGTACCGGTACGCGTCGGGCGGGGATTCCTGCGGGTTGTCCCGCGACAGCGCGAAACCGGGCTGGAGGTGCCACCGGGCCGGCCGCGTGCTCGCCACCGGCCAGTCCGGGAAGTCCCGCCATTCGTTCGCGCCGGTCACGTAGAGCCGGACGGGGGACGCCCGCAGCCCGGAGGGGTCGCCCATGAGGTGGGCGCGGAACCAGGCGAGCGCGTCGATGTTCGACGCCCTTCCGTGCCGGATGTCGGCGTGGTACCACGGCCCGATCGTGAGGTACGGCTGCCGCCCCGCCGCCCGCATCGCCGCGTAGTCCTTGAGCTGCCACGGCAGGAAGACGTCGTACCAGCCGCCGGTCATCGTGACCTCGGCCGTCACCTCGCCCACGGTGCCCGAGAAGTCTCTCTTCTTCCAGTACGGCGAGGCCGGGTCGGAGTGATTGGCCAGCAGGTCCTGGAAGAACGGCATCGGCCGGCCCGCCGACGCGAGGTCGAGTTCCGACAACGGGCGTCCCGACAGGACGGCGCGCCGCGTCCGCCACGGGGCCGTCAGCGCCGCCATGCCGCCCAGGCGGCCCTCCATCTGCGTGGTCAGCGTGGTCCAGATGAGCGTGGACTCCAGCGCGAACGCTCCGCCGACGTACGCCGCGTCCCGGAAGTTCGACGCGGTGACCTGGGTCGCCATGGCCGCGAGATCAGGCGTCTCCGAGGCGATCGCCCACTGGTTGTAGCCGAGGTAGGAGGGCCCGTGCATGGCGAAGCTGCCGCCGTACCACGGCTGGGCGCGCATCCAGCCGACGGTCGCGAGCCCGTCCTCGCGCTCGTCGCCCAGGGGGTCGAGCAGGCCGCCGGAGCCGAAGCCGCCGCGGCAGCTCTGAATGATCACCTGGAACCCCTGCCGCGCGAACGTCCAGCCGTACAGCCAGCCGAAGACCCCGGCCCGGCCGTACGGTGTGCGGATCAGGATGGTCGGGGGCTGGGGGGCGCCGACGGGGATGTAGTGGTCGGTCAGCAACGCCACGCCGTCCGGCATGGGGACAGGGATGTCGCGCCGCACCTGCACACGACGAGCGGGTACGCCGGGTGGTCGGGGGAGAACCGGCAGCCGTGGGACGGGTAGCCGGGGAACAGGCAGGTAAGCCACGCCGCCTCCTTAACCTCTTGGTAACAGAATATCAATACTCTGTGTCTTCTTGGGGCCTATCGTACTGTTTGTCTGATTTCATGATCGTATTGGGGCGTTGCCTGATCACGACGCGCGCCGCTACCCTTACGGCATGCGAACTTCCGCAGCCCTTCAGTGGTGGCGCCGCTAGCAGGCGGCGCGGGTTCGTTGTGAGCAGATCGACTGGCCGCCCCGAGAGGCGGCCTTTTATGTGTGTCCGCCCCCGGGGCATACGACTTAAAGGGGCGAGACAGTGGAGACCAGCGGATATACCACCGCAGGGGGCGTCGGGGTCGAGCGCGGCGTGCGCGAGGTGTCCGAGGAGGCCCTCGAAGAGATCGTGACGGCCCTGGGGGAGCGCCGTGGCGGGGCGTTCTCCTCCGGAATGGACTATCCGGGCCGCTACAGCCGTTGGGCATTCGGCTACGTCGATCCCTGCGTGGAGATCGTGGCGAGGGGGCGGCGCATCTCGGCGCGCGCCCTCAACGAGCGCGGCCGCGTCGTCCTGCCCGTCATCGCCTCCTGCCTGCTCGCCGCGGGCAAGCCGGTGTCGGAGCCGGACGCCGGTCACGTCGAGGTCCACGTGGCCGAGTCGGAGGATCTGCTGCCCGAGGAATTCCGCAGCCGGCGGCCGACGGTCTTCACCGCGATCCGCGAGGTGATCGCCGCCTTCCAGGGCGACGACCTGCACCTGGGGCTCTACGGCGCGTTCGGCTACGACCTGGCATTCCAGTTCGAGCCGATCCGCTACCGCCTCAGCCGCCCGGCCGACCAGCGTGACCTCGTGCTGCACCTGCCCGACCGGCTGGTGGTGATCGACCGGGTCCGCGAGACGAGCATGGAGTACACCTACGACTTCACCGTCGACGGCGTCTCCACCAGGGGCATGGAACGGTCAGGCGACAGCTTCCCGCTCACCATTCCCACCGAAATGCCGAAAAATCCGGAAAAGGGGACGTACGCCGAGATCGTCGCCACGGCCAAGGAGAAGTTCAAGCGCGGCGACCTGTTCGAGGTGGTCCCCGGCCAGGTCTTCCACTCCTCCTGCACCGATCCTTCCGCCTTCTACCGGTCCCTGCGCACGAGCAACCCGGCGCCGTACGAGTTCCTGCTCAACCTCGGCGACGGCGAGCACATGGTCGGCGCGTCCCCCGAGATGTACGTCCGGGTGACCGGAGACCGGGTCGAGACGTGCCCGATCTCCGGCACGATCGCCAGGGGCGCCGACCCGGTCGAGGACGCCGAGGCCATCAGGACCCTCCTGTCCAGCGTGAAGGAGGAGTCCGAGCTGACCATGTGCACCGACGTGGACCGCAACGACAAGTCGCGCATCTGCGTCCCCGGCAGCGTGAAGGTCATCGGCCGCCGCCAGATCGAGATGTACTCCCGGCTGATCCACACCGTCGACCACATCGAGGGCCGGCTGCGCCCCGAGTTCGACGCCCTCGACGCGTTCCTCACCCACATGTGGGCCGTCACCGTCACGGGGGCCCCGAAGACGTGGGCCATGCAGTTCATCGAGGACCACGAGGAGACCACCCGCCGCTGGTACGGCGGAGCCGTCGGCTTCATCGGCTTCGACGGCTCCATGAACACCGGCCTCACCCTGCGGACGGCCCAGATCCGCGACGGGGTCGCCGCGGTCAGGGCGGGGGCGACACTGCTGTACGACTCCGACCCCGAGGCCGAGGAGCGGGAGACCGAGCTCAAGGCCAGTGCCCTGCTCGCCGCGCTGGCCGCCGTCGGCCGTGACCGGGCGGAGGCCGCGCCGGAGAGGGCCGCCGACCTGCCGGGCGAAGGCCACAAGGTGCTCCTGGTCGACTATGAGGACTCGTTCGTCAACACCCTGGCCGACTACTTCCGCCAGCAGGGAGCCTCCGTCGTGACGTTGCGGCACGGCTTCCCGCCGGAGACGATCGAGGAGATCGCGCCCACTCTGGTCGTGCTCTCGCCCGGCCCCGGCTGGCCGTCCGACTTCGGCGCCTCCGCGCTGATCGAGGCGGTGTACGCCAAGGGCCTGCCGGTCTTCGGCGTCTGCCTGGGACTCCAGGCGATGGTCGAGCACGCGGGCGGCACGCTGGAGCTGCTGCCGTACCCCGAACACGGCAAGCGCGGCCACGTCCGCCGCGAGGGCCCGAGCGCGCTGCTGGAGGGCCTGCCGGAGGAGTTCGTCGCGGCCCGCTACCACTCGGTGCACGCCAAGGAGCCCGGCGTGCGCGGGTTCACGGTCACCGCGTCCACCGAGGACGGCGCGGCCATGGCGATCGAGGACGTGGAGAACCGGCGTTTCGGGGTGCAGTTCCACCCCGAGTCGATCCTCACCACGCAGGGTGGCGCCGGGGCCCGGATCATCGCCAACGTCCTGCGGCTCGCCCGCTGAGCCCGCCCGGGTAAAGCAGGTAAAGAGGGACGCGAAAGCCGCGCCGGCACGGGAGTGGAGCCGTAAAGTCCACTCCCGTGCCGGAGATCAGAGTGGACGACGCGCTGCCCGTGCCCCTGCCCGACCCGGTCCGTGCCGCGCTCGTCGCCCCGATGGTCGACCACCACTGTCACGGCGTACGGCGCGACGACCTGTCCAGGTCGGAGTTCGAGACTCTGATCACGGAGGCCGGCACACCCGCGCCGCCCGGCACCACGCACTTCGATACTCCCGCGGGCATGGCGATCCGGCGCTGGTGCGCCCCCGCTCTCGACCTCGAGCCGCACGTGTCGCCCGCGGTCTACCTGTCCCGCAGGGCGGAACTCGGCGCGGCCGAGGTGAACCGCCGGCTGCTGAGGAAGGCGGGCATCGCGGCCTTCCTGGTGGACACCGGGCTCGACCGGCCCGAGCTGCTCAGCGCGGCCGAGATGGGCCGGACGGGCGGGGCGGCGGCCGACGAGGTGGTCCGGCTGGAGCAGATCGAGCAGGAGGTCGCCACCGCCGGCCTTTCCGCCGTGGGCTACGTGAAGGCGCTGCGCGACGAGCTCGCCGTCAGAGCCGCGCGCGCGGTGGGGCTGAAGTCGATCGCCGCCTACCGCTGCGGGCTCGGATTCGACCCCTCCCGGCCGTCCAGGGGAGCTGTGATCGCCTCCGCGGGCCGGCGGCTGTCCGATCCCAAGGAGCGGCTCACCGACCCCGTACTGGTGCGGCACCTGCTCTGGGCGGCGGTCGACGTCGCGAGGGAGCGGAGCCTGCCGCTCCAGTTCCACTGCGGCTACGGCGACACCGACCTCGACCTGCACCGCTCGGACCCCTCACTGCTGACGGGGTTCATCCGGGCGGTCGCGCCGTTCGGGATGCCCGTCGTCCTGCTGCACTGCTACCCGTTCCACCGCCAGGCGGCCTACCTGGCGGCGGTCTTCCCGCACGTCTACGTCGACGTGGGCCTGGCGCTGACCTACACGGCCGCGGGGTCCGCCGCGGTCCTCCGGGAGATGCTCGAGCTCGTCCCCTTCCACAAGCAGATGTTCAGCTCCGACTGCTACGGGGTCGCGGAGTTGTGCCTCCTCGGGGCGGTGTACCACCGGCGAGGGCTCGCGCGGGTGCTCGCCGACCGCATCGCCGAGGGGGAGTGGAGCGCGGCGGACGCGGCCAGGATCGCCCACATGATCGGGTCGGGCAACGCCAGACGGGTGTATCGGCTCTGACTCCTGCGGATCATCATCAAGAAGGAGGAAACGCCGCGCAGGCCACAAGATAATCGCCGGGATGACTGCCATTGAGATCCGCGACCTTGCGAAGTCGTTCGGCTCGGTGAAAGCGGTCGACGGGGTTTCCTTCACTGTGGAGGCGGGCTCTGTCACCGGCTATCTCGGTCCCAACGGCGCCGGTAAGACCACAACACTGCGTAGCCTGCTCGGCCTGGTCACCCCCGATTCGGGGGAGGCGCTCGTCGACGGCAGGCGCTATGTCACGCTGCCCCAGCCTGTGAGCGAGGTCGGGGCCGTGCTCGAAGCCACGAGTTTCCATCCGGGCCGCACGGCCCTCGACCATCTGCGCATCCTGTGCGTCGCCGCGGGCCTGCCCGATCAGCGCGCCGGCGAGTCCCTCGAAATGGTCGGCCTCGCCGACGTCGCGGGCAAGCGCGTAGGGGGCTTCTCGCTCGGCATGCGGCAGCGCCTCGCGCTGTCGTCCGCCCTGCTGGGCCGGCCCAAGATCTTCATTCTCGACGAGCCCGCCAACGGCCTCGACCCCGCCGGGATCGAGTGGCTCCGGGGCTTCCTCCGCCATCTGGCCCACGACCAGGGCGCCGCGGTGCTGGTCTCCAGCCACGTGCTCGCCGAGGTCGAGCAGACCGTCGACAACGTGGTGATCATCGCCAAGGGCCGGCTCGTACGGCAGGGCACCCTGAAGGAGCTCACCACGAACGGGGACACGGCCATCCGCGTCCGGGCGTCCAACGCGGCGGATCTCGCTCCGGCGCTGGAGGCGGCGGGGGCCGCCGTAGAGCGGGTGGAGGACGGCCTGCTGCGCGTCCGGGGGATCGACGCCGAGGCCGTCGGGCAGATCGCGCTCGACCGGCGCGTCGTGCTGACCGAGGTGACCCAGGAACGGTCCGACCTGCAGAAGGTCTTTCTCGAGCTGACGGGGGAGCGATGATCGGGCTCGTCAAGGCGGAGCTGCGCAAGCTGTTCACCACGCGCCTGTGGTGGATCATGCTGATCGTCATGGTCGTCCTGGTCGGGGTCAACCTGGCCTTCATCATCGCCTTCGCCGGGGTGAGCCAGAACGGCGGGCCGGCCCTGCCCGAGCGGGACACCATGGAATGGGCCCAGGTCGCCTGGTCGGTCGGCTCGAGCGGCGGGATCTTCGTCATGATCCTCGGAGTGGTCATGATCACCTCCGAGTATCGCTACCAGACGGTCACGGGAACCTTCCTCACCACGCCGCGCCGTGAGCGCGTGATCGCCGCCAAGCTGATCACCGGTCTCTTGATCGGGTTGTTGTTCGCACTCGTGATCCTGGTGTTCGAGGCCGCCACGGTGGTCCCCACGGTGCTGCTCTCCGGTGGGGAGTTCTCCTTGGCGGAGACGCGCATCCCCCAGGTGAGCGTCGGCATCCTGGCGAGCCTGGCCCTCTACGGGCTGTTCGGCATCGGACTCGGGGCGCTGGTGCGCAACCAGATCGCCGGCATCGTCGGCGCGGTGGTGTGGGCGTATGTGATCGAGAGCATCTTCACCGCGATTCCGGCGTTGCATTCGGTGGGCAAGTGGCTGCCGGGCGGGGCCGCCCAGTCCCTGATGAGCATCGACATCGACACCGGGCTCGGCAGGCCCGAATGGCTGCCCGCGTGGGGCGGCGCGCTCGTCCTCGTCGCGTATGGGCTGCTGTTCGCCGTCGTCGCCTCGGCCACGACGGTCCGCCGCGACATCACCTGAGCGGACCCCGCGAACGCGGCGAGATCATCCGAGAGCCGATGGACGGCGCGAGGCCGTCCATCGGTAGGGTGTTGGGCCGAGTGAGCCGAGCGGTGGCCCACTCGCCAAGTACGAACAGTGGACGGGGACGGTCATCATGCGCAGTGTGGAACCCGAGGTCTTCATCGTCGCCCGGCCCGAGCTGGACTACGACGAGCTCGCCCGCTACCTGCGGGAGATCGGCGGGGACAGCTGGCTGGATCGGCTGGAGCGCGGCGACTTCGACGCCCAGAACCTCGCGGAGTTCGCCGGGCGGCTGTGCTACCGGTCGTTCGAGCCGGGACTGAACCCGAACGTGACCCGGATCAGGACCGACCAGACCCAGTACCTCCAGAACATCCTCGCCAGCGCGCACGGGTCGGTGCTCGAGCACATCAACTTCAGCTTCGTCCTGCACAACGTCAGCCGGGTCTTCACCCACGAGCTCGTACGGCACCGGCCGGGCGTGGCCATCTCGCAGGAGTCGCTGCGGTTCGTCCGCCTGTCGGATCTTCCGTTCTGGTTCCCCGACTGGGCCAAGGAGGACGCCGAGCTGATGAAGCGCGCGACCGCGGTGCTCGACCAGCTGGAGGAGTTCCAGACCTGGATGGCCGGCCACTTCGGACTCGACGAGGAGGGTGTGAAGTTCGCCGAGAAGAAGCACCACACCTCGTTCATGCGCCGCTTCGCCCCCGAGGGCCTGGCGACCGGCTTGGTCTGGACGGCCAACGTCCGCGCGCTCAGGCACACGATCGAGTCCCGCACGGCCGTGGGCGCGGAGGAGGAGATCCGCCTGGTGTTCCAGCGGATCGGCGAGCTCATGAAGCAGGAGGCGCCCGCCCTGTTCGGCGACTACGTCGTCGAGGACGGCGCCTGGGTCCCCGGCTGGCGGAAGGTCTGACCCCCGCCGTCCCGCCCGCCTAACCGAGCGCGGGCAGGACGTAGACCTCGGCGCCGGGCGGCAGGGCGCACGACAGTCCTCCGAGGTGTCGTGCGTTCTCCCCGCAGACGAACATGCTGATGTGCCGCCGGATGTGGCCGTCCGCGTCGCGCAGCCGTTCCTCCAGCGACGGGTGCGTACGGCGGAGCGTGTCGAGGGCGGCCCCGAGCGTGGGGGTGTCCTCGTCCGGCGGCGCCACCGCGAAGACCCTGACCTCCGACCGGTCACCGATCCAGTGCCGGAGCATGTGCGGCACCACGAAGGTGACCAGCGTGACGGGCCTGGTCACCTCAGAGCACCGCCGCACGGACGGTGAGGACGTCGGGAAGGTGGCGGGCGATCAGCGTCCAGCTCAGGCCGGCGTTCTCCGACCTGTACACCTCGCCGTCACGGGTGCCGAAGAAGACGCCCGCTTCGCTGGCGACCAGGGCGTCGCGGAGCACCGTGGCGTGGACCGGCCCGTCCGGCAGCCCGTCGCCGAGGCTCTTCCATTCCGCTCCGCCGTCATCGCTGCGGAAGACGTTGTAGCGGTGGCCGACCGGCGTGCGGTCCATGTCGGCGTGCAGCGGGAAGACGTAGACCGTGTCGGGATCGGAGGGGTGGACGGTGATCGGGAAGCCGAAGTCCGACGGCAACTCCGAGCCGATGTCCGTCCAGGAGCCCCCGAAGTCGTCGGACCGGTAGACGCCGAAGTGGTGCTGGAGGTAGAGCCGCTCGGGCTTGGCCGGATGTTGCGCCACCTTGTGCACGCACTGGCCGAACTCGGGATACTGCGCGCCTTCCGGCAGGAAGGGCGCCCGGATGTTCCGGTTGGCGGGCTCCCACGAGGCGCCGCCGTCCGAACTGCGGAAGAATCCGACGGCCGAGGCCGCCAC
>Ga0310811_10014233_pt1 | contig 10363 bp, 9 predicted proteins | sample YCmetagenome_FD_207642 | JGI IMG/M metagenome (GOLD analysis project Ga0310811, IMG submission 207642) | Soil microbial communities from experimental microcosm in Duke University, North Carolina, United States - YC | ecosystem: Engineered > Artificial ecosystem > Soil microcosm > Unclassified ... | reverse complement strand
GGAAATCCTCGGGCTGATCGGGCCCAATGGGGCCGGCAAGACGACCCTGGTCAATGTGCTGACGGGATTCCAGCCGCCGACCCAGGGCCGGGTGCGGCTCGCCGGCACCGACATCACGCTCTGGCCGGCCTTCAAGCGCAGCCGGGCCGGCCTCGCCCGCACCTTCCAGAGCGTGCTGCTGTTCAAGGGCCTCAGCGTGATGGAGAACATCGAGGCCGGGGCCGTCGCCGTCGGGCTCGATCGCGAGGCGGCGCGGAAACGCGCCCTCGACATATTGGAATGGCTGGGGCTGGGATCGGTGGGGGCACGGGTCGCCGGCACCCTCCCCTTCGGCAGCGAGCGCCGCGTCGGCATCGGCCGCGCCATCGCCATGCGGCCGGCCTTCCTGCTGATGGACGAGCCCGCCGCCGGGCTGAACGATTCGGAATGCGCCGGGCTGGACCAGGTGATCCGCCGGGTCCGCGAGGAGATCGGCTGCGGCATTTTGCTGATCGAGCATCGCATGCCGCTGGTCTTCGGCCTCTGCGACCGCATCCATGTGCTGGAGCAGGGCCGCAGCATCGCGACGGGCGTGCCGGCGGAGATTCGGGCGAACGCGCGGGTGCGCCAGGCCTATCTCGGGGAGGAGGTGAGCTAGCCATGCTCGCCGTCCAGGACCTGCATGTCTCCTATGGCAGCGTGGTGGCGCTGCGGGGCGTGTCCATCGACGTGGCGCCGGGGGAGATCGTGGCGGTGATTGGGCCCAATGGGGCCGGCAAATCGACCTTGATGCGGAGCATTGCGGGGCTGGTGCGGCCGAGCCGGGGGGAGATCCGCTTCCAGGACTCCGCCATTGCCGGCCAGCCGGCGGAGCGGCTGGTGGCGCAGGGGCTGTCGCTGGTGCCGGAGGGCCGGCGCATCTTCGGCTCGCTGACGGTGGGCGAGAACATTCAGCTCGGCGCCACGCCGCGCGGCGACCGCCGCGCGGCGGCCGCGGACATGGAGCGCATGCTGACGCTGTTTCCGATCCTGAAGGAGCGCTTCCATCAGAAGGCAGGCAAGCTCTCCGGCGGCGAGCAGCAGATGCTCGCCATCGCGCGTGCCCTCATGGCGGCGCCCAAGCTGCTGATGCTGGACGAGCCCTCCCTCGGCCTGGCGCCGCTGATCGTGCGCAAGGTCTATGAGGTGATCGCCGAGCTGCGCAAGAGCGGCGTCACCGTGCTGGTGGTGGAGCAGGCGGTGCATGTGGCGCTGACGGCGTCGGACCGCACCTATGTCATGAACGCGGGCGCCATCGTCATGGCCGGGCGCTCGGCCGAGCTGCGCGGCACCCCGGGATTCGAGGACGCCTATTTCGGGGCGGGGCCGCGATGATCCTGGTGCAGAACGCCATCGACGCCATCAGCCTGGGGGCGATCTATGCCCTCGCCGCGCTTGGCGTCGGGCTCATCTTCTCCATCATGCGGCTGATCAATTTCGCCCATGGCGAGCTGATCATGGGCGGGGGATTCACCCTCTATGTCCTGACCGGCGAGCCCTATATCGTCATGGCGGTGGCAGCGATCCTGATCGTCACCGTGCTCGCGCTGGCCATGGAGCGCGTCGCCTTCCGCCCTCTGCGCGGGGCCAATCCCGCGACCCTGCTCATCGCCTCCTTCGCCCTCTCCTATCTGCTGCAGCATAGCGTGCTGCTGATCTTCGGCTCCCGCGCCATGGGCTTCGATTTCCTCGGCGGGCTCAACCAGAGCATCGAGATCGGCAGCCTCCGGGTGCCGGGGCTGGAGATCGCCGTGGTGGTCGTCACCGCCTTGCTGCTGCTGGGGCTGACGCTGTTCTTCAAGCGCTCGGCCATCGGCATCCAGATGCGGGCCGCGGCCGAGGATTTCGACATGGCGCGGCTGGTCGGCGTGCGGGCAGACCGGGTGATCGCCGTCGCCTTCGCCCTTTCCGGCATGCTCGCGGGCTTCGTCTCGCTCTATGTCGTGGCCCAGGGCGGCAGCGTCTCCTACAAGATGGGCGTCAATATGGTGCTGGTGGCCTTCGTCGCCTCGGTGATCGGCGGCGTCGGCTCCCTGCCGGGCGCAGCACTGGGCGGATTCCTCCTGGGCATCGTCTCCGTGGCGCTACAGGCCTTCCTGCCCGAGGAATGGCGGCCCTATCGCGACGCCTTCGTGTTCCTGCTCTTCATCGCCTTCCTGCTCTGGCGCCCGCAGGGCATCCTCGCCCGGCGCGCCGATCGCGAGAGGGTCTAGGCGATGGGCCGCATCTGGCGCTTCGGCAAGGTCGAGTTCGCGACCGCCACGGCGATCTCCGTCGTGCTGCTGCTGGTCGTGCTGGCCGCGGGCTATACGGCGCCCGCCTTCCAGCGCACGGTCATCGAATCGCTGATCGATCTTCTGGTGGTGGTCGGGCTCTATATCTTTATCGGCAATTCCGGCGTCGTCTCCTTCGGCCATATCTCCTTCATGGCGATCGGGGGCTATGCCTCGGCCATCCTCACCATGACGGTGCAGAAGAAGCATGTGCTGCTGCAGCTGCCGGGCTTCCTGGAGCATATCCAGCTGCCCTCGCTGCCGGCCGCGGTGGTGGCCGCGGGCTTCGCCGCCTTCATCGCCTGGCTGATCGGCATGGCCTTCATCCGGCTGCGCGGCATCGCTTTGCCCATGGCCACCTTCGCCATGCTGATGATCGTCCATGTCGTGGCCCAGAACTGGAACGAGGTCACCGGCGGACGGCGCGCCCTGGTGGGTCTGCCGCAATTCGTCGGCCTGTGGACCGCCTTGCTCGGCGCGGTGGTGGCGCTGGCCGCCGCGGCCTTCTATCAGCAATGGCGGCGCGGCCTGCTGCTGCGCTGCTCGCGGGAGAACGAGGTCGCGGCCGAAGCTTCGGGCATCGATATCGCCAAGGAGAGGCTGCTGGCCTTCGTCGTCAGCGCCTTCTTCGTGGCCCTCGGCGGGGTGCTCTTCGCCCATTTCCTCGGCACCATCACGGCCAACAGCTTCTACCTCGATCTCACCTTCGTCACCTTGGCCATGCTGGTGGTGGGCGGCATGCGCAGCCTGACCGGGGCCTTCGTCGGCACGGCGGTGGTGACCATCGTCTCCGAGGTCTTCCGCAGCATCGAGCGCGGCGTCGATCTCGGCGGCTTCACCCTCTCGGCACCGCCCGGGCTGCAGGAGATCGGCCTGGCGCTGATCCTGCTGCTGATCCTGATCTTCCGGCGCGACGGGCTGGTGGGGGATTTCGAGATCGGGTCGATCTTCTTCCGGCGAGCCAAAGAAAATAAGGACAGTTGAGATGTTCGTTGCCTGCGTCGATATCGGCGGCACTTTCACCGATCTGGTGCTTCATTCCGGGGACGGCGGCCTCGAGATCTTCAAATCCTCGACCACGCCCGGCGAGTTCGAGCGCGGCTTCATCGATGCCTTCCGCCTCGCCGCCGAAGCCCATGGGCTGAGCCTGGAGGGCTTCCTCGCCAAGACCGATCTGATCGTCCATGGCACCACCGTCTCCACCAATGCCCTGGTGGAGGGCAAGGTCGCACCCGTGGGCCTGATCTGCAACGCGGGCCACCCCGATGTCCTGACCTTGCGCGAATCCCCGCGCAAGCGCGCCTTCACCACACATATCAACTACCCCCCGCCCTATGTGCCGCGCTCGCGCACCGTCGAAATCCACGGTCGCATCGGCGCCTTGGGCCAGGAAATCGAGCCGCTGAACGAGGAGGATGTCGTCGCCGCCGTGCAGCATCTGAAGCGCTGCGGCGTCGAGGCCATCGCCGTCTGCCTCTTCTGGTCCATCGTCAATCCCGCCCATGAGCGCCGGGTGCGCGAGATCGTGCAGCGGGAATGGCCAGGGATTCCGCTGACGCTCAGCCATGAGCTGAACCCGATCCCGCGCGAATACCGGCGGATGATCTCCACCGCCATCAACGCCTCGCTCTATCCCATCGTCTCGGCCTATATCACCAAGCTGGCCGATGTGCTGCGCGGCGCCGGCTATGCCAAGGAGCTGCTGATCGCCAATTGCGTCGGCGGCATGATGCCGCCGGAGGAGATCATCCGCCGGCCGATCTACAGCGTCATGTCCGGCCCGACCCTCGCCCCCATCGCCGGCATGCATCTGACGACGGCGGAGAATGTCATCGTCGTCGACATGGGCGGCACCACCTTCGACGTCTCGGCGCTCCGCGACCGCCAGCTCGTCATCACGCCCGAGGCCACCTTCGGCATGGAGATGCTGGGCATCCCCAAGGTCGACGTCCGCTCCGTCGGCGCCGGCGGCGGCAGCATCGCCTGGGTCGATCCCGGCGGGCTGCTCCGCGTGGGTCCGCATAGCGCGAGTGCCCGGCCGGGGCCCGCCTGCTATGGCCGCGGCGGGACCGAGGCGACGGTGACCGATGCCAATGTCGTGCTCGGCATCATCGATCCCGATTATTTCCTGGGCGGCCGCATGAAGCTCGACCGCGCCAAGGCCGAGGCGGCGGTGGGGCAGCTGGCGACGAAGCTCCGCACGGGGCTGGTGGAGGCGGCCTATGCCATCCACACCACCACCAATCACAATATGATCAACGCCATCGAGGACATCACCGTCAACGAGGGCATCGATCCGCGCGAGAGCTATCTGATCTCCGGCGGCGGGGCGACCGCCTGCCATATCGCCGAGATGGCGCGGATCCTGGGGATCAAGCGCTACATGGTGCCGAAGCTGGCCGCCGGGCTCAGCGCCTATGGCGGGCTGCTCTCGGACGTGCGCTGGGAGGAATCGGCGACGCTGCATCAGACCAGCAAGGACTTCGACCCGGCCCGGGTCGCCCGGCTCCTCCGCCAGCTGCGCGGCAAGGGCGATGCCTTCCTGGCGCAGATGGGCTTCGAGCCGAGAAAGCGCGCCTTCGAATTCTCCTTCCAGGGGCGCTATCTCTATCAATCCTGGGATATCGAGGTGGGCTTCGAATTTCCCGGCGACGACTTCGCAGTAGGCGATCTGGCCAAGCTGCTCGCCGCCTTCCACCGCACCCATGAGCGCATCTACACCATCAAGGACGAGAACGACGTGGTGGAGTTCACCACCTGGAAGCTGCGCGCCATCGGCAATACCGGGGGTGCCGGCCGGCGCGGCCATGCCGCCGCCCAGGGCGCCGCCGCCCCAGCGCCGAAATCGCGCCGCCCGGTCTATCTCGGCACCGCCCTGGGCATGACCGAGATCCCCGTCCATGACGGCCAGGCGACGGGCCCCGGCACGACGATCCCCGGCCCCGCCCTGATCGAGGAGCCGACGACGACCTTCCTGCTGCTGCCGGGCCAGGTCGCGCAGGTCGACAGCTATGGGAATTACATCGTCGAGATCGGCTGAGCCTCGCCGAACCGCCGCTACCAGGACTGAAGAGCGCGCAGCTGCGGCGTCTTCTTGGCCTGGTTCTCGCTCATCCGCCGGAGCAGCCCATCGAGGGCCGCGATTCCCGCGGCGAGATTGGGCCCCTTGTTCAGCATCACGCAGTCCGCGCGCGCCGACATGGCGGCATCGGTCATGTCGCCGCGAGAGGGCATCCCCGTCTTGACCAAGCTTTCCAGCACCTGAGTCGCCCAGATCACGGGAACATGGGCGGCCTCGCAGAGCCAGAGGATCTCTTCCTGCATTTCGGCCAGGCGCTCGAATCCGATCTCCACCGCCAGGTCGCCCCGGGCGATCATGACGGCAAGGGGCTGGCGCCCGGCCGCCTGGACGATCAGCGCCGGCAGGTTGCTGACCGCGCGCGGTGTCTCGATCTTCGCCACCAGCCCCAACCGGTCCCAATCCGGCCGGCGCTTGGCCAATTCCCCCTGAAGCAATTCGACATCGGCCGCCGTCTCGACGAAGGAATAGCCGATCATGTCGGCGTGCCGGCAAACGAAATCCAGATTCGTCAGGTCGCTCGGCGTCAAGGGCGAGATCTCGAGAGGGGTGTCGGGGAAGTTCAGCCCCTTCTGCGGCTTCAGCTTGCCGCCGCCGATCTTCGTGCGCTCGATCAGCAGCACCGCGCCGCCCTCCTCGATCGCCTCGATCCGTCCGGCGAACCGGCCGTCATCCACATAGACGCGCGCGCCCACTTCGAGCCGGTCGACGATCTCCGGCATGGTGCAGGTGGCGCGAAAGGGAAACCGGCTGCTCTCGGCCGGCGCCGAGCGGCAGAGCAGCAGGCGGTCGCCGGACAGCAGCGCCTTGCGGTCCGGCGCGACCCAGACCTTATCGGTCCGGCATTTGGGACCGGCGATATCCATGAGAATCGCGATCTTTCGGCCCAGCGCCCGTTCGGCGGCGCGGAGGTGATCGATCATCGCCGCCCAAACCGTCTCGTCGTCATGGGCGCAATTGATGCGCACCGCATCCATGCCTCGTCGGGCAAGCTCGAGCAGATAGCCGGGGTCCGCGGCCGCCTCGGCGGAGAGGGTAACCAGGATGCGCACCTCCCGGCCGTTCGCGCATGGCGCGAACAGTTCCAAGGCGTTCTCATGCAGCTGCCGTTCGCCCCTGAAGAACTGCTGCTCCGTCGGAAATTCCGCCCGGGACTCGGCCCCGCCCGCCGTCATCCGCTGCAGCGCCGCCTCGACAGCGTCCAGTGTCGCCAGGACACGGCCTTCGAGCCGGCCCAAAGAGGAGAGGCCATACTGCATCAGCCGCCGCTGCAGCGGGCGGATGTCGCGATGCCGGAGGGCAAGATAATGGGCGAAATTCAAAGCGCTGGCGGCGAATGAGGGGCGATGGATAAGGGGCCGCCAGTCCTGAAAGGCCCGCCGCCCCTCGGCCGCCACATGGTCCCGCAACGCCCGCACGTCCCGGGCCAGTTCGAGCAGGCCGCCGGCGTCCCGGCGTTCGTCGCTTTCCGTTGTCTGAAGGACCGTCATCTGAGAAGCCTAGCTCCGAACTGTGACAAACCGTCGGCGGGGCGGTCGGCCTGGATCCGGTGACCACCCCGGCAGCGCTTTCGCACAGCCGCAGAAGATAGGGAGGATGGCCGGTTCGGCATTGAGCTGGATCAAGCGTGACGGGCTTGGGCGCTATGTTGCCGATTCCCTCTCCCGGCCAATGGGCAGGTCAAGAGAAGCCCACGGGATGCCGGCTCTGCCTCCCATGACGGGCGATCATGAAAGACAGATGCGCTGCAACCATGCTCAGACAGCGTGCACCGCACATCTTGCGGCCCTATGTCGCGCGGCGGTGATCATGCTTCATTAATCTCCCGACGGGTCTAATATGGCCGCGTCAATGCTCACGAGATCGGGGGTGCGGCAGGTGACTCGAGAGCGCGCAACCAAGCGCTATTGGCGGGAGATCTCCGCCGTCCTGGTCCTGAAGGTCGTAGCGATCGGCGTGCTCTACGCCCTGTTCTTCGCCCCGGCCGACCGGCCGGTCATCACCGCCGAGTCAGTCGCTGCGCATTTCCAGCAGAACGGGGGCCAGAAGTGATCAGCACCGTCGCCATGGAGCTGTCGCGCCTGCAATTCGCGCTGACGGCCATGTACCACTTCCTCTTCGTGCCGCTGACGATCGGACTGTCGGTGCTGCTGGCGGTGATGGAGAGCGTCTATGTCATGACCGGCCGGAAGATCTGGCGCGACATGACGAAATACTGGGGCCTGCTCTTCGGCATCAATTTCGCCATGGGCGTCGCCACCGGCATCACCATGGAATTCCAGTTCGGCACCAACTGGGCCTATTACTCCCATTACGTCGGCGACATCTTCGGCGCGCCGCTGGCGATCGAAGGCGCAATGGCCTTCTTCCTCGAGGCCACCTTCGTCGGGCTGTTCTTCTTCGGCTGGGACCGGCTGTCGAAGGTCGGCCATCTCGTCGTCACCTGGCTGGTGGCCCTCGCCACCAATCTCTCGGCGCTGTGGATCCTGATCGCCAATGGCTGGATGCAATATCCCGTGGGCGCGCGGTTCAACCCGGCGACCATGCGCATGGAGCTCACCTCCTTCGCCGATCTCGTCTTCAATCCGGTGGCCCAGGCGAAGTTCGTGCATACCGTCAGCGCCGGCTATGTCACGGGCTCTGTCTTCGTCATGGCGATCAGCGCCTGGTTCCTGCTCCGGGGCCGCAACCCCGGCTTCGCCAAGCGCTCCATGACCGTGGCGGCAAGCTTCGGCCTCGCCTCGGCGCTGTCGGTCGTCGTGCTGGGGGACGAGAGCGGCTATCTCGCCGGCGAGAACCAGAAGATGAAGATCGCCGCCATCGAGGCGATGTGGGAGACCGAGCCCGCCCCTGCCGCCATCACCGTGGTCGGCATCCCCGACATCCAGGGCCGGACCACCCATTACGCCATAAGGATTCCCTGGGTGCTGGGGCTGATCGCCACCCGCTCCGTCGATACGGTGATCCCCGGCATCAACGATCTCGTGGCCGATGCCGCCAAGCGCATCCAGAGCGGCATCATCGCCTATGGGGCGCTGGACAAGATCCGCAGCGATCCCGCCGACAGCGCGGCCCGGGCCGATTTCGAGGGACATGTCGGCGATCTCGGCTATGCCCTGCTGCTGAAGCGCTTCACCGACAATGTCACCGATGCCACGCCGGCGCAGATCCAGCAGGCGGCCTGGAGCACCGTGCCCCATGTGGCGGCGCTCTTCTGGGCCTTCCGGATCATGGTCGGCCTGGGTCTGCTCTTCATCGCCTTCTTCGCCTTCGCCTTCTGGCTCTCGATGGTGCGCCGCCTCGACCGCTACCGCTGGTTCCTGCGCTCCGCCTTGATCATGCTCCCGGCACCCTGGATCGCCATGGAAGTCGGCTGGTTCGTCGCCGAGAACGGCCGCCAGCCCTGGTCGATCGACGGCGTGCTGCCGACCTTCCTCTCGGTCTCCAGCATCACGCCGGGCGAGGTGGGATTCAGCCTTGCGGGCTTCGTGGTCTTCTACACCACCCTCGCCGTGGTCGAGTTCTACCTGATGCTGAAATACATCCGGATCGGCCCGGACGGGCTGCACGGCGGCCCCAAGGCGGCGGGGCCGGCGCAACTCAGACCCGGTCCCTCGCGCTATCCCGGCTCGCGGCCGGCGGAATAGGGGCGCGCCATGCATTACCTGGATTATGAGACTCTCCGCGTGCTCTGGTGGCTGCTGCTGGGCGTGCTGCTGATCGGCTTTGCCGTCATGGACGGCTTCGATCTCGGCACCGGCATGCTGCTTCCCTTCATCGCCCATACCGACACCGAGCGGCGGATCGTCATCAACACGGTGGGCCCGGTCTGGGAGGGCAATCAGGTCTGGCTCATCCTCGGCGCGGGCGCCATCTTCGCCGCCTGGCCCTTCGTCTATGCGACGGCCTTTTCCGGCTTCTATCTCGCCATGTTCCTGGTGCTCGCCTCCCTCATCCTGCGGCCGGTCGGCTTCAAATTCCGCAGCAAGATGCCGGGGGCGCGCTGGCGCGGGACCTGGGATTGGCTGCTCTTCCTCGGCGGCTTCGTGCCGGCGCTCATCTTCGGGGTGGCGGTGGGCAATGCGCTCCGCGGCGTGCCCTTCCGCTTCGACGAGACCCTGCGCCTCACCTATGAGGGCGGGCTGATCGGGCTGCTCAATCCCTATGCGATCCTCTGCGGGCTGGTGTCCGTCACCATGCTGGTGATGCATGGCGGGGCCTGGCTCGCGGCCAAGGCCGAGGAGCCGGTGGCGGGGCGGGCGCGCCAGACCGCCTTCCTGGCCTCCTTCCTGCTGATCCTGCTTTTCGTCCTCGCCGGGCTTTGGACGGGAAACACCATGGGCTACCGCATCACCAGCGCCCTCGTCCTCGACGGCCCCTCCAATCCCCTGAACAAGACGGCGGAGGCGGCGGCCGGCGCCTGGCTCGCCAATTACAGCGCCTATCCCTTGACCATGCTGGCGCCCCTCGTCGGCGTGCTCGGTGCGCTGCTGGCGGCGGCCTTCACCCGCGGCGGCCGGCGCGACGGCCTCGCCTGGGTCGCCAGCGCCTTCAGCGTCGCCGGGGTGGTGGCGACGGCGGGAGTCAGCATGTTCCCCTTCATCCTGCCCTCCTCCCTCGATCCCCGGAGCAGCCTCACGGTCTGGGATGCCTCCTCCAGCCAGACGACGCTGGGGGTGATGCTGATCGCGGCGGTGATCTTCGTGCCGATCATCATCGCCTATACGAGCTTCGTCTATCGGGTGCTGCGCGGGCGGGTGACGGGGCAGCAGGTCGAAGCGGATCACGAGAGCTATTGAGGACGGAGGAGACGAGCGATGTGGTATTTCAGCTGGATCCTGGGTCTCGGTCTCGCCTGCTCCTTCGCGATCCTCAACGCCATGTGGTACGAGGTCGTCGGCGACGATCACGAGTGACGGGGGCGACGAATTCTCCTCTCCCGCGCTTTGAAGCGGGAGAGGACGGCCGCCGAAGCGCAGCGTCGGCGGCCAGG
>Ga0310811_10014231_pt1 | contig 10364 bp, 10 predicted proteins | sample YCmetagenome_FD_207642 | JGI IMG/M metagenome (GOLD analysis project Ga0310811, IMG submission 207642) | Soil microbial communities from experimental microcosm in Duke University, North Carolina, United States - YC | ecosystem: Engineered > Artificial ecosystem > Soil microcosm > Unclassified ... | reverse complement strand
AAGCGCTCCGGTTGAGCCATGGCATTCTCCCTAGTGCTGTGGTGAAGCGAGGCGGACGATGTCCTGCTTCAGCAGATAGAAGGACACGGCGAGGAGCACGACGTCCTTCATCAGGAACGGCACGTTGCCGACCATTGCGGGGAAACCGCCGGCCGAGGGCGCCCAGCCGTCGGGCATGAACGGAATGATCGTGACGGTGGCCACGAAAGTGAGGCATGAACCGGCGGCGCCGAGAACGCCTGGCCGTTTGTCCCAGAAGCCGAGGAACAGCAGCGTGCAGATCAGCCATTCCGACCCGCCGAGGAACCAGCTCGCGCCGCGCACGCCGAAGACCGGATACATCCAGGAAATCAACGGGCCATTGCTGATGTACGGGATCAGCACCTGAGCCTCGTATTCGAACCACTTCTGGTAGCCGAACACGAGGAAGATCAGCACCATCGAGGCGCGGATCAGGTGGTAGTCGAGTTCCTCCGTCAGCAGGCCAAGTCTCGCGAGAACTCTCGCGATCAGATCGACGAGGGGTCGAAGGGGGTCGATTGACGCCGTTGTCTGTCGCGAACTGCCGTGTGTGGCGTCGGCGTCTGGCATGTTCCCCTCCTTGGACGTGGACAGGGCGCAAGATGCATCGCGTCGGTCGGGTGGGGCAGACCGCTGGAGTTAATAGAAACTATTCCCTTCGGGAATGAAGCTGGTGCTACGCCTCGCCATTAGCTCACTGGAATAGAGTCTATGCCAGCGAGCGATCTACTCAAGTGGCAACCGGCGGCTATGTTACCGAGCGTCACACATGTCGGAGGCGGTCCTGGTCGCGCACTTTCTTCGAGTCATTGCTCTTGTCGGCAGCTGCGCATTCGGCCTGCAATTGCATTCCCAAACGATGACGTCGAAGCCAATTCAGATGGAAAGCGTGGCAATCGGCGAGCTTGGCACTGAAGTGCTCATCCGGTTCGATCGCCCGATCAGCCATGACCAGTCTTCACTTTCCCTCATCCGCGACGGCAAGGTCGTGGCGACCCTGCATCCTCGGCTCCAAGCGGCCCCCAAAGTGTTGTTCGTCAGGATCCCCACGCCGACCGCGGGCAACTATCTCGTGCGTTGGACAGTCTGCCCCGAGGGTGGGAACGAGAGATACGACGGTGAATTTCCCTTCACGATCGGCGATGCGACAGAAAGCACGGCCGATCATTCTCGAAAGGAGCCCCAATGACGACGACAGCCCTCATCACCGGAGCGACCAGCGGGATCGGCCGTGCGACGGCCGACAAGCTGGCGCAGGGAGGCGTGCATGTCATGGTCGTGGGCCGCAACGTGGAGCGCGGCCAAAAGACGATCGCCGCAATACGGACTGCGGGCGGGAAAGCCGACTTCATCTCGTCTGATCTTCGCGACGCTGAAAGCGCCCGTGCCGTGGCGGAAAAGGCCCTAGAGCTGGGCGGCGGCCATGTCGACATCCTGATCAACAACGCCGGTATCTTTCCGTTCGGTCCGACACACGAAATGAGCGAGGAGTCGTTCGACGACGTCTATGCGCTCAATGTGAAGGCGCCCTATTTCCTTGTCGCCAAGCTTGCTCCTCTCATGGCACAGCGCGGCAAGGGAGCAATCGTGAACGTCTCGACGATGGTCGCCGGTTACGGCGCGGTCGGCATGAGCCTCTACGGATCGAGCAAAGCCGCCATCAGTCTGCTGACCAAGGCGTGGGCGGCCGAATATGGCCCCAAGGGCGTCCGCGTGAATGCGGTCAGCCCCGGGCCGACCCGTACCGAAGGCACGGCGGCAATGGGAGACGCGCTTCAAGAACTCGCCGCGCAAGCGCCTGCCGGGCGTCCAGCCAGGCCCGAAGAGATTGCAGAGGCGATCGTGTTCTTGGCGACCGATCACGCTAGTTTCGTCCAGGGCGCGATTCTGCCAGTCGATGGCGGCCGAACTGCTGTGTAGGTATTGTCGCCCGCAGAACCAGCGCGATCGGGCGCACGGGGCAGCGATCACTTCATCCTGCATAGTCATACTCCCCGGTTACAGACACCGAGGAGAATGGGACCGCGGAGCTCAGCCTGGAGCAGCGGGCGGCGGTACGGTTGTCGTGCGCGCAGGTCGCGGATGCGGCAAAGGCGGTCGTGCAGATAGCCTATGACATCGGCGGTGGAACATCGGTCTACGAAAGTTGCCCGTTGCAGAGATGCCTTCGCGACATGTACGCGGCCGCGCAGCATAATCAGGTGCAGAGCGGCAACTTCGAGACTTGTGGTCGGGTCATGCTGGGGATGGAACCGGGCACACCGCTCCTCTGATGGCGCGAACGACGACCTGAGAGGGAATGCTTCGGTGTCGCCTGCGGCAAGAGCCATGTCGGCTCCTGACCCAGAGCCGACGTTCCCGCGGCACTGGCCGACGAAGAACATACTGCGCCAAGTGGTCAACGAGGTCGGCGCGGCTACCAATTGACGACCCGAAACTCAGGGGTTCTCGCCCGTACCGGCCAGCTTCAGGCTGAAGCTGCGCCCCGTCACGTCGGTCAGCCTCAGAGTGGTGTCGCCGGCCGTGGGCGGATGAACGTTCGACTCCGGCGGCAACGTAATGGTCGCCATTGCGCCCATCTCAGCGACGATACCGTAGGGGCCCGCCTTGAACTTGTTGTACGCGAAGTCATTGTGGATGGATACCGCCGGCAGTCGCGTCAGCGTCTCAGTGTTCCAGGTTTCGAGCGGCTGGTCTTCGCCGCCGATTAGCTCCGCCTTCATGATGTGGGCCGGTGCCTCCGGCGTTCCGCCGTCAAGGTAGATTTGGAATTTCACGCCACCATCCGGCAGCAGAACGCCGTTGCTGAGCGCAAAGTGGTGCCGCGTAGGGCTGACCGGTCCGCTATGGAACGGCGTGACAACCGAGCCTCGATAATAGCTGTAGGTTCCGATGTTGAAGGCCAGAACCGCGGCCAGGACCGCGAGCCCGAGATTGCGAAACGCCGTGTCGGTGAGTGGCAACGGAAGGCTGCCGGCGAGCCAGCGGAACCAAGCGCGGTCAGCCAGGCCGGGACTGCGCTTGAGCAGCACATTGTCGAGCGAATAGGCGCCACCGCCGGCGAGCACCAAGGTGGCACCCATCGCGAGATTGCAGGCTGCCATCGTCCATTCGTCGATACAGGTTGCACCCTGCCAACCGAACATCAGCATCAGCATGATCGAGAAGCCAACTGAGACCAGCGCCGCGAGGCGCGTCAGCAGCCCGGCCATCAGCGCTGCTCCCACGATCAGTTCGGCACCGCTGAACACGATCACGGCAGGATAGAGCAGCCAGAAGTGATGCAGCAGGAAGGCGATCAGGTGATCGGTGCCGAGCAGTGCGCCGGGCATCGCGCTCTGGAATTTGTTAGCCATCCAGGTGTGTGCGTCCGGGTTTAGCTTCTCCGGGTCATAGATGAAGCGGCGCGAGCCGCCACCCCAGTAGATGAACCCCTGGATCAGCCGCACCGAGAGCAGCGCGATTGCCGCCACGCGCCAGTGCCGCTCGCCGAGCAGCGCCGCTGCGGCACCCGGCGGCACCTTGTCCGTCGCAACGACCGTCACTTCGCCCCTCTTTGCGCAGTCTGAGCAGTATGATACCTGCGAATGTTCTCAGCCGGAATTTGCGTAGTTGAAGCCGGCCCGCTGCAGCTCGGGCAGGGTGCCGACGATCCCAGGTGTCAGCACTGCACCGGCAATCAGGTTATTGGTCAGCTCGGCGGCCAGCGCGTCGTGCGACAAGTGGTCAGGGTTTACCTCGGTGGCGATCAGCTTCTCCGCAAACTCCCATATCGCGTTGTGACAGGCGAGGAACACCACGCCGCGTCGCTGCAGCGCCGGGATGGAGTTGTCGTGCGACGAGAACGCGCCTTCCGGGTTCTCGTAGCCCCTCGGGTCAGCGGCGGCACCCTTCTGCTCCGCGATCAGTGTGTTGCTCTGGAACTTGCCGCCGGTCAGCTTCGCAAGCTGGTATTTCACCCAAATCGCCGGCTCGAACAGCGCCAACTGCGCGGTGCCGTGCGTCGCCGAGACGACGAGAAAATCGGGATGCCTGAACGACCAGACCTGCGCGTTCAGCGCGTTGCGCATGACGTCCAGCCACGGGCTTGCGATCCCGGTGTTGTCGCAGACCTGCCTCGGCGCGCCACGATAGGCGATCACCTCGGACAGCGCGGCGTGGTCCCATTGATCCGGATCGTCGAGAATCATCGGCACCGTCTTGAAGTCCCGGCGGCGCGGCGCCCTGCTCAGGCGAGCCGTGACTTCTTCCAGCGATTTTGCCTCGGGCGGCAGCAGAGAAGGTTCGGCTGCTCTCGCCGCTCCATCATGTAGGGCGGCCAGGCCGGCCGCAGCGGTGGCCATGCCGAGTCCCATCGTCATGAGGGCAAAGCGCCGTCCGGGCCCAGTTTCCATGACACTTCCTCTTGCAGGCTGGCTCAGTTCACCTTCGCACTCGGACTAATTTAGTGAGCAGCTCGAAAAGGCACTTACTTTGTATTGCCGCTAATAAGCTGCTCTTGCTGCTCTCCGAACCTCACAGGTCTCCAGAACCTTGCAGTGCGCAAATTTCTGAAGAGATACCCATCGGGCAGCCCACAAAGCTCGAGTCAGAAGCAGTCGCGGCGATGCACGACCTTGTGGTTCTTGACCCTAGACCAGCGCGACCGGGCGCACGGGGCAGCCGGTCGCGCCCTTGAATTTCGCTGCCAGCAGGATGAAGCAGAAGCTCGCGATCCGCTCGCGGGCGAGCTCGTCAAGCGCGAGGTTCTCGATCAGGTGCACCCCGGCCTCGACGAGGACGTGCTGATGCACCGGCATCGCGATGCCGCGGTCCGGGTTGGGCAGCACCTCGACCGCCATGTTGTCGCAGCCGATCGCGACGACGTCGCGCCTGGTCAGCCAGCGGGCGGCGGGCACGTCGATCCCGGGCTCGCCCGACAGATATCGGTCGTTGTTCATGGCGAAGAAGCGGCCCCAGCCGGTGCGGATCAGCACGATGTCGCCGGCTTCGATCGCCACACCTGCCGCATCGGCGGCCCGCGCCAGGTCGTCCGGCGCAACGACCCGACCCGGCTCGAGGAAGTCGCCGCCATCCAATCCGGAAACGTCGAGCAGCACGCCGCGACTGATCATCGGCGGCATGTGCTCGATGCCGAGACGGTCGAGCCCCCAGTCGGTCACCACGTCGTCGGCGTTCAGCCCGTTGTACAGCTTGCCGCCGACGCTGAAATGGCCGAGCGCGTCGATATGCGTGCCGACATGCATCGTCATCTCGACACGCTCGACGTTCGAACCGGCGTCGTTGGTGGCACCGGCGGCGCGGCGGCGCCTGATCGAATCGCGCCAGGATGCCCAGATCGACTGAAGGAACGGCGTCTGGTTCGGCATCAGGAACGGCGCCTTGGGGCTGATCTCGTGGCTGAGATCGTAGAGGGCGCCGGTCTGGATCGAGCGCAGCGCCGAGAGGCGCCGCTCGGGTGTCAGCAAGTTCCCCGCGCCCAGCTGGTCGTCCCGTCCCCAGCGAGAATGGTCGTCCAGGATCTCGTTCATGTCGTCGCTCCGTTCATCGACCGCCGCATCGCAATCGAGCAAGATGTTCCACGAAACGACGTGAGCAGCCAAGTGGCGCAACTGACGGGAGACGAGGCATGACGGGCGACGTAAAGCGGCTGGGCGCCGCCGAGCTGAAGCGGCAACTGCATGACGGCGGCGAGATCGCGCTGCTCGACGCCCGCGAAGAAGGGGTCTTTCACGCGCGCCATCTGCTGCTGGCCTCCTGCGTGCCGCTCGGCCGCCTCGAATTGCTGGTCGATGACCTGGTGCCGCGGCGCGGCACCCGGGTCGTGTGGTGCGACGATGGTGACAGGGGCGGCGACGGAACGGCGCTGCGCGCCGCCCGACGCATGAGCGCGCTCGGCTACAGCGATGTCGCGGTGCTGGAGGGCGGCATCGCCGCCTGGGAGGCGGCCGGCTACCGCCTCTACAGCGGCGTTCACGTGCCGAGCAAGGCGTTCGCCGAAGTCGTCGAGCACGAGGCCGGCACGCCGTGGATTTCCGCGTCAGACCTCAAGGCGCTGATCGACCGTGGCGCCGACATCGCGATCTTCGACAGCCGCTCCTACGAAGAGTACCACAACAACAGCATCCCGACCGCGACCAGCGTGCCGGGGGCCGAGCTGGTCTACCGCTTCACCGACATGGTGCCGTCGCCCGACACGACGGTGATCGTCAATTGCGGTGGCCGCACCCGCAGCATCATCGGCGCGCAGGCGCTGCGCAACGCGGGCTTTCGCAACAAGATCATGTCGCTGAAGGACGGCACGATGGCCTGGCACCTGGCCGGGTTCGAGGTCGTGAAGGGCGCGACGCGGCGGCCGGCCGAGGTGTCGGAGGCCGGGCGGCGGGCGGCTCTGGAGGCGGCATCGCGGGTCGGGGAACGCTGCGACATCCGGCGGATCGACAAGGCGACGCTCGCCACCTGGCAGGGCGAAGCCGGCCGGCGCACCCTCTGCCTGCTCGACGTCCGCACGCCCGAGGAATACCGGGCCGGGCATCTCGCCGGGGCGCGCTTGGCGCCGGGCGGGCAGCTGGTGCAGGAAACCGATGCCCACATCGCCACCTGGAACGCCCGCGTCGTGCTGGTCGACGACAACGGCGTGCGCGCGACGATGACCGCCTCGTGGCTGAAGCAGATGGGTTTTGACGACGTGGCAGTGCTGGTCGACGACGGCTCCGATGGCGACTGGACGAGCGGCCCGCATGTGCCGCGCGTGCTCGGGCTCGATCCCGCCGCGACCGCGGGCGCAGGCATCGCGCCGGCCGCCTTGCGCGACGGGCTGGCCGCCGGGCGCATGGCCGTCGTCGATCTCGCTACCAGCCGGACCTATGCCCAAGGCCACATTCCGGGCGCCTGGTTCGCGATCCGCAGTCGGCTGCCCCAGGATCTGGCAAAGCTGCCGAAGGCCGAAGCGATCGTGCTGACATCGCCGGATGGCGCCTTGGCCCGGCTGGCGGCCGCCGATCTGGCTGCCGCCGATGGCACGGGCGCGACAGCAGCCGCGCCGATCCTGGTTCTCGAGGGCGGTACCGAGGTGTGGGCGAAGGCCGGCCTGCCCATCGAAACCGGGGCGAGCCACATGGCCAGCGAGCCGGTCGATGTCGTGCTCTCGGCGCGCGAACGCGGTGTAGGCCGCGAGGAAGCGATGCGCGAGTACCTCGCCTGGGAGATCGACCTCGTCAATCAGATGGCGACGGACGACGACCAGCGGTTTCGGGTGATCGCGGGGTGAATGGCGCGGCGACAGTGCCGCGAATGCGGCGGCGCCGAACTGGCCTGATTCTTAGTCCTTGGCCGCCGTACAGTTCTGAAGAGCATCCAGGACGATGGCATCGACCTTGTCGCGGCGGATTCTCCGGCGATTGGGGCTGGTCCCGTTGTAGCGCGCGGCCGCGCAGCCGAGGCGTTCGGCGTTCAGGTTTACGAAGCCGCTGCCGCATGCGCCGCAACGCATCAGGACGGAGAGCAGATAGCGCGAGCGCTTCCAATCCCAATAGCCAGGCGCTTGGCGGCCCTCCCTGCTGCTGCGCAGGCTTAACGGTGAACGCTACCCGAGCCACGTTGTCATGCAGTAGAATAACTGCTTGCTATCAAAACCGCTGGCCAGAGTTCTATGTCGTATGATTTTCATAATCTGAATTGGGCTGATTTCGAAGACCTGGTGCGCGATCTCATCGGCAAGGAGCTGGGTGTGCGCTTTGAGGCGTTTGCTGCAGGTCCGGATGGCGGAATCGATGGCCGGCATGCCGGAGCGAACAAGACTATTGTCCAGGCCAAGCACTATGTCGGGTCCTCATATGCATCCTTGAAATCACAGATGCAGAAGGAACGGGCTGCGATCGATCGCCTTGCGCCGGACCGCTATATACTTGCGACGTCCAGGCCGCTATCGCCATCGAATAAGGCGGAACTGGCGGCTATCATCGGACCGTGGCTCAAGCACGAGTCCGACATCCTTACACCTGAAGATCTGAACGCCCTTCTGCGGAAATTTCCGGAAGTTGAAAAAGCGAACTTCAAATTGTGGCTGTCGGGCGCGGCGATGCTGGAACGGATCGTGCACGCAGCCGCACATACGTTCAACCAGATGACTCAGGAGGACATCACCGCGAAGCTTCGCGTCTACGCTCCGAATCCCAGCCTGGAACAGGCTAATAAGACGCTGACGTCCGAGCATGTCGTAATCATTTCGGGGCCGCCCGGTGTGGGAAAGAGCACGCTCGCCGAGATCCTGACCTTTACATACATGGCGGATGATTGGGAGCTGATTGCTATCCGCGATCTCGAAGCCGGCCTTGCCCGGATTGCCGATACGAAGAAGCAGGTCTTTCTATTCGACGATTTTCTCGGAAGGATCGCGCTCGACAAGCGCGCTTTGTCTCACAAGGATTCCGACCTTGCCCGATTCATCAAGCGCGTGCGGGGGTCACCAAACGCGCGTTTCATACTAACGACGCGCGCCTACATCTTTGAAGAGGCGAGGCGTGTCTCAGAGCACCTTGCCGATAGGCGACTTGACATTACAAAGTATGTTCTCGATGTCGGCGTCTACACGCGTCGCATAAGGGCGCGAATTCTCTATAACCATCTGTTCGTGTCTGGCGTCTCTCAGACGCATATTGCTGAACTTGTCGCGAGCGGCGCCATTGCTCGCATTGTCGACCATAAGCATTATAATCCTCGGCTTATCGAATGGATGACGGATGCCGCGCACGTTAAAGGCATAGCTGCAAAAGCCTACCCGGCTCGCTTTATCGAGGTGCTGGATCATCCCACCGAACTTTGGGATATTGCCTTCAGGACTCATATATCGAGCGCTTGCCGCCACCTGCTTCTTGCATTGTTCTTCTGCTCTCAGTTTGGGGCAGGTATCGATGAACTTCGAGCAGCCTACAACTCCTTGCATCCGGCCTTATGCACCAAGTACGGCGGGTCGTTTGACCCGAAGGATTACGAAGAGGCGTTAAGGATTTTGGAAGGCGGCTTCATCGCAATCAGAGGGACGAACGTTCAGTTTGTAAATCCGTCACTTCGCGACTACCTCAGTGGATACCTGCGCGATTTTGATCTGCTTTGCGATCTTGCCCGCGCGGCGGCGTCAACGGATTGGGCGCGTGCGGTCTGGCAACACGGCACCAGCTTGGCGCTGTCGCAAGCGGATCGAGTCAAGTTCGCCAGTACTTTCGTCAACGTCGCGAAACAGTTCCCAGTCGAACCAACCACAGTTTATTACACGCTCGACAACGTGAGCCACATGCGGCGGGCAGGGATGAGCAATACAGATAGGTTGGAACTGCTTCTCGCTTGGTGGTTCGAAACCAAAGACGCGGTATTCGCCGAGAGCTCTATGGAGCTGGCGCGTACGCCTGTTGATGGTCTGGACTCCTGGAGGGATGGACCTGAGTGCGCTGAACTCATAGCGAAGTTGCGCGATGAGGACTATCTCGAGGAGCTGCCCACTGCGAGCGAGATGGCGGATCTCCTGGAAGGTCATTTCATCGAAATGGTCCAGATTCCGATGCCATCTGATGAACTTGAAAAGATCTCGGATGCAGTAGACACATGGGGACATTCACTAGATGCACGCGCGCTTAATGCAGTTGAAAAGGCGATACAAAGTGAGTTTGCGAACGTCGCAGAGGCAGTATCCGACATCAACTCGGAGTCGACCCTCGACGATCACGCTGAGACTTTGAAGAAGCTCGGGAAGCGCGCCAGCGTGCCGGCTGAAATCGTGAAGAGAGCGATCGAAACTATAGATGACAGGAAAGCTCAGCTTGAAGAAGAAACCGAGGAATCAGAGTCGCCGGCAGTCAGCCCCGAAACGGGAAGGGACCACGACTCGTTTGACGATAAGCAGCTGCAGGATCTTTTCGCGCCGTTGCTTCAGCGGGAATAGCATCATCCTCGAGCACCAGCCTAACGTGGCAACTCTTTTCGAAGTTGGCGTCTTGGCCTTCCGCTGACGACCAGTAGCCGCCAACGCGCCAATCTATCGAAATGGAACTTAGGGCGCAGGGACGGCCTAGCCCTCCCTCAAGGCGCGCCTTCTTCCGGACCAGCAGGGCCGCGTTCTTCGCAGGCCCGTATCGGACTCTCCCTGTCCGCAACCCAGCCGGCCGCTAAGTCACGCCAACCCCGACCCACTCGGTGCCATGTTGTTCCCCCGGCTGTCGATCCATCTCGCCTCCCCAACGAAGCGCCGGAACCAGAGCCATTTGATGCCACCGATGTCTAAATACCCTCACGGCGCGGCCTCAGAGCCGCGCCGCAGGAACGGCCTGGAGGCCGTAGGCGCCAAAAGA
>Ga0310811_10014230_pt1 | contig 10364 bp, 10 predicted proteins | sample YCmetagenome_FD_207642 | JGI IMG/M metagenome (GOLD analysis project Ga0310811, IMG submission 207642) | Soil microbial communities from experimental microcosm in Duke University, North Carolina, United States - YC | ecosystem: Engineered > Artificial ecosystem > Soil microcosm > Unclassified ... | reverse complement strand
GACGGTGCCGGACTCGCGCTCGGAGTGCACGACCTCCAGCACGTCCTCGAAGGTCAGCGGCTCGAAGTACAGGCGGTCGGAGGTGTCGTAGTCGGTGGACACCGTCTCCGGGTTGCAGTTGACCATCACGGTCTCGAAGCCGGCCCGCCGCAGCTCCATGGCCGCGTGCACACAGGAGTAGTCGAACTCGATGCCCTGCCCGATGCGGTTCGGGCCGGAGCCGAGGATCAGCACCTTGGGCTTGTCCGGCTGCGGCAGCACCTCGGTCTCGGCCGCCGGGTCCGACTCGTAGGCCGAGTAGTGGTACGGCGTCAACGCCGCGAACTCGGCCGCGCAGGTGTCGACGGTCTTGAACACCGGCCGCACCCCCAGCCGGTGCCGCAGCGTGCGGACGCCGTCCTCACCGGCCAGCTCCGGCCGCAGCGCGGCGATCTGCCGGTCGGACAGGCCGGCCCGCTTGGCCCGCCGCAGCAGCGCCTCGTCCAGCACGGCCGCGGCGACGATCTCCTCGCGGAGCTCGCCCAGCGCGGCGATCTGGTCCACGAACCACGGGTCGATGCCGGACGCCTCGTGCACCTGCTCGACCGTCGCGCCCAGCCGCAGCGCCCGCTCCACGGTGTAGAGCCGGCCGTCGTGGCCGCGCTCCAACGCCTTGAGCGTGTCCTCCAGGGTGACGCCGTCCGGATCGGGCCGGGTCCAGAAGCCGGCGTCCTTGGTCTCCATCGAGCGCAGCGCCTTGTTCAGCGCCTCGGAGAAGTTGCGGCCGATGGACATGGCCTCGCCCACCGACTTCATGGTGGTGGTCAGCGTCGGGTCGGCCCCGGGGAACTTCTCGAAGGCGAACCGCGGCACCTTGACCACCACGTAGTCCAGGGTCGGCTCGAACGAGGCCGGGGTCTCGCCGGTGATGTCGTTCTGGATCTCGTCCAGGGTGTAGCCGATGGCCAGCCGGGCGGCGATCTTGGCGATCGGGAAGCCGGTCGCCTTGGACGCCAACGCGCTCGACCGCGACACCCGCGGGTTCATCTCGATGACGACCATGCGGCCGGTCCGCGGGTGGATGGCGAACTGGATGTTGCAGCCGCCGGTCTCCACGCCGACCGCGCGCAGCACGTCGATACCGACGTCGCGCATGTGCTGGTACTCGCGGTCGGTCAGGGTCATCGCCGGCGCGACCGTGACGGAGTCGCCGGTGTGCACGCCCATCGGGTCGATGTTCTCGATCGAGCAGATGACCACCACGTTGTCGTTGCGGTCCCGCATCAGCTCGAGCTCGTACTCCTTCCAGCCGAGCACGCTCTCCTCGATCAGCACCTCGGTCACCGGGGACTCGTCCAGGCCGACCGTGGCCAGCCGCTCCAGCTCGTCCGGGGTGTAGGCCATGCCGGAACCCAAGCCGCCCATGGTGAACGACGGCCGGATGACCACCGGCAGGCCGAGCTCGGCCACCGTCTCGCGGACCTCGTCCATCGACTTGCAGACCCGGCTGCGCGGGGTCTCGGCGCCGACCGAGGCGCAGATGTCCTTGAACAGCTGGCGGTCCTCGCCGCGCTGGATGGCGTCGATGTCCGCGCCGATCAGCTCGACGTCGTACTTCGCCAGCACGCCGCGCTCGTGCAGGGCGACGGCCGTGTTCAGCGCGGTCTGCCCGCCGAGGGTGGCCAGCACGGCCTGGATCGGGTGGCCGAGCGCCTGCTCCTCGGCGATCACCTTCTCCACGAACTCGGGCGTGATCGGCTCGATGTAGGTGGCGTCGGCGAACTCCGGGTCGGTCATGATCGTCGCCGGGTTGGAGTTGATCAGGCTGACCCGCAGGCCCTCGGCCCGCAGCACCCGGCACGCCTGCGTGCCGGAGTAGTCGAACTCGCAGGCCTGGCCGATCACGATCGGCCCGGAGCCGATCACCAGGACGTGGGAGATGTCGGTCCTCTTCGGCATCAGCGGGCCTCACTCATCAGCTGGCAGAACTCGTCGAACAGGGCGGCCGCGTCGTGCGGTCCGGCGGCGGCCTCCGGGTGGTACTGCACGGAGAACGCCGGCGCTTCCAAGCAGCGCAGGCCCTCCACCGTGCCGTCGTTCGGGCAGTAGTGGCTCACCGTGGCCGCGCCGAACGGGGTGTCGAAGCGCTCCCCCGGCTCGCCCTCCAGGGCGAAGCCGTGGTTCTGGGAGGTGATCGCGACCCGGCCGGTGGCGGTGTCGATGACCGGCACGTTGATGCCGCGGTGGCCGTACTGGAGCTTGTACGTGTCGCGGCCCAGCGCCCGGCCCAGGATCTGGTTGCCGAAGCAGATGCCGAACAGCGGGATCCGCCGCTCCAGCACGCCCTTCGTCAGGGCGACGCCGTGGTCCTGGGTGGCCGGGTCGCCCGGGCCGTTGGACAGGAACACACCGTCGGCCTCGACGGCCAGGATGTCGTCCAGCGTGGAGTTCAACGGCAGGACGTGCACCTCGATGCCGCGGGCGGCCATCATGCGCGGGGTGTTGGACTTGATGCCCAGGTCCAGCGCGGCCACCCGGAACCGGCGCTCGCCGTCGGCCGGCACCACGTAGGTCTGCGCGGTGGTGACGTCGCCGGCCAGGTCCGCGCCCTTCATCTGCGGCGCGGCCTGCACGCGGCCCAGCATCGTGTCCACATCGGACAGTGCGTCGCCGGAGAACACCCCGGCGCGCATGGCGCCGCGCTCCCGGATGTGCCGGGTCAGCGTGCGGGTGTCGACGCCGGCGATGCCGACGATGCCCTGGCGGACCAGCTCGTCGTCCAGCGAGCGGGTGGCCCGCCAGTTGGACGGGCGGCGGGCGGGATCCCGCACCACGTAACCGGAAACCCAGATCCGCGACGACTCGTCGTCCTCGTCGTTCCAGCCGGTGTTGCCGATCTGCGGCGCCGTCTGCACCACGATCTGGCCGTGGTAGGACGGGTCCGTCAGCGTCTCCTGGTAGCCGGTCATGCCCGTGCAGAACACGACCTCGCCCAGGGTCGCGCCGAGCGCCCCGTACGCCTCACCGCGGAAGACCCGGCCGTCCTCGACCACCAACGCCGCCTGCTCGCGAGCGCTCACTGCGCGCCACCTCCAACGCCTGCCATGGACCGCAGCGCGGCCACCCACTCCTGGTAGTGCTCTTTCTCGTCGGCCCGAAACCCGCTGTCCAACAGCTGGTTCTCGACCTGCCACCGCACGATGAGCAGACCGTCGCCGAACATCACCTTGCCGGCCAGCCCCTGGCCGACCCGCGCGTCCCGCACCGTCTCACGGGGGATCCAGACCGGGCTCGCGCCCACCCGGTCGATCAGCAGACCCTTGTCGTGCAGGTGCAGCGTGGCCTCCGAACGGAAGCCCACGTCGCCGACCGCGACCCGGTTCTGCCAGCTGTCGTCCAGCGTCGTGCTGACGTACACACCGCTCTGCTCGGGCAGCAGCTCGCTGCCCAGCTCGGCCGGCGCGGCCGGCAAGGCCGGCAGCGTCTGCGCCTGCCGACGGCCCTTGTTGCGCCAGCCCCACCACATCGCCGCGGCGCACAGCGCGAAGAAGGCCAGCACGACGAGCACCAACACCAGGCGCGTCATGACTGGACCTTCCCCTCGGACACGGTGACCCGTCCGCGCAGCATCGTGGTGCGCACCACCCCCGGCAACTCCATGCCCTCGAACGGGGTGTTGCCGGCGATGCTGGCCAGCTCGGTGCCACGCACCGTCCACCGGGCCTGCGGGTCGACCAGGGTCAGCGTGGCCGGCTCGCCGACGGCCAGCGGCCGGCCCTGATCGGGCAGACCGGCGATCTCGGCCGGCTTCTCGCTCATCACCCGGGCCACGCCGCGCCAGTCCAGCAGGCCCGGCCGCACCAGCGTCTCCACCACGATGGACAGCGCCGTCTGCAGGCCCAGCATGCCCGGGCGGGCGGCCGACCACTCGCAGTCCTTGTCCTGCACGGCATGCGGGGCGTGGTCGGTGGCGACGCAGTCCACGATGCCCTCGGCCAGCGCCTCCCGCAGCACCTGCACGTCGGACTCGGTGCGCAGCGGCGGATTCACCTTGTTCACCGGGTCGTACGTGGCCAGCCGCTCGTCGGTCAGCAGCAGGTGGTGCGGCGTGACCTCGGCCGACACCTTGGTGCCGCGCTCCTTGGCCCACCGCAGCACGTCGACCGTGCCGGCGGTGGAGACGTGGCAGACGTGCAGCCGCGCCCCGGTCTGCTTGGCCAGCAGACAGTCCCGGGCCACGATCGACTCCTCGGCCGCCGCCGGCCAGCCGGCCAGGCCCAGCCGGGCCGCCCGCTCGCCCTCGTGGGCCTGCGCGCCGACGGTCAGCCGGGGCTCCTCGGCGTGCTGCGCGATCACGCCGTCCAGCGCCTTGGTGTACTCCAGCGCCCGGCGCATGATCAGCGGGTCGCTGACGCAGTGGCCGTCGTCGGAGAAGACGCGAACATTGGCCTGGCTGCGGGCCATGGTGCCCAACTCGGCCAGCTTCTCGCCCTTGAGGCCGACGGTGACCGCGCCGACCGGGTGCACGTCGACCAGGCCGACCTCGCGGCCGCGGCGCCAGACGTGCTCCACGATCACGGCGTTGTCGGCGACCGGGTCGGTGTTGGCCATGGCGAACACGGCGGTGTAGCCGCCCAGCGCCGCCGCGGCCGAGCCGGTGGCGATCGTCTCGGTGTCCTCACGGCCCGGCTCACGCAGGTGCGTGTGCAGGTCGACGAAACCGGGCAGGGCGATGAGCCCGTCGGCGTCGATCACCTCGACATCGGTGAGCTCCTGGGTGCTCGCGGCATCGAGCCACGGGCCGATCTCGGCGATCACGCCGTCGCGCACCAGGATGTCGACCGGGTCGCCCTCGCCGTACAGGCGGACTCCCTTGATCAGCATCATGCGGCTTCTTCCTCTCCCGCGAGCAGGTGGTACAGCACGGCCATGCGGACGTGCACCCCGTTGCGGACTTGCTCGGTGATGGCGGCGCGCGGCGAGTCCGCGACGGCCGCCGCGATCTCCATGCCGCGCAGCATGGGCCCGGGATGCAGCACGACGGCGTGCTCGGGCAGTTGGTTGAACCGGCGTTCGTTAAGTCCGTAGGCGATGGAGTACTCCCGCGCCGACGGGAAGAAACCGCCGTGCATGCGCTCGGCCTGCACCCGCAGCATCATCACCGCGTCCAGCGCCGGCAGCTCCGGGTCCAGGTCGTGCGAGACGGCCACCGGCCAGCTCTCCACCCCGGTCGGCAGCAGCGTCGGCGGCGCGACCAGCACGACCTCCGCGCCCAGCGCCGTCAGCAGGTGGACGTTGGACCGGGCCACCCGGCTGTGCAGCACGTCGCCGACGATGGCGATGCGCCGGCCGGCGATGGTGCCGAGGCGTTCCCGCAGCGTGGCCGCGTCGAGCAGGGCCTGCGTGGGGTGCTCGTGCATGCCGTCGCCGGCGTTGACCACGCCGGTGCCGGTGCCTTCCAGCCAGCCGGCCAGCCGGTGGGCCGCGCCGGACGCGGGATGGCGGACGATCACCAGGTCGGCGCCGGCCGCGGACAGCGTCAGGGCGGTGTCGCGCAGCGACTCGCCCTTGCCGACCGAGGAGCCGCCGGCCGACACGTTGATCACGTCGGCGCTCATCCACTTGCCCGCGACCTCGAAGGAGACCCGGGTGCGGGTGGAGTTCTCGTAGAACATCGTGACGACGGTCCGGCCGCGCAGCGTGGGCAGCTTGCGCACCTCACGGCCGAGCAGCGTGCGCTTGAGCGTGTCCGCGGTGTCCAGCAGCGCGGTGGCCTGCGCCGGGTCCAGGCCGTCGGTGGAGAGCAGGTGTTTCACTGGTGGTCTTCCCGTCGCAGGTACACGCCGTCGCGCCCGTCCACCTCGGTGAGGCAGACGGCCACCTCCTCGGTGCGCGAGGTCGGCACGTTCTTGCCCACGTAGTCGGCGCGGATGGGCAGCTCGCGGTGCCCGCGGTCGACCAGCACGGCCAGCTGCACCGCGGCCGGGCGGCCGGCGTCGCGCAGGGCGTCCAGGGCGGCGCGGATGGTGCGGCCGGAGAACAGCACGTCGTCCACCAGCACGACCAGGCAGTCGTCGATGCCGCCCTCGGGCAGCGTGGTGGACTCCAGCGGCCGGTTGGGCCGCCGCCGCAGGTCGTCGCGGTAGAGGGTGACGTCGAGCGCGCCGACCGGAACGGTCACGTCGGAGAACTCGGCGATCAACTCGGCCAGTCGGCGGGCCAGCGGGGCCCCTCGACTGGGGATCCCCAACAGGACGACGGGACGATGAGCCTCGCCACCGAGCGAGGTCTTCTCGATGATCTGATGGGCCATTCGGGCGATGGTGCGCGCGACATCGCCGGCCGAGAGGAGCTCGCGCTCGGCCGGGTCCGTCGCGTCGCGAACACGCGGCGCCACGGTGGACCTCCTTCCCCGCCTCACTGGACGGGTCCTTAAAGGACGTCGGGTCGGCTCGGCATCCGCCGAGCTCAGGACCTACGTTACCAGCCACGCTGCGTAGCCCTTCCGGGTGGTTGGGACCCCCTCCCCCGCATGACGCAGCGAAGTCAGCTTGACCTGGTGACGACAGCGAGCGACCATTACTCTGCGTATTGATCTCAGGCTCCCCGCGGCGATGGCTACCGGCCGACGGGGCGAATGAACGGAGAACCGCCACATGGGCGATTACGCCAAGGCGCTGGGGGCCAAGCTCCGCGCCATCCGCCAGCAGCAGGGATTGTCACTGCATGGCGTCGAGCAGAAGTCCGGCGGTCGCTGGAAGGCGGTCGTCGTCGGCTCCTACGAGCGCGGCGACCGCGCGGTCACCGTGCAGAAGCTGGCCGAGCTGGCGGACTTCTACGGCGTGCCCGTGGCCGAGCTGCTGCCCGAGGGCCGCGTGCCGTCGGGTGCCGAGCCGGCCACGAAGATCGTCATAAACCTGGAGCGGCTCCAGCAGCTGCCGGCGGAGAAGGTCGGTCCGCTGGCCCGCTACGCCGCCACCATCCAGAGCCAGCGCGGCGACTACAACGGCAAGGTGCTCTCCATCCGCACCGAGGACCTGCGGTCGCTGGCCATCATCTACGACATGACCCCCGGCGAGCTCACCGAGCAGCTGATCGACTGGGGTGTCCTGCCGCCTGAGGCAAGGCCGTCCAAGGAGGATTAAGGCGCGCGTAGCGCGCAACAGCCTGGGGACAAACGCTGGAAGGCCGCACCACCGAGTTCCGGTGGTGCGGCCTTCCAGATTTGAACCGGCGCTACAGCGCCGCGCGAAGGTGCACGGCGATACGGGCGATGCTGTCCAGCACGCCGTTGACAAACCGGGGCGAGTCGTCGGTGGACAGCTGCTTGGCCAGCTCGACGGCCTCGCTGATGGCCACCGCGTCGTCGATGTCGGCCTCCCAGAGCAGCTCGTACACGCCCAGCCGCAGGATCGCCCGGTCGACCGCCGGCATCCGGGCCAGGGTCCAGCCCTCGGCGTGCTCGGAGATCAGCTCGTCGATCCGCGTCCGGTTGGCCGTCACGCCCTCGATCAGGGTGATCGTGTAGTCGCTGACCGGCGGCACGTCGGGCGAGCCGACCCGGTCGGCGAGCAGCGTCACGGCGTCCGCGGCGCGCAGGTCGGCCTCGTAGAGTACGTCTACGGCGCGTTTGCGGTATTTGCTGCGGGCACCCATCAGTTGTTGATCCGGCCCAGGTAGCGGCCGTCGCGGGTGTCGACCTTGACCTTCTCGCCGGTGGTGACGAACAGCGGCACCTGGATCTCGGCGCCGGTCTCCAGGGTGGCCGGCTTGGTGCCGCCGGTGGAGCGGTCGCCCTGCAGGCCCGGGTCGGTGTGCTGGATGACCAGCTCGACCGAGGTGGGCAGCTCGATGAACAGCGCGACGCCCTCGTGCACGGCGACGATCGCCTCGGTGTTCTCCAGCATGTAGTTGGCCGCGTCGCCGACCGTCTCGGCCGGGATGGTCATCTGGTCGTAGGTGTCGCCGTCCATGAAGACGAAGTCGGCGCCGTCCTTGTACAGGTAGGTCATGCCGCGCTTGTCGACCGTGGCGGTGTCCACCTTGGTGCCGGCGTTGAAGGTCCGGTCGACCACCTTGCCGGTGAGCACGTGCTTGAGGGTGGTGCGCACGAAGGCGCCGCCCTTGCCCGGCTTGACGTGCTGGAACGCGACGACGGTCCACAGCCCGTTGTCCAGGCTGAGCACGAGGCCGTTCTTGAGGTCGTTGGTGGTGGCCACGGTGGTGGAATCTCCTGTAGTCGCGGACGGGGCCGCAGTCGCGGACCGCGGGTTTCGGGTCGTGCGTCAGACGACCACGAGCTCTTTCGTGGTCAGCGTGAGCAGCTCGGGCGCACCCTCGCGCACGATGAGGGTGTCCTCGATGCGGACGCCACCCTGCCCGGGCACGTAGACGCCGGGCTCGACGGTGACCGCCATGCCGGCGGCAAGTGTACCGGTCCCGGCCCTGCTCAGTGCCGGAGCCTCGTGGATCTCCAGTCCGACCCCGTGTCCGAGACCGTGCATGAACTGCTCGGACCGGCCGGCGGCGGCGATCACCGAGCGGGCCGCGTCATCCACTTCGGCGACCGTCGCGCCTGGTGTCAGCGCCTTGCGGCCGGCCGCCTGCGACGCCGCCACCAGGGCGTGGATCTCGGTCTGCCAGTCGGCCGGGTGGCCCAGCACGACCACCCGGGTCATGTCCGAGTGGTAGCCGTCGACCAGCGCGCCGAAGTCCATCTTGACCAGGTCGCCGGGCTTGAGCTGGGCGTCGGTCGGCTCGTGGTGCGGGATGGCCGAGTGCTCGCCGGCGGCGACGATGGTGGCGAACGCCGGGCCGTCGGCTCCCTGGTCGCGCATGCCGTCGTCGAGGGCACGGGCGACTTCGCGCTCGGTCCGTCCGGGGCGGAGGCCGCCGTGTTCGATCAGCGCCGCCAGGGCCCGGTCAGCCGCCGCGCAGGCCATCCGCAGCGCCTCGATCTCCGTCTCGTCCTTGACGATCCGCAGCTCGGCCGTGAGCCCTGGGGCTTTGCGCAGCTCGGCGGTGGCCGCCTCGGTGAGGTCCTGGAGGCCGTCGACGGTGACGTGATCGCTCTCGAAGCCGGTCCGGCCCACCGCCCGGGCGGCCAGTGCCAGCGCGCAGTCGCGTTCGATCACCCGCTCCAGGTCCGGGACCTGGGTCTGGGCCGACGTCTCGTACCGGCCGTCCGTGCAGAACACGGCGTTGTCCCTGGTCACCAGCAGCGCCGCGTTGGAACCGGTGAAGCCCGTGAGGTACCGCACGTTGAGCAGGTTGGTCACCAGCAGCGCGTCCAGCCCGCGGTCGTCGAGCAGCCGTCGCAGCGCGTCCCGTCTCCTGCCGTGCACCTCAGCCATGCCGAACAGCCTATGGCCGGCGCACCCCGCGGCGCGCAGCGTCAGCCGGTTTACCCTGGGTCGATGAGGGTGTGGCTGGTGCGCGGGTTGGTGTTGGCGGTGGTGCATGCCGCGGTGCAGACCGCCCAGGCGTGGGTGCGCGCCGGCGACCCCACCGCGGTCGGCTGGCTGCGGCCGACGGCCTTGGGCGTGCTGGTCGCCGTGGCCGTGGTGTGGGGCGGCATCGACGGCTGGCGCGGCCACGAGGGCCGCGGCCTGGCCTGGTTCAAGGCGTCGCTGGTCGCCGGCCCCGTCGGCGGCGTGCTCGGCGTGCTCGGCCAGGGCGTGTTCGTCGACGACACCGGCGCCGAGGCGCTGCCGGTGGCGATCACCGGCGGGGCGGCGTTCATCGCGTTGCTGGTGCTGGTGCCAGCGGCGGTCGGTCTGCTGTTCGGGAAGATGGCTCGACCGGATCAGCGGCTAGTTCCCCCGGAAGGCTGACAGGTCGCCGCCCTTGGGGCGGGCGTCCCAATCCTCGTCCGTGGTCTCGGTGACCGGCGAGGAGTTGGCCTGGACCGCGCCCGCGCCGACGGGCCAGAGCTTGCCGTCGAGCAGGAACGCGTAGGGCCGGTTCGGGGCGTGCACGGCGGGCGTGCCGGCCTTGATCAGGGCGACGACGGGCAGCGAGTCGAGCCCGGGCACGGGCTCGTCCAGCACCTTCACCGCGATCTGGGCCGAAACCGACCGCCGTTCGATCTTGACCAGCCGGCCGCCGAAGACCATGACGATCATGCGGTCGGGCGACGGCATGGCCACGCCCTCGGCGGTGGCCAGGGTCTTGCAGCCGTCGGCGTTGGCGATGTCGATGCCGAACAGGCGCAGGTCGGTGGGCCCATGACCGGCGTCACCGGTGGCCCGCACGACGTCCAGCGGCACGCGTCCGCACGGGTCCTCGGCCGAGGCCGGGGCATGGCCGTCGGCCCGGCGAACGAGCCCTGGACCTTCCTGCCACGGCCCGCCGACCACCACGTCCTGGTACGGGTGCATGGTGAA
>Ga0310811_10014229_pt1 | contig 10364 bp, 9 predicted proteins | sample YCmetagenome_FD_207642 | JGI IMG/M metagenome (GOLD analysis project Ga0310811, IMG submission 207642) | Soil microbial communities from experimental microcosm in Duke University, North Carolina, United States - YC | ecosystem: Engineered > Artificial ecosystem > Soil microcosm > Unclassified ... | reverse complement strand
CGAAATAGTCGAGCGGGTCGGCGCCGGCCTTGGTGATCCAGTAGAGATCGATTTCGAGCTTCACGAGGTTGGGATCGGTACTCTGCAGCAGAACGTCGTAGGGGACCTGCCCGTCCATCTTGGGAAACTCGAAATCATGGTTGTGGTAGGCGAACTGCAGCCCCGCATCATGCGCCATTTGCGCGGCATGGTTGAAGACTGTGGCGAAGTTCTTCCAGTCATCGAGCGTCTTGCGGCGCTCGGCGGGAATCCACGGCATGACGATGTACTCGTGGCCGATCGCCTTGGCGGTGGCGAGCGCCGTTTTCCACTGATCGTCGTTCTCGTAGGCGACGTGCGTGGAGGGGGCGGAGAGCCCGTACTTGTCGAGCCATGCGCGGATATGCTCAGGCGGGTGGCCAAAATACCCCGCGAACTCCACTTCCTTGTAGCCGATCTGCGCGACGCGGGCCAGCGTGGCCTCGACGTCTTCCTTCATTTTGTCGCGCACCGTGTAGAGCTGGAGTCCGATTTTGTCGATCTTCGTCGGAAACAGGCGTGCGCCGTGCGCCGTGCGCAGTGCGCCGGGAATCGCCAACGATGCTCCGAAGAGCGTCATTGTTTCGAGGAATTCGCGTCGATTCAGATCCTGAGTCATGGCTTGCTCCCATGTACGGACAGAAGGGTGCTCGGGGATGGGTGTAACTTGATACGCGAGCGGCCCGCTGGCCATGCGCCAACGGGCCGGATTATACGATTCAGAGAGGAAGGCGTATTCCGAGCGTCAATCCGCTGCCGCCTGGGATATGTCGGTATTCCAATTGAAACGCACGATTGCCGATCTGCAATCCGAGGCCGAATCCAACGCTGCCGACGATGTCGCCTCGCGAGACAGAAGCTGGCGTGATCGTGAGTGGCCCCGGAAGCGAAGGCGCGAAAGATTGGTATCCCCTTACGGTCTGTTGCCGGGCGTAGATGCCCGTCGTGAGGTAGTAGTAGAACCCCTTGCGCGGTATGGGCGAAACTGAGGCCGACACCCCAACCATCAAATCCGTACGCTGCTCGCGCCCGCCCCAACCGTGGGGTCCGGAAAGGTTTTCAGTATGAAAGTAGCTCTGTGTGGGAGTCCAGAGCGCCGCACCTTCGAGCCTCAAACCAAGCGCACTGGTCGGCTTGATGAGATCGTACCCGCCACGCACCCGCATTCCCCAGACGTGAATCTTCAAGTCCACGGGAGTCCACTCAGGCCCGGCAGAAAAGGTCCATCGGGATTGGGCCGCAACCGTTCCAGTGAGCAGCAGGGAAATGATGCCGACGATGTAAAGCCGCATGGGTTCTCCTAGAGAAGGGTCCAACGAAACGTGACCCTATTGCATCTCTTTTTGCCAGCGCCGCCGCCCCAAACGTCATAACCGGTTATCGGTGGCTTATCGAGGCTTCTGCTGCGCGAACAACCAGCGCACAAACTCGTCGGAGCCGTACGCCGCGTCCCACACGTTATGGTTCAGCCCGAGGAATTCCGTGTACTGCACGTTCGCGCCGGCCGCCTTCAGCGCCGCCGCCGGCTCACGCGAGCCGTTCACGTTGACCACCTGATCGACCTCGCCGTGAAAAATCCAGATCGGAAGTTTGCCGAGTTTTTGTACGAGGCTCGGCATGACGCTCGCGCTGTCGCCGGGAACGACGGGCACGGATCCGCGAAACATCGCGAAGTCCCGCACCCAGCCGCAGATCGGCACGATCGCCGCGAACAACTCGGGATGACGATAAGCGATGTACCACGTGCCGTGGCCGCCCATCGAGAGTCCAGTGAGATACACCCGGCTCTGATCGACGTGGAATTCCCGCAGCGTCTGCTGCAGCGCCGCGACCGCCACGTCGGCCGGCGTGCCGACCCACTGTGAGTCGGGCGGGACCTGCGGAAAGACGACGATGGCGGGATAGCGCGAAGGGTTCTGCCGAATGGCGGGCGCGAGACCGACATTGGTTTGCAGCAGGCCGTCCGTGCCGCGCTCGCCCGCCCCGTGAAGAAAGAGGATTGCCGGCCAGCTCGGCTTCGTGGCGTAATCGGCGGGAACGTACACCTGATAGTGGTACGCCTTCCCGGCCAGGCTGACGGTGCGGTCGAGAAACCCGGTTTGGGTCGGCGCCTGCACGACGGCGAGCACTCCGAGCATTATCGCGAGCATCAGGGCTCCGAATCAGGAGAGGGTGGCGCCGGCCTCCACGAGCAGCTCTCGCAGCAGCGAGCGGTGGCAGCGCGATTCGACTTCGCAATAACAGCCGACCGAAAAGTCCGTTTGCGCCGACAGCGCCGCAAGCAGGGCGATGAGGCGACTCGCTTCGGGCCGCCGCATCTCCGCCGCATAGCGCCGCGCAAAGGTGCGCCAGCGTGCTTCGGTGATTGGCCGCGATTTGATCCACGCGAACAGCGCGGCACTGGGCGCGAGGTCCGGGACCCACACGTCGTAGAAGTCGCGCTTCGCGAAGTCGCTTTTGCGGACACCGCGCGGCGGCCGGCGGACGGTGCCGAGGCGCAGCCCTTCGTTGGCGAGGCGCGGCGTGCCGAGCCGGACGACGTGCATCATCCGCCCGTCCGCGCGTCCGAGTTCGAGATGTTGATCATCAGCCGCCAGTCGCCGCCGGTGAAGATCCACACGCCGACGAACTTGCCCGCGTCGATGGCGTCCGGCTTCGCAGTGTCCAGCGCGAATCGGTATGACCCGCGCACGACGGCCAGATCTCCCGATTCCGCGATCGTGACCTCGTCCATACTGAGCGTCGGATCGAGCCGGGGATAGCGCTCGAGCAGTCCCCGATAGAACTCGCGGATGGCGTCTCGACCCACCAGCGCGGCCTCGCCGGGCAGCAGCTCGGTCGCGTCGGGCGCATAAATGGCCACCATGGCGTCGAGATCGTGACGGCGCGCCGCGGCGAGCCACGCCTCATCGAGCGCGCGGATCCGCTCGACGTGCCGGCCCGCGGTGAGCTGATCCATCAGCCGCGCTCAGCGCGGATCGTAGACGCCCCACGCGCCCCGGAACACGTCACTGATCTCCCCAATCGTCGCGCGGGCGCGCACGGCATCGAGAATCGGCTCCATAAGCGGAGCGGCCGTCTCGCGCGCCGCGGCCTCCAGCGCCGCGAGTGTCTGCTTCACCGTTCCCGCATCCCGCTTTGCGCGCAGCTCGGTGAGACGCCGCCGCTGCTGGCCGGCCAGCGTGGCATAGTCGGGGGACGGGATCGCCGGACTGGGGTCGCCCGTCACGTATTCGTTCACACCCACGACGACCTGCTCCCCCGCCTCGATGTCACGCTGCTGCGCGTAGGCGCTCCGCGCGATCGCTTCCTGGAAGTAGCCGCGCTCGATCGCCTTCACCGAACCTCCACCCGCCTCGACCGCCTCGACCAACTGCCGTGCTTCCGCCTCGAGCTTGTCCGTCAAACTCTCCACGTACCAGCTGCCGCCGAGGGGGTCGACGACTTCGGGGACGCCGGTCTCGTGCGCGAGCAGTTGTTGGGTCCGCAATGCGAGCGTCGCGCTGCGCTCGGTCGGCAGCGCCAGTGCTTCATCATACGAGTTCGTGTGCAAGGACTGCGTGCCGCCCAACACCGCCGCCATCGCCTGAATCGCGACGCGCACGACGTTGTTGAGCGGCTGTTGTGCCGTGAGCGTCGCGCCGCCCGTCTGGGTGTGAAAGCGGAGCCGCGCCGCGGCGTCCGAGGCGTTGAACTTCTGTTTCATCAGTCGGGCCCAGAGCCGCCGTGCCGCGCGGAACTTGGCGATCTCCTCGAAGAGATCGGTATAGGCCGCGAAGAAGAACGACATCCGTGGCGCGAACTCATCGAGCGCGAGGCCAGCGGCCAGCGCACGCCGCACGTACTCAATGCCGTTGGCGAACGTGAATCCCACCTCCTGAGCGGCGGTGGCGCCCGCCTCCCGCATGTGATACCCCGACACCGAGATGGGATTGAAGCGCATCTTGGCGCCGTCGATGAACCGGAAGATGTCGGCGACGAGGCGCAGCGACGGCTCGGGTGGATAGATGTACGTCCCGCGGGCGATGTACTCCTTGAGGATGTCGTTCTGCAGCGTGCCCTCGAGGTCGGCACGCGGCACCCCGTGCGCTTCGCCGACGGCGATGTACATCGCCAGCAGAATCGCCGCCGTCGCGTTGATCGTCATCGACGTCGACACGCCATCGAGCGGGATGCCGTGAAACAGCCGCCCCATATCGTCGACGCTGTCGATCGCAACCCCCGCACGCCCCACTTCCCCTGCGGCCATGGGATGATCGGAGTCGTAGCCCATCTGGGTCGGCAAATCGAACGCGACCGAGAGTCCCGTCTGCCCGTGGTCGAGGAGATGCCGGAAGCGCGCATTGGTCTCCTCGGCCGTCCCGAAGCCCGCGTACTGCCGCATCGTCCACAGCTTGCCCCGATACATCGTGGGATAGACGCCGCGCGTGAACGGGGCTTCGCCCGGCGCGCCGAGATCGCGCGTGGGATCGCCGCGCCACTCTTGTGGCCCGAAATAGGCCGGCTGGGGATCCTTGCTCACTTGCCGGTGAGCACCGCGCGGGCGAACGCCACGTCGCTCCGCGAGCCGATGATGAGCGGCGTGCGCTGGTGGAGCTCCACCGGCTTGATGTCGAGGATGTCGGTCTCGCCGTCGATCGCTGCGCCGCCGGCCTGCTCCACCACGAACGCGAGCGGCGCGGCTTCGTAGAGCAGCCGCAGCTTTCCGTGCGGGGCGTTCGCGTCGGCGGGATAGAGGAAGACGCCCCCCGACATCAGGTTGCGGTGAATGTCGGCGACCAGCGAGCCGATATACCGCGCGTTCTTGGCTTCCACCCGGCCGTGATCGCCGTTCTTGAACGCGCCGACGACGCGCTGCACGCCGGGCGCCCACTTGTTCCAGTGACTCTCGTTGACGCTGTAGTACTGGCCGACTTCGGGACACCGAATGTCGGGATGCGAGAGCAGGAACTCGCCGATCGTCGGATCCAGCGTGAAGCCGTGCACGCCTTGCCCGGTCGTGTAGACGAGCATGGTGCTGGAGCCGTAAAGGATGTATCCGGCGGCCACTTGCGCGCGTCCCGGTTGCAGGCAGTCCCCCAGCTCGCCGGGGCCCTTCGTGCTGACGCGGCGGCGATGAATCGAAAAGATCGTGCCGATCGACACGTTCACCCCGATGTTGCTCGACCCGTCGAGCGGATCGTAGAGCAGCACGTATTTCCCGCTGCGGCGATCCTCGCGCACGTTTACCGGAATCGGGTGCTCTTCCTCCTCGGAGGCGACGATGCACACGCGACCGGTATGCTCAACACTGTTGCGGACCGTGTCGTGCGCAAAGAGGTCCAGCTTCTGCTGCACCTCGCCCTGCACGTTGATCGCTCCGACTTCGCCGAGGATGTCGGTGAGGCCGGCACGGCGGACCTGGCGCGAAATGAGTTTGGCGGCGAGGCAGAGATCATACAGCAGGTTCGACAGCTCCCCCGTCGCTTCCGGGTGCAGGCGTTCCTGCTCCATGATGAAGCGTTCAATCGTGATGACCGACGTCGGTGACTGCGAGCGTGCCATGGTTCGAGACCGTGAAGGTGATCGTGCCCCGTTCATCCGTTCGGAACACCGTGACGCCATGCGCGCGCAGCCGCCCGAGTGTGGCGGGCGCCGGGTGCCCGTAGCGATTCTTCGCGCCCACGCTGATCACGGCGTCCAACGGGTGCAGCTCGTCCAGCCAGCGGTCGGACGTCGCGCCGCGCGAGCCGTGATGACCCACCTTGAGCAACATCACCCGGCCGACTTGCCCGGCGAGGTGCGCCTCGGTCGGCATGCCGGCATCGCCCGCGAACAGCAACCGGCTCGACCCGTACGTGACCAGCAGGACGACCGACTCCTCATTGATGTCGGTCTGACTCGCCGCCCACGCGGAGTCGGGACTCAACACGTCGATCGACACGCCGTCCAGATCCAGCCGATCGCCGCGGCGCGCCGGACGCCACTCGGCGCCGTCGCTTTCGACCGCGCCGAGAAAGCCAAGATACCCCGGGTCCGGCACCGGTTCACCGGGCTCGAGCACGAACGCCGGATCGAAGGCATCGAGCACCGCGGGCAAGCCGCCATAGTGGTCGAGGTGCGCGTGCGTCGCCACGATCCCGGCGAGCTGAGTCGCGCCCTCGTGGCGCAAGAACGGCACCACGACCCTGCGTCCGGCATCGCCCTGGGGGCCGCGCGGGCCACCGTCGATCAACAACCAGCGCCCGGCGGGACTCCGGAGCGCGATCGCATCCCCCTGCCCGACGTCCAGGAAACTTACGGTCAAGCAGTAACAGTCTGAAAGGCGGGGAACGGCGCGAACCAGCGCGGCGAGTGAACAGACAGCCGCGGCAAAGCTGAGTCGCGCGGCGATCAGCCAGCGGCGGCGCGGCGCGCTCCACAGCCACCACGCCGCGCCGAGCACACCGAGCCAGACGAGCGCGGCGCGCGGCCCCGCAATCATGGTGACGTGGCCGCCCGGCAGCGCCGCGGCTCCTTGCGCCACAAGATCGAGCAGCGCCAGGCACAGGCCGGCACCGGCGGCGAGCCATCTGGAGGATACGAGCAACGCCACCATCAGCCCGGGCACGGCCAATCCCGCCAGTGGAATCGCCAGGAGATTGGCGAGGACCCCAATCGGCGCGACCGTCCCGAAGGCGTAGGCCGTGATCGGCGCGCTGAGCAATGTCGCGGCGGCAGCCGGCGCGAGCACGCGCACGACCTTCGGCATTCGCTCCGTCGCGCGGCCGGCCCAGATGACCGCCGCGACCGCGGCGACGGACAGCCAGGCTCCGACCGACACAATCGCCCACGGATCAACGACGAGCACGCAAAGCGCCGCGAGCGCCACCAGTCCGCGCGGCGTCACGACACGCTGGCGCAGCGTGGCGATCTCCAGCAGCGCCAGCATCGCCGCCGAGCGGGTGGCAGGCGCAGGAAAACCGAGCAGCCACACGTACGCCAGCATCACCGCCGTGCCCGCAAGGAATCGCGGGACTCGGCGCAGGCGGAGCCGCGCGAGCAGCACGTTGAGCCAGGCGGCGAAGAATCCGACGTGCAGTCCCGAGATCGACAGGAGGTGCGCGAGACCGGAGCGCGTGTAACGCTCGCGCAACTCCGCATCGAGATCGGTGCGGCGCGCGATTACGAGCGCGTCCACCAGCGGCGCCCGCGAACCGAACAGCCTGCGGCTGCGCTCGGCGATGCGATCGCGCAATGCCCCGCGCCCCCGCGGCGTCGCATCGAGCTCGCGCACGCGCCGCGCGACGAGCACCCCTCGATCACCCTCGCCGAGAAATCGACCGGCAACGACCCACGTCGTGCCGCCGCGCGCGCCGTGACCGGTGGGCCAGCGGACCGTCACCGTGCCGCCGCAACGCCCGTCTTGTACGCTCGCGTCCACGACGCCGCCGGTGCCAACCACGGGATCGTTCAGGCGAACGACGGCGGCGCGGGTCACCGACGCGACAGACCACACTCCGGCGCATGACGCCCGCTGCTCGCGGCGCGCGGCCACACCCCAGACGGAACCTGCGACGAACATCAGGCCGAGGGCGGCGCTGAGCGGCGCCCGCCGGTGCACCACCAGGGCGCCGAGCAACACGGGCAGTCCCACGCACCACGTACCACGCACCAGGGGGTTCAGCGCCGCAACCAACCCGGCGCTGAAAGCGACCGTGAGATAGAGGATCGGCGGCCGCATGGCCGCCCTAGACTAGATCTGGGTCGGTTTTGCGCCGCAGCGCGGCGCGAGCGCGACCTTGCGGAAGCCCTCGAGCAGCGCGACGTCGAGCTTCGCCTTTTCCTGGTCGCTGCCGAGGGTAAGACCGGTGAGGATCTCGCCCTGGCGCGTGGAGACATAGTGCGGCGCGAGACGATTCAGGGCGTAGACCAGCACATCGCCCTGACAGGTGTCGCAGCCGCAAAACCGCGGAAGGCCGCCGCGCAAACTCTCGTATTCGCGCCGCACCACTTCGGCCGTCACGTTCGTTACCGCCACGCGGCGACCTCACCCCCTGACGGCGCGTTTTCCTCGACGGGCCAGGCGGTGAACGTCGAGCCGGTCGTCCCGGTGAACCGGACGCGACGGTACGTCCCGACCCAGTCGGCGGAGCCTTCGAGCAGCGCGATCTTGTTCGTCCGCGTGCGCGCTTGCAGCAAATCGCCGCGCTTTGCCGGCCCCTCGACCAGCACCTCGTGGGTCGTGCCGACGAGCGCGATGTTCTTGCGCTTGGCAACGCGCCGCACCAGCGCGATAAGTCGCCCGATCCGCTCGGTTTTGACTTCCTCGACGACGTGATCCTTGATGCGTACCGCGGGCGTGTCCTCGCGGACCGAGTACTTGAACGTATAGGCGTCGTCGAACGCGACTTCCTCGACCAAGGACAGCGTCTCCTGGAACTCGTCCTCGGTCTCGCCGGGGAATCCGACGATGATGTCGGTGGACAGCGCGATCCCCGGCACCGCCTCACGCAGCGCCGCCACGACCTCGAGATAGCGCTCGCGATCGTAGCGGCGCAGCATCCGCTTGAGGACGCGTGAGCTGCCGCTCTGCACCGGCAGGTGCACGTGCTCACAGACGGTCGGGGTTTCCGCCATCGCCGCGAGGACGCGCGGCGTGAAGTCGGTCGGGTATGGTGACGTAAAGCGGACGCGCCGAATGCCGTCGACCTGACCGACCGCGCGCAGCAGGTCGGCGAAATCGTGCTCGCCGTCGTGATAGCTGTTGACTGTCTGCCCAAGCAGCGTGACCTCGGTCGTGCCGTCGCCGGCGAGGCGGGCGACCTCGCCCACCACGTCGGCCAACTTGCGACTCCGCTCGGGGCCGCGCGTCATCGGAACGACGCAGAAGGTGCACCGATAATCGCAGCCACGTTGCACCGTCACGAACGCCGAGATGGCGTTCGCACGCACCGGGGGGACGTCCTCGTAATGCTCCCAGCCCTTGAACTCGACGTCCGCCGCCCGTTCGCCGTCACGCGCGCGCGCGATCAACTCGGGCAGGCCGCGATAGCCGTCGGGCCCGATCACGAGATCCACCTGCGGCACGCGCTCGAGCAGCTTGGGCCCAAGGCGCTGGGCCATGCAGCCGACGACGCCGAGCACGTTCCCCGCGCGTTTGTGACGCTTGAGCTCGCCCATGCGGCCGAGCACGCGCTGCTCCGCGTGATCGCGGACCGCGCAGGTGTTGACGAGCAGGACGTCGGCCTCGCTCGGATCGTCCGTGCGCACGTAGCCCGCGCGGCCCAGGACGCCGAACATGAGCTCGGAATCCGAGACGTTCATCTGACAGCCGTAGGTCTCGATGTAGATGCGCGGCATCGCTAGTTGACGGTCACCTCGAAGCGGGACCGGCCGTCCCACCGGTCGCTATCAAGATAGACGCTCAAGTAATCCTCCGTCATCACCTCGACTTGCCCCTGACGATGGCCGCTCACCACGCCGTCGGCCGTCTGGCCGCTGCGCGAGGTGCGATACGCCGCGGCCTTCTCATCACCCAGCGCTCGCAGCTCGGCCGCGCGCGCGCGGATGACCTCGGGCCGCAGATCGTCACCCAGGCGCGCGGCCGGTGCATCGGGGCGCACCGAGAACGGAAAGACGTGGAGGTAGGTGAACGGCAGGGCGCGTATCAGCGCGAGCGAGGCGTCGTGATCGTCGTCGGTTTCGCCGGGGAAGCCGGCAATCACATCGGCGCCCAGGCCGAACACCGGCAGGCGCTCCGCCAACCACTCGATGCGCGCACGATACGTCTCCGCCGTGTACCAATGGCGACCCATGCGCTTGAGCACGCGGTTCGAGCCGGACTGCAGCGGCGCGTGCAGATGCACCGCAAGATGGCGCGGCGCTTCGATGAAGAGCCGGGCGAGCCTGTCGTCGACTTCGGTCGCTTCGACGCTCGAAAGCCGGAATCGAACGATCGGCACTGCGTCGATCAGCGCTTCGACCAGCTGTCCCAGCGAACGCACCACGCCCGACGCACCACGCACGTCCGTTCCATACGTCCCGATATGCACGCCCGTCAGCACGATCTCCGCGTGGTGCTCCGCCAGCGCGCGCGCTTCGTCCACGAGCTCGCCGACCGGCCGCGACCGGTTCGCGCCACGCGCCAATGTCGTCGCGCAGAACGTGCAATGCTCGTCGCAACCATCTTGGATCTTCAGCAGGCCGCGAGACCTCCCCCCCTGACCCCCTCTCCGCAACGGGGCGAGAGAGAACGCTACGCCGGCCGCGGCGAGTACCTGCTGGGGATCCGCGTTCGGAACGACCGCCTTCACACCGGGCAGTGCGGCAATCACGCCATCGTCCAACGCGGCGGCGCAACCCATCACGATCGTCTGCGCGTGGCC
>Ga0310811_10014228_pt1 | contig 10364 bp, 9 predicted proteins | sample YCmetagenome_FD_207642 | JGI IMG/M metagenome (GOLD analysis project Ga0310811, IMG submission 207642) | Soil microbial communities from experimental microcosm in Duke University, North Carolina, United States - YC | ecosystem: Engineered > Artificial ecosystem > Soil microcosm > Unclassified ... | reverse complement strand
GTGCGCTATAGCGTTGGTCCCGCTACGCTGAGAGTTCCGTATGCAGACCAACGGAATGACACCCGCAGTGACACGGCGCCGATTCGTCGGCGTCATGTGGTCGGCGGGTGTCCTCGCGCTACTCACACCGGGCCGGCGACTGTGGGCCAGCCCTCCGCCTGCGCATCCGACGCCACGGCCTGGCATCACCGGCGAACACGTCCTCACGCGCGCTCAGCTCGCCGCCGCCGACCGCGAGGAATTCATTCCGCTCTTCGACTCGATCCGCGCCATCCCGCAGATCGTCGACGGCATCCGCTGTAGCTGCGGCTGCACGAGCCGGCCTGGTTTCTACTCCCTACTCTCCTGCTATGAAGGAGAGGGAATGGCGCGGCACTGTAACGTCTGCCTGGAGCACGGCAAGCTCGTCGTCCGGTTGCACAACGAGGGCAAGACGCTCGATCAGATTCGCGCCGCCGTCGACGCCAAGTTCGGTTAGCCCAGGTCCGTTCTTCGCCCTGAACCTCAGAGCTCGGCGAGAATCTTCGCCTTGATCTGCTCGAACTCGGCGTCGTTCAACAATCCGCCGTCGAGCATCTCCTTGGCGCGTGCCAGCCGAGCCGTAGGCGAATGATCGCCGGCGCCGCCACCGACCGACGGTCCGCCCAGTGCGCCGCCGAGTGCACCGACCTGAATGCCGCCGGACTTGGCGCGCAGCTCCTCGAGCTCGCGAATGCGCCGCTTCTCACGCCACGCCTGTGCGCGGGCCTGGCACACGCGATAGACCTCCTGCGCTTCCGACTTCCGGAGGCCCTCGATGACCATGCGCCCCGGCGGACCTTCGTTCGTCGCGAGGTCATTGCTTCGGTACGCCGACACCGTCAGGGTCGCGCCGAAGATGCCCACGCGCACGTCCGACTCGCGCAGATCCTGCCAGCGAAAATCCACGGGGTTGAAGCCGCCGAACAGTCCGCGCTGAACGACGATGAGGCGCCCACTCGTGGCGCCGACCGCCTGTCGCCGGTGGAACAGCGCGAACAGGCGGCGTTGGATGGCCATCGCCTCGAGCGTCTCGCCGGGGATGAGCATCGAACGCAGCGCCTCGAGTGAATCGTAGACGCCGCGGCTCGTCGCGGCGTCGGCCGGAATCGCCGGTGCAGGGGTTTGGGTGGACGCGGTACCCATCGCAAGCCTCGTGTCAGAGAAGAGTGAACACGCGCGAGCCCTCAGGGCATCACGCGAATGTCGAGTCGCGAATTCTTGTTAGTAGCATGATAAACGCGCATCGTCGCGGCTTTGAAGTCTTCCGGCTTCGCCTCGAAGATATTCGGCACGAACGTCTGCGGGTTGCGGTCGTTCAGCGGGAACCACGAGCTCTGGATCTGCACCATGATCCGGTGGCCCTTCTTGAACGTGTGGTTGATATCCGGCATGGAGAAGCGCAACGAGTCGGGCTGGTTCGCCACGAACGCGATCGGCTTGGCCGGATCCCGGCGATAGCGCCCGCGGAATGGTTCGCCGCGAACGAGCTGCTGATATCCGGCGACGACGAAGCCCGTCGTATCGCCCGGCCAATTGGGCGCGTCAGCCGGGAACACGTCGATGAGCTTCACATCGAAGTCGGCGTCGGTGCCGCTGGTGGCGACGTGCAGCACGGGGCTGACCGGTCCGATGATCGTCACGTCTTCGGTGAGCGACTCGGTCTGATACGTCAACACGTCGCTGCGTTTCGAGGCGAAACGCTGATCGCCCGTCATGTAGTCGCGCGGCATGCCGCTCGCCGACGGCTTCTCGCCAACCGGGACCGGATTCGCAGGATCGCTCACGTATTCATCGAACGCCGGCCCCTTCCCCGCTGTCGGCGCGCCCCGTGGCTTGGTCCACACGAGCTTTCCGCCCGGCGCCAGGTAGAGCGATCTGGCATTCGAGTTCTTCGGCGGCCACGCATCGAACCGATCCCACGTCTCTCCGCCGGTGCGATAGACGAGCACCTTCGGGAGAGCCGGCTTCGGTGCACCGGTCAAATAGTGCATGAAGAACGGGAACTCGATCGAGTCGCGGAACCAGGGTCCCGTCGCCGTATTCCAACGCAGCGTGCCGTGCGCATTGCCCTCGCCGCGCGCCCAACCGCCGTGCGACCACGGACCGATCGCGATATGGTTGTCCGCGCCGGGCGCCAACTTTTCGATGCCGCGGAACGTGCGCCACGGTCCGGCGAGATCCTCGGCGTCATAGTACCCGCCGACCTCGAGCATCGCGGGCACCCGCTTCACGTGACGGCTGATGTCGCGCGCCACCCAGTACGCGTCGTACGACGGGTGATGCATGACGATATCCCAGAGCGGGGCGGTCTCCGGCGGGAGCCACTTTCGCGACCCTGGCCCGATCGGTCCCATCTCGAGGAAGAACTTGTACGCGTCGCCCTGGTTGTTCGGCCGGTCGTACCGCGGATCGGGTCCGAGCTCCGGAGCTCGGGGCGTGCGGCCATAACCCTGATAGAAATCGAAGTTGGCGCCGAGCATGAACGCGCCATTGTGGAACAGGTCGTCGCCCATCCAGAGATCGGTCATCGGCGCGCCCGGTTCGCACGCCTTGAGCGCCGGATGTGGATCGATGCAGCTCGCGGTCGTATAGAAACCCGGATAGGACGTCCCGTAGATGGCGACGCGGCCATTGTTGTGCGGCACGTTCTTCACGAGCCAATCGATCGTGTCGTACGAATCGGTCGATTCGTCGACGTCCTTCGGGCCTTTACGGTCCTTATGCGGCGTCATCTCGGTGTAGTCGCCTTCCGAGAAGTTGCGGCCGCGCGCGTCCTGATAGACGAAGATCATGCCGGCGTCGGCGTACTTGGTGCCACCGCCCGGGCCAAGCGATCCACGATACGCCTCAGGGCCATAGGGGCCGACGCCGTACGGTGTGCGATCCATCAGGAACGGAGCACTCCGGGTCGTATCGCGCGGGATGTAGATCGACGTGAACAGCCTCGCGCCGTCGCGCATGGGGATGCGCACTTCGAGCTTGCGATAATGCGCCTTGATCGCCTCCGCGGCGGCGGGGTTGGCGCCGCGCTGCGCACTACCCTTTGCCGCGGGCGAGGCAACGAGTGCAATCGCTAAAAGCGCCGAGCTACGGCGCGAAAAAAGACCAGGTAGAACCAAAACCGACTCCCGACAGGGTGATTCGCGAAAATATGGCGCGAGGAACCCTCAGCCGACAGCAGGAGGCGGTGGAACCAGGAGAGGTATGACGAGGGATGGTACTGCGATTTGTCGGATGAAACCGGATTGGGCGGGGAACCCCTCGCGCACTGGTCCGAAGAATCCGTTCAAATCCGAGTAATCGCAGTACCAAACTCTTAGGGCTGTCGTTATGCCCGCACCCTCGGCTCTGGTGCCGCGTAGCCCTCGGTGCCTGGATGCCCGCTCACCGGCTGGTCCTCCGTGAGGCGCCGGATCAGCGAGGGCTCCACGACGCGCGCACGGCGAAGGCCTCGAAAGTCATCGACGCAGTTCCAGCCCTTGTCGGCGTGGCGACTCATGAAGGTGTCGAGACCCACGTTGAGGCGACGAATGACGTTCGGACCCACGGTCTGATCGACCATCGCGGCGGTGCACACCTGCACCGTTCCCGCGCCGAGCAGGAAATACGAGAGCGCTTGAGAAAAGTCTGATACGCCCCCGACGCCCGAAAAGGCGCGATTGGGAAACGCAACGCACAGCCGCGCCATCGCCGCGAGCGACTGCGGCAGAATGGCCGGGCCGCCTAGTCCGCCGGACGACACGAGGCCGTCCACGTTGATCTCGAACTCGAGGGTGTCCGGATCGATCGCGGGCAGCGACGGAAAACCGTTCGACGAGACGACCGCATCCGCCCCGCTGCGAAAACACGCGTCCGCCTCCACCACGACGTCGCGAGCCCCGGGGGCGAGCTTGCCCCACACAGGCACTTTTGCGACTTCCTTCACCGCTTCAGTAACTGCGGAGCGCAGTCGGTCATTCGACGACAGCGAGACCGCCCCTGCGGCGAAGTTACACTCGAGACCGTCGGCCCCGGCGTCCTGGCAACCTTCGGCGAGCAGCTGCCAATCGCGCAGCGCCGAATCCCCCTCGGACTCCGCGATGATCGATGCGATCACGATGCGCGTCGGATAGGCGTCCTTGATCCGGCGAATGGTGGTCATCCACCAATCGAGCGCCCGTTCCGAGATCATCTCCCAGTGCCAGGACGCGTGGAGCGTCGAACCGGATCGGTCCTTGGTCGATATGCGGTGGTTATCGGGGGATGTACGCAGAAACGCCGCTCGTGGGCCAGCAACGTTCGTCACTCGACGGAGACCGATCGTCCTCACCACGACGCCGCCCCAGCCGGCGTCGAAGGCGCGAAGGATGTTGCTCTCCGATTCGGTCGGCGGTGCCGAAGCAAGGAGAAACGGGTTCTCGAACCGAATTCCCGTGAACGTGACTGCTCTCGTTCGCATACATCCTCCCGATTGTCATCGCCTCAACCGTAGGAGGAAGCGACCACGACCGCCCCTCCGACTACGACATCCAGTTGGTCCCTGCTTCGCGATTCCACTTCGTCGTCATCTTCTTGGCCTGGGTCCAGAACTCGATCGACCCGCGTCCAGTGATGTCGCCGACGCCGAACTTGGACTCGTTCCATCCACCGAACGAGAACGGCTCTCGTGGCACAGGCACGCCGACGTTCACGCCGACCATGCCTGCACTCGCCTGCTCCATCACATATCGCGCCACGGCGCCGCTCTCGGTGAAGACCGATGCGGCGTTCCCGTACGGCGATGCATTCTCGACCGCGAGGGCCCCATCCACGTCGGATGTGCGCACGATCACAAGAACCGGCCCAAAGACCTCCTCCTGCGCGATCCGCATGTCCGGCGTCACGTAGTCGATGATCGTTGGACCGAGGTAGAAGCCGTTCTCCTTTCCGGCAACACGCGCCTTGCGTCCGTCGACGATCACTTTGGCGCCGGCAGCTTCCGCCTCGTCGATGTAGCGCGTAATGCGCTCCTTGGCTGCAGCGGAAATCACCGGACCGATGTCGCGCCCCGGAACCATCGCCCGCGCAATTTCCGCCATCCGTTCGATGATGTGGTCGGTTTTCGACACAGCCACCATCACCGACGCCGCCATGCAGCGCTGGCCCGCGCAGCCGGACATCGACGCAACGATGTTCGTGGCCGCCATCTCACGATCGGCGTCGGGCATCACGATGAGATGATTCTTCGCGCCGCCAAGCGCGAGGCAGCGCTTGAGGTTCGATGTCGCGCGCCTATAAACGATCTTCGCGACCTTCGTCGACCCCACGAAGCTGACCGCGGCGATGTCCGGATGATCGCAGATCGCCTCGACAGCCTCCTGTCCGCCGTGCACGACCTGAAACACGCCCGCCGGCAGTCCGGCCTCGCGCAAGAGCTCGGCGATTCGTCCGGCGCTGATCGGCACCATCTCCGATGGCTTGAGGATCATGCAGTTGCCCAGGGCGATCGCGTTCGGAATCGTCCAGTTGGGCACCATGTTCGGAAAGTTGAACGGCGCGATCGACGCTACGACACCGAGTGGAAAGCGTTCGATGCGACACTCCACGCCTCGACTCACCTCGAGCACCTCGCCCGGCGCAATCTGTGGCAGCGAACAGGCGAACTCAGTCAATTCCGCCGACTTGAGAACCTCGGCCCGCGCCTCACTGAGGATCTTACCGTTCTCCTCGGACACGAGCGCGGCGAGCTCGTCGATGTTCGATTCGAGCAGCGACTTGTATCGATAGAAGACCTGCACCCGCTCCTTGATCGGCAGCGCCGACCACGCGGGGAAGGCAGCACGCGCCGCACGGATCGCAGCGTCGACTTCCGCGGATTCGGACAGCGGAACGCGCGAGATCACGTCTCCGCTACTCGGGTTGTAGACGTCGAGGAAGGGGCGCGCCCCTGTAGGTGCGACGAACGTACCGCCCACGTAGTTGCGAAGCTCAGCGTACTTCATTCGACTCAGCCCGTGTCCTAGTGCCAGACAGAAAGGATGACGCCCGCCAACACCATCGATACGAGGTTGAACCCGCTGTCGATGAGCCAGAGCGCTTTCGATTTGTGTGAGAAGAGCGCCGTACCATAACTCGTCGCCGCGGCGAACCCAAGCCAACAGAGCAGGCCAAGCTTCACACCGTCCTTGACCGTCACACCTGTCATGTGGCTCATGAGGACCGCCATTCCCCACGCGACGAGCAGTCCGCAGATGAAGACTTGCACGTACATGGTCGGCTTCGCGCCGGCGGCCATGTCCTCCATCGACCTGTTCTGCAGAGCCACCCACGGCTTCGCGAACAGCACCGGAGAATACCAGAGTCCGCCGAGCATGAAGATGGCGATTCCGGTGACGAGCACTGCCAGAAAGTTGACCGTCGGCATTGACGAACCCCCGCGTGAGCCTCGGTGGAATGGACTGGCGGCGACCTGAACGGTACACTACCGGCGTACCGCGCGTCGCGGAAGAAGGATCGGTCAGACGTGCGGCGTGCGGCGTACGGCGTTTTCACCCCAAACGGCGTGCGGCGGTGTCCCTCAAACATTCCCACCATGAAACGCAGAGCCTTTCTCGAGAACGTCGCGTCAACATCTCTGTTGGCCGCACTCCCAGCGATCAATTTGACCGATGCCGAGCGCTCGGCGGTCGGCCGACCCGTATCCGACGACTGGGATCTGAGCTGGGTCGGCCGGCTGCGGGGAAAATCACGCGCCGTGTTCGACTCTCCCGAAGTGTCGGAGGGCGGCGCGCTCTTTCGCGCGAGCGTCTGGCGGAATCAGCACAACAAAGTCCTCGGCACCCCGGTCGCCGAGCTCACGCCGATCGTCGTGTTCCGACACATGGCAATCCCACTCGTCATGAACGATGCACACTGGGATCACCTCGGCGTCGGTAAAGACCTGCAGCTGAAGGATCCGGCCACTGGCAAGTGGACGAAGAAGAATCCGCTCGCCAGCGCTGCCCCGGACGCGCCGCCGGAATTCAAGGAGATCACGATTCCAGCCTTCATCGCGAGCGGCGGCATCGTGCTCGCGTGCCATCTCGCTTTCGGCGACATCGTTGCTCAGTACAAGGAGAAGGACAAGCTGTCCGAGGCGGACGCCGAGAAGGTGGCAAAGCAGCACCTGCTTCCCGGAGTGATCCTCCAGCCTTCGGGCTTCTTCGCGGTGCTCAAGGCGCAGGACGAAGGCTGCAAGTACATGCTCGGGTCCTGAGATGACCGTGCGATATTGGGTGGCCGTCGCCGTATCGACGGCGCAGCTCGCGAATGCACAGGGCGGACGTAGCGCGCGTCCAACGATCGGCAATGCGGTGCGCCCGTACGTCGCGGTCGACACCGCGGTTCTTGCGCTGACGCATGTACGTGTCATCGATGGAACCGGTGCGGCGGCGCGCGACGATCAGACGCTGATCATTCGCGACGGACGCATTGCGTCCGTCGGATCGGCCGCGACCGCGACCATCCCGACCGGCGCACAAGTCATGGACCTGGCCGGAAAGTCGGTGATCCCGGGCCTCGTCATGGTCCACGAGCACCTCTATTACCCGACCGGTCCGGGCGTCTACGCCAATCTCACCGAGAGCTTCACGCGCCTCTACCTCGCCGGTGGCGTGACGTCGATGCGCACCGGCGGCAACATGAACGGCTATGGCGAGCTGGCGATCAAACGCAGCATCGATCGCGGCGAGAAACCCGGTCCCTGGATCGATGCGACGGCACCGTATCTCGAAGGGCCGGGCCTCGGGCTCGGCCAGGTGCACGAGCTCACCGACGCCGCCGACGCGCGCCGCCTGATCGACTTCTGGGAAGACGCGGGCGCTACGTCGCTCAAGGCATACATGCACATCACGCGCGACGAGCTCAAGGCGTCGCTCGACGAAGGACACAAGCGCGGCATGAAGCTCACCGGTCACCTGTGCTCCGTCACCTACAGGGAGGCCGCCGAGCTCGGCATCGACAATCTCGAGCACGGCTTTTTCGCGGCAACCGATTTCGTCGCCGACAAGAAACCGGATGTCTGCCCGGGCCAGGGCGCGGGCCAGGCCGCAATGGCCGCGCTCGACATCAAGGGACAGCCGATCAAGGCGCTCATTAGCGAACTCATACAGCGCAAAGTGGCGGTCACGTCCACGCTCACGGTGTTCGAGACGTTTACGCCGGGACAGCCGATGCCGCCCGGGCTCGACGTGCTCGACCCGATCCTCAAGGAGCAGTTCGAGCAGCGCTTCGCCAACACCGCGCGCAACACGCGGTCGATCTACGCGACCCTCTTTCCGAAGATGCGTCAGCTCGAGGTCGACTTCTTCCGCGCCGGCGGATTGCTGATCGCCGGCACCGATCCGACTGGCGGCGGTGGCGTGATTGCCGGCTACTCGGATCAACGACAGGTCGAGCTTCTCGTCGAGAGCGGGCTCACGCCGCTCGAGGCGCTCAAGGTATGCACGCTCAACGGCGCGACGTACCTCGGACGGGGCGAACGCACCGGTTCGATCGCCGCGGGCAAGCAGGCCGATCTCGTCGTGATCGACGGCAACCCCGCCGCGAACATCGCCGATATTCGGAAGGTCAATCTCGTCTTCAAGGAAGGCGTGGGATACGACCCGGCCAAGCTCATCGCGTCGGTGAAAGGAAAGGTCGGACTGTTCTGATTGCCGGTGTGGTCGAAGCGGCGAAGTGACTGCGCGGAGGCGACGAATGCGCTAAGGTTCTGGACGACGTAGCGCATTGTCTTTTTCCCTCCGGTTTGTGCCCTTCACTTCGCTGCACCTCCACCGCGATCTTCTGCGCGGTGTCAAAGAGCTCGGCTTCAGTCGGCCGACTCCCATTCAGTCCGACGCTATCCCCGCCGCCATCTCCGGTCGCGATGTACTCGCCTGCGCGCAGACGGGCAGCGGCAAGACCGCGGCGTTTCTGCTGCCGATTCTCCATCAGCTGCTCGACAAGAAACGCGGCACGACGCGCGCGCTGATCCTCACGCCGACCCGCGAGCTCGCCGCGCAGATTCTTCAGGAGCTCGAGCAGATTGCGGTGCACACGCCGCTCACGGCGGCCGCCATTTTCGGCGGCGTGGGCATGGGCCCACAGGAGCACGCATTCCGCACGGGCGTCGACGTCATCGTCGCGACGCCCGGCCGCCTGCTCGATCACCTCAAGCACCCGTACGCCAAACTCGATCGAATCGAACACCTTGTGCTCGACGAGGCCGATCGGATGCTCGACATGGGATTCCTGCCCGACATTCGTCGGGTGCTCAGGCATCTGCCGACCAAGCGCCAGACGCTCTTCTTCAGCGCAACGATGCCCGACCCGATCGTGACGCTGACGCGTGAGATGCTGCATTCCCCCGCGACGATCAATCTCGAGCGAAAGTCGGCGCCGGCGGTCGGCATCACCCAGGCGATCTATCCTGTGTCGCAGGAGCTCAAGTCGTCGCTCCTGCTCGCGCTGCTGCAAAACGGCACGATGAAGGAAGCCCTCGTGTTCACGCGAACCAAGCACCGCGCCAATCGACTCTGGGAGTTTCTCGAGAAGCGCGGCATCAACGTGGCCCGCATCCACGGGAATCGTTCGCAGGCGCAGAGGACGGATGCCCTCGAGGGATTCAAGTCGGGCCGATATCGCGTGCTCGTCGCCACCGACATTGCCGCGCGTGGCATCGACGTCGAAGCGCTCGGCCACGTCGTCAACTTCGACGTTCCGGCTCAACCCGAGGACTACATCCATCGCGTCGGTCGCACGGCGCGCGCCGAGATGACGGGCGAGGCATACACCTTCGTCTCACCCGAGGAATCGGACGACCTCCGCGCCATCGAGCGGGCGATCGGCAAGCCGCTCCCGCGCGTCACCCTTCCCGACTTCGACTACAAAGCCCAACCGACCACGCGATTGGAGATTCCGCTCAAGGAGCGCATCGCCAAACTGCGCGCCCAGCGCGCCGATGATCGCGCACGGGCCAAGGCGAAGGAGGAGCGCCGCACCGCCGCCGTGGCGGCGCAGCCGGCACGCCCCGCGACCAAATCGGCGAACCGTCCCGCTGGCCCGCGCGACTCGGAACGGTCAGTCGACGGGGTCACGCCCCAGAAGCGCCGACGTCGTCGACGTGGCGGTGGGGGTGGGGCTGGTGGCGGCGGCGCGGGGAACGCTGGTCGGAGTGGCGGGTCGAGATCGGACCGCGGCCCGTACGCCGATTAGACCCTCAACGCGCTACTCGGTCTTCGATTTCTTCTTCGCTGCTTGATCCGTCTCCCAGTGGAAGTAGTGGAGCACGCGATGAAAAACGGGACCGAGTAGCATCGCGGCTAGCACGAGAAACACGATGCCCGCGTAGAGCGCGTACACACCCG
>Ga0310811_10014227_pt1 | contig 10365 bp, 9 predicted proteins | sample YCmetagenome_FD_207642 | JGI IMG/M metagenome (GOLD analysis project Ga0310811, IMG submission 207642) | Soil microbial communities from experimental microcosm in Duke University, North Carolina, United States - YC | ecosystem: Engineered > Artificial ecosystem > Soil microcosm > Unclassified ... | reverse complement strand
GTGAGAGAAGGACAGACATTACGGACGGGTGGGAAGGATAGATCTATGAGATGTTAGTATATGCGGGTGAATGAGAAGTAAGTTGCTCACCGAATGGCTCATCTCCATGATCAAGTAGCTCATCCCACGATATCTGAAGTTTCCCGATGACCTCTCCATTGCCTAGCATTCGACCTGCCTCATAGGACGCCCTGATCTCCACTGATAATGCAGGTGAAGTATGTGATGGTCTACAAACCGAAGATCAGTTCTCGCATCGCATCAGAGTCTCTGCGGACTTTACAGAGTGACAGTATTCCCCCACACTACAGATTGATCAGATGATAAGACACTAATGGCCGATTTCCAGCATCCCTGAGAGTCGACAATGATGGATACGGAGATGCCAGCGGGCATGCGCCGGGAGGTGACTCGAAGATTCTTTCCACTCATAACTGCAGATAGATCGTGACGAACATGAAAGAGATGCGAAGGCGATCTGGCTCACCTTCAAGTCTAATATATCGTTCTTCTAAGCTACCAGGCATCATGATGCGATGAAGTAGAATGATGAGGATCGAGGATGGACTGAGTGGTGAGCAGAATGAATAGGAGGGAAAGATGAGGGTAGGGATGTGTGGAATGTGGATGGAGTTCGGCTGAAAGGGAGAAGGGGAGAGGTTGAGGGTTCAGGTCATACTGCACGTGTATTTCCATATTGTCAAGAACTGTTTGGTACAATAGACGCTGGGTATGATACACTGAGCGCTAAGAAAGATAGCCGGCTATGTAGTGTTAGTGGGAGGGCCTGCACTAAAGAATTAGAGAATGACATGATTAGTCTGCAGCGACAGCCTCAGCCCGGGAAGGTTGAAGGGGACACACAGGTCTCAGGGTGTCAGGTAATTTGGACTTCTATCAGGGAGTCGTATTATTACTCGTTTAGCACACAAGGGCAAATTTGAAAATCGAGTGTATTTTCAGGTAAGGAGAAATGGAAACGATGCGGACCGCAGGTACAGAAAAGCCAAATGATTCTACATATACGACTTGTCTGTGAGAACATGTCAAGTGTTGAATGTAGCAGCGGATGAGCTGCAAACAAAGAAGCATAGCCACTCAGATATATTCCCCTCTTCAAGCTTCAGGGCCTTCCCATACAATCTACTTTGCAAATGTATACGTATATGCATATACGTTCATGTGTATATTTGAAAAGTGAATTGATACTAAGACACCTCCGTGGTCTCATCAAGAATTGACATCCCGACTCGGAAGGTGGTCCATCCCCATTGATTCTTTCATCCTCATCCATACCTTTTGCATGTATGAGGAATCCACACATTTGGTCTCCTTGCCTAGTGCGTTTATAAGTTTATTGATCTGCAACCCTTCCATGTGGTCCCTTCTACTCAGCTCATCCTCGACCTGCGTTGCTTATGATTAGGCATCTCTTTGTCTCAACATCGACAACTTAGAGGGCCAATTTAGGTGGGCTGCTTGATCATTTGATGTTGCTATCTGTATATTGATATTCAAATCCGAACTAGTCACAAGTCCCTTTGCACCCCACAGGTATATCCATGTGACCGTCCATCCATCAGCGAACCCGTGACTCCTTGATATTGTGGCTGTGGCGACTGTAGAAGGATTCAATTATGGTGCCACCAGACATGACTACATATACTACGGGAAATTTGATTCGCTCGTACATAGCCATAGACAGTTGCTAATATAGACTAACAAGAGGAGTTTCTGACAAAAATATGAGATGCCGCCATCACAACTGGTGAGGGACAGGAGCGCGCTCGTGTTAATGTTGTCGAGTGCTCCCACGCACCATAATTTATGTTCCAAGTTACAATATCATTTAAGACTTTCCGAAGGACAGTAACTTTGGCACGGGTCATCAGGTATCCATTCACCTGGCGTTTCGAGTCAAAATCATAACATCTCGCCATCACAGCTAGCAAGGGACAGGAGCGCGCTCATGTTGATGTTATCGAGTGCTCCCACGCACCATAATTTATGTTCCAAGTTACAATATCATTTAAGACTTTCCGAAGGACAGCAACTTTGGCACGGTTTATCAGGTATCCATTCACCTGGCGTTTCGAGTCAAAATCATAACATCTCGCCATCACAGCTAGCAAGGGAGAGGAGTGCGCTCATGTTGATGTTGTCGAGTGCTCTCACGTACCATAATTTATGTTGCAGGTTACAATATCATTTAAGACATTCCGAAGAACAGTGACTTTGGCACGGGTCAACAGATATTCGTTCCCCTGGCATTTCGGGCCAAAATCATGACACCTCGCCATCGTAGCATCTAGCGGGATGATAGGGCACACGTATCACTATTGCAAATCATTTTCACTTACAATTGTCTATGCTTCATATCGCAAGATTATTCAATACATTTTGCAAAGCAGTTGCATTAGCAAGGGTCAACATACATAAATGCTTATAAAGGTTCGGGACAGATTGTAACACGCTACATTCGCAGCCTGCAAGGGACAGCCTGCAGGTCTGGAGCACATATGTATCACTATTACAGACCATTCTCACTTACAATTGATTCACATGTTTATTCAACACCTGCGACGGCTTATAGCTCGAATACTGAACAAAATCAGAGCACACAAGCAATCTGAACGTGCCATGACCATATGTACATTGCGGTGTCTTGTTTTCGTTAATAATAACAAATGCTTGTACTACTAGTGACAGTAATAACTTGAAACGCCACGATATTTGTTGTTGTGCTCTCTTTCTCTACCATTGTCCCAAACCACAGTGTAGTATAGTAGTTATCTGTGAGCAACGGATACTGCAAGCCGTCGACTCCGGGTCATGGCACACGCGGCATGCTACCGTGACTAGTAGTACTAGACGCGAACATGCGAAGGGAAGCACATTCGAGTAAGAGAGACTCCCTGTACTATAAGTATATTTCTCGACAATCAAACAAAACATACCGTAACTGCCAGTGCTGGTCACATCCACTCGCGTTCATGTCCGATAATCCTCACTTTGTCGAGCCCAACCAGGACGACTCCCCGTGCTCCGGAGGGCCCAGATTTCTTACTGACTTGCCCTTATGAGCATGAGACATTCAATCATGCCTGTGTTGCGACTAGGTGCACTGTGCTTGTTGACGTAGAGACCGAACTCTGGTGTCTTACCATCAGCGCTGACTAAAGTTCAAATCAAAACGACTAACCATCATAGCACAAAAGGAATTCATTTTCCACGTGGAACATCGTCACGCAGTGGAATAGTGATATTCTCGAATCTTGAATGATGATTAGACCGGAGGAATGGATAGGTGGGGTAGTAAAGGCGACATACTCAGTTAGATCCATGATTTCAAAGCCTTTGGCGCAAAGAATCGCGATCTTTGCTTTGAGGAAGACCAGGTCGAAAGATTCCGATGGTAGGAAGAACTCATACGAGAAAAAAATCAACATGGCAAAAAGCGTACCCTGTACAGTCGGGACCATTCTGAACGTGTCTAGGCGGTGAGCATCCGGATGCCGTATGCATTGCTGCATGATAGTCAGAAATGTAAAGCGAAGCAAAAGAACAAGCCTCACGTCAATAAACGTCTTGAAATCAATGTTGTTAGCCATCTCGTCGTCGATACAACAGGCAGCGATTGGGTAGTTGGGGATGTACTCCATATATGCATCCCTGAAGGTCAAAGCAGTGTCAAACAAAGTTGTTACATTCCTGATCACTGGATGCTCATCGCGCTGTATCGCAATTTAAAACGTCCGGAGCTGTGCAACGTTCTGAAGATTCCTGATGACTTCGATGGCTTCTGCAAGGTAGTATGCGTCTGAGTTGCCTTCAGTTGTCTCTTGCACAATTGCTTCTAGCGCAATGGAATACTTCTGCAAGTGTTTCAAGTCGACGAGTTTCCTGTTGCTTGGATTGTCGCGAGCACTCCTAGTACAAAAGAGTTCAGCAACAACTTCTGATTTTCAGGGATAAATCATCATACCTCAAGGAACGATCGAAGGTCCGTGTTGGACTCGATTTCGTCTTTGAAGCGCTTTTCTGTGAGGGGCAGATGTCCAACATATGTCGCGATTACCCGAGGTTGATACGGCCGCAAGTACCATAATTGAAAATGATGGTAGGTGAGTTCACTGAGAACAACTCCAACGCAAGGGCATACTAAGTCAGAAGGATCATCAAATACAAAGACAAATAAGGATTGAGGTAAATGAAACCGAAGTGTTCCTCGATGGTATTTGTAACACCTTGCTACTAGTATAAGCTACTACGTAAATAAGCACATAATATCGATAATGATGAACGAGAACTAGTTGTACAACCATATTCAGCGAACTTGAAGCAAAAAAATTCCAACTGGCAACTGAGAGCAAAGCCTTATCGATGGCACGCCTAGCTCAAACACGACACCCCCCATACAGGCTTGTAGTCGGGCATGATATGGTTGGCCTTCTCAATTTTGATGGCCCAATCATCTGCCTCTCGTTGATAAATTTTTGCAAGTTGGGTGTACTGGCGTACGCGGTGTTGCGCTGCGGCATAACTTGCGTAGACTGCATCAATGGTGTGCCGAGTAAATATCTGAGTTTGCTCTTCAGCTCCTTGGATATCAATCTCGTCCAGTGTCATCTTTGACATCCTAGTCAGTACTTGCGCTTGGAATCTTACTAGGTAAGAAGATGTAACTGGCATACCAAACACGACTGCATCTCTCGAGGGTTTGAGAAGATGTGCGATCTATCCACAGCGTCGATACATTGAGAGGAAGTTGAATTAGGAGAATCTGGGATAGGTGCTTTGATATTGATAAAAGTTGCAGATGAAGCGTTTCCTTGTTGTGACATGTTCAAAATTTCAAAGAGGGATACTGACTGGTTCAAATGTAGAGCCTATTGTAGAATATAGATACTCGTCTGGTCATTGAACATTCAATCGGAGCTACGGGGTTTTCCAAGTTTCCGGTACAGGAAATTCCCTTTTTTAATATTTGACCTCTGTCTAGACTCTACTAGTACCTAGTATCGTTTATCGTTTATACATATTTGTCGTCAGTCTGAGCCATTCGATTCCGAGTTGAGGTCTGTTAGTCCGACGTAATCTTGTAGGGTTCCTGCTCACTGGGCTCTGGTTGAACGAATGTATATTTCTCGACCAACCTGGGTCTATCTGTGTCTTGTATCGATCCTCGTCATGATCCTGCGCTGCAACAACTCGAATACGGCAACAGGTTGCTCATGGGCAAAAGACACAGATTCTCGTGGACTTGCAAGACATCGTGCTGATTGCAAGCATTATCAGAGGGCAAGTACATTAGCTAGCAACAAAAGGCGGGAGCGGGCAAAATATTCGGTCAGGGCACCACGCAAATTGACTTCACACCCGCCGCCTCAGGCTAGTCGCAGTATTATTGCTGTAAGTATTTTACAGTGTCGATCGAGAACTGCGGCCATATTGACTGACGTATCAGACCTCGCCGCTTGAACCAATACGGTTCACCAACGACTGCCGTTCAATACCTATAGCGTGTTGTCACGAAACATATCAGTTCACTGGTAAACCTGACTTGGACTCGGAGGGCCAGCTACATAAGGGGATCATTCCTGACGAGAGTAACGCTCGTGTTGGTTCGTCAGCTCCAATATCACATGACTCATATTTTTCAATGGAGGAAGATCTGACTGCCGAAGGACACCCTAATATCACAGGTATGCGGCACCTTCACAATGTCTATTGACATACCACTCATACTCATGAATTATCATCAGCCAAATGTCAGCATTCATCCAGACGTACATTTGTACCAAGGAATTTCGACAATATTCTCCCAGATGATGAAGACATTAATTCTTCGAATGTTCCTGGGATTGTTCCGGCTCTCATTCCACCACATTGCAGAATACGAAGAGTTTTATTGACACTATGTGACACGCTTCAAACAGTGCTTAACATGTTCGGACTCTCTTGACAATATCCTCAATGCCCATCTTTTGAACCTGATAAATTTGTTCCGTCTTCGCTGCTAGCAAAATTCTCACCTATACCTATCGAAGTACAAGATACTCAAGGACCCGATCCATCTCGCGGGGTCTCTGAGCCGCCGCCGTACCCCTTCCAGAATATGACCATCTATCGTCTGATGACGTGGATGAATTCTGGAAGCCATCAGAAGTCGCAGACGGAAGTAATGCGTCTTGTTAAGGATGTGATTCAAGCCAAGGATTTCAATCAGAAAGACCTGGACGAGTTTTCGGTCAGGAGGTGTCTGCACGCGCTGGACACCCATACTACAAGCAAGGAATCCGTGGTTTTTCCCGATGATTGGGTTGGGACAGATGTCAACATTGACATCCCTACAAAGTCAAAGGATGATCAGTCTCAATCATTCAGCGTCCCGGGATTTCATTATCGGCCGCTCGTAGGAGTCATCCGTTCCGCATTTGCCGATATCCAAGCTAACGCTTTTCACCTTTTTCCCTTCAAACGCTTGTGGAAAGATCCTCTCAACAACCAAGAACAGCGCGTGTTTGATGAGCTCTATACCTCTAACTCCTGGCTAGAAGCTCAGGACGACCTGCAGCGGCAGCCAAAAGAACCTGGTTGCTCACTTGAATGCGTTATCGCAGGGCTCATGTTTTTTTCAGATGCGACTCATCTTGCCAACTTCGGAACAGCTAAGGCCTGGCCTCTTTACCTGTACTTTGGCAATCTGAGCAAGTACGCGCGCTCATCTCCTACATCTGGTGCGTGCCATGTTGTAGGATTTTTCCCTTCGGTATGCCAATAACCTCTTGCGCTGTGTGACCCTATTTGACGTTTATTTTGATCAGCTTCCGGATTCTATTAAGGACGTTTTGAGCAGCCTACCTCGTATATCAAAATCCGGTACCACGGCCCTACAGACACATTGTCGACGAGAGTTGTTCCAGGGATGTTGGAATATTTTACTGGATGCTGAGTTTATTCACGCATATCGTCACGGACTTGTGCTCCGGTGCCCGGACGGAATATTAAGGAGAATCTTTCCACGTATCTTCACCTATTCGGCCGATTACCCAGAAAAGTGCATTTTTTTCTTCATTTTCAATCTTCGTTGAATCATTAATGACTGTTTCAGGGTTTTGATCGCAACAATCAAAGATATGGGCTTTTGTGCGTGTCCACGCTGTCTCGTTCCGAAAGCCTCGTTTGGTCTCTTAGGCCTCTTCAGAGATATGCGAGATCGTGTAGCAAGCCTTAGATCTTACTCTCTTGCGAGAGTGAACGAAGCCCGCGATTTCATATATAATTGGGGACATACTGTCGACGGTTCGAAAGTACAGGCAACACTTGGGCAAGGGTCGTGGGTGCCGACCGTGGTGAGTCTGGCCTCATAATGAATTGTATCGATCAGTACCTAATTCTCGATGAGAATGCATTTGCAGACAAGCTTGGTCCACTAGGTTTCGATCCCTTTCGCATACTCGTCGTCGATTTTATGCATGAATGCGAGCTCGGCACATGGAAGGCGTTATTCACGCATCTCGTCCGTTTACTCTACGCGCTTCCTGGGGGTGACGGCCTGGTTGCATGTCTCGACAACAGGTTTATTATACACTATTTTCTTCCTTGTATCACACTGATGGTGTTTAACTTAGGTTTCGCCATGTTCCATCATATGGCAACGGTATTATTCGCAGATTTGCAGATAATACATCGGAAATGAAAAAGCTTGCCGCACGAGACTTCGAAAACATCTTACAGGTTCGTCTTGTTGCTTCATGTGTTGTATTACGAAATCGAGTCATATCTATCCTAGTGTGCTATACCGGTCTTCGAGGGACTTTTCCCAGAAGACCATGATGTGATTGTACAGTCACTTCTATATAGTTTTGCGCGCTGGCACGCTCTTGCGAAACTCAGAGTGCATACCGAAAGCACGTTATCGGCTCTGGATGAGACATTTAAGAGGCTCTCCCATCAGTTGCGTGGGTTCCGCGATTTCACATGTGCTGCTTTTACTACAGCGGAGCTACCAAAAGAAAGAGCTGCTCGCGAACGCAAGGCTGCACGTGAACGCTCTGGTCCCAGCGATCCGGACCCTAGTGGGATTAGCGGCCGAAAGACTAAGAAATTCAATTTGAATACTTATAAATTTCATGCCATGGGAGACTACGTGCGGTTGGTCCGACTCTTTGGGACTACAGACTCTTTTACCACGCAAATCGTATGTAAATCTCCGTCACTTTTCAGCTCCATTTAATTTTGTACTAGGGAGAGTTGGCGCATAGAGCGTTGAAGGCATTCTATCCTTTGACCAACAAACTAGATACCCCAACTCAACTCGCTACGCATGAGCGTCGCCGACGTGTCCTTCGGCGCATAGCAGAATCAGGACAAAGTTCGTATGCTAACAAGGATGCAGCGATCGACGTACCTTTGGGATTCGACCTGAAATACCATCACCATATACCGACGCTTAGCCGCAACCATCCATTGGATCTTTTCAGATTCCTTCGCCAACACGATAATGATCCAGCTGTAGTAGTAGGTGCCTCTCTCCTCGAAGTTCATCTTACTCACGATAACTCATAGGGATTCATACCAAAACTCAAAGATCACATATTATATCGCCTCCGAGGGCTGCACGTCGGTTATTGCGACCATATGTTTACAGATGACGAGCGCAATTTGGTCGTCATCCCAGACAACAAGATCTACTCGGTTCAAACAATGCAGGTATATTGCATATATTATCAGCTTTACTAGGATGTGATTCTCAAATTTCAAAGGTACATTACACAACTTATGATCTTCGACGAGAGTATGATACCATCAACCCTCGGACCCATTCTGACGTTATGGTCTTATCAGGGGAAGCAAAACCCCAACATCCATATTGGTATGCCCGCATTCTGGGCATCTACCATATGGATGTATGGCTCAACACCGCAGGTTCGATGAAGATGTATCAAATCGAGGTTCTCTACGTTCGATGGTTGGCACCCTTGGTCGGCCATCGGTCAGGGATGAACTGCACTCGGCTCCCAAAGGTGGCCTTCGTTGAAGAGTCTGACCGTGACGCTTTTGGGTTCCTAGATCCTAGTCAGGTCATCCGAAGCGCACATTTAATCCCGGCTTTTGTCTCTGGGCGCGGAACAACATCCCTTCGCCATGGCAAGTCCTTCGCACGTCAAGGTGACGAATTGGACGATTGGGAAGCGTATTACGTTGGCATGTAAGTCCAATCTCCTGTCTCAATTTTGACTCCAGCTGACGATCACTCAGATTCGCCGATCGAGACATGTTCCTGCGTTACACTCAATATGGCATCGGCCATCCTACCGTTCTGCGGGAAATGACAAGAGATTATGTCAATGCGGAGTTGGCAGACAGCCCAGACTCGGACTCGGAGGACAGTCAGAATGTAAGCGATGATATCCAACAGAGTGAAGGTGAAAGTGAAAGTGATGAAGAGGAAGACAACTGGCCCGGGGAGATGGAAGATGAGGGGGATGAGGAAGAGGACGACGACGACGAATATCTATCTTTCTGAATATGCTACCAGTTCCTGCGCTTTGTTTTTGTTCTTTATTTCTCTTAGGCGTGTTCTGTTACTTGCAAAGTTCAGGTTCATTCTACGACTCACTGGCACTAGCTGCTTAGTTGCATTTCACAATGATATTTTGGGGACAATGTCATTGTACTAAAGCATCGTGTTCTCGTGTGTACAGGGCAAGGACAGAGCGATGGAGGTCATCACCACAGCCTGTTTTGGCACCTTGGAGGAACCTGGAAGACCGTACAAAAAGTCGTAAGTCGGCGGGCGTACTAGTACTATAGTCTGAGTCAATAAGCGCTTCATTCACCTTCGAACGGTTGCTCACTTCGTTCGATTACAATAACAGATGTCTGTATACTACTTTTGCAGTCGTTCTTTCCTCTCCTTCTCGAAAAAGCGCCCGAATGTCTCTCCATCCATTCTCTCCGTCCATGCACCCTGGACAATGCAGTATAATTTGTCCGTGCGAGAGTGAATGTCTCTGGTAGCTCGTTAGGGTTAGGGTTAGTAATTTGCACCTGAAACGTTCTTGCATCTCATGAGGACGCCTAGGACAAAAATAGATGTATATACGCCAGATCATAGGTGCTGGCACGTTGACCTACAACATTACCATCACCTCCCAGGCGCATAAGTCAAAATCAAACTATAATAAAAGATAGAATTAGCATTAAATAAATTTTGAGCCTTCCCAGGGCGTCCTTGGTGCTCAGGGACCGAGCCTCACAAGTTAACAGCGGACGTTCACGGGTCAGCGCCTAAGCAGCTGACAGTGTCCACATAATGTGGAGCCGTGCGTAGGGCATGTATCGGTGGCTGGTATGAGC
>Ga0310811_10014226_pt1 | contig 10365 bp, 13 predicted proteins | sample YCmetagenome_FD_207642 | JGI IMG/M metagenome (GOLD analysis project Ga0310811, IMG submission 207642) | Soil microbial communities from experimental microcosm in Duke University, North Carolina, United States - YC | ecosystem: Engineered > Artificial ecosystem > Soil microcosm > Unclassified ... | reverse complement strand
CGCGGGCGATGGTGAGGCCTAGTCCCGAGCCGCCGGTGTCGATGTTGCGCGATTCGTCCAGCCGCACGAAGGGGCGGAACACGTCCTCGTACCGCTCCTCGGGAATGCCCGGTCCGTCGTCGTCGACCGTGATCTCGACCGAGGTCCTGCCGCGGGTTGCGTGGAGTTCCGCGCGCTTGCCATGGCGCAGCGCGTTGGAGACGAGGTTGGTGATGCAGCGCTTGATGGCGATCGGGCGCAGTTCGACGTTCATGTCGCCGGTCCAGGTCACCGACACCTCGGCACTGTCGCGCCGCGCGCCGGCGGCGACGTCCTCGAGGATGTCGGAAAGATCCGACGGCGCGGTCTCCTCGTCGCCCTCGCCGCGGGCGAAGGCGAGATAACCCTCGATCATGCGCTCCATGTCGCCGACGTCGTCGGCCAGCTCCTTGCCCTCGGGTGAGTCGGGCAGCATCGCCAGCGACAGCTTCATGCGGGTGAGCGGGGTGCGCAGATCGTGGCTGACGCCGGCCAGCATCTCGGTGCGCTGCTGAATCGAGCGGCGCAGCCGGATGCCCATGGTGTGGAAGGCGATCGCGGTGTTGCGCACCTCTCGGGTGCCGCCGGAGAAGGCGAAGTCGGGCACCTCGCGGCCCTTGCCCAGCGCCTCGGCGGCGACACCGAGATGCTCGATCGGCACCAGCTCGCGGCGCATGAACCAGATGGCGAGGCCGAACAGCACCAGCGCGAGGCCGACCTGCGCCAGCACGTAGGCGAAGCTCGAGCCGAAGGTCAGCCGCAGGTACGGGATGTAGGCTTCCATCACCGTGTCGGGGGTGAGCTGGATCTCGACGAACAGTTGGTCGCCGCCGATCGTGTTGTCGAGGTAATAGGGTTTGCGCAGGTCGGCATCGAGCGCGCCCTGCATCTCGCGGGCGACGATGTCGAAATGCTCGGGGCTGCGGAACGGCGGCACGCGACCGGGCCGGAACCGCACCGAGACGAACATGTCGGTGCGCGCGTGATCGACGATCCAGGCGCGGTGCTCGCTGTCGGGGAACTGGTCGTGCAGCGCGATCAGCGCGCGCAGGTCGCGCACCGCCAGCAGCGCCAGCCGGTTGGTCACGTTGTCGCCGCGCTGGCTGTAGAACCACCAGGCCGACAAGGCCTGCAGCAGCAGCATCGGCACGACGATGATGATCAGCGCGCGCGCGAACAGGGTCTGCGGCGAGTGCCGGTCGGCCCAGGTCGCAACCGCCTCGAACAGCTCGCGCGCGCTGCGGCGCTTCATGCGTCGACCAGCCGGTAACCCTGGCCGCGCACGGTGCGCAGGTAGCGCGGGAAGCCGGGATCGGGCTCGAGCTTGCGGCGCAGCCGTGTCACCTGCACGTCGATCGCCCGCTCGTTGACGCCGCCGCCGACGCTCTTGCTCAGCGTCTCGCGGCTCAGCACGTCGCCGAGCTGCGCGCCGAGCGCCCGCAGCAAGGCAATCTCGGCGTCGGTCAGCGGCACGCGCTTGCCCTTCTGCGTCAGTTCGCCCAGCGCGACGTCGAACTGGAATGGCCCGAAGGTCACGCGTTCGGGCGTCGCCAACGTCTCGGCCGCCGGGCGGCCGCGGCGCAGGATGCTCTGGATGCGCAGCAAGAGCTCGCGCGGCTCGAACGGCTTGCCGAGATAGTCGTCGACGCCCTTCTCGAGGCCGGCGATTCGATCCTTGGGATCGGCCATCGCGGTCAGCATCAGGATCGGCACGTCGCTGGTCTTGCGCAGCTCGCCGGCGAAGTCGAGGCCGGTCTGGCCCGGCATCATGACGTCGAGCACGATCAGGTCGAAGTCGAGTGCATCGAGCTGTTGGCGCGCCGCCGCCGCATTGGCCGCGGTGCTGACGCGAAGCCCACTGCGCGACAGGAAGGACTTCAAGAGCTCGCGCAGGCGCGTGTCGTCGTCGACCACAAGCACATGCTGCTTGTCGGCGAGATCGTTCAGCGGCCGCCCCCGCGCACCCGCTTGTCGACCTCGATGCGTTCGGCGGGATCGAGCAGGCCGAGCAGGACCTTGCGGAAGCCCTCGACCGCATCGGCGCCGGTCTCGCGGTAGGCGCGGGCGAAGCGCTGGCTCTGGCGGTCGGTCAGCTCCTTCTCGAGCTTGACGCCCCGCTCGGTGAGCCACAGCCGGCGCTCGCGGCGGTCGCGCGGGCCGCTCTTCTGCTCGACATATTCCTGCTCCAGCAGGTCCTTCAGCACGCGGCTGATCGACTGCTTGGTGACCTTCAGGATCGACAGCAGGTGGCCGACCGTCTGGCCGGGATGGCGGCCGATGAAATAGAGCGCGCGATGATGGGCGCGCCCAAGTTTGTATTTCTTGAGCTGCTGGTCCGATTCGAAGGTGAAGTCGCGATAGGCATAGAACATCAGCTCGATGCCTTGGCGCAGCTCCTCTTCCCGCAGGAACAGCGGGTTAGCGGGAGATTTCGTTTCCACCATCTTGAGCCAATAGGCGAATGATCCGGGCCGATTTGCGACTATAGGCCGGAGCGGCGCGCGTTGACACCCCGCCGATGTCGTTGCCGGGCGCGGCGATTCCGGCGATTTTTGACCTGCCCCTGCGGAGTCCTCGCCCATGCTCACGGTACATCATCTCGGCAAGTCCCAATCCGAACGCATCGTCTGGCTGTGCGAGGAGCTGGGCATCCCCTACGAGCTCAAGGTCTACGACCGCGATCCGGTCACCCGGCTGGCGCCGCCGCAATACAAAGCGCTGCATCCGATCGGCGCGGCGCCGGTGATCACCGACGGCGACCTGGTGCTGGCCGAATCGGGGGCGATCATCGAATATATCACCGCCAAGTACGGCAACGGCCGCCTGGTGCTGAAGCCCGACCACCCCGACTACCCAAACTTCGTCTACTGGTTCCATTTCGCCAACGGTACGCTGCAACCGGCGGCCGGACGCAACATGATCCTGGGCCGGCTCGACCTTGCGCCCGACAATCCGATGCTGCGCGCCATGAAGGGACGCATGGAACTGGCGCTCGGCCAGGTGCAGGCGCGGCTGGCCAAGGCCGACTACTTCGCCGGAGCCGAGTTCACCACCGCCGATATCATGATCGTGTTCACCCTCACGACCATGCGCCTCTTCCTGCCGTTCGGACTGGCCCCTTATCCTGCGATCCTGGCCTACCTGCAGCGGATCGGCCGGCGTGAGGCCTACCAGCGGGCGATGCACAAGGGCGATCCCGACCTGAAGCCGCTGCTGAGCTGAGCGTGGTGCCCCCTTCGGTGCGCTACGACGCGATCGCCGTCGGTGCACGCTGCGCCGGCGCCTCGCTGGCAATGCTGCTGGCGCGGCGTGGCCGGCGCGTGCTGGCGCTCGATCGCGCGCATTTTCCGAGCGACACCGTGTCGACCCATTTCCTGTGGCCACGCACCACGGCGGCGCTGGCGCGCTGGGGCCTGCTCGACGCGCTGGCGGCGACCGGCTGCCCGTTGATCGAGACAGTGAACATGCATGCGGGCTCGGTCGCTTTTCGCGGGCGGCCCGAGCCGGTCGACGGCACGGCGGCGATGTACTGCCCGCGCCGTACCGTGCTCGACAAGCTGCTGGTCGATGAAGCGCGCGAGGCTGGCGCCGAGGTGCGCGAAGGCGTGCTGGTGCGCGACGTCATCCGCGACGGCGACCGCATCGTCGGTGTGCGTGGCGACGGAGTTGAGGAACGGGCCTCGATCGTCGTCGGCGCCGACGGCATGACCTCCGGCATCGCCGATGCGGTCGGCGCGGCGATGAATCCGTCGCATCCGTCACTGACTTGCGGCTTCTACGCCTACTGGAGCGGCGTGCCGACCGACGGCGTCGAGTTCTATGTGCGCGCCGGTCGCGACATCCTGGTCTTCCCGACGCATGACGGCCTGACCTGCGTCTGGGTTGGCCGAGCCAACGAGCAATGGTCAACCTATCGCGTCGACATCGAGGGCCAGTATCTCGCGGGACTCGACGAAACCGTGCTCGCGCGCGTGCGGCGCGGCCGGCGCGAGACGCCGTTCAAGGGCACACACCGGTTGCCCAACTTCTATCGCGACTGCGCAGGGCCGGGCTGGGCGCTGGTCGGCGATGCCGCCTATCACCGTGATCCGTTGACCGGCATGGGGATCGGTGATGCCTTCCTCGGCGCCGAGCTGCTCGCCGAGGCGATCGATCGCGGCCTCGGCAGCGATCTCGATGCGGCCTTGAAGGGCTACCGGGAGACGCTGCGCGAGCGGACAGCTGCCGTGTTCGAATACACGCTGATGTCCGCCGCCCTGAAGGACCCCGAGCCCCAGGCCCGGCTCAATCGCGCGATTGCCGCCGATCCTGACCTCGCGCAGCGCTTCATGAACGTGCTCGGCGGCTCGGCCCCGTTCCGCACCCTGTTCAATACCCGCACCATGGGGATGGCTTTGAGGCAGTGATATTGACAAGGTCAATAATGCTGTCCTATTTAATGCGAATGTTGCGTTTCTGAGAGTCCAGACGACCGGTTTGGAATCATTGGAAAGGAGCATTCGCAATGTCCGATAATATGGCAGACCGTGACGGATTCATCTGGTTCGACGGCCAATTGCTGCCCTGGCGCGAAGCCAAAACCCACGTCCTGACCCATGCCCTGCACTACGGCTCGGCCGTGTTCGAGGGCGAGCGGATCTACGACGGCCGGGTCTTCCGCCTGTCCGCCCATAGCGCCCGCCTGCGTAACTCGGCACGGGTCTTGGAGTATGAGGTGCCTTGGACGCGCGAAGAGATCGACGAGGCGACGCGCGCGGTGGTGCAGGCTAACAAGCTGACATCTGGCTACATCCGGCCGATCGCCTGGCGCGGCTCGGAGGTGATGGGCGTGTCGGCGATCGGCACGACGGTGCATCTGGCGATCGCGCCGTGGGCGCAGGAGGGGCGGCTGTCGGTGCAGGTGAAGCCGGGCGGCATCAACGTCACCATGGCGAAGTACCGCCGGCCCGCGCCGGAGGTGGCGCCGGGCACGGCCAAGGTGGCCGGCCTCTACCTCATCTGCGGCATCGAGAAGGACCGCGCGCTCAAGGCAGGCTTCGACGACGCGCTGATGCTCGACTGGCAAGGCCGGCTCGCCGAATCGACCGGCGCGAATATCTTCCTGGCGACGGGCGGAAAGCTCGTGACGCCCAAGGCCGAGAACTTCCTCGACGGCATCACGCGGCGCGCCGTGATGGGCCTGGCCGGCAAGCACGGCTGGTCGGTTGAGGAGCGGGCGGTGATGCCGGAGGAGCTCGACGAGGCGAGCGAGGTCTTCCTGTGCGGCACCGCGGCCGAGATTGTGCCGGTCGGCGCGATCGACGAGCGCCGCTACCAGGTCGGTCCGATGACCCGCACGCTGATGGCGGACTTCCAGACGCTGGTGCGGCAGCCCGACAGCGAGGGCTTCGGCGAGTCAGCTCATCTCGGATCGTAGACGACGATGAAGATCACGGCGGCGCCGGTCGGGTGGGCCGTCGTGGGCCGCGTTTCCGCGAACCAGCAGCGCACCCATCCACGCCGCAAGGCGCCGCGGATGTCGCCGACGCTGGTCAGGTAGCCGATGTTCACCCGGGATCGGTCGTGCAGCTCGACGGTGGCGTAGACCTGGTCCTCGTCCCGAAGCTCGCCCGGTTCCAGCTCCATCTGGAGGTCGGCGCCGATCTCCAGGCTCGCGATGAGGTCCGTATCGGGTTGCCGCCCCAACTGGGCGAAGTAGCCGCGCCATTTCCGCGGCAGCAGCCGCTGCGGCTCCTGCTTGGTTCGGAGGGCCGCGAGGATCGCGGCAACCGTGTCGTCGGGCAGGGCTGCACGCGGTAACGGACCGGGAGTCGATTTCTTTCCCAAGAGGATCTTGAGCCAGCGCTCCAGGCGGTCGAGCGGGGTCTGGAACAGCATGCGCCCGAAAAATAGCGGCTGTTTCGCCGGCTTGACAGCCGCCGGTGACAGCAGTCTCCTTCGGCCACGTCCGAGGGGTGTCCGGTTCGCCGGTCTGAGACAGCCATTGTGGCTGAACCCTTTGAACCTGATCCGGGTCATGCCGGCGAAGGAACGGGAGCCAATGTCGATTTCGTCCAAAATCACAGTTGTCGGAGCTGGCGTCGCCGGCCTCACGACCGCGCTGGAATTGAGCGAGCGCGGCGTCGCGGTCGAGGTGATCGAGCGCGGCAGCAGGGTCGGTGCAGGCTGCTCGCGCATGGCGGGCGGCATGCTGGCGCCGTGGTGCGAGCGGGCGGCAACCGACGAGGCGGTGATGCGGCTGGGCGCGCCGTCGATCGAATGGTGGCTGCGGCATTATCCCGGCACGGTGCGCAACGGCAGCCTGGTCGTGGCGCCGCCGCGCGACGCGGCCGAGCTGACGCGTTTCGCCGAGCGTACGGAAAACTACGAATGGCGTGATGCCGACGGTATCGCCACGCTCGAGCCCGATCTTGCCGGCCGCTTCCGCCGCGCGCTGTTCTTCCCGCGCGAGGCGCATCTCGAGCCGCGCCGCGCGCTGCCCGGCCTGGCTGAGGCGCTCGCCAGGCGCGGCGTCGCGATTCGTTTCGGCGCGGACAAGGCCGAGGGCGATTTCATCATCGACTGCCGCGGGCTCGCGGCACGCGACGTGCTGCCGGACCTGCGCGGCGTGCGCGGCGAGATGGTGGTAGTCCGCTCGCGCGAGGTGTCGCTGGCGCGGCCGGTGCGGCTCCTGCATCCGCGCATCCCGCTCTACATCGTGCCGCGCGGCGAGGGCGTGTTCATGGTCGGCGCGACGGCGATCGAGAGCGAGGCGCGCGGTGGCGTCAGTGTGCGCTCGGCGGTCGAGCTCCTGAACGCGGCCTATGCGCTGCATCCGGCGTTCGGCGAGGCCGAGATCCTCGAGCTGGGCGCCGACCTGCGGCCGGCCTTTCCCGACAATCTTCCGGCCGTCCGCCGCGGGCCCAACGGGCTGCTGGTCAACGGCCTCTATCGTCATGGCTTCCTGCTTGCGCCGGCGATGGCGCGGCAGGCGGCGGATCTCGTGGAGAGTGACAATGCGGATCTTCGTCAACGGCGATCAGCGTGAAATCGAGCCCGCGACCCTGGCGCTCGCCCTGACCGCCCTGGGTTACGGCGGCAAGAAGGTCGCGACGGCGGTGAACGGCCGATTCGTGCCGGCGCCGGCGCGTGCGGCAACGGCGCTCAATGACGGCGACAAGCTCGAGGTCGTGGCGCCGATGCAGGGAGGCTGACGGTGTTCTACGGCGTCGAACTTTCCTCGCGGCTGCTGCTCGGCACGGCGCGCTACCCCTCGCCCAAGATGCTGGCCGACGCGATCCAGGCGTCGGGCGCCGAGGTCGTGACGGTGTCGCTGCGCCGCGAAGCCGGGCCGGAATCCTTGAGTGGGCGCTCCGGTCAGAGCTTCTGGTCGATCATCCGCTCGCTTGGCGTGAAGGTGCTGCCCAACACCGCGGGCTGCCACAGCGTCAAGGAGGCGGTGACCACCGCCCACATGGCGCGCGAGATGTTCGACACGCCGTGGATCAAGCTCGAGGTGATCCGCGACGACGAGACGTTGCAGCCCGACGTGTTCGGGCTCGTCGAAGCCGCGCGCGTGCTGAGCGAGGACGGCTTCGAGGTCTTCCCCTACACGACCGAGGACCTCGCCGTCGCCGACCGGCTGGTCGAGGCCGGCTGCAAGGTGCTGATGCCGTGGGGCGCGCCGATCGGCTCGGCGCGCGGCCTCAACAACGTCTACGGCCTGAAGGCACTGCGCGCGCACTTCCCGGAGATTCCGCTGGTGGTCGATGCGGGCCTCGGCGTGCCGTCGCACGCCGCGGCGGCGATGGAGCTGGGTTATGACGCGGTGCTGCTCAACACGGCGGTGGCCGAGGCGGGCGATCCGGTTGCGATGGCCAAGGCCTTCGCCATGGCGATCGAAGCCGGCCGAGTGGCGTTCGCCGCCAAGCCGCTGGAGCCGCGGGACATGGCGGCGCCGTCGACGCCGGTGCTCGGCAAGGCTGCGTTGGGAGATTAGTGGTGATCGATCCGTTTTACCCCGTTGTCCCCGATTCGAGCTGGGTCGTGCGACTCGTGCCGGCCGGCGCGAAGTTCGTGCAGCTGCGCATCAAGGACAAACCCGATGCCGAATTGCGCCGGCAAGTGCGCGAGGCGCGGGACGTTTGCGCGAAGCATGGCGCCGACCTGATCGTGAACGACTATTGGCAGATCGCGATCGACGAGAAGTGCACCTGGCTGCATCTCGGCCAGGAGGACCTGGTCGATGCCGACGTGAAGGCGATCAAGCGCGCGGGGCTGAAGCTCGGCGTCAGCACGCACGATCATGCCGAGCTGGAGAGGGGGCTCGCCACCGATCCAGACTATGTTGCGCTCGGACCGATCTGGCCGACGGCGCTCAAGAAGATGCCGTTCGCGCCGCAGGGCCTCGAGCGGATCGGCGAATGGAAGAAGCTGATCAAGGGCAAGCCACTGGTCGCGATCGGCGGCCTGACGCTCGATCGGGCGCTGCAATGCCTGAAGGCCGGTGCCGATTCGGCGGCGGTGGTCGGCGACATCGTCAACAATGCCGATCCGGTCGCGCAGGCGAAGGCCTGGATCGCCGCAACACGAGTGGCCGCATGACCGACCGCTACGCCCGCCAGACGGTTCTCGCTGAGGTCGGTGCGGCCGGGCAGGCGCGGCTCGCGGCGGCGTCGGTGCTGGTCGTCGGCGCGGGCGGGCTCGGCTGCCCGGTGCTGCAGTACCTTGCCGGTGCGGGCGTCGGGCGCCTGACGATCGTCGATCACGACACGGTCGAGGAGACCAACCTCCATCGTCAACCGATCTACGGCATGGACGATATCGGCAAGGCCAAGGCCGAGGCGGCGCGCGATCGCCTGCTGCGCTTCAATCCCGACATCGCGATCGACGCTGTCGTCGCGCGGCTGACGCCGCAGAACGCGGCCGGGCTCGTGGCGAAGGCCGATGTGATCGTAGACGCCGCCGACAGCTTCGCCGTGACCTACATCCTGAGCGACGCCTGTCACGCGGCCGTCAAGCCGCTGGTGTCGGCGTCTGTGATCGGCTTGACCGGATATGCCGGCGCATTCTGCGGCGGCGGGCCGAGCTATCGCGCGGTGTTCCCCGACGTGTCGATCGACGGCGGTACCTGCGCGAGCGTCGGCGTGCTCGGCACCGCGGTGGCGATGCTGGGCAGCCTGCAGGCGCACCTGGCGCTGCATCTGCTGCTCGGTCTCGAGCCCACGGTGCTGGGCCGCGTCGTCACTTTCGATGCGCAGCGGCTCGCCTTTGGCGGGTTCGGTTTCGACGGCAGTCCCGAGCCGGACAGTGCGATACCGTTCATCGCGCCCGACGAAGTGAGCGCCGAGGACCTGGTGGTCGATCTTCGAGGCGTCGACGAGGCGCCGCAGCCGTTCGCCGGCGGGCGGCGGCTCGACGTCGATCACGTGTTGGCCCTGGCCGAGGAACCTTCACCGAAGGGCCGCATTGTCCTGTGTTGCCGGAGCGGCCAGCGGGCGCTGCTGGCCGCCGACCGACTGCGCGAACGGGGACTTGCCAAGCTGGCGCTCGTAGCTTTGGGTTGAGCGTCGAACGGAGGAGGCCTGTCATGGCTCACACGACCGATCGGACCGTTCTCAAGCACATCGAAGAGCTGGTCGCCGAGGAGAAGGCGCTCTACGCCAAGGGTTCCATCACCGACGAGGAGAAGACGAAGCTCGACCAGATCAACGTCGAACTCGACCGCTGCTGGGACCTGCTGCGCCAGCGCCGCGGGCTGCGCGAGTTCGGCCGCAATCCCGACGATGCGGAAGTGCGGCCGGCGAAGACCGTCGAGAATTATCGGGGTTGATCAGTTCAGCAGCGTCGGGCGATGCGGCACGACGAGGCTCGCGGCGTCGGCTTCGATCCAGACGCGATGGCACTGCCGCCCCGAGCTTTCGTGGAAGGCCGGCGGCTCGACCGTGAAGCCCAGGCCCTGCAGCAACGACAGCGCGCGCTGGTTCTGCGAATCGACGATGCTTTCGAGCCGGGTGTAGGTCGTCAGCATCTCGGGCAGGACGATGGTCGACAGCGCGGCGAGATCGCTCGGCACGGTTTCGACCTCCTCGCAGGTCAGCAGCCAGAAACGGCCGACGTCGAGATCCTGCGAAGTCGGTCCGACGCCCCACAGCGCGCAGGGCTGGCCCTTGGGGTCATGTGCCGCCCACACCTCGGTGCTCGACAGGAACGCGTTCAGCAGATGGTCGAGCGGCCTCTGTTCGGCATCGCTGTCGCTGTCGCGATCGAATTCGACGTCGCCGGCGTCCTCGTCCGCCATGGCGAGGGCCAGGATCGCAACATCCTTCGCGGTGGCCGGCTGAACGCAGTAACGCATGGGCGCCTCTC
>Ga0310811_10014224_pt1 | contig 10366 bp, 4 predicted proteins | sample YCmetagenome_FD_207642 | JGI IMG/M metagenome (GOLD analysis project Ga0310811, IMG submission 207642) | Soil microbial communities from experimental microcosm in Duke University, North Carolina, United States - YC | ecosystem: Engineered > Artificial ecosystem > Soil microcosm > Unclassified ... | reverse complement strand
TGGAAGAGCATACCGGAGCGGTTTTCGATGAACTCGTTCTACTTTTCCAGGCACGCTCCCCGATCCCTGACAGATTGGATGCTTCGTTTTCTTTTGGTGACTGCGCGGTTTGTAAAAAGAGTGTCGAACATGCTGAGCCAATACGCCCGGTGGAGCATAAGTTATTTATTCGCCGCCCGTAAAATAGATGCAAAGGCAATGCAACACCCGGATGTACTGACGGGCAATTACAAGCTTAATAAATTAGTGATCAGCGTATTGGTAATAAACCAACGTTTGCATGCCAGCATAGATGGTTCGCAATTCCCATTATTTCACAAGGGGGCGACCAAATTTGTGCTGGCAAAGTGTAGATTTCAACGAATGGTCAATGTGGAATTGGATTTTCGGTTTGATGAACATATTTCGACAAATGTGTTGCAGTTGACCGGATCCGGACTTTGGAAACAGACTTTTTTAAAGATTTCTTAGGCTGATAAGTAAAAACCCGCCGGTCGGCGGGTTTCTTTTTAAATTATTTCTGTAAGTACATCACTTCTTTCACCAGCTTCACCGTTCGCGCTACATCCGGCAGCGCCAGCGCCACCAGGTTGGGCGCATAGTGTAGCGGTGCATCGGCCGACGTGATCCGGCGGATCGGCGCATCCAGGTAATCAAAACCTTCCTTCTGGATGCGGTAGCTGATCTCCGAAGAGATCGAGGCAAAGGGCCACTGCTCTTCCACGATCACCAGCCGGTTGGTCTTCTTCACGCTCTCGAGAATGGTCATCCAGTCCAGCGGGCGGATCGTCCGCAGATCGATCACCTCGGCGCTGACGCCTTCCTTTTCGAGCTCCGCAGCGGCGCCCAGCGCCACCTTCATCATCTTATTATAGGAAACGATGGTCACATCCTTCCCGGCCTTCTTGACATCGCACTTACCCAGCTCGATATAATATTCTTCGGCAGGCACTTCCGATTTCTCGCCATACATCACCTCGCTTTCCATGAAGATGACGGGGTCTTCTTCATACCGGATCGACTGTTTCAGCAAACCCTTCGCGTCATAGCCGTTGCTCGGGCTGACGACCTTCAGGCCGGGGATATTCGCATAATAGCTTTCAAAGGCCGTGGAGTGCTGCGCACCCAGCTGACCCGCCGACCCGTTGGGTCCGCGAAAGACGATCGGGCAACCTACCTGGCCACCGCTCATCGCGAGCATCTTGGACGCCGTGTTCAGGATCTGATCCAACGCCAGCACCGCAAAGTTCCAGGTCATGAACTCGACAATCGGCCGAAGACCGTTCTGCGCGGCGCCTACGCCGACAGCTGCGAATCCAAGCTCGGAAATGGGGGTATCGATCACCCGCTTGGGACCAAACTCATCCAGCATCCCCTGGCTGACCTTGTAGGCGCCATTGTATTCCGCAACCTCTTCCCCCATCAAAAAAACCCGGTCGTCGCGCCGCATTTCCTCGTTCATAGCTTCGCGCAGAGCCTCTCTGAAAGCAATAGTTCTCATTAAAATGTCATGTTTGAGCCGCAAATTTATTGGTTGTCAGGCAGAATATCAAATCGGTGTATATACCCACTTACTTGATGATAAATTAACATATATTCGCACCACCACAAATACAACTGATGCAATCCACCATCGGCTACCTCGAAAAGATCATCCGGATCTATAGCAAGCGGCTCGAAGCGCTGAGCGATGAGACCTATAACTGGCGGTCCAAACCCGAAAAATGGAGCAAACGCGAGATCCTGGGGCATCTCGTCGACTCGGCACAGAACAACATCCGCCGTTTCATCATCGCCCAGTACGAAGATACGCCCAACACCCCTTATTCCCAGGATGAGTGGGTGATCCTCACCGGCTACAAAGACTATCCCGTCCGCGACCTGATCGCCCTCTGGACCGGGCTGAACAAGCACATGGTTCACGTGCTGTCCCATATGTCTCCCGCCGCCGCACAGCGGAAATGCAAGATGGGTGGCCAGCCCCAGACCCTGCAATGGGTCGCGGCGGACTATTGCAACCACCTGCTGCACCACCTCCACCAGATCCTTGACCTCGACCCGATCGCTTATCCAGGCTAGGCCTGGCAGCCGAAGGTCCGGCCAGTCATTGAACCTGCTCAAATGTCAACATGAAATTCGTCCCCTCCCCCATCTGCGAGCTCACATCGATGCCCGCCCGATGCGACTGCAGGATATTCCAGGTCGCCGCCAGCCCGAGCCCAAACCCATTGGTCTTGGAAGTAAAGTAAGGTTCAAAAATGCGCGAGATATTCTCCTCGGGAATGCCGCCCCCGTTATCCGAGATGCTCACCTTATACTGTTGCGGCACTTCCTCCCGGATCGCAATGGTGATCACGCCCGACTGCGCCGGTACGGCCTCCACGGCATTGATTAAAATATTGAGAAAGGCGATCCGCAGCTTCTCCTTATCGGCCATCACAAAGGCCGGCTTCTCGGGATACATCAGCTCCAGCCGGATGTTCTTCAGCGAGATGCGGTCCGATGCAGCAGCCAGCGTATTGTCGATCACCTCCTGTAACCGGGTCCTTTGCAGCGAGATCTCGGCCGGCCGCGAGAGATCCAGCAGCTCGGAGATCAATCCGTCTATTCGTCCGCAGTTACGCGCAATGATGTCCAGGTAGATATTCGCCTCCTCGCTATCCATCTCGGGCTTTAGCTGCTCGACGGAAAGGTTGATATTGGTCAGCGGATTGCGCACCTCATGCGCGAGCGTCCGCAGCAGCGTCGCCGTCGACCGCAGCTTCTCGATCTGGAACGTCGCCCGCTCGATCCGCTTCAGGTTGGTGATATCATGGATAATACCCTGGATATAGGTCTCGCCGCTGGAATACACCTCCCAGGAGATGGACAGGATACAGTTACGCCGTTCCTTGTTGCGGGTCATCAGCTCCACCTCGAGGTCCTCCACCTCCCCGGTCTGCGAGAGCCGTTCCTCCAGCTGTTCCGCCGCGTCCTTGCGTGCAAAAAGATCGTAGAGGCTCATCCGCATCAGCTCCTCCTTGGTGTATTTGAACAGCTCGCCCGTAGCGCTATTCACATCCCGGAAGACAAGGTCATCGCTGGTGAGGAACACGGCGTCCTTGCTGCGTTCGAATATATTCCGGAACTTCCGTTCATTCACCCGCAAGGCCCGGATATAGGCACTTCTCTCCAGCGCATACCGGATACAGCGCTCCAGCTTCTCGGTATTGATCTCCGACTTTACCAGGTAGTCCACCGCCCCGGTATTCATGGCCTGTACGTCCAGGTCCCGGTTGCCGATCCCCGTTAGCAGCACCAGCGGCTCCTCGCAACCCATGGCGATGGCCTCCTTCAGCAGCTCCAGGCCCGTCTTCGCTCCCAGCAGGTAGTCTACGAAATAGAGGTCATAAAGTCCCTGCCCGATCCGCTGCAACGCCTCGTTGTAATCATAGCACCAGTCGATCCGGAATGTCTTTTCAGGAATATCCTTGATACCGGCGGCTATGATCAGGAAGTCGTCTTCGTCATCTTCAACGATCAATATTCTCGTCGGGAGGTTGGAAGCCGGCATAATAAAAGTTGAATTAATTTAAATCGCTAATGTCGTGATTTTTTTCCACAAGCTCGCCGTTCAACCCGCTGAGCGGAAGGGAGATGATGAACACCGACCCTTCTCCCGGTTTGCCCTGCGCCGAGATGAATCCCTTATGCATCTCCACGATCTTCTTGCAAAGCGCGAGCCCGATACCCGTGCCCTCGTATTCGGCGCTGGCATGCAGGCGGCGGAACATGTCGAATATCTGTTCGGAATATTTCTGATCAAAGCCAATGCCATTGTCCTCGATATAGATCCGCCCATACCGGGTCTCCCCCGGCCCGGCCATGGAGGCAACGGCCGGCCCCTCTTCATACCGGATACGTATCTGCGGCGGCACCTTTTTCTTGCAATACTTTAGCGAATTGCTGATCAGGTTGGAGAACAGCGGCCCCATCAACACCGTACTGGCGGGCAGCACCGGCAAACGGTCCACCGTCACCCGGGCCTCTTTCTCCTGGATGACGCCTTCCATCTCGGAAAGCACCTCCTCCACCACCCCGTTGAGGTCCACCTCCTCGAAGTTTTGCTTCTCCACCGAGATCTTGGAGAACCGCAGGATATCGTTGATCAGGTCCTGCATCCGTTTGGATACCTCCTGGATCCGGCTGAGGTACAGGCGCCCCTCCTTGCCAAAGCTGTTCTCGGGGCTTGCCATCAGCCGGTCGCTGAACATCCGGATCTTCCGCAGCGGCGCCTGCAGGTCATGCGAGGCCATAAAGGCGAACAGGTCCAGGTCCTTGTTGGCCGCCTCCAGCCTGGCAATATTCTCCAGCAGCTGCTTGTTCAATTCGGTCACCCTTTCCTCCGAGGCCTTCCGCTCGTTGATCTCCATCTCCAGGTTCCGGTTGATGGCCACCAGCTTCTGCTCCTGGGCGATCAGCCGCTGGTTCTTCCGGTAAAGGTCGACAAAGACCGATACCTTCGCCCGCAGCAGCTCGGGGTTCACCGGCTTGTAGATGTAGTCGACGGCTCCGGCCCGGTAGCCTTTGAAGAGATTCTCCTCCCCATAGTTGTTGGCCGTGATGAAAATGATCGGGATATGCCGCAACCGCTCCCGCTCGTAGATCAGGGACGCCGTCTCGAACCCATTCAGGTTGGGCATCTGCACGTCCATCAGGATCAGGGCGAAATCCAGGTCGGTTAAAAGCGTCTTCAGCACCTGGCGCCCCGAAGAGGCTTTTACAAAGCGATAACCGTCAGGCTCGAGCACCGTCTCAAGGGACAACAGGTTGTCCTCCCGGTCATCGACTAACATGATCTTTGGTTGCATCAATTTTATTGGTTTGCCGTCCGCGGGCTGCAAGGCAAAATGGCCCGCAGCCGTCAAACGTCATCTAATGATTGTCCTTCGGACAGCGGACCCGTGGTCCGCTTTATTTATAGAACCAGACCCGCATCAAGGACAGCAGCTGGTCGATCTTCAAGGGTTTGGTGATATAATCAGATGCCCCCGCCTCGATACACTTCTGGCGGTCGCCCTTCATCGCCTTCGCGGTCACCGCGATGATGGGCAGGGTATTGTTCTTGTGCTCCCGCCGGATCTTCTGCGTCGTCTCGTACCCATCCATCTCCGGCATCATGATATCCATCAATACCATATCCACCTTTTGCTTATCGTCATTGATGATCTGGATCGCTTCCCTGCCGCTCTCGGCCGTAATGACGTTGATATTGTATCGTTCGAACACCGTCGTCAGCGCGAAGAGGTTCCGGACATCATCATCCACGACGAGCACGTTCTTCCCCGTCAGGATATCGTCCTTCATCCGGAGCTGCTCGATCACCCGCCGTTTCTCCGGCGCGAGGTCCCGGTGGTTGATATGCAGATGCAGCACGGTCTCTTCCAGCAGATGCTCCAGGCTGTTGACACCCTTCAGCAACACCGCGTTGGACGACCGGTTCAAATGATACAGCTCCTTCTTGTTGAAGTCCTTCGCCGAATAGACGATCACCGGCGTCAGCTTGTTCTTGGTCTCGCTGACCCGCGTCACGAGGTCCACACCCGAGATATCGGGCAGCGTATAGTCGAGGATGATGCAGTCATACGCCTTCATATCCGTTTCCTCCAGCGCCCGCTTGCCATTGGCCGCGACGGTCACCTCTACATTGTCGCTCTGCAGCATCTTGCTGATCTGGGAAGAATCCTGCTCGTTGTCCTCTACCACCAGCACTCTCATCATATCCTTTTTGGCGAAGGAACCGATATCCTCGAAGAGCTCGTTCAGCGCTTCGTTCTCCAAGGGCTTCAGCAGGAAGCTCCGGGCGCCCCGTTTCAACGCGAGAGCCTGGTTTTCTTCGCCGGAGATCAGGTGGATCGGGATATGCCTGTAATTAAGATCGTTCCGCAACAGGTCCAGCACCTTCCAGCCACTGGTATCCGGCAACTTGACATCGAGCGTGATCGCGATAGGCGTGAACCGGTTGATAAAATCGAACACCTCCAGGTAGTTGGTCGCCACTACCGCTTTCAGATCGTACTGGTGGGCTTTTTCGATAATGATCCGGCCAAACCGCAGATCGTCCTCTACGATCAGCACGATCTTATCCCCCGGCTGGACCGCCGAGCGGTCATCCCCGGTATCGTTGATCATCTCGTTGACGATATTCATATTCCCCGGCTCCAGCGGTTCTGTGACCCGGAGCGAGTTCAGCAGGGTATCGATCTCGTTGCTGTCATTATCCAGCTGCAGCTGCCGGTATGCGTTCAGGCTTTCGGGCGCCTCCTTGGTAATGATCCCCGTGATATTCTCCACCGGCAGGAAAAGGGTGAAGGTGCTGCCCCGGCCGGGTACCGATTCCAGCTCGATCGTTCCGCCCAGCAGCTCGGCCAGGCCGCGGCTGATGGACAGGCCGAGACCCGTGCCGCCGTATTTCCGGCTGGTCGACCCTTCGGCCTGCTGGAAGGCTTCGAAGATGATATTCTGTTTTTCGCGCGGGATGCCGATGCCGGTATCGCTGATCGCAAACCCCACCACCTGGCGGGCCTCGTCGAGCGCGGCAGAACCCTGCTTCCAGTTGTGGCTGGCCTCGTAGATCTTCAGCTTCACCTCGCCCTTTTCGGTAAACTTGAACGAGTTGGAGAGCAGGTTCTTCAGGATCTGGTTCAGCCGCTGGAGATCCGTCTCCATGCTCTGCGGAAGCCTTGGGTCCGTTTCGATCGTGAACCGCACATGCCGCGCCTCGGAGATAGGCTTGAAGGTCGTCTCCACAAACGAAGCGATCTCCGTAAACCGCACCGGCGAGATGTTCGCGGTGATGAACCCGGACTCGATCTTCGACAGGTCCAGGATGTCATTGATCAATTGGATCAGGTCATCCCCACAGGAGTGGATGGTCTTGGCATAGCGGATCTGCTTGTCGCTAAGATTGCCCTCCACATTCTCATACAGCTGCTGTGCAAGGATAAGCAGGCTGTTCAGCGGCGTCCGCAGCTCATGGGACATATTGGCCAAAAACTCCGATTTGTATTTCGACGTCAGCGTCAGCTGCTCGGCCTTTTCTTCCAGCGAGCGCCGCGCTTCTTCCACCTCCTTGTTCTTGTTCTCCACCTCGTTCTTCTGCTTCACCAGCAACAGGGCCTTATCCTGCAGCTCGTCGTTGGTACGGCGCAGCTCTTCCTGTTGTATCTTCAGCTCACCGGCCAGCGACTGCGATTGCTCCAGCAGCTCCTCCGTCCGGGAGCTGGCTTCGATGGTATTCAGCACGATCCCGATACTCTCGGTCAGCTGACCAAGGAAGTCGAGGTGGGTCTGGCCGAAGATATCCAATGATGCCAGCTCGATAACGGCCTTTACCTTGTTCTCGAACAACACGGGTAAGATGATGAGGTTGGCCGGCTTTGCACGGCCCAGCCCACTGCTGATCTTGATATAATTGCTGGGGACATTGCTCAGGATGATCCGTTCCTTCTCAAAGGCTACCTGCCCGACCAGGCCTTCGCCGATCGCGAATTCCGTTGGGATATTCTTATCCAGTTTGTACCCGTAGGCTGCAAACAGCCGCAGCTTGTCCTCCCGGGTGTCTTCGTCCTGTTTCAAAATAAAGAAGGCGCCGTAGTGGGCCGATACGACCTGCGCCAGCTCGGAAAGGATGCGCTCGGTCACCGTATTCAGGTCTTTCTGCCCCTGCAGCATCTGCGTGAACTTCGCCAGGTTGGACTTCAGCCAGTCCTGCTCCTGGTTCCGCAGGGTCGTTTCCTTCAGGTTCGCGATCATTTGGTTGATCGTGTCCTTCAATGCTTCCACCTCGCCCTTTGCTTCCACGCGGATGGTCCGGGTAAGGTCGCCCTTCGTCACGGCGGAGGCCACCTCGGAGATCGAACGCACCTGCGTGGTCAGGTTCTGCGCCAGCTGGTTCACGTTCTCCGTCAGGTTCTTCCAGATACCCGACGCCCCCGGCACGCTCGCCTGGCCCCCCAGCCGCCCTTCGACACCCACCTCACGGGCCACGGTCGTCACCTGGTCGGCAAAGGTCGCCAGCGTATCGATCATCTCGTTGATGGTATCGGTCAGCTGCGCAACCTCACCCCGCGACACGATCGACAATTTCTGCTTCAGGTTACCCGTTGCCACGGCCGTTACGACCTTGGCGATCCCCCGCACCTGGTTGGTAAGGTTGGAGGCCATCATATTGACAGAGTCCGTGAGGTCTTTCCATGTTCCGGCAACTCCTCGTACTTCAGCTTGTCCGCCCAGCTTCCCTTCCGTGCCCACTTCCCGCGCGACGCGGGTGACCTCGAAGGCAAAGGAGTTCAGCTGTTCCACCATTACGTTGATCGTATTTTTCAAGTCGAGGATCTCCCCTTTTACGTCGATGGCCACCGTCTTGGACAGGTCACCCGACGCCACCGCCTTGGTAACCTCGGCGATGTTGCGCACCTGCGCCGTCAGGTTACCCGTCATCGAGTTCACCGAGTCGGTCAGGTCCTTCCAGGTGCCGGCGACCCCCGGCACAAAGGCCTGGCCCCCCAACTTACCGTCCGTACCCACCTCCCGCGCCACGCGCGTTACTTCCGATGCAAAGGCCCGCAGCTGATCCACCATCGTATTGAGGGTCTCCTTCAGCTGCAGGATCTCTCCCCGCACATCCACGGTGATCTTCTTGGACATATCCCCGTTGGCCACCGCGATGGCGACCTCGGCGATATTCCGGACCTGTCCGGTAAGATTGGAAGCCATCCCGTTGACCGAGTCGGTCAGGTCCTTCCAGGTGCCGGCGACACCCGGCACAAAGGCCTGGCCGCCGAGCTTCCCTTCCGTACCCACCTCGCGCGCCACCCGGGTCACCTCGGAGGCAAAACCCCGCAGCTGGTCCACCATCGTATTGATCGTATTCTTCAGCTCCAGGATCTCTCCCTGTACATCCACCGTGATCTTCCGCGAAAGGTCACCGTTGGCCACCGCCGTCGTCACCTCCGCAATATTTCGCACCTGCGCCGTCAGGTTACCCGCCATCTTGTTCACCGAGTCGGTCAGGTCCTTCCAGGTACCCCCGACACCGGGTACGTCGGCCTGACCGCCGAGCTTCCCTTCCGAACCTACTTCCCGCGCCACCCGTGTCACCTCCGATCCGAAAGAGTTCAGCTGGTCCACCATCGTATTGATCGTCTCCTTCAGCTGGGCGATCTCCCCGCGTACATCCACCGTGATCTTCCGCGAAAGGTCCCCCTTGGCCACCGCGGTCGTCACCTCGGCAATGTTTCGCACCTGGGCCGTCAGGTTGCCCGCCATCAGGTTCACCGAGTCGGTCAGGTCCTTCCAGACCCCGCCGACCCCTTCCACGGCGGCCTGGCCGCCAAGCTTGCCTTCCGAACCCACTTCCCGCGCCACCCGCGTCACCTCACTGCTGAAGGAGTTCAGCTGGTCCACCATGGTATTGATCGTATTCTTCAATTCAAGTATCTCCCCCTTTACGGCCACATCGATCTTCCGCGAGAGGTCGCCCGTGGCCACAGCCGTAGTCACCTCGGCGATGTTTCGCACCTGGGCCGTCAGGTTACCGGCCATGATATTCACCGAGTCGGTCAGGTCCTTCCAGGTACCCCCGACGCCCGGCACATCGGCCTGGCCGCCGAGCTTCCCTTCCGAACCCACTTCCCGGGCCACACGGGTCACCTCACTGCTGAAAGAGTTCAGCTGGTCCACCATCGTATTGATCGTATTCTTCAGCTCGAGGATCTCCCCTTTCACGTCCACCGTGATCTTGCGCGACAGGTCGCCCTTGGCTACCGCCGTGGTCACCTCGGCGATGTTCCGCACCTGGCCCGTAAGGTTGGAGGCCATGGCATTCACGGAGTCGGTTAGGTCCTTCCAGGTACCTCCTACGCCACGCACGTGGGCCTGTCCACCCAGCTTTCCTTCCGTTCCTACCTCCAATGCAACCCTGGTGACTTCCGAGCTGAAGGAGTTCAGCTGGTCCGTCAGCGTATTGATCGTATTCTTCAGCTCTAGAATCTCCCCCTTTACGTCCACCGTGATCTTCTTCGACAGATCGCCCTTGGCGATAGCCGTGGTCACGTCGGCGATATTGCGCACCTGCGCCGTCAGGTTACCCGCCATCAGGTTCACCGAGTCGGTCAGGTCCTTCCAAACCCCGGCAACCCCCTTGACCTTGGCCTGTCCGCCCAATTTACCCTCCGAGCCTACTTCCCGCGCCACCCGCGTCACCTCCATCGAGAAGAGGTTCAGCTGCTTCACCATGTCGTTCACTTCCCGGGCGATGCGCGAGAACTCACCCTGTAACGTATGACCGCCGATCTCCAGCGGCATGTTCTGCGAGAGGTTCCCC
>Ga0310811_10014222_pt1 | contig 10366 bp, 13 predicted proteins | sample YCmetagenome_FD_207642 | JGI IMG/M metagenome (GOLD analysis project Ga0310811, IMG submission 207642) | Soil microbial communities from experimental microcosm in Duke University, North Carolina, United States - YC | ecosystem: Engineered > Artificial ecosystem > Soil microcosm > Unclassified ... | reverse complement strand
CGCAGCGCCTGCCGCTCCATGAGCTGCCGCAGCAGTTCGACCAGGGTGAGCACGAGCGTGACGAGGCTCCGCTCGACTTTCTCGGGGTCGACGTCCATCCGCCGAGCCGGGCGGCGCTCGTCGTCCGCCTCCCACTCCGGATCGGGATCGGGATCGGGTTGTGCGGGCGGACGGGTCACCATCACGACGCCTCCGCATCGGCGGCATCGGTCTCATCATCGGCTTCCGTGTCGATGATCTCGCCCGCGACGGTCTCACCGGGGACGGTGCGCACGGCCCTGGATTCGATCGTCCGGGCCGGCTCGTCGGCCGCGGTCGCCGCCTCTGCCAGACTGCTGACGGAGGCGACCACGGCGCGCAGCGAGACGCGCACCAGCTCGATGTCTGCGATACACAGGCTCAGCTCGCCGCGCAGCACGACCCCGCCCGCGAGCACCCGGTCGAGCAGGTCGACCAGGGCGAGCTGGCGCTCCGGGTAAGAGCCCTGAGGCTCGGTCGGCACGATGGTGTCGCGGGTGTCAGGCATCGGTCAGTCCCGGCACGGAGGCGAAGGAGTACGGCGGCCACGGTCCGGTCAACTCGACGCGCACGCCGGCGTCGCCCGTCTCCGCGCCCACCGCGTCGCGAAAGGCGACGAAGTCCCGGTCGTCCACCAGATAGGCGCCGTTGAGCAGCAGCGTTCCGGTGCCTTCCCGGGCCACCGCGCCGCCCAGTGCGTGGTGGCGGCTGGCCACGGACAGGCGCGCGAGCCTGGCGTGCAGGCGCTCGCCGTGTTCGGTGGCGGCACGCACCGCCCGCTCCCGCTCGGCGCGCGCGTTCCGGCGGCGCAGCAGATAGGAGGTGCCCGGGTTGGCCTCGCCCGTGTCGTCGGACGCTGATTCCCCCGTGCCGGGCGCTGCCGCCGGATCGCCGAACACCTTCACTCCCCACTCCGTGCGCCCGTCCAGCCGCTGCAGCGCCGCCTCGAAGTCCGTGCCGCGCTCGCGCAGCAGGGAACGTACCGACGTCTCCTCGGAGAAGAGCGTCACGAGACGGACCGGAACCGCAGCCGCCCCTTCGCCCATCGCGGAACGCACGACCGCGTCGTGCGCGCGGGCCACCGCGGCCAGCCAGTCCAGGTTCTCCAGGTTGTGCCGGACGGCCGGCTGGCCGAATTCGCTTTCCGGCACCGCTCCGGCGAGTGCGGTCAGACCAGCTTCCTGAAGCGCACTGACTTTCTCGCCCGCGACTCCGGGCACCGCCTTCTCCGACGGCGGCGCATCGCGGGTGACAGCGTAGAGCCACACGCAGGAAGCGTCGGGTGCGGTCTCAGCCATCGTCATCGCGCCTCCTGTCCTGCTTGTCCTCCCTGTCCTCCGCGTTGCCGCGGCGTAAGCGGCGGCGAGCCGACTCGCGTTCGCGTCCGCCGCGCTGCGCGCCCCCACTGTCGCCGTCCCCGGACTCGAGCGACGCGATGTCGTCCCCGGACTCCACGGCCTCGGCGTCGTCCCTCGACTCCAGCGAGGCCAAGCGCCGGCGCAGCCGCCGGTTCTCCGCCTCGAGCTGGCGGCGATCGCCCTCGTCCTCGCGGCCCTGCAGCCACGGATCGCGCTCCCACCAATCGATGCCGACCTCGCGCGCGGTCTCGAGCGACGCGACGACCAGCCGCAGTTTCACCGTCAGTAGTTCGATGTCGAGCAGGTTGACGCGGATGTCACCGGCGATGACCAGACCCTTGTCCAGCACCCGCTCGAGGATGTCGCCGAGGTTCGCGGGCGCGGGACCCGACGCACCCACGGCGCTGTAGCCCTGGGAGCCTCCGGTCACGGTCATCTCACGACCGCCCGCCCTCGTTCCGGGTGTCGCCGCGCAGATAGCGATGATCGCGGCGATAGCTGAGCAAGTCGCCGTCCAGGCTGATCTCCGTCTCGTAGAGCGCGAGAATGTCCCCGGACGACGGGATGCGGCTCTCCTCCAGCACCTCGACGCCGACCCGCCAGCCGGTGTCCGTCGGCTCCAGCGAGGCCACGCCGAGGGCCTGCTTGCCTGTCAGCTCGCTGATGGACTTCAGTGCTGCAGCGGCGGCCTCCGGGGCCGAGATGTCCGCTTGCGCACTACGATCCGCCGCCATCACCGCTCACCTCCCTGTGACGACGTGGACGGCGTCGGCGTCGTCGGAGTCGTGGGCTTCGTCGCACGGACGCGGGTGCTGGCGATCTCCTCCATCGCCTCCCGCTCCTGCTCCTCGGAGACAGAGCCGGGATCCTGCTCACGCGCCTGCTCCAGCTCCTCCAACCGCCGACGCACCGACTGGGGAGAACGCTCCTCCTGTTCCACCTGCTGCTGAATCACCCCGCCGAGCGCGACCACCCCGCGCACCGGCTGCAGCGGCAGCCCGATGGTCCACGACAACAGACCCATGCTCCGCACCTCCTTCCGGGTCTTCAAAGGCCCCTGCGTCCTGCGGCGCTCACCCCGCGTTCTGCGGCGCCGGCACGAAGTCGTACGCCGCCATCGGCCCCAGCAGCCGTAGGTTGATCCGGCCCTCCTGTTTCTCGGCGAACCGGCTCGCGGCCTGGCGCAGCTCGTCCTCGCGGGAGAGCTCCACCAGGCAGGCCACGTTCACCGCGTCCCACTCGTGCGTCGCCTCGCCCGTGACGACCGGGAACCCGAGCGTGTCGAGCGCCCGCGCCACCGCGTGGGTGTCGGCGTCCCGCTTGACCTGCACGGCCTGGCCGATCCGCTCGCCCAGGGCGATGCGCGCGTCGCGCGTGGCGTCCTCGGGCTTGCCGCGGATCTGCTCCCGCAGCTCCTCGATCTGCGCGTCCTCCTTCATGAGCTCGCGCAGCATCGCATCCTCGACGTACCGGCCGCGCAGGATGAACTGCGCCCGACCCTCCAGGTCCCGCAGCAGGCCAGCGAAGGCGTCGGCGTTCGGCGCGAGCAGCTCCTGCTCGACGGCGTCGATGGTCGTCACCACAGCGCCGAAGCGCAACGGCATCACCGGCACCTCGGTCACGGCCGAGTCCAGCACCCGGGCGTGCGCGGTCAGGTCCTCGGGCGTGCCCAGCGGCGCGTCGGCCGGGATCTCGCCGACCAGCGCGGCCACCTTGCCGCTGCGCACGAGCGCGACGCGGCTCGGCGGATCGCCCACGCCCTTGGCCGCCGCGTTCTCCGCCACGTCGCCGGGCACCACACCATATACGTACACGACGGTCTCAGCCCGCGTGGAGCCGCCACCCTGCGTCGCGTCCACCCCAGCGGTCGCGGTCTCGCTCTGCGCCACCGGATCTCACCTCCTGCGCCGACGGGCCGGCTGCGGCTCGTCTTCCTCGTCCTCGGACTCTTCCTCGTCCTCGTCGCCGCCGATCATGTCGCCGAGCTTGTCCCCGGCGGCCTCGATCGCGCCCTTGGTCTTCTTCTTCGCCCCGCCCTCCTCCATGCCCTCCACCAGATCGGGCAGGCCCTTGTGCTGCCCCGTCGCCTCCAGGTCCAGCCGATTGACCGCCTCCGCGAAGCGCAGGTACGTGTCGACGCTGGCGACCACGATGCGGGCGTCGATCGTCAGCAGCTCGATGCCGACCAGCGACACGCGCACGAACGCGTCGATGACCAGGCCCTTGTCCAGGATGGTGTCGATGACGTCGGCGAGCGTGCCGGCGTTCGGGCGGTCCAGCGCGCCGCCGGCGGCGCTGCTGCTCTGCATGGTCATGTTCGGCTCCTCGTCGCGGCCGCGCGGCGGGTGCGCGCCCGGGAGCGGTGCTCGTCCGCGGACTGTCGGCGGGTGCGCTCGGCCCCGCGGCGGTGCTGGGCCTGGCCGCGCCGGTCGCCGTCCCCGGCCACCGCGTCCTCATCCGCGTCTTCCTCGGCGCCCTCGTCCTCGGCCGCGTACTCGTCGCTGTCCTCGTCCGGTTCCTCTTCCTCGTCGCGGTTCTCCGGCTCACCCTCGTCCTGGTCCTCCGCCTCGTCCTCGTCGTACTCCTCATCGAACTCGCGCTCGTCCTCGTCCGTCTCGCCCTGCTCCTCGCCCCCGCTCTCGCGCTGTTCGACCTCCTCCGGCGAGACCACCTCGCCGTCGTGGATCTCGCCGCGCCAGCCCTCGAGCTCCTCGGTGTTGAGGATGGTCTGGGTCATCACGTGCCGCTGGTAATGCTTGAGCTCCAGCCGCGCGCGCCGGCCCTGGGCCCGCCAGATGTTGCCGACGTGCTCGAAGAAGCCCTTGGGGTGGTACTCGAGCACCAGGGCGACCCGGGTGAGCGACGGGGCGAGCTCGTGGAAGCTGACGGCGCCGTCGACGTAGCCCTTGTCACCCGAGGAACGCCATACGATCCGCTCTTCCGGCGTCTGCTCGATGATGGTCGACGTCCACGACCGGTGGGACCAGAACACCTGGGCCTGCCAGGTGAGCTTGTCGTCCTCCTCCTGCTCGACGTGCTCGACCTTCTTCATGAACGTGGGGAAGTCGGTGAACATCGTCCACTGGTCGTAGGCGACGTCGATCGGCACGGCGACGTCCACCATCTCGACGATGTTGGTGACCTTGATCTTCTTGCCCCCTCCGCCGTCTCCGTCGCCGCCGCCTCCGCCGCCCCCGCCGAGGCCGACGGCGTCCATCAGGCCGTGAGCACCGCCCGAGACCTTGTCCTTCACGGTGGACATGCCCGCGTCGGCGGCTGCACGCAGCGGCGAGTGGCCCTCGGCGAGGCCCTTGGCGGCCGAGGCGAGCCCGGAGGACCCGCCCGGCAGCTTGCCGTCAGCGAGCGAGCCGAGATTCTCGGTGGCGGAGCCGATCTTCTTCGTCGCGCCGGCCAGCGCGCGTTTCCCGAGCGCCTGGCCCAGGCGCCTGGTCGCATCGGCCACCTGACCGCCGCCGGTGGCGGCGCTGAGGTCTGGCTTGGCGGCGTTCATCGTTTCCTCCCGGAAGTCGCGGCGGCCTGGCGCCGGCGTGCCGGCGCGGGTTCGCCCTGCTCGCGGCGCCGCGGCGTGCTCCGGCGGGAACCGGAGGCGCCGCCTCGGCCGTGCGTCCCGCGACGCACGACCGGCTGGCGCTCGTCCTCGTCTTCATCGGCCTCGTCGGCCTCGTCGCGGGGCTCGTCCTCGTCGGACTCGTCACGCTCGTCGGGCGCTTCGGGCTCCTCGGCCTCGTCGCTCTCTTCGTCGCGCGCGCGGGCGTCGGTGTCACCCTCATCCGCCTCGTCGGCCTTGCGGCCCTTGGCCTTCTTTCCAGCGCCCTTCACGGCCCCGGCGGCGTCCGGCATGCCGGCGTTGACGCGGTCGGTGAGCGCGTCGATCCGGCCGGTCGCCGCCGTCGTGGCCGCCTTCTTCGCGGCGCTCAACAGCTCGTTGCGCACCGTTCCGGCGATCTTCCCGACCTCGGAGCCACCCAACTGGTTCAACCGCTTCTCGACCGGCTCGCTCGGCCGCACACCCATCTTGCCGGTGGCGCCGACGGCGGCCAGCGTGAGCACCAGTCGCATCTTGCGGGTGCGTCCGAGCAGGTAGCCGGCGGCGAGACCGGCGGCTATGGTCGTTCCTTGCTTCATGGTCAAGTCCTTGTCGGCTGAGCGGAATGTCCGTGATCCGCGACGACGGCCGATCACTCGTGACCTCGCCGGTTGCCGATCCCAGCTGGGTTAAACACCTGGAACTCGGATAATTAATACGCAGCCGCTCACAGCGGGACGCGCTGGAGCTCCGTCCAGGAGCCGTGGCCCGAGGACGGAGCGGGATGGGCCGCGCGCGAGGAAGGACTCCGGCTACCCGATGAGCACCTCGACGAGCTCGCGCGGCAGCCCGTGGGTCTCTCGAAGGAAGCGGAGACTCTCCTCGTCGAGGACCTTGCCGCTCGACCAGCGTGACAGCAGCTTGCGACCTCGCTCGAGCATCTTGGTGAAGCGCTGCTGCTCGTCGAGGATGACCTGCTGGACATACTCGGGTGTCACGCCTCCGTGTTGCCACCCGACATGGCCGCTTCCCTCGATCTGGCCGAAGTGTTCGAGCGTATGCTCGTAGAGGTGGATAGGCAGCTCGTCGAGCACGCCCTGCTGCCGCCACAGGATCGTCAGCACACGGCGCAACAGCCGGCGCAGTACATAACCGCGCCCGTTGCCAGACGGCAGGACGCCGTCGCCGATGATGACCATGCTCGAGCGCAGGTGGTCGATGACGACCCGGAGTTCATGCTCGTCGAGCGGCCAGAGCGTCGGAACCGTCTCCTGCCAGGGCTGAAAGATGTCACATTCGTACACTGAATCGGTCCCCTGCAGGATCGTCAGCAGCCGTTCCAGACCCATGCCGGTGTCGATGCTGCGCTGCGGAGGCGGGATCAGGCTGCCGTCCTCCAGGCGCTCATACCGCATCATCACGTGGTTCCACACCTCGACCCAGCCGGGATCGGTGGTCGGTGTGCCGACCGGTCGGCCGTCGCCGGTCCAGACGAAGATCTCACTGTCCGGACCGCAGGGGCCGGTCGGCCCGTTGGACCACCAGTTGTCCTCGCCGGTCTGCTCGATCGGCACGCCCAGGTCCTGCCAGGTCTCGAGAGACTCGGTGTCCGGGCCGACCTGCTCGTCCCCGCCCCAGACGGTCACGTGCAGCAGTTCGGGCCGCAGGCCGAAACCCTCGCACAGCAGCCGGTAGCCCCAACGCAGGCTCTGGCCGCTGCCGTAATCGCCGAGGGACCAGGAGCCGAGCATCTCGAAGACGGTCAGATGGCTGCGATCCCCTACCTCGTCGAGGTCCGTGGTGCGCAGGCAACGCTGCACCCCGGTCAGCCGGCGACCCAGCGGATGCGGCCGTCCGAGCAGGTAAGGCGTGAGGTGGTGCATGCCGGAGGTGGTGAACAACACCGTGTCGTCGCCTCGCGGCGGCATCAGCGAGTCCCCGGTCAGCAGGCCGTGGCCGTGCTCCCGGTAGAAATCAGTGAATGTGCGGACGGTCTCGTGGATGTCCATGGGGTGACGCCTTTCCGGTAGGAGCGACCGGACGGGCGCGCCGACGACGCGGCAACGGGAGACGCGGGCGTGCGACCAGGCAGGGCGCACACCGGATGCGGAGTACCGAAATGACGCAGCCGGCGGACCGATCCGGCCGCCGGCAGAAATAAGACGAGGAGATCAGGCAGCGGCAGCCGGGGAGCGGGTAGCTCGCGCGGCCGCGGCGACGTGGTGTCCGAGGATCTCCATGCTTCGACTCTAACTCCGCGATCCCCGACCGGGCGAACCATTAAGCGACCCGTCGATGAGCGCATCGATCGCATCGCAGGCTGATGTCGCGCCCGTCTCCCCGGCCAGGTGCGCGACGGCCCGCGCCGAGCGCATGGAAAACGAGGGATCCGCCAGGACGCCGGTGAGCAGCTTCGAGACACGCCCCCGCGCGTATCGGGAACGCGGCAGGACGCGGCACAGGCCCATGCGTGCACAGCGGTAGGCGTTGTCCGGCTGGTCGACGCCGTCCGGAACAGCGATGAACGGGCGCCCGCTGCTCAGCGCCGCCGCGAGCGAGCCGATGCCCGCCGAGCAAACCACGGCCGCCGCCCGCGGAAACAGGGCGCGGTGATCGGCGAACGGCTCCACGTGTACGTCCGGCCCAAGGTCGGTCGGCGCACCAGCAGTCGGCGGCGCCAGCAGCACCGCGCGCAGACCGCACTCGCGCGCGGCGGCGAGGCTCTCGGCATAGAAGTCGCCGGGATCATGCGCGTAGCTGGATCCGAGCGTGAACACGACCGGCGCCGGGCCGCGCTCGAGGAATTCCGCGAGTCCGTCGGGCAGCGCAGCAGGATCCTGAGAGTGGCTGAAGCCGGTCACCTTCGTGTTGGCCGGCCAGTCGCGCTGCGGCGAGGCGAGCAGCGAGGAGAACAGGCCGAGCACCAGGTCCGCCGAGAACAAGCCGTCGTACAACGGATTCGGCTCGCCCGACAGGCCCAGGCTCTGACGCAGCCGGATCACCGGCTGTGCACTCTGCCGCGTGCGCGCGAGCACTGCCTTGCGCAGCATCGGCCGCATCCACGCAAAGTGCGTATAAAGCGACGAGACTAAAGGGTAGCCCGCGAATCTCGCCGGCTCATGGGCCGAGACGAACAGCCACGGAGTCAGCACAGTGGACACACGCGGCAGCCCCCGCAGCTCCGCGACGATCGCCGCGCCCAGGCTCATCGGATGCGTCACCACGAGGTCGGCGTCGGCCAGCACCTTCTCGCTGTCGGCGAGGTGGTCGGGCAGTTCGGGAACGACGACCTCCGCGATGAACCGCTCGAGCCCATGCCGGTCGTCGGCCCGCAGCATGCGCACCCAACGCGGCTCGCCGAGGCTGACGTGCGGACGCACCGGCCGATGCTCGAGCCCCGCATCCTCGATCCGCCGACCGAACTGATTCGCCGCCCCAACCGCCACCGCATGCCCACGCCGCCGCAACTCGGCTCCGATCTCAAGGTACGGCAACAGATCGCCGAGCGACCCCTGGGTGGAAATCACAATGCGCAACTCATGCCACCTTCCGCCGCCTTCTGCTGTCTGCCGCTGTCTGCCGCCGCGATGATCGCCCAACCCGGGCCTGTTATCCGAGCCGGGATCGGAGTTCCGGGATCCGCGCATCGAGCATAGAAGACTTCTCTGGCACGCCCGACGACCCCGCGACACCGGAGCGGCTGCATATCTGACTGTCAGCGCTTTCGGTTCACGCCGCAGCTCTCTACATGCCGGCAGTCGAGTTTCAAGCTTGAAAAGCGCTTCCGGCGGTCCGCTCCTCCGAGAGATGTCCACTGGTCGGGCTGCGGTTTGGTCGGTGGTCGGGTGGGGTGGGGTCCGGTGGGGTTCTCTCGTCGTCGGGCAACCCGGAGGGCTATCAGGAACCCGGAGGGGGCCGCAACCGGCGGCGGGTTCCGCTGGCTGAAGCAGGATTTTACATTCGCCGGTTGCGGCCCCCTCCGGAACCCTGATCGTGCTGCGCATTGCCCGACGACGAGAGGACCCCACCGCAGGGGGAAATCTTGCAGTCGGAGGCGGGCCCGATCCCGTTGCCGCACAGGGCGCATAACTCTCGTGGTCAACGAACCGCCACGCCCCAGAGTTCCCGAAAAGCCCAGAAAATCTGCCCCGACCAGCGGACATCTCTCGGAGGAGCGGCCCGGCCGTACTCCTTGACCGTGTGCACGTGCGCCGCGGCCGCGGGCCCGCTTGTACCGGGCTGTGCGCTCGGGGTCCGCGGTGATCCCCGCCCACGCCTCGACCGGGTCGCCGAGCCGCGCCCGCGCCTCCCGCCACAGCTCGAGCAGCGGGCCGCGCGCGTACGGGTAGCGAACCCGGGACGGCGATTACGTGCACCAGGAGAACGAGGCCCCGCGCGGGCAGCCGCGCGGCTCGTACTCGGGGGAATCCGGTCCGACCGACGGATAGTCGGTCTGCTGCGTCTCCCACGTGATGATGCCGTCCTTGACGTACACCTTCCAGGAGCACGAGCCGGTGCAGTTGACCCCGTGCGTCGAGCGCACCTCTTTGTCGTGGCGCCAGCGCTCCCGGTAGAACTCCTCCGCGCCGCGGCCGCCGCGCCGACGCACCTCGCGGTAGTCGGGGCTCGGCTCGCCGACGGTGAAGTACTGGGCGGTGCGCAGCAGCGACTGCACCGGTTCACCGCCGGGCATCAGCGGAGCGAGCCGGGCGCGGTCATCGTCGTGGACGTTCCGGCCTGCATCTGTCATGCCGCACCTCGGACGTTCCGCTCGTGCTCGGCTGCGCGGTCACAACCCACTGTGATGCCGGCGGGGCCGCGGTCTCGGATTCTGCGAAATCAAGAGCCAACAGACGATCAGTATCCGACGGCACCGGGCGATGCAAGCGCGACACGCTCATGACCCCGTGAGGTTAAATCCCTGGACCCGACGGGCGGACGCCGGGCCGGCTCCGGGCCCGTGGCCTGCGCCGCAGCCGGGGGTCCGAGCCGTGGAAAACCCGGTCGTCTGGCGGCGGCGGGCACCTGGTGGTCCACTGGAGGTATCGGGCACGACCCGGAGGCGACAGGCCGCGGACGGAGGCGGACGACATGCGCGTGGAACGCCGGCATGTGACCGTGGACGTGATCACTCACGACGACCAGACGACGGCGCGGGCGCTGCTGACCGAGGACGGGCGCACCCGGCAGGGCACCGGCGACGCGCGGCGCAAGCCGGGCGACTTCGACGTCCCCGAGATCGGCGGAGAGCTCGCGGTGGGCCGCGCGCTGGTCGACCTCGGCGTCCGGCTGATCGAGGACGCGGCGCACGACATCTCGTCGATCGAGGGCCGTGAGGTGAGGCTAGGAGGTATGCGATGAAGGCACACGTGGGCGACAAGCTGGTGGTCATGTCCCGGCACGTGGACGAGGCGGTCGAGGAGGGCGAGATCCTCGAGGTGCA
>Ga0310811_10014221_pt1 | contig 10368 bp, 8 predicted proteins | sample YCmetagenome_FD_207642 | JGI IMG/M metagenome (GOLD analysis project Ga0310811, IMG submission 207642) | Soil microbial communities from experimental microcosm in Duke University, North Carolina, United States - YC | ecosystem: Engineered > Artificial ecosystem > Soil microcosm > Unclassified ... | reverse complement strand
TATCAAGTCCAAATTGATTTACACCATCTACATAAGTTGCAACAGCTGGGTCGTATGATGATGAAGTTATACCACGTATGGACGTAACATTACGATTGTCACCCGGATTGGCTGAGTATAAGTTTGGAACAACAGCCGAAAGATCGCTGGTATTCCACATACGATATTGCTGAATTTGTTTGGACGAAAGAACACTTACGCTTGAAGCAATTCGTTGAGCATCCTCTTCCTGTTTTTGTGCCGTTACAACAACAGCATCCAATTGTGTAAGGCTTTCGGCCAGTGTAATGGCCAGTGTGTTAGAACCTTCATTGACAACAGTCTCAAGCTGTGTGCTCGCAAATCCAACGGCTGTAACCTCAAGTGCATACTTACCCTTTTCGAGATTGGTGATTTCAAACTTTCCATCTTTATCCGAAATTGCACCACTGTTGGTGTTTAAGATGTGAATGGATGCACCTGCGAGTGCCTTCGAATTTTTGTCCGTCACAGTACCTGTAAGCGAATTACCAGCCTGCCCAAATACCTGTACGCTGACTGTCAGTAAAAAAAGTAGTATAATCTTATTCATAGTTTTAAAAAATCAAGGCAAGCTAATCAATAGATCATTATTACGGAACAAAATATTTACAAGGAACGATGATCATTCCAGATAAAATCTGATTGATATATGCGAATTAAAATAAGGCTATCTGAAGGATTAATCATTCAAACAGAATAGAGACCGATGGACATGATTGAGTTCCTTTCGTAATAAATAATTCGAGTATTGGTTGAGACAAGAATCAGAAAATAATAAATTCAGTGTAACAGGGCACTATCCAGAAACCTTTACAGGAAACTTGAGGGGTCAATTTTTCGTTCTGGCGATAAGAAGCTGAGATTAAATATAAATTACCACGTAACAAAAAAACACATGACAATTACAGAGAACAAAAGGGTAGTAACCCGCTTTAATAAAGAATTTCTGGAGGCAGGAAATACAGAAGTATTAAAAGAAATTGTTGCAGACACGTTCACTAACCATACAGCCCCGGCTAATTTCCCCAAAGATGTCAGTGGCTTAGTTCAGTTTGTGGCACTCATGCACAAAGGTTTTCCTGACATGTCAATTGAGATTCACGAACAAATAGGAGAAGAAGATATAGTAGCCACAAGAAAAACGATAAACGCCACACACCTTGGAGAAATAATGGGACATGAACCTACAGGAAAAAGAGTAACGATGAATGTTATTGATATTGTGCGTTTAAAAGATGGAAAATATGTTGACCATTGGGGAAGAAACGATATTATGCAAGTGATACAGCAATTGTAACGATACCTTAATAATAAAATCGAGAACATTCGAGTAGGTCATAGAGTAGTAATTTGAAACAATGAATTTGCCTGAACATTACAATAAGTTATATCAAGACTCTATCCAAAAGATAAAATCGGACACTTACCAAATTGATAATCTTATTGATTCTTCTTTAGATAATCGATTTGGTATTACACTTTTAATTCGTCTCGATAAACAGATCAGAGATGCTATTCATAAATTTCTCAGTGATCTGAAAATGGTTGAGCCTGATCAGTATTACTACCCTGATTCAGATATCCACGTAACAGTAATGTCTATCATCTCATGCTATGATGGTTTTGAACTGACGCAAATAAACGTGATGGATTATGTGGAGATTATTAAAAAAAGCATCGCTAACGAAAAGAAAATACAGATTGAATTCAGAGGCATTACAGCATCGCCATCATGTATTCTTATCCAGGGATTTTTGAAGGATGATACGTTAACTACTATTCGCAATAACCTGAGAACGAACTTTAGAAATTCAAATCTGGAACAAACACTTGATAAAAGATATTCCATACAAACAGCAATTCGATTCAGAACATCGCTCACTCAGAAAGACAAGTTTATTAAAGTGTTAGACTCCTATAGAGATTTTAACTTCGGAACATTTGAAGTCGATTCACTTGAACTGGTTTACAATGACTGGTATCATAGCGCCAAACATGAGAAGGAACTTTACAGATTTGAAATAAAATAAGAAGCCTGTTAAAGACTTATAATTTGTAAAGCGAGCACAACAATGGATACTACTGCCATCAGACTGATGATCAGAAATGCAATACCCTTACCGTTAAGGTCCGGATGTTTTTCGGGAATGAGTTCAAAGATCTTGTGCAATGTTTTAGTAGATCGCCACGAGAAAACGATGAACAATGCTGATGCGAGAACTATGCCAGCGATACGTGTACCATCAGGATGAGAAGATGCGAGATAAGCAATGACGATTGCTATTGTTCCTGACAAGCCGCCGGATGCAAGCGCTGTTTTTGCTTTCATTCCAATGAAAATAACAGAAACAATGCCGCAGGTAATTAGAAAGACGCCATAGAAATATAAGATCGGTGCCATGATAAAATTGATTTATGCGCCAAGATAGGAAATAAAGTTTATTGAAATATTTAGCGAATGCTGCAAGTTTTTAAAGGTGAAGATTGGTTGTATTTTATCGTTATAAAAATGGTAACTTTAAGATAAATAATTTGAGTTATGTCAACTGTTAAATTGCGAAAACGGCTTATTGAGAAGATTCAAAAAACCGAGAATGAAAATCTCCTTTTAGAAGCTTATCGATTACTTGAACTTGAGAATGAAGATCTTGAAGTTTATAAGCTTTCTGACGAACAAATAAACGTGGTTAATGAAGCCAGGCAACAAATTAAGAATGGTCAGTATTTAACTGATGACCAAGCCAACAAAGATATTGACGAATGGCTAAGCAAATAGTCTGGTCGTTGCTCAAACCGACAGAAAAAACATTTTAAATTTTTAGAGGTTAAAAAACAAGTCAAATACCTACAGTAAAAAGTTAAATCAGCTGTTTAAAGAGTCTATTAGAATTGTTGCTGATTTTCCCCAGATTGGAAAATGTACAGATGATGTCAATGCAAGAGTTAAAATTATTTACGAGGAGACACCAGATCAAATATTGATTCTTACAATTTGGGATAGCCGACAGAATCCTGATAGACTTGAAAAGATTTTAAAATAAGCTATTTGTGATTTTAAACATTGAGTGCCTGAGGTTTTAAACTCACAACACCAAGATCTTTATTTCGGTCTATCAATGGAAGTTTTTCCATCCAATGTACTTCAATGATGGGCACACCAAAATCCTCCACTACTTTTCCTTTCATTCTGTAAAAGCCTCTTCCCCTAAAGGGGTAATCGCGGGCTACATTGGGAAAATGTACGGTATCAAAAAAGATTCCGTGTTTATCATAGAAAGCACCAAAATGCATAAGGTCGCCATTCCTGGTGCTGGTATTTTTGATATCAACAACATAGCCCACAATAGAAATTTGTTTGCCTAGTTTTGAGATTAGTTTATCTGAAGTTGTGTCGCCATAATCTTTTGTCGCCAGCAATAGAAACGGATCGCACAACGGAAATTCAAGCAGTTCAATTTCATCGAAGGCGTCTTGTAGCGGATGTGCATCCAGTACTGGCATATCAAAAATTTGTTGTTCTTCTTCAAACAAAGAACCCGTGGCAGTAATATGCTGTTTGGCATGGCTGAAAAATAACATGGCGTCCCACTTCAACTCTTGTTTTGTTCTTCCAATAAAACGAAGGGCACCGATCTGGATCAGGATACTAATTTGTTCTAACCCCATAGGCACGCGCTTCAAAAAATCAGCAAGGCTCTTAAACACACCATGTCGTTCGCGCTCAATGGCGATACTCTCTCCATATTTTTGTTCCAGGCTTTTGATGTGAATAAAACCGATGTAGATTCTATCATCAATCAGGTTGGTAGTGTACTCACTATGATTAACACACGGCGCTTCTACTTTGCCCCCCAGCATGCGTGCTTCATGAAAATAAAATTCACGTCGATAGAAGCCGCCAAAATTATTGATCACGGCAACAATAAACTCTAATGGATAATAAGCTTTCAGATATAAACTCTGATAACTCTCAACGGCATAACTGGCCGAGTGCCCTTTGGCAAAGGAGTAACCGGAGAAACTTTCTATCTCAAGCCACACACGGTCAGTCACATGTTTCTCATAGCCAAGATCCTTACAATTTGAAAAGAACTTGTCGCGGATCTCATCAAAAGCTTTGCGTGCGCGATACTTGCCAGACATAGCTCGGCGTAATACATCGGCTTCGGTTAATGTGAGGCCCGCAAAATGATGTGCTACTTTAATGACATCTTCCTGGTAAACCATCACACCAAACGTTTCACTCATGAGCTCATCCATTTTAGGGTGAATGCTTTCATAAGCCTTTCCGTTGCGCACAGCATGATAGCGTTCGATGTAAGCTTTCATCATACCCGAGCGTGCTACACCCGGACGAATGATAGAACTTGCAGCTACCAATGTGAGATAATCTTCACAGTTTAATTTGGCAATGAGTGTACGCATGGCGGGTGATTCAATGTAGAAACACCCCATAGCCTTACTGCTCTTCAACAGCTTGCGTACTCTTTCATCTTTTTTGAAATCATGAAATCGATAGACATCAACATCAATACCTTTATTTTTTTTAACAAGCTTCACGGTATCTTTAATATGACCAAGTCCACGTTGACTCAGCACATCAAGTTTAAAGATGCCCATATCTTCAGCACTGTACATATCCAGAAATGAAACGGGATAACCTTTTGGTGGAAGCTCTGTTGCTGTATAATGATAAATAGGTTTCTCAGTAATTAATATGCCACCAGCATGAATAGATAAGTGTGCCGGCATTTCTTTCATGTAAGCCGCATAACGAAAAATTAATTCAGCTATGTGATCTCGCTTTTTGTTTTGCTCCGGAGCATCTGCCAGATTATCGATCTCTTCTTTAGGAAGCCCGAAAACTTTCCCCAGCTCACGAACAGCAGCATTTAATTTATAAGTAGCATATGAGCCAAGCAGGCATACATGATCTTTGCTATATCGTTGAAACAGGTATTCATACACCGTATCACGATCAGTCCAGGAGAAATCAATATCAAAGTCTGGTGGAGTAACACGTTCTTCATTCAGAAATCGTTCAAAATATAAATTCAGTTCAAGAGGATCAACGTTGGTAATGCCAAGACAATAGGCCACGAGACTGTTGGCTCCGCTTCCGCGTCCTACATGATCAAAACCTTTTTTCTGTGCGAAGAGAATCAGATCATATGCAATGAGATAGTAAGAAGTAAAACCTTTCTTTTTTATAGTGTTCAGCTCACGATTAAATCGTTCTTCTAAAACCGGATCAGAAACATCATATCGTTCTTGTAATCCTTCGCGTGCTTGCGTAACGAGATACGCCCAATCCTCATCAAGATTCCCGGTTATAGTTTGTTTGTTTTTATCAACGCCCAAATCAAAATGAATAGAGCAGGCATCAATAAGTTTTTTGGTATTTTGTAACAAAGCAGGAAAGAGATGATATTTCTCTGCCAATTCTTTTTCAGAAATCATGTATTCCTGCTTATCAGCCTGCAGATGAGATGGCAATTTGGAAAGCACTACATTGTTACCAATAGCACGAAGAATACGATGAAGATTAAAGCCACGCTTTCCAATGAATGTTACGGGGTGAAGAATTACATACTTATCAGAGAACGCCTTATAATTTTTGTCAAGCGTAAAGCGACTCAGGTTTTTGGGTTGTATGCCAATGAATTCATGCTCTTGTAATTCTTCAGGCTGCATAGTTCCCCATGGGAAAATGCAAAAAGCATGTTCGAAAGGGAGTGGTCTTTCAGGCAACGGTTCACCCGTGTTGTTATGGTAGGAGAGAAACCTGTTTAACTCTTCGAAACCTTCATTGTTTTTTGCCAACGCAATGTATAGAAGCTGATTTTCTCTTTTGAACTCGATACCTACTGCAATTTCAAGTTCATATTCCTGCTTGTTCTCATTACATAGCCGCAGCATCTCAACATACGATGAGGTGTTGTTGATTTCGGTGATAACCAATTTATGAATGCCACATCGCTGTGCTTCAGCAAATAAATCTTCGGGCGAAATGGTGCCGTAGTTAAAAGAAAACCAGGTATGACAGTTGAGATACATGCATGTATTGACTTAACTATCCTTTGAACATATTCATATCTGTGCGTATGCGATTACTCACATCAAGTGTGGTAGCGCGTACAATTTTATCTGAACCAAAACGATGTTTGATCCAGTCCAACTCTTCATAGAGATTAATGCTTTCTTCAGTGTCGTCGAACATGCTGATCTGGTGGTTGCCATGTACCAGATCGCTGAGGCGGATACCAATCAATCTGATAAGCATCCGACGGGTGTATAATTTATCAAACAGTTCTTGTACAACGCGCAACAGCACATGATCGGATGAAGTATAAGGTATTCGTACTTGTTTGGTTTCTGTATCAAAGTTTGAATAACGGATTTTCACCGTTATGCATGATGTAAGCTTTTTTTGTTCGCGCAACTTGAAGGCAACTTTTTCTACCATGGCAATCAGAATAGATTTCATGCGCTTAACATTTATGGTATCTTCTTCAAAGGTGCTTTCTGTAGAAATTGATTTCTGTTCTGAGTAAGGAACGACGGGTGTTGTGTCAATAGCAAAGGCTTTCTGATGCAACGTAATTCCATTCTTGCCAAAAGCACTGGTTAAATACTTGATAGGCATCTGCCGTAAGGTCTTGATGGTACGTATACCTAATCCATTTAAGAAGGTTGCAGTTTGTTTGCCCACGCCTGGAATTTTATCCACGGTTAAGGGCTCGAAGAAATTCTGTTCTGTACCTGTTTCTATGAGTTTCTCCGCGTTGGGTTTAAATTCGGCAGTAGCCACTTTTGATACCAGCTTATTTACCGACATGGCAAGTGAAATAGGCAGGCCACTTTCATCCATGATTTTTTTCTTCAGTTCCTTAGCCCACTTAAAGGCTCCGAAGAATTTATCCATGCCGGTAGCATCGATATAAAATTCATCGATAGAAGCTTTTTCATAAAGCGGAACATGATCAGCAATAATCTGCGTAACAAGATGTGAGTGGATACTATAAGCTTCCATATCTCCCGAGATTACTTTGGCCTGAGGGCATAGTTGTAAAGCAAGTGCCATGGGCATGGCTGAGTGTACTCCAAAAGCGCGAGCTTGATAACTACACGCTGCTACCACGCCCCGGCGACTGCTCCCTCCAACAATAAGTGGTATTCCATTAAGATCTGAATTGAGTTTACATTCAACCGCTACGAAAAAGGCATCCAGATCCATATGTATTACCGTCCTCTCCACGGCTTAAAAGTAGGTTATTATTGATAACTTTTTATTTTTAATTAATGTTATTTTTAGTAACATTGTAAAAGCATTCTAAATCAAAGGCTTCCATGGAAAAAATAGGTGTGAATCTGAAATACTTGAGAGAGCAGGCAGGCTTTACCCAACAAGATCTGGCTGATAAACTAAGTGTATCGCGCGTACTGGTAACGGGTTATGAACAAGGGCGTATCATGCCACCTATACCTGTAGCAATTAAAATAGTAGATCTCTTTAAAGTCGATCTGGATAATCTTATCCGTCAGGATTTACGAAAAGGAACAAAGACAAAACATGCCAGGGGTGGGGAAGTGTTATCCATTACAGTTGATTCTAATAATAAAGAGAACGTAGAACTTGTTTCGCAGAAAGCTTCTGCCGGATATCTCAATGGCTATGCCGATGTGGAGTACCTGAAGGACTTGCCTAAAATCAATATCCCTTCATTACCTAAATCTAATACCTATCGTGGATTTGAAATTAAAGGAGACTCGATGTTGCCTGTAAAGCAAGGTGATATCATCATTGGCCAGTACGTTGATAATCTTACAAAAATCAAAAATGGGAAGACATACATTATAGTTTCAGCTACGGAGGGCATTGTATATAAAAGAGTTTTTACATTCCTGGGCAAAGATCTGCTGCTTATGGTTTCTGATAACCGTGTGTATGATCCCTATACACTACATGCGCGAGATGTGCTGGAGGTATGGTCTTTTAAAGGTCGTATCACTTTTGACGAGGAGGAGATTGAGCTTCCGGGCACAAAAACACTTGACTTCCTGGCCACGCGCTGGTTTGAAAAAGTTTAACGGAGCTAGTTCGGACTCAGTTCTTATGATTGTTAAACTGTCATTTTCTTACATTACTTTTTCCAGTTATTAAAGGAATATTTCCCATTTTGGAATCGATTCCCTGATTATTCTGTATTTAAAACGTTTGCATAATCTTTAAAGGCGGTTGGCATGGTTTTGACAAATAGAATCATCATACATCAAAAAAGCCATGAACTACAATTCAATCATTACAAATCTCTTCTACATGCTGGTTAACGCCGACGGTAAAATAAATGAGAAAGAGATAGCATTGGGAGAGCAGATGATTTCTTCTGAAGGTATTCGTGTAGGTGAATTTAATTTTCAAATGGATGCCGCTAAAAAGAAGAATAAATCGGTCTTATTAACGGAGTCAATCATGGGACTTAAGAGCCTGGTTCGTCAGCGCCAGATTCGTGTTGTTGCCTGGTTATGTGTGGTGGCTAATGCTGATGGTTTCATGGATAGAACGGAATGGCAGTTTATTTACAACATATACCATAAAGAACTTGCCTTGCCATTAGATGAGATCATGAAAGTTCAGAAAGAATTAAGTCGGTCGTATAAATCATTAATACCTCAGCCTATGAATGTGGCTGCCTGAAAAAAATGAAATGAGTTGGTTGGTTTTAAATATAAAAGGCTCCACGATTGTGGAGCCTTTGCTTTTTTGTTGAGTAGCGTTTTTATTATCAATCGAGGCCAATCATCATAAAGGCTCCCCAATAAATTGGTTCTGGATAATCTATTCTAAGTTCAATTTTGGCATCAATAAAACTCTGACGAAGGTTGCCTGTGTTAAGCCACTTCTGATAGAATTTCAACATGAGTTTTTGAGTTGCGTCATCATCAACTTTAAACATACTCATGATAAGAACTTTGGCACCAGCCACCAGAAAAGCACGTTGCAATCCGTTTACACCTTCACCTGCTGTTAGTTCACCCAAGCCTGTTTCGCAGGCACTTAACACTACCAGATCGGTTCTATCAAGATTCAGGTTCATGGCTTCATAAGCGGTGAGAATACCATTATCCATATTGTAATTGTAACTTGTCTTATCTAATAAATCTCCGGCGCCCTTCAGCAACAAACCTGTTCGCAGTAAAGGGTTCTGAGCAAGTATAGCTTCGTTACCTTCCATCTCTTCTTCGAGTGTAACATCTTCAGTGGGTTTATAGAATCCGTGAGTAGCAATGTGAAATATTTTTGGACTGTTAAGTTCTTTTACTTTTTCTTCTGTAGCTGATTTCTCAACGTATTCATTTGTTAACCAACCTTTTTGTTTCAACATAAACTGAAGCTGATCAATTTCTTTTTCAGTACCGGGAAGAGATACAACTGCATGATCGGCCGAGGCTGTCATGTAGAAAGTTGGATTACCAAACATAGATGCCGAGTTGTCTGATGCAGTGGCTCTTGTTTTTACCTTATGCAAATACAGATCTCGTGTATTGCTTACCAATACGATATTGGAATTGTCAATCACATATTTTCCTTCAGGCGATGGAATGGCCTCGAGGTTAATCTGATTATAAATTCCTTCAGCAGAAAGATAGATCGTAGAAGCCTGTCCGATTTCTTTATAGATAGGCTCCCAGAAAACATCGTACGAAATATTATCAGCCACCTTTCCTGTAATGGCATTACGATAATATTTAAAGTAGCGGTTTTCCATTTTTGTACCATCTTTTAGCATGATCACTTTTGGTTTCGGTAAATCATTCCTGATGTACAATGCTGCATAGATTACAGAATCTGTAAAGGTGTGATTGAAATAGCGATAACGTACCATCTCAATAGCAACCTCGTTAGGTTTCAACGACTTCTTAACATCGTCATAGGTGATGCGTTTGCTTTCAAAACTCTGTGCAAAAATTTCAGATCGCTGACTTATTTCTTTTTCTAATCGTTCTACTTCCTGTTGCAGTGCATTCGGATCAATTTCATTTTCGGTAAGTTGTTGCGGACTCATAGAGAGTGCCAGGGTAAGCTTTTCTTTTTTCTGCTGCCAGTCAGTGAACTGAGATTTCAGATCTTCATCGGTACTGTTCATAATACGCTCACGTATTTTAATAGACGAACTTAGCAAGAGCGCTTTAGTGAGCAATTGATAGTTATACACTTTACCTGTCAGATCTCTAAAGTCTTCAAGATTACTGAAGGCGAGAGTATTGTAGAATTCAAAGTCACCCTTGATAGTATTCCAGTATTTTGCTTTTTCGCGTTCGCTCAGGGCTGGGAAGTATAACTTG
>Ga0310811_10014220_pt1 | contig 10368 bp, 8 predicted proteins | sample YCmetagenome_FD_207642 | JGI IMG/M metagenome (GOLD analysis project Ga0310811, IMG submission 207642) | Soil microbial communities from experimental microcosm in Duke University, North Carolina, United States - YC | ecosystem: Engineered > Artificial ecosystem > Soil microcosm > Unclassified ... | reverse complement strand
ACGGTGGCTTTGCCGTCGCCGGCTTCTCCACCACGAAAGGCGCCGGCGAAGGCGACATCTGGGTCATCCGGCTTGGATACAAGTAGGATCCCGGTAAGGCCGGCAGCCGCGCGAAGCCGCAGCGCGGCGATGCTGCATCGATTTTTAAGGAACGTTGCACCGCCGCCCGCGTTTTGGCGAAACGGCCACCCGCGGACGTCGCGGCCTGTTCGATGCCCGGAGCGGCCGCGTCCGGCAGCCTAGGCGTCGTGGGGTGATGCTGCTATCCTTTTCGTTGCGCGCGATCGTCAGGGAAATCGTCGAGGTAACGACACCGATATTCGGCACAGAAACGATCCGGCATCGCACGCGGACCCATTTCTCGACGTCACCAAGAGGTCTAGGGAGAAATCGCAATGGCGCGCTCGAAAATCACCCGCCGGAAGGTCTTGAATGTTGCGGCGCTCGCGTCCGCATCGCTGGTGGCCGCACCCTTTGTCAGAGGTGCCTACGCAGCCGGGAAGCTTGCACTGGGCGTCTGGGACCATTGGGTGCCCGGCGCGAATAACGCCCTGACCAAGCTCTGCACCCAATGGGGCGAAAAGAACAAGGTCGAGGTGAAGATCGACTACATCACCTCGCAGGGCGAGAAGGATAAGCTGACCGCAGCGGCCGAAGCCCAGGCCCGCGCCGGGCACGACATCATGTCCCATCGCGACTGGAACATCGGCATCCACGAGAAGATGCTCGAGCCGCTCGACGACGTCGTGAATGGGCTCATCAAGCAATACGGGCCGATCAGTCCCGTCGCCGAGTATCTGGCCAAGCGCCACGGCGTGTGGCGCGGCGTGCCGACGATGGTCGGCTCGCAGGTGAAGCCCTGCTGCTCACGCATCGACCTCTATAAGCAGCATGCTGGCATCGACCTCCAGGCGATGTTCCCGGCCGACGAATCGAAATACGATCAGAAGCTCATCGACACCTGGAACTGGGACCTCTACCTCGAAAGCGCGCAGAAGCTCTTCAAGGCGGGTTTTCCGGTCGGCCTACCCATGGGGCAGACGAGCGACGCGGTCGACTGGGTCGGCGCGTTGTTCCACTCGTTCGGCGTCACTTTCGTCGACGAGAAGGACAAGATCCTGCTCAACTCGGCGGAAACCCGCCAAGCGCTCGAATATCTGAAGAAGCTGATGGCGGCAAATCCACCCGACGTCTACGCGTGGGACGACGCCGGCAACAACCGCTGGCTCATCTCGGGCAAGGGCTCCGGCATCATGAACCCGCCCTCCGCCTGGGCGGTCGCCAAGCGCGACAACCCGAAGATTGCGGAAAATTGCTGGACGCACGCCATGCCGCGCGGACCAAAAGGCCGCTTCGTCGGCCAGCTGCCGCAGTTCTATGGCGTCTGGAGCTTCTCGAGCAACAAGTCGGCGGCGAAGGACCTGCTGACCTTCCTCTCGCAGAAAGAATCGGCGAAGGAGCTGGTCGCCGCCTCGTTCGGCTATGACCTGCCGTCCTTCCCGAGCTTCTACGATCTCGACACGTGGAAGACGGTCGAACCGCCCAAGGGCACCGTCTACAGCTACCCGCCGCGCGGCGACGAAAAGACCAGCATCGCGGGCTTCCCGGCCCGCGTCGACGTCGGCTCGCAGCTCTACAACCAGGCGCTCCCGACGATCATGGTGGCAAAGTTCACGCAAGGCGGCCAGAAAATGGACGAAGTCATCAAATGGGCCGAGGGCGAGATCGAGGGCTATCTCCGGACTTGACGCCAAGAGGCGTGGCCGGCGCCCGCGTAGGAGCCAATAGGGTCATTCGTGCGCCGGCCCGCCGCGTTCGATGGGACGAGGCCGTTCCGTCCGCCTCGCACCGCTGGAACAGACGATCATGGATGACACGCTGCGCTCGCCGGCGCTCGGTACAGTCACCGCCACCGTCCGGCCCACCCGCCGGCGCCGCAGCCGGTTGAGCCGCCTCTTCCGGCGTCGGTCGACCGTCGCGCTTTTGATGTGTCTGCCACTGATCTTGATCGTACTCGGACTCATCATTTATCCGGCCTTCTACTCGATGTACTTGGCGACGCTGAACAAGGCGCAGACGAAATTCATCGGGCTCGGTAATTTCACGTTTCTCTTTTCGCGCGACCTGTTCTGGATGGTGGTGGAGCAGACCGCGATCTTCGCGATCAGCGCCGTCTTCTTCAAAGCGCTGATCGGCCTCATCACCGCGCACCTCGTGCACAATCTGCCGAGCAAGGGGCAGAGAAAATGGCGCGGGATGCTGCTCGTCCCGTGGGTCATCCCGCTTTCGCTCAGCACGCTGGGCTGGTGGTGGCTATTCGACCCGACGCACAGCGCGTTCAACTGGGTTCTGCACGGCCTCGGCTTCGGCGAAGTCCCTTGGCTCAGCGAGCCCAATTGGGCGCGCTTCTCGGTGATACTCGTGAACGTCTGGTATGGGGCGCCGTTCTTCCTCATCATGTACCTCGCGGCGCTCAAATCGGTGCCGGAGCAGCTCTACGAGGCGGCGGCCATCGACGGCGCCAACGCGTGGCAGAAGTTCGTCCACATCACGCTGCCGATGATGCGCAGCATCATCGCCATCACCGTTCTGTTCTCGCTGATCGTCACCTTCGCCAATTTCGACATCGTCCAAATTCTGACGGCCGGCGGACCGCGCAACACGACACATGTGTTCGCGACCTACGCGTTCCAACTCGGCATCCGTTCGGGCGACATTCCGCTCGGCGCCGCGGCGTCACTGGTCATGTTCCCCATTCTCGGCATTGCCGCGATCTTCATTTTGCGCGGCGTGCGCAAGCGCGGCCGGGAGATCGGATGAGCACCGGCGCCGCCGACGCCACCGCCGCGCCGCGCCGCCTCACGGTGGCCGGCAGCCTCAAGCGCAATCGCCGCTGGGCGCTCGTCCTTTCCTATGTCTTTCTGATCATCTTCGCGATCTTCTTCCTCATCCCGCCGTACTACATGCTCGTGACCTCGGTGAAGTCGAACGCCGAGGTCGCGCACATGGCGCACAACCCTTGGATCATCGCGGACGGCGTCACGTTCGAGCACTTCTGGACGCTGCTGACTCAGACCGATTTTCCGATCTACCTACGCAATACGGTGATCGTGACGCTTTGCGTCGTCGTCATCACCATGGTGGTGAGCGTGCTCGCCGCCTATGCGCTGGCGCGCATGAAATTCTGGGGCTCGGGCGTGCTCGCGACCGGGATCTTTCTCACCTACCTCATCCCGGAGTCGCTGCTCTTCATCCCGCTCTTTCAAATCGTGCGGGAGGTCGGGCTCCTCAACTCCTATTGGGCGATGGTCCTGGTCTATCCCACCCTGACGGTGCCGTTCTGCACCTGGATCATGATCGGCTATTTCGCCTCGATCCCCAAGGAGCTCGACGAGGCCGCGCTCATCGACGGGGCGGGGCATCTGCAGATGCTGTTCCGCATCTTCATCCCCGTGGCGATGCCGGGAATCATCGCGGCGACGATCTTCGCGTTCACCGTCTCGTGGGCGGATTTCATCTATCCGATGGCCTTCCTCTACAGCGCGGATCAACAAATGCTGACGGCCGGAACCGTGACGACGCTGATCCGCGGCGACGTCTATCAATGGGGCATGCTCATGTCGGGCGCGCTTCTCGCCGCCGCACCGCCGCTCGTCATCTACGCGCTTCTCATGGATTACTACATCGCCGGCCTCACGGCGGGTGCGACGAAGGGCTGACGCGATGATACGGTCTGGACAGGATTGAGGGGAGCGTTGCAGTGGCGAGAGTGGCCCTCCACGATGTCGTGAAGCGCTTCGACAGCGTCGAAGCGGTGCGCGGCATCAATCTCGAGATTCCAGACAAGGAATTCGTCGTGCTGGTCGGCCCCTCCGGCTGCGGCAAGAGCACGACACTGCGCATGGTCGCCGGGCTCGAAGAAGTTTCGGACGGAGAGATCGTCATCGGCGACGACATCGTCAACGACGTCCCGCCCAAAGATCGCGATATCGCGATGGTGTTCCAGAATTACGCGCTCTATCCGCACATGACCGTGTTCGAGAACATGTCGTTCGGATTGCGCCTCCGCCGCGTCTCGCGCGCTGAGATCAGGACGCGGGTCGAACATGCGGCGCGGATTCTCGACATTACCGAGCTTCTCCAGCGCCGCCCCAAGCAGCTGTCGGGCGGCCAGCGCCAGCGGGTCGCGATGGGACGCGCCATCGTGCGCAATCCCAAGGTGTTTCTGTTCGACGAGCCGCTGAGCAATCTCGACGCCAAGCTCCGCGTGCAGATGCGCACGGAAATCAAACGCGTACACCAGAAGGTGAAGACGACGACGATTTACGTCACGCACGATCAGGTCGAGGCGATGACCCTTGCCGACCGCGTCGTGGTCATGAACAAGGGGCGGATCGAGCAGATCGGATCGCCGGGCGATCTCTATCATTCGCCGAAAACGCAATTCGTCGCCGGGTTCATCGGTTCACCAGGCATGAATTTTCTCTCCTGCGCGCTGGAGCAGAACGACGCCGGCTTGTCCGTCCGCTTGTCGGGCAATCTCTCCTTTGCCGTGCCGGAAATCCGCACCGCTCGCTACCGGTCCTTCCTCGGCCGCAAGCTCGTTTTCGGCCTGCGTCCGGAGCACATCACCGAACCTCGCTCCTACGAGCGCGGCGAAAGGCGCGAATTCACGGTGACGCTCGATGTCGTCGAGCCGATGGGGATGGAGACGATGGTCTTCTTCACGATCGAAGGCCAGGAGATTTGCGCCCGCGTCGCCCCCAACAATGTCCCCAATGCGGGCCAACCCATGCGTCTGGTCGCCGATCTCGACCAGATGCACCTGATCGATCCGGAATCGGAAAACGTGTTGTAGGTCAGGGTCCGCCAAAGCGGACCTCAGAACTTCAGCGACTTCACCTGTGTCACGTTCGGCAGCGCGCAGATGTTCATGATGACGAGGTCGCTGGCCGGCTGATCGATGGCGAGGAGGGCGAGCGCTTCGCCGCCCGCCGCCTGGCGCCCCAGGAAGAACGTGGCGATGTTGATGCCGGCGTCGCCGAGCGTCTTGCCGAGATTACCGACCATGCCGGGCCGGTCGATGTTGCGCACCATCAGCATGTTGCCGCTGAGCTCGGCCTCGACGCGGATGCCCTCGATCTCGACGAGGCGCGGGCGGTCGCCGCCCATGATCGTGCCGGCCGCCGTGCGGTCGCGGTTCTCCTTCTTCACCGTGATCCGGATCAGCGTCTGATAGTCCTTGATCGTGGCGCGCTTCTCCTCGCTCACCGCGATGTCGCGCTCCTTGGCGAAGAACGGCGCGTTGATGAGGTTGACACCCTCGTAGAGTGGCGCGAGCAGGCCGTTCAAGATCGCGGCCGTGAGCGGCTTGGTGTTGAGCTCGGCCACCTGGCCCTCGTATTCGATGTGGACGCCGTGGATGGCGGATTCCGCGGTTTGGCCCGCGAAGCTGCCGAGCTGCTCGGCGAGCTTCAGATACGGCCGGAGCTTCGGCGCCTCTTCGGCCGAAACCGCCGCCATGTTGATCGGGTTGGTGACGGTGCCGTTCAGGAGATAATCGGCGATCTGCTCGGCGACCTGGATCGCGACGTTCTCCTGCGCTTCCTCGGTCGAGGCGCCGAGATGCGGCGTGCACACGACCTTGTCGGAGCCGAACAGGATGTTGCTCTTGGCCGGTTCGACCTCGAACACATCGAGCGCGGCGCCGGCGACCTTCCCGGATTCGAGCGCGGCCTTCAAATCGGCCTCGACGACGAGGCCGCCGCGCGCGCAGTTCACGATGCGCACGCCGGACTTCATCTTGGCGATGTTGTCCCTGTTGATGATGCCGCGCGTGGCGTCGGTCAGCGGCGTGTGCAGCGTGATGAAGTCGGCGCGCGCGAAGAGCTCGTCGAGCTCCACCTTCTCGATGTCGAGCTGCTGCGCGCGCTGCGGCGAGAGGAAGGGATCGAACGCGATCACGCGCATTTTGAGGCCTTTGGCGCGGTCGGCGACGATCGTGCCGATGTTGCCGCAACCGATCACGCCGAGCGTCTTGCCCGTGATCTCGACGCCCATGAAGCGGTTCTTCTCCCACTTCCCGGCCTGGGTCGAGCGGTCGGCCTCGGCGATCTGGCGGGCAAGCGCGAAGATCAGCGCGATCGTGTGCTCGGCGGTGGTGACCGAATTGCCGAACGGCGTGTTCATCACCAAGACGCCGCGCGCGGTGGCGGCGTCGACGTCGACATTGTCGACGCCGATGCCGGCGCGGCCCACGACCTTCAGCTTCTTGGCGGCGCCGAGGATGTCGGCGGTCACCTTGGTCGAGGAACGGATCGCGAGGCCGTCATAGCCGTCGATCGCGGCCTTGAGCTGGTCCGGCTTCATGCCGGTTTTGACGTCGACGTCGATGCCGCGCTCGCGGAAGATTTCTGCGGCGCGCGGGCTCATGGAATCGGAGATGAGAACTTTGGGCATGACCGGATGTCGGATGTCAGGGATCGGGAATCGCAGCGGGACGTGGACTCGGCTCACCCGAGTCCGGTGCTACCTCGCCATCGCGCAATGAATGTGCGGATCCCCAACATTCGTACGCCGAGTCCTAGGCCGCCGCCTTGGCGGCTTGCCGCGCATCCGCGAAAGCCCAGTCGAGCCAGGGCAGCAGCGCCCTGATGTCGGCGGTCTCGACCGTGGCGCCGCCCCAGATGCGCAGGCCCGGCGGCGCGTCGCGATAGAAGCCGATATCGTAGGCGATCTTCTCCTTGGCAAGCGCGCTCGTGATTTTCTTCGCGATCTCGGCCTGCGCCGCGACGGGCCCGGCGGCCACGGCCGGGTCGGTGAATTTGAGGCAGATCGACGTGCACGAACGCGTCTTCGCGTCGCGGGCGAGGAAATCGGCCCAGCCCGCGCGCTTCACCCATTCGGCGATGGCGGCGAGATTGGCCTCGGAGCGCGCGATGAGCCCCTTCAGGCCGCCGACGCTCTCGGCCCATTTCAACGCGTCGATCTGGTCCTCGACGCAGAGCATCGAGGGCGTGTTGATCGTCTCGCCCTTGAAGATCGCCTCGTTGAACTTGCCCTTGGAGGTGAGGCGGAAGATCTTCGGCAGCGGCCAGACCGGCGTGTAGCTCTCGAGCCGCTCGATCGCGCGCGGCGAAAGCACGAGCATGCCGTGCGCGGCCTCGCCGCCGAGCACCTTCTGCCACGACCAGGTGACGACATCGAGCTTCTGCCACGGCAGGTCCATCGCGAAGACGGCCGAGGTGGCGTCGCAGATCGTGAGCCCTTTGCGGTTCGGGTTGATCCAGTCGCCGTTCGGTACGCGCACGCCCGACGTCGTGCCGTTCCAGGTGAAGACGACATCGCGGTCGCAATCGACCTTGGCGAGGTCGGGCAGCTCGCCATAGGGTGCCTCCATCAGGCGCACGTCCTTGAGCTTCAGCTGCTTCGTGACGTCGGTGACCCAGCCGGCGCCGAAACTCTCCCAGGCGAGGATGTCGAGGCCGCGCGCGCCCAGCAGCGACCACAGCGCCATCTCGACCGCACCGGTATCCGAGGCGGGCACGATGCCGATGCGCCAGTCCTTGGGGATGCCGAGGATGGAGCGGCTGCGGTCGAGCACTTCGGCGAGCCGTGCCTTGCCGTCCGCGGCGCGATGCGAGCGGCCGACCAAAGCACCCTTGAGCGCGTCCAGCGACCAGCCCGGCCGCTTCGCGCAAGGGCCTGAAGAGAAATGAGGAACGACCGGCCTCGCGGCCGGCCGGGCAACGGCTGCGTTCATCACGAAAGCCCCGATGGTGCGGTGCAAAAGCGCGGCGGAGTTTAGGAACCGGGCCGGGCATGGTCAACGCGCGCGCGCCGCGGCCGATGCGGCGCTTGGCCGCAAAGCGCCGGCCATCGCGGATCGCGTATCGGCATATCTTGATCCGGCCCGCACACCCCATGGCTCGCAGCATGCGCAAGATCGCCCTCGCGTTTTTCTGGCTCTTCGCGGTCGCGCCCATGGGCGCGTCCGCGGACGAATGGGGCCCGCCGACGGCCGATTATGCGGCGACGCTGACCTTTACCGATGCGAGCGGCGAAGTGCTGGTGCATCGCATGTACTACACGGCAAAGCGCCAGCGCCTCGACTACAAGGCCGGAGAGAACGACGAGATCGCGATCGTCGACCAGGAGGCGGCGGCGGTGTTCGTGCTCTACCCGGCGCAGAAGCGTTATCGGAAATCGCCGCTGGTGCAGCCCGAATTCGATTTCGGCATCGGGCGGCCCACGACCAAGCGCGAGAAGATCGCCGACGAAACCGTGGCGGCGAAGGCCTCGGCCAAGTACCGCGTCGAGGCCAAGACCGCGCAGGGCCAGGAATACAAGGGCTTCGCCTGGCTCACCGCCGAGCGCATCGTGGTCAAGCTCGAGGGCGAGGTGAAGCAGGGGCGGCGCACGCGGCGCATCACGATGATCGCGAGCGCGCTCAAGATCGGCCCGGTGGATGCCGATGTTTTCCGCGTTCCGCGGGATTATGCGCCGATCGAAGACAAGCGAAAGTAGCCGCCGGACCGGCGCGGCGCGCGCTTGCCCGGATCGAGGAACATACGTAGCATCGGCGTCGTATGCTTTTTGCGGCGCCTTCAACGCGGCCGCCGGCTACCCCACAGCAAGAAGAGGCCATCCCCATGAAGTCCCTACCGATGTTCGCCGCGGCGGCGGCGATAGCGCTCGCTCTGCCGGCACACGCCGATCCGCGCCAGAATCCGACGGCGGACTACATGGCCGATGCCGTGGCCCAGACCGAGGGCGAGCCCGGTTCGACCTCCAAGATCTGGTACACGAACGACAAGGTGCGCGTCGACGTGACCCATCAGGGCCAGACCATGTCGGTCATCATGGACCGCCCGGGCAAGAAGATGACCGTGCTGGTGCCGAAGACGAAGCTCTATCAGACCGAGGCGCTGCCCGAGGGCGAAGCCTCCAATCCGATCGCGAGCGGAACCTGGGACGTCGCCAAGGCCGGCGACGAAACCATGGCCGGCGTCGCCACGACCAAGTGGACCGTCAAGGGCAAGGGCACCGACGGCCGCACCTTCAACGGCTTCATCTGGACGACCAAGGAGAATATCCAGGTGAAGATGGAAGGCGAGTCCGAGGACCAGGGCAAGAAGATCAAGGTCTCGTCCGAGCTCAAGAATCTGAAGATCGGCCCGATCGCGGCCACGGTCTTCGACATCCCGAAAGACTACAAGCCGGTGCCGAAGAACTAGATTTTTTCGCACGGCTCGGTATTTCGCGCGGGCGGTCTTTTGGCCGCCCGCTTCGTTTGAGGGGACGGCCGATACGAGGCGCGGAAGAGCCGGTCGATGATTGGCCGCACGATCAACGAGACACGCCGTGCGCTGGTCTATTATCGCGTGCCGGAGCGCGCGAGTTCGTTTCGCGTCGTGGCCGACCATCATCTCCGCGAATTGGGCGCGCAGGGCTGGGAAACGACCGAGGCCGATCTCCGGTTCGACCGGCCGGCGCTCGAATCCCGCGGGCCCGCGGCGCCGGTGGCGATCGTCCAGCCGCTTTTTTACTACGCGAATTGGGCGGGCACCGATTTCCCGGCGATCGTCTCGGCCCTTCGCCGCCGGCATCGTTGGCTGTTGGGCCTCGAAGTCGCGGACACGTCGCGCATCTCTGCGCGTTTCGTCGGCTGGGCCAACCATCCGGAGGTGTCGGCCTTGATTCTGCCATCGCGGACGGCAGTCGACGCGTATCGCGCCTCCGGCGTCGTGACATCGCTGCATTGCGTGCCGCACGGCGTCGAGCCGGTGGCCCCTTCGACACGCTTCGCGGCCCTCCGCGCCGATCCCCGGCCCAAGATCCTCTGCTTCGTCCTCGAGGACCCGCGCCGCAAGGGCTGGGACCTCGTGCAAAAACTGATGCCCGCCTTCCGCGACTGCTCCTTCGTCGTGAAAAGGCTGCGCTACGGCCCCGAAGGGGACGGGACACCCCGGGCATTTTCCCCCAACATGGTCACCGTCGACGACTGGCTGCCGGTCCACGATCTGGCGTCGCTCTACGTCAATTGCGACGTGCTCTTGTCGCTTCATCGCGGCGGCGCGTTCGAACTCAACTGCGCCGAGGCGGCGGCCTATGGGCTGCCGGTCGTGACGCCCCGACACGGCTGCGTGCTCGAATATCTCGACGAGCGCACCGCGCATTTCGTCGACGTGGCCGAGTTGGTGCCGGTGCATCAGCCCAGCGACGATCACTGCGGCCTTGGAGCCGTTGCCGATCTCGGCGATGCCGTCAAGCGGCTGCGTGGCGTCGTCGCCGGCTTGACGGAGGCCAAAGCCGCGGCGCACGCCGCGCGCGACCGTTTCCGGGAAACCTGGAGCTGGGCCGCGGCCG
>Ga0310811_10014218_pt1 | contig 10369 bp, 14 predicted proteins | sample YCmetagenome_FD_207642 | JGI IMG/M metagenome (GOLD analysis project Ga0310811, IMG submission 207642) | Soil microbial communities from experimental microcosm in Duke University, North Carolina, United States - YC | ecosystem: Engineered > Artificial ecosystem > Soil microcosm > Unclassified ... | reverse complement strand
GGGCCCTGGTTCGACATGCCGTGGGAACGGGCGATAGAGGACGACGGCATCTACACCCACTATTTGGAAGCCGCCAAAGCCGCCCTTCAATCCCTCCTCCAACCAGACGAGGGAACGGTAGAGGCGGTCTGTCGCGAACTTGACTTCGGCGACAAGGCGCTTGCTCGGGGCAACTTCTGGATCGGCTGGACGACGGCAATCAACCACATCCTGAAGGGCGAGGGCTGATGGCGTGCTCATGCCCGATCGACTGGGTTGTCTGCTTCCGAGACGCCTGTCCTCGCTCTGCGGTCTATTTCCAGAGGCAGATCGAGCTGGACCGTGCGGCTCGGGACTTCCTCGGCGATCCATTCAAGGGCGTGGGCGGCACCGCAACCGACCCCGACCCCAACCTCATCCAACAGCTCATAGACCGGGGGAGAAGCGAAGCGTGACTTTGCGGGCGAACACCCACATATTGATTTTCTCTATCGTCAATCGATAAACAATCGGCAAAATCAATGACAGGCAAAGGCGGATTCAGACCGGGCGCAGGCAGGCCCAAGGGCGCCATCAACAAGGTGACGGAGAAGGCCCGCGAGGAAGCCGAGCGCACGGGCATCACCCCGCTCCAATTCCTGCTCAACACCATGCGCGACGAGGGCCAAGAGCACGCGATCCGCCAGGACGCCGCGAAGGCCGCCGCGCAGTACATCCATCCCAAGCTTCAAGCTGTCCACACCACCACGAAGGACGACGCGGACATCCGCGAATGGATGATCGCCGCGTCACAGGAGGACAAATGATCCATGTCGCGTACTTCACCGGTAAAGCAGGCTGGGTCTGCTCCAGCGAGTGCTATCCGACCTACGAGCGCGCTCAGCGGGCCATCGAGGGCCAGGTCAGGCGGGAGATGATCGCGGGCCTGACGCCGCTTCCGCGCCGGGCGCAGATAAGCTCATCGGATGTGGTAGCGTTGGCCGCATGAGCGACGAAGCGGAATGGTTCGACATAGACGTGCACATCAGGCGCGAGGAGGACGGTCAAACCCGCGTGTGCCGCGACCGTGCAATCCGTGATGGCTGGCGATTTCAGTGGGGAGAGGGCAACTATTCCTGCGACTGCAGCCGCCACGGGTTTTTCCAACATGCTGCGGGCAACGCCAATTCAACTGGCGATACGCATTGCTGCGGGAGGACGGCGTATACGGTTGTGAAAATCGTAGACGCCGATACCGGCGCGGTGCTCATCGATGGCGATCCGCGTTCATGAAGCGCACCGCTTGAACGCCCCCGCCAACATAGATCCAGCCCTAGCCTCGCTCGTTCAGCGCTGCGTGGACGATTTCGAGTTCTTCGCCAAGAACTGCCTGAAGATCGTGACCAAGGACGGCCAGATCGTCCCGTTCAAGGTCAACCGAGGCCAGCGCTTCCTGCATGAGAAGCTGCAAGCTCAGCTCGCCAAGAAGCGCAAGGTCCGCGCGATCATCGTCAAAGGCCGGCAGATGGGCATCAGCACCTATCTGCAGGCCCGCTTCTACTGGCGGCTGTGGCGCTGTCAGAAGGGCCAGAGCCTCAAGGCCTTCATCCTGACCCACGACGATCCGGCGACGGCCAACCTGTTCAACATGGCCAAGCGCTTCCACGAACACATGCCAGAGCATGTCAGGCCCAAGACCGGCGCGGCCAACGAGAAGGAGTTGCGCTTTGCAGACACGGGTTGCGGCTACAAGGTGGCGACGGCGGGAGGAAAGGCAGTGGGTCGTTCAGACACGATCCAGCTCTTCCACGGGTCTGAAGTGCCCTCCTGGCCTAACGCGGAGGAACACGTCACTAGCCTACTCTCAACCGCCGTGGCCGATGTCCCTGGCTCTGAGGCAATTCTGGAAGCTACCGCGAAGGGCGTCGGCAACGTCTTCCATCGGTATTGCATGGCGGCTGTGCGGGGAGGGTCTGAGTATGAGGCTATCTTCATCCCATGGTTTTGGGACGACGGCTACCAGACGCCCTGTCCAGCTTCATTTAGTCCTTCGGAGGAGTGGCTAGAGTACGGCAGAACCCACGGCCTGATCTGGGAACAACTCTACTGGGCCTACAACAAGAACCGGGGCCTCGCCCAAGCCAAGTCGCTGTCCGACGACAAGCCGTGCCCCGACTTCATGCAGGAGTTCCCGGCGACCTTCGATGAGGCGTTCCAGTCCTCGGGCAACAGCTTCATTCCCGCCCAGAGCGTGCTGCGCGCCAGGCGACCGGAGGCCAACGTCATCGGTCGCGGCCCGATCATCCTCGGCATCGACTACGCCCGCGACCGCGACAAGACCGCCATCATCGACCGCTGCGGCCGGCGCATGGGCGAGCGTATCTGCGAGCGCCTGGCGCCCACGGGCAACACCGTGTTCGACGCGCAGAAGATCGCCCGCATCATCGACCGTATTCGGCCGGACGCCGTGGCCATGGACGTGGGCAGCGCCGGCGCCGGCGTCTATGACCAGCTTCTAGACCTCGGCTATGGCCATTGCCTCAACGCCGTGAACTTCGGCTCCGCGCCCATCGGCAACGGCCCGACCGGCGACAAGATGTACCTCAACCGCCGCGCCGAGATGTACGACACCATGCGCGACTGGTTCGAAACGGAGGGCGGCGTACAGATTCCCGACGATGATGCATTGCACGCGGACATCACCGCGCCCGAGTGGGGGCCGCAAGGTTGTCGCGAGAACGCGGCCAATAAGCTGATCATCGAGGAGAAGGACAAGATCAAGGAACGTCTGGGCGCATCGCCTGATTTGGGTGACGCGGCGGCTTTGACCTTCGCACTTCCATTTAGTGCTGTATCCAATGCCCAAAATCAGCCAAACTCACCAAGAGGTGTTAGGCGCAAAAGGGCCGGATATTGACCGAGACGTTGGAATATAACGGGCATACCTATTGGCGAACGCGAAAGTACTATACGCGCGGCGCGACGGGCGGCCGCGAACAGCTTCTGCACCGTCAAATGTGGATTGATGCGAACGGCCCAATTCCGGCGGGTTATGCAATCCACCACATCAATGGCGATGCGCTAGACAATCGCGTCGAGAACTTGGCGTGTGTGCCGCTGCGGGAGCACGCGAAACAACACGCTCAAGAACGCGCCGCCGACCCCAATTTCAGCGCGAAGATGAGCAAGATTGCCACTGAGAGCGCCAAGCGCTGGACCGTCAGAGATTTCGTTTGCGAGGAATGTGAAGCGCCGTTTCAGTCGAAGTGTCCGCGCGGTGCCAAGTACTGCTCATCGACCTGTTATCAACGGGTCGTGCGGCGCGCCTCAAGAACGCTTCAGGTTGCGTGCGAACGATGCGCGGCCACGTTCTTGACCAACAAATACGTGCCCGCTCGGTTTTGCTCGGCGCTGTGTGCGGATCGGTTTGGCTGGCGCAAAAACAGTGATGCGCAACCTGCGCAAATCAGTGTAGCCAGTAATCAGCCGCAACAGCCGCGAGGCGTCCGAAGGAAGAGGGCCGGGTACTGATGGGGGAGGTGACTGGCCTCTTTGGTGCGCACCCGGTCGTCATGGCTAACGGAGAGCCTGACGCCGAAGTGATCGAAGCCCTTGAGCATTGGCTGGAACAAGCCCGCTCGGGTTACTTGCGCGCCTTGGCTTCCTGTCGCGTCTACAAGGACCGCTCCATCGCCCACGGCTGGTTTGGCCATGCGGACGCCCACGACATGCTGTCCGGTGTGGGCATGCTCAATCACCGCATCTACCAGGTCCACTACGAGCACCAAGATGACTGATCCGACCAGCCAAGCGATGGAGGTTGCGCCCGCTAGCGCGACGGACACGCACCGGAGGCCGTAGTGGCCTCAACCCGCTCGCCCAAGGTCGTGCAGCAGGTTCCCACGCCCGAGCCGCACGCCTTCATCTCCACCGATACCGACCGCAGCGAGCGCCACGAAGACGAGGGGAGGGGGATCGAGTTCCTCCACCGCATCGCGACGGCCGGCGGAGACATCTGCGACCTTCTGGACGAAGCCGAGATCGCCCGCATCGGCCTAGACGCCGTCCGCGAATGGGAGATGGACGACGGCACGCGTTCGGACTGGAAAGAGATCACTGAACGCTCGCTAGCCGACGCCGCACAGGAGCCGGTGGACGGCGAGGATTCCGGCGTCTGGGAGAACAGCGCGGACATCCACTATCCGCTGCTGACCACGGCCAGCCAGCAATTCGCCGCCAGGGCCGCGCCCGAGCTGATCCGGGGCGACAAGGTCGTGGGGGTCAAGGTGTTCTGGCCGCCGAGCAAGAAGCCCGATCCGATCCAGTTGGCGAAGGACGCGCCGCAGCCGCAGAACCCGCAGGAAGCCCAGCAAGCCGGCGCGCAAATCCAGGCCGACCAGCAGCAGGAGAACCTGAAGTCGGCCGCCCACGATGCCCGCACGGCCCGCGCCGAGCGCGTCAAGCACTACCTGAACTGGCTGGTGTTCTACCAGATGGACGATTGGGAAGGGGATACGGATCTCCTCCTGCATCAAATCCCAATCACCGGGGCCGCGTTCAAGAAGGTCTACATGGGCACGACGGGCCTATGTTCGGACTACGTCTCGGCCATGCGCCTGACGGTGAACAACGACACCAAGTCGCTGGCTCGCTGCCCCCGGACCACGCAGGATTTCGAGGTCTATCCCTACGAGATCGAGGACCGTATTCGCGCGGGCATCTACCGCGAGGTGGACTTGCCGGACATCGGCGAGGACCCTGAAGCGCCGCGCCAGTTCATCGAGCAACACCGGCTGGACGACCTCGATGGGGACGGCCTGGCCGAGCCTTACATTGTCACGGTGGACGTGGAGACACGCACCACCATGCGGATCGAACCGGCGTTCGATGACCGCGACGTGATCGTGGACGGCAACACGAACAAGGTTATCCGCATCGATCGGTGGAAGGCCTTCGCGCCGTTCACCTTCCTTCCCGACCCGAGAGGCAAGTTCTATGGCATCGGATTCGGACGGCTCCTCGACTCCATCACCGATAGCGTCGATACCGCGATCAACCAACTTATCGACGCCGGAACTGCTCAAATTGCAGGAGGCGGGTTTATTGGGGGTGGTGTTCGCCTCCAGGGAAGCGGACAGGGCGGAAACCTCTACTTCCGACCCGGAGAATACCAAACCGTCTCCACCCAAGGTAACGACCTCCGCGAAGCCATCTGGGAAAGGACGGTCCCGCAGCCCTCGGCCGTGACCATGCAGATGCTCGAGTTGCTCCTGGCCGCCGCCAAGGACATCTCCAGCGTCAAGGACGTGATCACCGGGGAAGCGCCGTCTACGGCCCCCGTGGGGACCACGCTGGCCCTCCAGAACCAGGCCCTGCAGGTCTATTCCAGCATCTACAAGCGCATCTGGCGCGGGTTCCGCGAGGAATTCCAGCTGATGTACCACTGCCTGCGCCGCTGGGGCACGGACCGCGAGCGCAAGCAGTACCAGGAACTCACCGGCGGCGACTTCGATCAGGACTTCTCGGGCGACGGGACCGATATCCAGCCGGTCGCCGACCCGTCCGTGGTCACGAAAATGCAGAAGATGGCGCGGCTGCAGACCGTGCTGCAGCTTGCCGAGACGGACGTAGGCAAGGCCGCCGGCATGACCCAGCCGCAGCCCGCGCAGGCGTTCATTTCCGACGCCCTGGACGTGCTCGACATCGACCGCCCTGAGCGCTTCCTGGCGCCGGTCGGCCCCGACCCGCTGATGCAGGCCAAGGCCGCCGACTTGACGGCTACGGCGCAGCTCAAAACGGCCGAAGCCAGCGCCAAGGGCGCCGACGCCGGCCTCGCCCGCGCCAAGTCGCTGCGGGAACTCGGTCTGGCGGCCAAGGACAGCCACGACATCCACACCCACGCCGACCGGATCGCGCGCACGGGCTCCATGGAGGCCCCGGATCACCAACTGGCCGAACGCGGCCATCAACTGCAGGCCCAAGGGCAGGCTCATGACCAAGTCATGGATCTGATTGGGGCTGCCCAGGAGGCGAAAGCCAATGAGCAAGAGCAAGGAGCCCAAGGCTCCAGCCCTTCCCAAGCCTGATTTCAACGCCAAGCCGCCCCATCCCGAGGACTTCGCCGCCTGGTGCGAGCACCCGGTCACGCGCTTTGTCGCCGCTTGCTACGTCAAGAGCGCCCAGAAACAGGGCGAGCACTGGCTGGAAGCGTCGTGGGGCGCCGGAAACCCGGATGCGGCCCTGTTGACCGAGCTGCGCGCCCGCGCCGACGCCTACAACGCCTTCACCGAAACGGGATTGGAGCGCTACACCGATGTCTTCCACCAAGAATAGCCTTCCGAACCTCGGCAAGATCGGCGACGCGCACCTGGACCGGGTTCCGGCGCTCTCCGACTGCAATCCGGGCCTTCAGCCCACGGAATACAACGTCATCATCGCCCCGGCGCAGATGGTGGAGAAGATCGGCTCCATCCTGCTTCCCGACAGCGAGCGCGAACGCCTCGGGATGGCCCTTCAAGTGGGCCGCATCGTCGCCGTCAGCCCGGTCGCCTTCAACTACGAGCGCTGGCCGTCCGAGGACGACAAGCCGCAGGTGGGCCAACTCGCCTGGTTCGCCCGCTTTGCCGGCGGCATCTTCGAAGGCGTGGACGGCAAGGAGTATCGGATCGTCAAGGACAAGGACATCGGGGCGATCATTATCGAACAAAAGGGTTCCTCGGCCGCGTAACTGGCCCATCCAAAGGATCAACGGCGATGGAGTCGCAATCTCTGCTTGACGAGCACCACGAACAGGACGAACAATCCAAGACGGGCCACATCACCGAAGATGATGTGTTCCAATCGGTCGCAAAGCAGATCGGCTGGACGCCCAAGGAGGAATGGAAGCGCGACCCCGACAAGTGGGTGGACGCCCGAACCTTCCTCCAGAAGACCCCCGAAGAGATCAAGACGCTCAAAGAGCGTCTGAAGCGCACCGGCCAAGCCGCCGAACACGTCATCGAAGAGAACAACCGCAGGCTGCGGGTTCAATTCGAGGCGGAACTGAAGGCGGCGGTGGAAGCCAAGGATCCGGAAGGGGCCAAGGCGGCGGCCGAACGCCTGGCGGATGTCAAGGCTGAGGAAAACAGGCCTCACCCCGCGACCGTCCGCTGGATCGAGCGCAATGCGTGGTTCGAGGACGACCCAGATGCCCGCGCATTGGCGGAAAGCGCCGTGCTGAGGGCCCACAAGCAGGGCCTCTCCATCGAAGAACAGCTTGAGGCGGCTGAGAAGGCCGTCAAGCCCCGGTTCCCCGAATATTTCCCGTCTGAAAGACGCGCCGAGGAACACAAGGAAGTGCGGTTGTCCGACCGCAAGGCTCCGCAAGTCGCCGAGGGTTCTCGCACGACGCGGACGACGCCGAAGGACAAGTCTTTCGCCGATATGCCGGCTGGTGATCGGGCGGAATACAAGAAGCGCTTCCAGAAGAGATTTGAGTCGATGGGCCTGAAACCTGAAGAGGCCGAAGCCCGCTACGCAAGAGCTTACTGGAACAACAAGGGCGAGTGATCCCATCTCGCCCCGCCAAGGGTGAGACATGATCGAGGCTACCGAAGTCGAAGCGCCGCGCCGTGGGCGCCGTCCCCGTGCGGAAATGGTCGCCACCGAGCGCCGTCGCCGCAAGGTCGGCTCGCTCGACCGCATGGTGCAGATGAAGCTGGATTGCATCGATCCGGCCGCGCTCGACCTCGCCAACTACGTCTATCGCTGGGTCAATGACGAGCCCGGCAAGATCAGGATGGCGACGAAGAACGACGATTACGATTTCGTCACCTCCGATGAGCTTGGCGAGAACTTCGACGCCGAATCCACTGACAGCGAATCCTCTGAGCGCGTGCGCATGGTCTGCGGCACCGACAAGCAGGGGAATGCGATCTACACCTACCTCTGCAAGAAGCCGCGCTCCTTCTGGGAGCACGACAACGAAGAGATGGTGCAGGCCCGCGAAGCCATGATGGCGGGCCGGGTCTACCGAGGCGAAGCCACCGAAGACGACGAACGCTCCGACCGGGACGAGGACAACTTCTACGTCCCCGAGGGCAACCAGATTGGCCATGCGGCTGAACGCCGTCGCGGCCCGATCCCCCGCAAGATCAAGTAGGAGCCCTCTCGATGGCGAACCCCAACACTCCCTTCGGCCTCTCGCCGATCAACCGTCTGGACGGCGCCGGCTGGCGTGACAGTCTGACGCTGTACTTCGTGCCCGCCGCGCAGACCAACGCGCTCTATGTCGGCGACCCGGTCATCAAGAAGGCCGCCGCCGCCGACACCAACGGCGTGAACGCGGTGGACCTGGCCTCGGCCGGCGCCGGCAACCTCATCACGGGCGTTGTCTGCGGCTTCTACGGCGTCTGCGCCGCCGGCGCGGCTGCCCCGAGCTTCTTCGGCCTGTCCGGCACCCCCGGCCCCGCCTTCCGCCCGGCGACCACCAGCCTGGACTACTACGTCCTGGTCAATGACGACCCGGAAGCGGAGTTCGTCATCCAGGAGAACGACAACGTCGGCGGCGTCGCCGGCACGCCGCTGGCCGTCACGGCGGTGGGCAAGAACGCCAACCTCGTTTCGGGCACGGGCTCTCAGTACACCGGCCTCTCGGGCTGGATGCTGCAGGCCAACGGCACGGCCACCACGCAGAACTTCCAGCTCAACATCAAGGGCTTCCTGCAAGAGGCCGACAACGTGGCCGGGGCGGCGTTCGCCAAGGTCATCGTCTCCATCAACCAACACACCGAAACCCCCAACAGCGCGGGCATCTAACCGCTGATCTAAAGGAGATAGCCCGATGGCTGCTGTTATCACTCGCTCCAATCACCCGGACGCCCTCTGGCCCGGCGTCCTGGAATGGTTCGGCCTCCAGTACGACCAGTTCCCGGACGTGTGGTCGGAAATCTTCGACAAGGTGGACGGCCAACTGGCCACCGAGCGCCTGATCGAAGCCACCGGCTTCGGCCTGGCCCGCACCAAGACGGAATCGGCGCCGATCACCTACGACGCCGACAGCGAAGGCTACGCCACCCTGGCGACGCCGACCGTCATTGGCCTCGGCTACCAGGTCACCCGCGAGGAGATGGAAGACAACCTCTACACCGAGGTTTCCATGCCCCGTTCGGAGTCGCTCGCCTTCTCGATGCACACCACCATCGAGCTGGCGCACGCCAACATCTTCGTCAACGGCTTCTCGACCTCCTACAAGTTCGGCGACGGCCAACCGCTTTTCTCGGCCAGCCACCCGACCAAGAGCGGCACGCAGTCGAACCTTCCGACCGTGAACGCCGACTTCTCGGAAGCGTCGCTGGAAGACATGATCAAGCGCATCTACCTGGCGCAGAACTCGCGCGGCCTGCAGATCAACCTGCGCCCGCGCAAGCTGATCGTGTCGGCCGCCGACATGTTCAACGCCACCCGCATCCTGGAAAGCCAGCTGCGCACCTCGACCGCGAACAACGACATCAACGCGGTCAAGCAGATGGGCCTGATCCCGGAAGGCGCCCTGGTCAACCCGTATCTCGGCGTGGAGACCACGCAGGCCTGGTTCCTGCAGACCTCCATCCAGAAGAACAAGGGCCTCGTCTCCATCTGGCGCCGTGAACCGGAGCTGGAAAAAGACTCCGATTTTGACACCGAGAACGCCAAAGCTAAGACAACGGCCCGCTTTGTGGCTTCTGTCGGCGACTGGCGCTCGGTGTACGGCGCTCAAGGCCTCTAGTTCTGCAGTTCAGTGCCCCGCGTAGCGTAGTTCCTCCCCCTCTGACCACTGAGGCTCGTCTTGTCCACGTTTGTGATCTCCCCACAACCTGCGACGAGACGGGCCGCTTTTCTTGAGGGAACGGGCCGATGATGGCCGCGCGGACCATGCGGTATCGCGGCTACGACGGATACCAGGGCGGCAACGCCTACTTCATCTGCGACCGGTGCTCCCAGCGCCATCGCCGCAGCGCCATGCTGACGGAGTGGACGGGGCTGAAGGTGGACATCAAGTGCCTGGACCCGCGTCCGCCGCAGATGACGCCGCCTGACGTTTATCCCGAGGGCATCCCGTTCCCGGACGCGCGTGTGCCGCAGGACAACCCGGACCGGCTGCAGGACGACACGGCCCTTCAGAGCATCACGGGCGGCATGAGCATCATCCCTGGCGAGCTTCATCCGGACGGCCAGGATCAGACTCCGGGCGCGCTGAGCCCGCTGCAGGTGGTGGAGAACCCGCTGCCGCAGGGGCCGAACGTGCTCGCCGACGACGTGACCTTCATCACGGGGCCGATCCCGGCTCCGACCAACACCTAGGAGCGGGGATTGCCTCAGTTCCGCCAATACCCGCAGACGGACGTTATCCAGCCGACGGACGCGTTCGTCCTCGACAGGACCGGCGTCGGCA
>Ga0310811_10014217_pt1 | contig 10369 bp, 11 predicted proteins | sample YCmetagenome_FD_207642 | JGI IMG/M metagenome (GOLD analysis project Ga0310811, IMG submission 207642) | Soil microbial communities from experimental microcosm in Duke University, North Carolina, United States - YC | ecosystem: Engineered > Artificial ecosystem > Soil microcosm > Unclassified ... | reverse complement strand
CAGCGGTCCGGGCTTTGGAATTCCGCTGTCGGGCACCGGCGATTCCAGATCGACATAGAACGGCGCAATGCGCTTGCCGCCTTCGCCCCAGCCGAGCGCGCGGGCAATCGCCAGATGATCGCGGGTGAACCAGAGGCGCTTTCCGGAATTTTCAGCAGGCGTCAGCGTACCGGCGGCTTCGGGAAAGCGGAGATAGCCGACAAGCTTCACCGGCTGGCCGGTGACGAGGCGAGCGACCGCGCGATCCTCCTGCGCGCGGTCCTGCATCGTGTTCTGCACGAAGCCGGTATTGACCACGAGGATCTCGCCCGACGGCAGCAGCGCCGGCAGGAACGCCCAGGTGCCGGGGCCGGAAACATCCTCGCGCACGGCCGAGCCGGAGCTATAGATCATCGCATCGGGAAGTTTAGCGTAAGCTCCGGTGAGACTGACGCGCCGGAATTCGTCTTTTGCTTGTGTCAGCGCGCTCCATTGCGATGACGCCGGCAACACCTCGGGCGCGGCCGCCAGCCGTTCGTTCAGGACCGCGATCAGCGCGTGTTTTTCGAGACGCCGCTGCAACTGCCAGATCCCAAGACTGATGCAGGCCGCCACCATCACCAGCGTGAAAATGGCAAAGCCGGTAGCGCCGCGCCGCAGAGAAACCACGCCGGTCATTTCGGCTCGCGGTCGATCAGCCGGCCGGGGGCGGCCTTGTGATGGAATTGCAGCGCGATCAGAAGCGACTTCATCGAGCGCAGCGGCAATAGCGTGGTGGCAAGGATCAGCGGCAGCCACAGCGCCGCATGCAGCCAGAACGGCGGCTGGTATTTCACCTCCACGATCAGGGCGGCGCCGACGACGATGGCGCCGGCAATCATGATGATGAAGATCGCCGGCCCATCGCCGGCGTCGATGAAGGCGTAGTCGAGCCCGCAGGCTTCGCAGTTCGGGCGCAGGTTGATGAAGCCCGCATAGAGCTTGCCCTTGCCACAGCGCGGGCAGCGACAGGCCACGCCGCGCAATGCGCTTTCGGTCAGAGTGGGAGGAGTTTCATCCGGCATACATATCCTTTCGTGTCCCGGACGCGGTGCAGCGTTCTTCACGCTGCTCCGCAGAGCCGGGACCCACGGTCTCACCACGCTGCCATGGGCCCCGGATCAGCAGCGCACCACGCCGCAAGTGCGGCGCGCTGCGCAGCATCCGGGCACGGCGCCAAAAACGAAGAGGGCGGCCCTGCGGCCGCCCCCTTGTAACACAACAGCCTGCGTTCAATGCGCGGCGTGCCCGACCGCTTCCGCGCCGCGGAACCAGACATAGATGCAGATGAACAGGAACAGCCACACCACGTCGACGAAGTGCCAGTACCAGGCGGCGAATTCGAAACCGAGATGCTGAGTGGGCGAGAAGTGCCCGGCATAGGCGCGGAACAGGCAGACCAGCAGGAACACAGTACCGATCAGCACATGGAAGCCGTGGAAGCCGGTCGCCATGAAGAAGGTGGCGCCATACATGTTGCCGGAATAGGCGAACGCGGCGTGGGCGTATTCATAGGCCTGCACGGCGGTGAAACAGGCGCCGAGCGCGACCGTGAGGATCAGGCCGTATTTCAAGCCCTGGCGATCGTTCTCCAGCAGCGCGTGATGCGCCCAGGTCACCGTGGTGCCCGAGGTCAGGAGCAACAGCGTATTCAGCAGCGGCAGATGCCAGGGGTCGAAGGTCTCGATGCCCTTCGGCGGCCAGGTGCCCGGCACGTTGCAGGCGCCCATCGCCGTTCCGGCGCCGCAGCCGAACACCGCATCGCGGGTGGCGTGAATGGCGTCCGCAGGGAACAAGGCGGAGTTGAAGAAGGCCCAGAACCAGGCGACGAAGAACATCACCTCGGATGCGATGAACAGGATCATGCCGTAGCGATGGCTGATCTGCACCACGCGGGTGTGGTCGCCCTTGAACTGGGCTTCGCGGATCACGTCGCCCCACCAGCTTGCCATGGTGTAGAGCACGCCGATGGTGCCGACGCCGAACACGATCGGCGCCGCGGCGTACATGTGGTGCATCCAGCCAATTGCGCCAACCGCCATGATGAAGGCCGAGATGGCGCCCACGATCGGCCACGGGCTTGGATCGACGAGGTGGTAGTCGTGATGCTTCGCTTGCGCCGTAGCCATTGCGGTCTCTCCATTAGCGGTGCCGTATCCTTCGGCACATCTTCGTCTCAAAAATCAAATTCCGAAATCCCGTTTTAGCCTACGGAACTCCGGACCTCAGAGGCTTCCCTTGCGCTTGTCCAATTCGCCTGCAGCCACAGGCTTCGGCGCCGGATCGCGCACGGGATAAAAAGTGTAGGACAAGGTGATGGTGTTCAGGCTGTCGTTCTCGCTGTCCGCGGCCAGCGCCGGATCGACATAGAACACCACGGGCATCTCGCGCTTCTCGCCCGGCGCCATGGTCTGTTCGGTGAAGCAGAAGCAGTTGATCTTCTGGAAATAGGCGCCGACCGTCAGCGGGGTGACGTTATAGGCGGCCTGGCCCGAAGTGGTGCGCGCGGCCTGGTTGGTCACCGAGTAGAAGATGGTAACGACCTCGCCGAGCTTGACCTCGATCTCGGTCTGCTCCGGCTCGAACTTCCACGGCAGGCCGGGGGCGATATTGGCGTCGAACCGCACCGCGATCTTGCGCGCCAATGGCGCGCCCGTCGGCGCCGAGGTCGCGACCTGGGTGGTGCCGTTGAAGCCGGTGGCGCGACAGAACCAGTTATAGAAGGGCACGGCGGCATAGGAGGCGCCGACCATCAGCACCACGACAAAGCCGCAGATCGCGGCCACCACCGCATCGCGCGTCAGGCCGCGACGCGAAGCTTTTGCGCTTGCGCTCGTTTGCTTTCGTTCGATGGGCTGGTCGGCCTTGTCCATGTTCTTCAGATCACATTTCCCGTTCACATCGGCCGCACCAGGACGGCCGGCCCCTTGACCATGGTGACCGCGAAAAACAACACGACGAGCACGCCGAGCGCGAGCGCAATCGCGATCGAGCGCTGGCGGCGGCTTCTCTTCTGCGCCTCGGTGAGGACGATTCCATCTGGCATCCGCTTCTCGTCCATTGGCGTCCCATGCGCCCCCTACCCGATGGCTACGGCAATGGTGCGGATCGCCAGTGCGACCGCGGGAACGACGACCTCGAGCAGGAGCGTCGCAAACAGCGCGAACAGGTAAAGGATCGAGAAGGCAAACAGTTTTCGCGTCGCGCGCAGCGCCTCGGAGCCTTCGCGGCGGCGGTAGACGTTGACCGCAAGCACCATCATGCCGGCGCCGAGCACCAGCGAGGTGACGCCATAGATCGCGTCGAAATAGCCGAGCAGCCAGGGCGCTACGGCGATCGCGACCAGCACGATGGTATACAGCAGGATCTGCAGCCGCGTCGCATCCGGGCCGGCGACCACGGGCAGCATCGGCACCCCGGCGCGGGCATAGTCGTCGCTGCGGAACAGCGCCAGCGCCCAGAAATGCGGCGGGGTCCAGAAGAAGATGATCAGAAACAGCAGTACCGGCTCCATCGACAGCGAGCCGGTCGCCGCGGCCCACGCCACCACGGGCGGCAGCGCGCCGGCCGCACCCCCGATCACGATGTTCTGCGCGGTCCAGCGCTTCAAGAGCATGGTGTAGATCACGACGTAGAAGAAGATCGTGAACGCCAGGAGCCCGCCCGCCAGCCAGTTGACGAGGATGCCGAGCGTCATCACCGAGAAGAACGCCAGAACCAGCCCGAACGCGGTCGCTTCCTCGCGCGTGATGCGGCCGCGCGGAATGGGCCGGTTGGCGGTGCGCGACATCAATGCGTCGATGTCGCCCTCATAGGCCATGTTCAGCGCGCCCGAGGCGCCGGCGCCGACCGCGATGCAGAGGATGGAGGTGAAGGCGATGATCGGATGGACGTGGCCGGGCGCAATGACGAGGCCGACGAGAGCGGTGAAGATCACCAGCGACATCACCCGCGGCTTCAGGAGCGCGAGGTAGTCGCCGACCTCGGCCTCGGAAATCCGGGGCAACTCGATGGCGTTGTGATCGACGACCGACAAAATGGATCTCGCTTGGTTATAGGCCGCGGCGCGCTTTAACGAGCGAGCCGCGAATTCAGATTACTGCACCCGCGGCAGCACTTCGAACTGGTGGAACGGCGGCGGCGACGGCAGCGTCCATTCCAGCGTGGTGGCGCCCGCACCCCACGGATTGTCCGCGGCCTGCTGCTTCTTCGCGAAGGCTTCGATCACGCCGTAGATGAAGATCAGCACGCCAAAACCCGAAATGTAGGAGCCGAGCGAGGAAACCAGGTTCCACCCCGCAAACGCGTCGGGATAGTCGACATAGCGGCGCGGCATGCCGGAGAGGCCGAGGAAGTGCTGCGGGAAGAACACCAAATTGACGCCGACGAAGGTGAACCAGAAGTGCAGCTTGCCGATGGTCTCGTTGTACATGTAGCCCGTCATCTTCGGGAACCAGTAGTACCAACCGGCGAAGATCGTGAACACGGCGCCGAGCGACAGCACGTAGTGGAAATGGGCTACGACGTAATAGGTCTCCTGCAGTGCGCGGTCGACGCCGGCGTTGGCCAGCACGACGCCGGTGACGCCGCCGACCGTGAACAGGAAGATGAAGCCGATCGCCCACAGCATCGGCGTCTTGAACTCGATCGAGCCGCCCCACATCGTGGCGATCCAGGAGAAGATCTTCACGCCGGTCGGTACCGCGATCACCATGGTGGCGGCGACGAAATAGGCCTGCGTCGCCGACGACATGCCCACCGTGTACATGTGGTGCGCCCACACCACGAAACCGATGCCGCCGATCGCAACCATGGCGTAGGCCATGCCGAGATAGCCGAACACGGGCTTCTTGGAGAAGGTCGAGATGATCTGGCTGACCATGCCGAAGCCGGGCAGGATCAGGATGTACACTTCGGGGTGACCGAAGAACCAGAACAAATGCTGGAACAGCACCGGATCGCCGCCGCCGTCGGCGGAGAAGAAGGTGGTGCCGAAATTGCGGTCGGTGAGCAGCATGGTGATGGCGCCGGCGAGCACCGGCAGCGACAGCAGCAGCAGGAACACCGTCACCAGGATCGACCACACGAACAGCGGCATCTTGTGCAGGGTCATGCCCGGCGCGCGCATGTTGATGATGGTGGTGATGAAGTTGATGGCGCCGAGGATCGACGAGGCGCCCGCCAGATGGATCGACAGAATGGCGAAATCGACCGCCGGCCCCGGATGGCCGGAGGTCGACAGTGGCGCGTAAAGGGTCCAGCCGGCGCCGACGCCGTTGGCGCCCGGCTCACCCTCGACGAAGGTCGACATCAACAGCAGCGCAAAGGACGCCGGCAGCAGCCAGAACGAGATGTTGTTCATGCGCGGGAACGCCATGTCCGGCGCGCCGATCATCAGCGGCACGAACCAGTTGCCGAAGCCGCCGATCATCGCCGGCATCACCATGAAGAAGATCATGATCAGGCCGTGCGAGGTCACGAACACGTTGTAGGTATGGGTTTCGTGAAACAGCTGGACGCCGGGATACATCAGCTCGATGCGGATCGCGATCGACATCGCGGCGCCGATGATGCCGGCGACGATCGCGAACACCAGGTACATCGTGCCGATGTCCTTGTGGTTCGTCGAATAGACGAAACGCCGCCATCCGGTCGGATGATCGTGCGCGTGATCATCATGGGCGTGTCCTTGGGCGTGATCGTCGTGTGTCGCTGCGCCTGTTGCCATGTTCAAATCCTGCCTTGCAGTCCCTTTTCGGACCTTGCGGTCCTTCTCGCCCTTGTCTCGTTTGCGCCAGCCTTCGGCTAAAAAGCCTTCCGGCCTACTGCGCCGCCGCGCCAGCCGATGCGTATGAATTGCCCGGGTTGGTCGCAAATTTCTTCTTCGCGGTCTCCACCCAGCTCGCGAATTCCTGGTCGCTCACGACCCGCACCGCGATCGGCATGAAGGCGTGATCCTTGCCGCACAGTTCCGAGCACTGGCCGTAGAACATCCCGGTCTTGGTCGCCTTGAACCAGGTCTCGTTGAGACGGCCGGGGATGGCGTCGATCTTGATGCCGAAGGCCGGCACCGCGAAGGCGTGGATGACGTCGGCGCCGGTGGTCTGAACCCGAACCACCTTGTTGACCGGCACCACCATCTCGTTGTCGACGCCGAGCAGGCGCGGCTTCTTGTCCTGCGACATCAGCGAATCGAATTCGAACTTGCCGTTATCGGGATAGGCGTAGCTCCAGTACCACTGCTTGCCGGTCGCCTTGATGGTGAGGTCGGCTTTTGGCACGTCAAGCTCAAGGAACAAGAGCCGGAACGACGGCACCGCGATCGCCACCAGAATCAGCACCGGGATCAGCGTCCACGCCACTTCGATCAGGGTGTTGTGGGTGGTCTTGGAGGGGACCGGGTTGGCCTTGGCGTTGAACTTCACGACCACCATGATCAACAGCACCAGCACGAACAGCGTGATCACGGTGATGGTGCCGACCAGCCAGTTATGGAACCAGATGATGTAGTCCATGACAGGCGAGGCCGATTCCTGCAGGGTCCATTCCCACGGCGCAGGCTGCCCCAATTCGGCGAAAGCCGTTCCACCGGCGACAAGGGCCATGCCCGCCACCGCTAATCCCAGCAACCGCCGGCCGATCTGGCCCTTCGACATCTTCATGCCGCTCGCGCTCCCTTGATAAATCCCCAAAGCATCGCCGCCGGATGGCCGGCAATGCTGCACGATCCGCCCCGCAAACAGCCGCCCGGGAGTACCTTACGGAGTACCGGGGCAGATCGCTAGAACGCTTCGAAATCCAGCCTCTCAAACCATAATTCGCAGGCTCTCGCAATGCAGTAGTGGGGTGCAAAGCCATGCGTCACCGGCTAATCCCTGCATGTCAGGTTTTCCCGGTAAATCAGGCAAAACCTGCCGTTTTGCCCGACGGCGCCGCTTGACAGCCGGATTACCGGATGTAGGCACAGGCAAGGTACTCTGCAGGAACCTGATTCGGCTTGCCGAAGTTGCCTTCGCGGCGCGGGAATTGCCTCGGGACCGTACCAAGGATCGCCTTCAAGGCGCCGTCATTGCGGTATCAATCCGAGTAACATCAGAGGATCGACCCGGATGGGGCGTTCGAAACATCAGGCAAGACGCAAGGCGGCCCCGGGCCGCCGGCTGGGCGGGCTGCTCGCCGCCGCACTCCTGCTCGGCCTGACCGAGGCCGCCAGCGCGCAAGGGGCGGTGCGCTCGGTCCATGGCGACTGGCAGATCCGCTGCGATACCCCGCCGGGCGCCCAGGGCGAGCAATGCGCCCTGATCCAGAGCGTGGTAGCCGAGGACCGGTCCAATGCCGGCCTCACCGTGATCGTGCTGAAAACCGCCGACCAGAAGAGCAAGTTGATGCGGGTGGTGGCGCCGCTCGGCGTGCTGCTCCCCTCCGGCCTCGGCCTGAAGCTCGACAACCAGGACGTCGGCCGCGCCGGTTTCGTCCGCTGCCTGCCCAATGGCTGCGTCGCCGAAGTCGTGATGGACGAGAAGCTCTTGGGTCAGCTTCGCACCGCCAAGACTGCGACCTTCATCATCTTCGAGACCCCCGAGGAAGGCATCGGCTTCCCGCTCAGCCTGAACGGGCTCGGCGAAGGGTACGACAAGCTGCCGTAGTCGGTTCAGGCCGCGCAATACTCCCCATGTCATCTCCCAAACTGGCTTTCCGCGAAGTCGACCGCCGCAATTGGGGCGATTTCGAGCAACTGTTCGCCGCACGCGGCGGACCGAAGAGCTGCTGGTGCATGGTCTGGCGTGCGAACGCCGCCGAGGCGAAGTCGGCCGACGGCAACAGCCGCAAGGCGGCCATTCATTCGCGCGTTCGCGATGGCGTGCCCATCGGTCTGCTCGGCTATCTGGCAGCGGAACCTGTCGCCTGGTGCTCGATTGCCCCGCGCGCGACCTATCGTCCGCTTGGCGGGCCGGATGACTTTGGCGATGCGCCAAATGCGGTGTGGTCGCTCGCCTGCTTTTTCATCCGCCGCGATCTGCGTGGACAAGGCGCCAGCGAGCAGACGCTGGCGGCGGCCATCGCCCACGCGCGCGGCAAGGGCGGCAAGGTCCTGGAGGCCTATCCAGTCGATCCCGATTCTCCGAGCTACCGCTTCATGGGCTTCATCGGCCTGTTTGAACGCGCCGGGTTCAAGGCGATTGGGCGCGCCGGCAGCCGCCGCCATGTCATGCGCCTTACGCTGATCTGATTGCCGTGAGGGCTCGGCGCTAGAACAGCACCGCCATCAAAATTAAATTCTCGTAAGTCCCATCGAGCAAAATGGCGTTGCGTTGCACGCCTTCGATCTCGAAGCCGACTTTCCGGTAGAGCGCGATCGCACCCGTGTTGTTTTCCCGCACCATCAGTTCGACCCGTTGCAGCCCATAGGCCTGCGCCGCGGCGAGCGATTGCGCGATCAGGCGCTTGCCGATCCCCTGTCCGCGGAACTGCGGCAAAAGGCCCATGCCGAGCACGCCGCTATGGGCATAAATCGGCCTTGGCTTGGGGGTGACGTCGCACCAGCCGACCACTTCGCCGCCCGACAGGGCAACCAGTTGCGGATAACCCTGTTCGATCATGTCGAGAATGAAGGCCCGGGTCGATTCGAACGGCGGCGCCTCCAGAAACGACAGATAGCGCCGTTCCCTTGCGACGATATCGAGGGTCTTGTGAAAGCTTTCGATATGCCCTTGCGTTATCGGAACAATTTCAATGACGCTCATCGTCTCGGCAACGTGTTGATCCCGCCCCTCGCGGAATGGCGCGAAAACAACTATCTTGGATGCGCCACTCCGACAACGGACTCATTTAATGACAAATCAGCTCGCCACAACCTCCCTGATCGATCGCGCCAATCTCGACCGCGATGCCGTCCGCCGCGAGATCGCGCGCGGTCTCGAGGGCGCCGACGACGGCGAGCTGTTCCTGGAATATGGCCAGACCGAAGCGCTGATGTTCGACAATGGCCGGTTGAAGCAGGCGACCTACGACACCTCGCAGGGTTTTGGCCTGCGCGCGGTCAAGGACGACGCGGTCGGTTACGCCCATTCCTCCGACGTTTCGCTGCCGGCGCTGGTCCGCGCGGCGGACGCGGTCCATGCGGTGCGCGGCGGCTACAGCGGCACGCTCGCGGCCGCGCCCACCCGCACCAATGTGCGGCTCTATGGCGACGACAATCCGCTGGATGCGCCGGGCTTTGAAGCCAAGGTAAAACTGCTCGCCGAGATCGACGCTTACGTGCGCGACAAGGATCCGCGGGTGCGGCAGGTGACCGCAAGCCTCAGCGCCACCTGGCAGGTGGTGGAGATCCTGCGTCCCGACGGCGAGAGCTATCGCGACATCCGCCCGCTGGTGCGGGTCAATATTTCGGTGGTCGCAGGGCAAGGCGACCGCCAGGAAAGCGGCAGCAAGGGCTACGGCGGCCGCGAAGGCTATGCCCGCTTCATCGAAACCAAAGCCTGGCGCGACGCCGCCGACGGCGCAATCCGCGAGGCGCTGGTCAATCTGGAATCGGTTCCCGCGCCTGCCGGCGAAATGGACGTGGTGCTGGGCGCCGGCTGGCCCGGCGTGATGCTGCATGAAGCGGTCGGCCATGGGCTCGAGGGCGATTTCAACCGCAAGCAGACCTCGGCCTTTGCAGGATTGATGGGCCGGCAGGTCGCGGCCAAGGGCGTCACCGTCGTCGATGACGGCACCATGGCGTCGCGCCGCGGCTCGCTGTCGATCGACGACGAGGGCACGCCGACCAACCGCACCGTGCTGATCGAGGACGGCATCCTGGTCGGCTACATGCAGGACCGCCAGAACGCCCGGCTGATGAACATGAAGCCGACCGGCAACGGCCGCCGCCAAAGCTACGCCCATGTGCCGATGCCGCGCATGACCAACACCTACATGCTGGCGGGCGGGCGCGATCCGGCGGAAATCCTGGCGTCGGTGAAGAACGGCATCTACGCCGCGAATTTCGGCGGCGGCCAGGTCGACATCACCTCGGGCAAGTACGTGTTCCAGTGCACCGAGGCCTATAAAATCGAGAACGGCAAGGTCGGCGCCCCCTTGAAGGGCGCGATGCTGATCGGCAACGGGCCGACCGACCTTCACCGCATCACCATGGTCGGCAACGATCTTTCGCTCGACACCGGGATCGGCACCTGCGGCAAGAACGGCCAGGGCGTGCCGGTCGGCGTCGGCCAGCCGACGCTGCGGATGGAACGGATCACGGTTGGAGGAACAGGCTAGTGACGACCGAAAACGAAGCCACTGTGGTTAAATCGACCAGCTGGCGCGCGCAGGCGATGCAATTGGCTGCGATCGTCATGGTCGTGTTCGT
>Ga0310811_10014216_pt1 | contig 10370 bp, 8 predicted proteins | sample YCmetagenome_FD_207642 | JGI IMG/M metagenome (GOLD analysis project Ga0310811, IMG submission 207642) | Soil microbial communities from experimental microcosm in Duke University, North Carolina, United States - YC | ecosystem: Engineered > Artificial ecosystem > Soil microcosm > Unclassified ... | reverse complement strand
AGGTCGGAACGGCCACTTCGGTGCCGGTCTCGAACAGGTCGAGCACCGCGGCGACGGTCGCGATTCCGGAGGCGAACGCCGTGGCCGTCCCGCCTTCGAGCGAACCGACGGCGGTTTCCAGCGCCGCCCAGGTCGGCGTGCCGCTCTCCCGCGCGTAGGTGTACGCGCCACCGGCGACGTAGGTGCTGGCCGGGACGATCGGCGGGTTCAGCGGCTCGCCCGGCGCGGTCGGACGGCCGGCGGTCACCGCTCGGGTCCGGGGCGTCAGCTCCATCGGTTCTCCTTTTCCCTCGGCTCCGCGGATTCCGCGGTTCACCGTCGAAGGCTTCGTCGCCGTTCGCCCGCACCAGGCTCGGCAAGCCTACGTAGGGGCCGAGATCCACACCCTCGACGGGCTCCCACGTCGGGGGTGTCTCGCGTCATGACGGGACGCCCGCCGGTTCGCGCGAGCGGGCGCGGGCCGGTAGCGTGCACCGACCGTCAACGCGAGGAGGAAATCATGGCATTGCAGAAACCCGAGGTGGATCTTCCGGACGGGCCGCCACCCGCCGAGCTCGTGTGCACCGATCTGGCCGTCGGCGACGGCACCCAGGCCACGGCGGGCGATGTCGTCTCCGTCCACTACGTCGGTGTTTCACACTCGAGCGGCGAGGAGTTCGACTCCTCGTGGAACCGGGGCCAGCCGCTGCGGTTCCCGCTCGGCCAGGGACACGTCATCCCGGGCTGGGACCAGGGTGTGGACGGGATGCGCGTCGGCGGGCGGCGCAAGCTGGTGATCCCGCCGCACCTGGGCTACGGCGACCGCGGCGCGGGCGGCGTGATCAAACCGGGCGAAACGCTCGTGTTCGTGGTGGACCTGGTCGGCGTCAACTGAAACCCGTGCTGCCGACCACTGGCACAGTGGGGCCATGACAGCCACCCTGCGCACGGACATCACCGCCGCGGAAGGCCGCATTCGCCCGTATCTCCGGCACACCCCGCTGCTGCGTGCCGAGGTCGACGGCAGGCCGCTGGTGCTCAAGCTCGAACATCTTCAGCGGACCGGCTCGTTCAAACTGCGCGGGGCACTCAACGCGCTGCTCGCCGGTGAGCGTCCGGACCAGGTCGTCACGGCTTCGGGCGGCAACCACGGCATCGGTGTGGCCACCGCCGCCGAGCTCCTCGGCCTGCCCGCGACCGTCTACGTGCCGGCGAAGGTGCCGGAAGACAAGGCACGGCGGATCGAAGCCGCCGGTGCGCGGCTGATCCGCGCCGGCGACACCTATGCCGAGGCGGCGGCAGCGGCGCGCGAGGCGGCGGACGCGCCCGGCGCGCGGTATCTCGAGGCCTACGACGACCCGACCGTGATCGCGGGCCAAGGCACGGTCGGGTCCGAGATCGTGCGGGACGCGCCGGAGGTCGACACCATCGCGGTCGCCGTCGGCGGTGGTGGGCTCGCCGCGGGGATCGCGCTCGCGGCGGGTGGCAGGCTCACCGCCGCCGTCGAACCGGAGCACTGCAACGGCCTGCACGCGGCGTTCGCGGCCGGGGAGCCCGTCGACGCGGAGGTGGACTCGATCGCGGCCTCGGCGCTGGGCGCGACCCGCGTCGGCGCTGAGCCGTTCGCCCTGCTCTCCGCTCACCGCGTCCGGTCGGTACTGGTGCGCGAGGCCGAGATCGTGGCCGCCCGCGACCGGCTGTGGGAGGAGTTCCGCCTCGCCGTCGAACCGGCCGGAGCCGTGGCGTTCGCCGCCTGGCTGGCCGGCCACGTCCCGGGCGAACTGCCCTGCGTTGTGCTCTGTGGCGCCAACTCGAGCTGGACACCCTGGTTACCGTGGAACGGTGCCGGAACCCATAATGACCACCATCGCCACCGCGCTCGCGACGAAGGCCGCGACCGGTCTGTACGACCTGGTCAAGCAGAAGTTCAGCAAGGATCCCGAAGCCACCCGAGCGCTGGAGGCCGCCGAGGCCGCGCCCCAGGAGGCCGAACCGATCAGGGTCCTCGCCGAACGGCTGGCCGCCGCGCAGGCCCAGGATCCCGGATTCGCCGAAGCGCTGCGCACCGGCTGGGCGCAGCACGCCGAGGGTGGCGGGGTGATCAACCAGATTTCCGGGACCGTACACGGCAAGGTGGTCCAGGCCCGCGACATTCACGGGAACATCAGCTTCTGAACATCCCAAGATCGATCTTCGCGTCGAGGGATCGGTGACGAGCAGGAGTGCGCCCACCGCCAAGCTGTCGCGCCGTCGGCGACATCAGCGCGCGACGCCTCGGGTGTGAGGCAACACACTGGTTCAGACAACCTGATTTGGGCGGACCGGTACGGGCAGACCGGTGCCGGTCGGACAAAGAGGGCACATTCCGGACCGGACAACGAAAAAGGGTCCAACCTGAGGCTGGACCCTTTTTCCGGTGGGCGAGGAGGGAGTTGAACCCTCACGTCCTTTCGGACACACGGACCTGAACCGTGCGCGTCTGCCATTCCGCCACTCGCCCGAGTAACTTCGACAGCCAGGAAAGCGTAGCAGGTCGCTCGGAGCCGTTTTACCGGGGTCGGTGTCCAACCCCCGAGTTGCGGATAGGATCGGGAACGCAAGCACACGCGTGAAGGAGGAAACGAGTCCCGGTGGGCCGCGTTGAACGGTTTGATCGACGCCTGGAGAGCCTGGTGGGCAACACCTTCGCGCGCATGTTCGGAGGCAGGGTCGTCACCCAGGAGGTGGCGTTCGCCCTGGAGCGCGAGAGCGAGGAGAACATTCGTGAGCTGGCCGGAGGCAGGCTGCTCGCCCCGAACCACTACATCGTGTCGCTGGGGGCGGCGGACCACGACGAGTTGGCCGGCGATCAACGACGCGTCACCGAGGTGCTCGCGGAGGCGGTGGCACAGCATCTCGCCGAGCACGGCTGGGACACCTATGGTGACGTCGTAGTCTCGCTTGAGCGCAACGAGGCGCTGCATACTGGACAATTCAAGACCCGTTCATCCGTCGATCCGGACGTCGGCGCGCGCGATGCCCAGGATCCAGGACGGCCAGCACGACCCAGCAACGCAGGAGACCCAGCAATGAGCCAGCCCCCCGGCTACGGCCAATACGACCAGGGTGACCCGTACGGTCAGCAGCATGGCGGCCAGTACGGCTACGGACAGCAGGGACAACCCGGGTACGACCAGGGCTACGGCCAGCAACCGGGCTACGACCAGCAGGGCGGCTACGGCGGCCAGCCCGGGTACGACCAGCAGGGCGGTTACGGCGGCCAGCAGCCCGGGTACGACCAGCAGGGTGGCTATGGCGGCCAGCCCGGCTACGACCAGCAGGGCGGCTACGGCGGCCAGCCTGGCTATGACCAGCAGGGCGGTTACGGCGGCCAGCAGCCCGGGTACGACCAGCAGGGTGGCTACGGCGGCGGCCCGGGCGGTCCCGGCGGATACCCGGCCCAAGGCGGCCAGGACCCCTACGGCCAGCAGGGTGGCTACGCCCCGCCCGCGGCGCCGGGCGGCAACCGGCAGCTCGCGGCGACGCTGCAACTCGACGACGGCTCGAACCGCACGTACTCCCTGAAGCAGGGCGGCAACGTGGTCGGCCGCGGCCAGGACGCGGACTTCCGGCTGCCGGACACCGGCGTGTCCCGCCGGCACCTGGAGATCACCTGGGACGGGCAGAGCGCCACCTTGGCCGACATCGGGTCGACCAACGGCACCACGGTCAACGGCACTCCGGTGCAGACCTGGCAGCTCGCCGACGGCGACGTGATCCGGGTCGGACACTCGTCCCTGGTGTTCCGTACCCAGGGCTGACACGGCACCGGCCACACTCGTTTTCCGAGCCGCTGAAAGCACCGCACGGTGTGTCCCGCAGAATTACCCTCGGGGGACCCGCGGCGCAGGCCCGCGCCGCGGGCGGGAACGCAGAAGGCGGTGACACGTGCGGACAACCATGGCGGCGCTCCGGACGACCAGCGAGCGCGCGCGAGCCGACGGCTCCGCTCTCGCGGTCGCGGTGCGCCTGACCGCCGCGCCCTGCGGACGAGAGTGCGGTCGCGCGCCGAGCCGCCATGAGCACGGGAGCTGACACAACAGGTGCCAGAGCTGGTCGTTCAACTCACCAGAGTGGGCTTTCTGGTCCTGCTCTGGCTCTTTGTGCTGGCCGCGTTGCGGGTGGTGCGATCCGATCTGTACGCGGCCTCCGGGCTGAAGGTGGCCATACCTGGCCTGCGCCGGAGCAAGGAGCAACGCCCGCGCGGGCAGGGCAAGTCGCCACGGCAGATGATCGTGACGCACGGCGCACTGGCCGGTACCAGGATCACGCTCGATGGCCGGCCGATCACGATCGGTCGCGCCGACGACTCCACCCTGGTGCTCGACGACGACTACGCTTCGACCCGGCACGCGCGGCTGGTCCTGCGGGGAGCGGATTGGTACGTGGAAGATCTGGGATCCACCAACGGGACATACCTTGACCGGGCTAAGGTCACTGCACCCCTCCGAGTTCCACTCGGCGCCCCCATCCGGATCGGTAAGACGGTGATCGAGCTTCGCCCATGACACTCGTCCTTCGCTATGCAGCCCGCAGTGACCGAGGCCTGGTGCGTTCCAGCAACCAGGACTCCGTCTACGCCGGTCCCCGCCTGCTCGCACTCGCCGACGGCATGGGTGGCCATGCCGCGGGTGAGGTGGCGAGCAAAGTCGTCATCGCCTCACTCGCCCCGCTCGACGACGACGAGCCCGGCGACGACCTACTCCTCCAGCTGAGAGAGGCGGTGGGCGGTGGAAACGCAGCGATCTCCGAGCTGGTGGCCAACGACCCCGATCTCGACGGCATGGGCACGACGCTCACCGCGATGCTGTTCTCCAGCTCCCGGATGGGCCTGGTGCACGTCGGCGACTCGCGCGCCTATCTCTTCCGCAACGGGCAGTTCGCCCAGATCACGCGGGACGACAGTTTCGTCAACGAACTCCTCGAACAGGGCCGGATCACCGCCGACCAGGCGGCCACCCACCCCCAGCGCTCACTGTTGCTGAAAGCGCTCACCGGACATGAGGTCGAGCCCACCTTCGTGGTGCGCGAAGCCCGCGCCGGCGACCGCTATCTCCTGTGCTCGGACGGATTGTCCGGCATGGTCAGCGACGAGACGCTGGCGGAGGCGATCCAGATCCCCGACCCGCAGCAGTGCGCGGACCGGATGATCGAGCTGGCGCTCAAGGGCGGCGGCACCGACAACGTCACGGTGATCGTGGCCGACGTCGTGGACGTGGACTACGGCGAGGACACCCCCATCGTGGGTGGCGCCGCCGGGGACGGCACTGACGAGTACAACCACCAGGGCGACTCGCCCGCGGCGCGCGCCCGCGCACTCACCGCGCCGCCGCCCGTACCGCCACCGCAGTTCGTCGAGCCGCCGAACCCCAAGGCCAAGCGCCGCAAGCGCTGGCGCTGGTTCGCGGGGATCTTCCTGGTGCTGCTGCTGTTGGCCGCGGGTGGTGTGGCGACGCGCTATTTCGTGCTGAGCCAGTACTACGTCGGCGAAGGCGCCGGATCCGAGGTGGCGATCTTCCGCGGCGTGCCGGGCAGCGTACTGGGTATCGAGCTGCACGAGCAGGCCGAAGGATCCTGTCCGCCGGACAGCACCATGTGCGACAAGCTACTGGTCAGCCAGCTTCAGCAGGACGCGCAGACCGCGGTCGCCAACGGCGTCAAGAAGGACAGTCTGCAGGCCGCGCGGGACTACATCGACAACTTCCTGCGCTACAAGACGGTCAAGGACTGCCCGCCGGCCGCGCCCGCCGCGTCGAGCGTGCCCACGGTGCCTGCCGAACCGACCGGAGCGGCCGGTCCCGCCACATCCTCGGCGCCGGCGACGCCCGGGCCATCCGACACCGCAGTGCCGCCGTCTTCGGCGAGTGACCAACCGGGGAGGGGCTGCCTGTCTTCGATCGTGCCGGGTGGCGGTGGCGGATGACCCAGCCACCACTGCCCGAGCAGGCGGGTGGCGTCCTCCAGAGCAACCCGCAACGCGAGCTGCCGACCCGGCGAAGCACGGAGCTCGCGATGCTGGGTTTCGCGGCCTTCATCATGACCTGCGCCTTCGTCCTGGTGCAGATCAACCAGGAGCAGCAGCTGTCCTGGTCGGTGCTCTGGTACGGGCTGGCCTACCTGGCCCTGTTCGGCGTGGCGCACCTGGCGGTGCGGAAATGGGCACCCTACGCGGATCCGCTCATCCTGCCCTGTGTGGCGCTGCTCAACGGGATCGGTCTGGTGATGATCTACCGGATCGACCTCGCGCTGGAGCAGCGGGCGATCCAGGACGGCTCCACCTACAGCGATTCCGCACCCAAACAGGTGCTGTTCACCACGCTGGCGCTGGCCCTGTTCCTGGCGGTGCTGATCCTGGTCAAGGACCACCGCACGCTGACCCGTTACGGCTACATCTGCGGCCTGCTCGGCGTGATCGCGCTGGCCTTGCCGGCGGTCCTGCCCGCCTCGCTGTCGGAGGTCAACGGCGCCAAGGTGTGGATCAAGCTCCCCGGCGTGTCCATCCAGCCCGGTGAGTTCGCGAAGATCCTGTTGATGATCTTCTTCGCGTCCTTCCTTGTCACCAAGCGGGACCTGTTCATGGTCGCCGGCCGCAAGGTGCTCGGGGTGGAGCTGCCGAGGGCGCGCGACCTGGGGCCGATCGTGATCGCCGCGCTCGCCGCGATCGGCATTCTGATGTTCGAGACGGACCTCGGCCAGTCGCTGCTGCTGTTCGGCATCGTCCTGGTGATGGTGTACGTGGCGACCGAACGCGGCATCTGGGTCGGCGTCGGGCTGGTCTTCTTCGCGATCGGCTGCGTGATCGCCTACAACCTGTTCGGGCACGTCCAACAGCGTGTCGCGAACTGGATCGACCCGCTCGCGACCTACTACGACCCGGGCGGCGGCTATCAGGTCGCGCAGGGCCTGTTCGGACTGGGCACCGGCGGCATCGGCGGCACCGGTCTGGGCGCGGGACGACCGGACATCGTCCCGGAGGCCAACTCGGACTTCGTCGTGGCCGGGCTGGGCGAGGAACTCGGTTTCGTCGGGCTGGCCGCCCTGCTGCTGGTGTATCTGCTGCTGGCGACCAGGGGCATGCGCAGCGCGCTGGCCGTGCGCGACACGTTCGGCAAGCTGCTCGGTGCCGGGCTGTCGTTCGCCATCGTGATGCAGCTCTTCGTGATCGTGGGTGGCGTGACCAAGCTCATCCCGATGACCGGCATCACCACCCCGTTCATCTCCTACGGCGGGTCGTCGCTGCTGGCCAACTACATCCTGGTGGCACTGCTGCTGCGGATCTCCGACGCCGCTCGCCGGCCCGCGCCGAAGGCGAAGCCGGTACTGGGACCGCAGACGCCGCTGGCCGAGGCGGGCACCGTCATGGTGGCCCGGCCACCCGGCGCCGGTCCTACCGGCGGTCCGCCCGCCGGCCCCGCGGGCGGTCTCCCCGGTCTCCCCGGTGGCCCAGCGGCCGGGCCGGTGAGCGAGGAGCCGGGGAGCGGGTCGTGAACAAGCCCATGCGCCGCGTCGGCATCGCCATGCTGGCGATGGTGGTGGTGTTGCTGGGCAACATCACCTACATCCAGGTGGTCAAGGCCGACGACTACCGGACCGACCCGCGCAACCAGCGCGTTCTGCTCGACGAGTACACGCGCCAACGCGGGAGCATCGTGTCGCAGTTCGACGGCCAGGTGCTGGCCGACGTGCAGGCGACGAACGACAAGCTCAAGTTCGCGCGGCGCTACCTCGCCGGCCCCGCCTTCGCGCCGGTGACCGGCTACTACTCGGTGCGATACGGATCGGCGGGGCTCGAGCGGGCCGAGGACGACATCCTCAACGGCTCCGACCCACGACTGTTCGTCCGCCGGCTTTCCGACATGGTCACCGGGCGGGACCCCCGTGGCGGCAATGTCCAGCTCACCATTAACCCGGCCGTGCAGCAGGCCCTGTACAACATCATGACGCAGCGGAACTACACCGGCGCGGCCGTCGCGATGAACCCGAAGACGGGTGAGATCCTGGCCATGGTGTCGACGCCGTCGTACGACCCGAACAAGCTGGCTTCCCACGACGACACGGACCAGCAGAACGCCTGGAACCAGTTCAGCGACGACCCGCGCGACCCGATGCTGAACCGCGCGATCTCCGAGACCTACCCGCCGGGGTCGACCTTCAAGCTCGTGGTGGCCTCGGCCGAGCTGGAAAACGGTGCCACCCCGAGCACTCCGGTGAGCAACGCGCCGAACGTGACCCTGCCGGGCACGAACACCACGCTGGAGAACTTCGACGGCGAGACCTGCCCCGGCACCACCTTCGCCGACGCGCTGGCGCATTCGTGCAACGTCCCGTTCGCCACCTTCGCCGGGCAGCTGGGCGCGGACAAGCTCCGGGCCACCGCGGCGAACTTCGGCATCGGCATGCCGACCATGAACATCCCGTTGACCGTGGTGCCCTCGGGTCTGGGCGCGCTGGACTCCCAGGCCGCGCTCTACCAGAGCGGCATCGGACAGCGCGACGTCCGGTTGACACCGCTGCAGGACTGCATGCTCTCCGCCACCGTGGCCAACGGCGGCATGGCGATGAAGCCGCAGCTGGTCAAGAAACTGCTGGCGCCGGACCTGTCCGATCTGGAGACCTTCGCCCCGCAGGAGTTGACCGGCACGCCGGCGCTGTCGCCCGCGAACGCCGAAACGCTCACGCAGATGATGGAACAGTCGGAGGACAACACCAAGGGCGGCGGGAAGAATCCCGCCATCAAGATCGCGTCCAAGACCGGTACCGCCGAACACGGCACCGATCCCAAGAACACTCCGCCGCACGCGTGGTACACCGCGTTCGCCCCGGCCGACGACCCGCAGATCGCGGTCGCGGTCGTCGTCGAGTCGGGCGGCAACCGCGGTCTGGAGGCGACCGGGAGCAGTGTCGCCGCGGAGATCGGCCGCACCGCGATCAACGCGCAGCTCGGGGGTGGATAGCGAATGCTGTCCACGGGTCAGCTGCTGGCCGAGCGCTACCGACTGGTCAACCGGATCGCGGTCGGCGGGATGGGCGAGGTGTGGCAGGCCAGCGACACCCGGTTGGACCGCACAGTCGCCGTCAAGGTGCTCAAGGCCGAACTGTCCGGTGACGCGGAGTTCCTGCACCGTTTCCGCACCGAGGCCCGCACCACCGCCTCGCTCAACCACCCCGGCATCGCGGCCGTGCACGACTACGGTGAGACGACCGCGGACGAGCTCGCCATCGCCTACCTCGTCATGGAACTGGTCGAAGGCGAGCCGTTGGCGGGAATCCTGGCGCGCCAGGGCCGCCTGAACGCCGACCACACCCTGGACATCCTGGAGCAGGCGGGCGAGGCGTTGCAGGCCGCGCACCAGCGGGGACTGGTGCACCGGGACATCAAACCGGGCAACATCCTGGTCACCGCGAACGGGCGGGTGAAGATCACCGACTTCGGCATCGCCAAGGCCGCGGACGCCGCGCCGGTGACCCGGTCCGGGATGGTCATGGGCACCGCGCACTACATCGCCCCGGAACAGGCGCTCGGGCACGACGCGGAACCGGCGAGCGACGTGTACTCCCTTGCGGTGTGCGGTTACGAATGCCTGACCGGGCGTCGGCCGTTCCTGTCCGAAAACGCGGTCACCGTCGCGATGATGCATATCCGGGACATCCCGCCACGCCTGCCACCGCACATCCCGCCCGGCGCCCGCGCGCTGATCGAGGCGACCCTGGTCAAGGACCCGAGGCAACGTTATCCGAACGGCGGCGAGTTCTCGGCCGCCGTGGCGGCCGTCCGCGCGGGTCGCCCGCTGCCCACCCCGTCGGGATTGTTGAACACGTACGCGCCGCCCCTGATGCCCGCTCCGATCGCCCCGGTGGGACCAGGGTCACATCCGGTCATGCAACCGGTCAGCCCGCCGCCGGTGCTGGGGCATCCGAGCGGGATCACCGCGGTTCCCGGCGGCGCCAATGCGCTGGGAATGCCGATCCCGCCACGTCGACGCAACCTCACGGCGTTGTGGGTCGTCCTCGCAGTGGTCGTCGTGGGGCTCATTGTGGCCGCCTCACTGCTCGTGCCGAATCTGCTCCGCAGGCCGGATAACGTAAGGCCGGGCCGGGTCGACACAAGCAGTGTCGTGCCAGGTACCAGCTGGCAACAGCCGCCAACGAAACAAACGACCTACCAGGCATGAAACCTTGGACGGAACGGAACGGCATTCTCCGATGAGCACACCCAGACTGCTCTCCAATCGCTATGAGCTGGGCGACACGCTCGGATACGGCGGTATGTCCGAGGTCCATCACGGCACTGACATCCGGCTCGGGCGCGAGGTCGCGGTGAAGATCCTGCGGGCGGACCTGGCCCGCGACCC
>Ga0310811_10014215_pt1 | contig 10370 bp, 9 predicted proteins | sample YCmetagenome_FD_207642 | JGI IMG/M metagenome (GOLD analysis project Ga0310811, IMG submission 207642) | Soil microbial communities from experimental microcosm in Duke University, North Carolina, United States - YC | ecosystem: Engineered > Artificial ecosystem > Soil microcosm > Unclassified ... | reverse complement strand
GTGGACGAACTCCACCGCTTCAACCGCACCACCCAGGATGCGCTGCTGCCCCACGTCGAGGACGGCACGATTGTCCTGATCGGGGCCACCACCGAAAATCCCAGCTTCAGCATGGTGGCGGCGCTGCTCTCGCGCGCCAAAGTCTATACCCTGCGGCGCTTCGAGCACGAAGATCTCGAATTGCTGGTCCAGCGGGCCGAGGCCCATGAGGGCAAGGAACTGCCGCTCAATGAAGCCGCCCGTGATACCCTCCTCGAGATGGCCGATGGCGACGGACGCTATGTGCTGGGGCTGTGCGAAGAGCTTTTCGCCCTTCCGGAGGGCAAGACGCTGGACGTGGCCGGTCTCGCCGCCACGGTGCAGAAGCGTGCCCCGCTCTACGACAAGGGGCAGGAGGAGCACTACAACCTGCTCAGCTGCTTCCATAAGAGCCTCAGGGGCAGTGACGTGCAGGCGGCGCTCTATTGGGCCGCGCGCATGCTGGTGGGCGGCGAGGATCCCGGCACCATTTTCCGCCGCCTGGCCTGCGCCGCCTCCGAGGATGTCGGCATGGCGGACCCGCAGGCGATGCCGCAGGTGATCGCGGCCTGGAATGCCTTCGAGCGCATCGGGCTGCCCGAAGGGCGGCTGTTTATCGCCCAGGCCATCACCTACGTGGCGACGGCGCCGAAATCCAACGCGGCCTATCTGGGCTTCGCCAACGCCATTGCGTTGGCCGAGCAGACCGGCTCGCTACCGCCCCCAATGCACATCCGCAACGCACCGACCAAGCTGATGAAGGAATTGGGTTATCACGCCGGCTACAAATACGATCACGACTTTCCAGACGCCTTTTCCGGGCAGGAATTCTTCCCGGACGAACTGGCCGGGCCGAACCGTCCCGATCTCTACGTTCCGAACGAGCGCGGCTTCGAACGTGAAGTGATCAAGCGCCTGGACTTCTGGGAGCGGAGCAAGGCGGACCGGGAGGCCGAGGAGTAGAGCGCAATCCGTTGAGTTGAAGCACTCACCGCCCTCGTCATGGCTTCGGCGGCGAGGCCCTAAGCCCCGCCACCGAAGGGAGTTCGCGCTACTGCCGGGCCATCGCGGCCCGCGCCAAAGCTTCTTCCTGTTCCTTGCTGTCCACGATCAGCTTGCCGGTCAGGTCGACCGTCACCTGCTTGATCTTGCCGGTAAACTCAAACGGCGGTGCGTACATCTCGCTAACGGGTGAGCCGGGGTTGCGGCCCACGGCGATCCCGCTCCCAAGCCCGAGGGCCAGCGGAACGGTATAGGGCAAGGTCATCTCCCCGACGAGCTTGTGGTTGATGTAGAGCTGTCCCTTGCCCGGCGAGCCCTTGCCGGCCTTGACGTCCGGCTTGCCGGTGGTCTCGAACTCGTAGCGAAGCTCGACATTGCCCTCGGGTACATCGATGTTCGAGACGACATGGAATTCCTGAACGCCGACATAGTTGTGGACGTAGTGGAGCTTGTTGTCCTCTACGAACATCGTGTAGCCGCCGACATTGCTGCCATGGGCAATCAGCACGCCTTCGGCGCCGCCCTTGGGTATTTCGACCGTCGCGGTCAGGCTGTGGGAGCGGTTCAGTAGCTTGGCGGCAACGTTTTCGGGAACCACCTGCGTGTGCGGGTGATAGACGTAAGTCGCCCGGCCCCGGGTCAGCTGCGGCCGTTCGTCGGCGAAGCGCAGAGTCCCACGGCTGTCGAGCGGCAGGACATTGTACTTGCCGGCCTCGGCATACCAGGTGGCGATCATCTCGATGAGTTGCGGGCGATTGGCTTCGGCGAGATTGTTGGTCTCGGTCGGATCATCATTGAGGTTGTAGAGTTCCCAGGACTTCGCATCGAGTTCGCGCAGCTTGTCTTCGGTCAGGACCATTTCACCGAAGCCGAGACCGGCCTCGGTGAACGAGGTGCCGGGCACCGGGCAAACCGCGCGCCAGCCCTCGTGATATATCGAGCGATGGGCGAACATTTCGAAGTACTGGGTCTTGTGCCGCGCCGGAGCCTTTGCATCGCCAAAGACATTGGCGAAGCTGATGCCTTCGATGGGTGATTGCGTCACGCCGCGAACCACCTTCGGCGCGGTGATTTCGAGTGCCTCATAGACGGTTGGTACCATGTCGATGGCGTGGGTGAACTGGGTGCGAAGCCCGTTCTTTTTGATCCCGTGCGGCCAATGGACGATGAAGGGATCCGACACGCCGCCTCGGTAAGTCTCGCGCTTCCAGCGCTTGAAGGGCGTGTTGCCGGCGTGAGTCCAGCCCCAGGGATAGTGGTTAAAGTATTTCGGCCCGCCGAGATCGTCGATGGCGGCAAGGTTCTGCTTCAGATCGTCTGGCACGTTGTTGAAGAACTTGTTCTCGTTGACCGAGCCGGTGGGGCCGCCCTCAGCGCTGGCGCCGTTGTCCGAGATCACCATGATCAGCGTGTTGTCCAGCTCTCCCTGGCTCTCGAGGAAATCGATCAACCGGCCGACTTGGTGGTCCATGTGCTCGCAGAACCCGGCGAACACCTCCATCATCCGCGCGTAGAGCTTGCGTTCATCGGCAGGCAGCTTGCTCCAGTCCTGGACGTCCGGGTCATGCCGTGACAGCACGGCGTTCTTGGGCATGATGCCGAGCTTCTTCTGGTTCGCGAATGCCTTCTCGCGATAGGCGTCCCAGCCGTCGTCGAACTTGCCCTTGTACTTGTCGGCCCATTCCTTCGGCACATGATGCGGTGCGTGGTTGGCGCCGGGGCAGAAATACATGAAGAATGGTTTGTCGGGCGCCACCTGCATGAGATCGCCGATGAACTCGATTGCCTTGTCGGCAAGATCCTCGGTCAGGTGGTAGCCCTCTTCGGGGGTTTTCGGCGGATCTACCTGGTGATTGTCGTAGACCAAGTCGGGGTAGTACTGGTGTGTGTCCCCGCCCAAAAAACCGTAATAGCGCTCGAACCCCCGGCCCAGCGGCCAGCGATCATAGGGACCGGCGGCGCTGATCTGTTCGGACGGCGTCAGGTGCCATTTGCCGATTGCGTAGCAGGCATAGCCGTGCTGCTGCAGCCCCTCGGAAAGGAAGCCGTTCTCGAACGGAATCGCGCCGTTGGCCCCCGGGAATCCGGTGGATCCCTCGGTGATGCACGCCATCGCATTAGAATGGTGATTGCGGCCCGTGAGCATGCAGGAGCGCGACGGCGAGCAAAGCGCCGTGGTGTGCATGTTGGTGAACTGCAACCCGTTCTTGGCCAGCTTGTCGAGATTGGGGGTGTTGATCAACCCGCCATAGCAGCCCAACTGGCCGAAGCCCGTATCGTCGATCACGATGAACAGCACGTTGGGTGAGCCGGCCTTGGCGCGCTCGGGGGCCGGCCATGCCGGTTCTGAGTCTTCAACCGTGCGGCCCATGCGGCCCGGAAAAGTGGTGCCTGGTTCATATTCGGTAATTGGCATCTGCAACTCCCTTGCAAGAACTCAGTCGGAAGACCGTGGAGGGGCGGCCGCGGTTTTGGCGCAGCCCGCCGCCGAAGCCGGGCGGCAGCCGGCTTCGGCACATCGCTATCTCCCGTGGTCTGCGGCGACCAGTCGGTCACAGCTGGTCGGGCCGGCTAGTAATACGTCCCGCCGGACCTGAAGGCGTTTGGATTGGCGCGGCGGTTGTACTCCAGGCGGGGAGACACAGGAGCCGACTGCTGCGTGGTCGGGCCCGCCTGGTTCGCGCAGCGATTGCCCTTGGCGAGCTGCTGGTCGACGAAGTTCTTGTCGTACCCAAACCCCGCTCCAGGATCCATCGCGTCATGGCTCAGCGGTACCGCACCGGCATAGGGGTTGAGGCAGGTCTGTGCCGCAGCGGGGATCGTAGCCAGGCCAAGTGCGCCCAGCAGCGTTGCGCCGGCAAGGCCGGCCATCAATGAACGTTTCAGCATTCTTCTGGTCCATTTCATGGAGAGTCATGAAAACTGGTCCAATCGCGAATGCACCCTGGCGCTCCGCTTGTCGCGGAACGCGCAATTGCCATCTGGATGCCAGCAAGGCCGGTGACGTCTCTTAGCCGGCCCGGTCTGGGGTTTTGCCGACGCCGGCCAGACCGCGGGGTATCGTGAGGACGGCAAACCCCGATAGCAAGCAATGGGCCTCCTGAGCATCGGTTCCGCCGCGGGTTTTGCGAAGGGACAAACCCTATCGCTGCGGATAGTCGTTGATCAGCGCGCGATACTCCTCCTCTGCAAGTCCGTAGGCGCCCTTGGTGTAGGCGACGAGCCCTTGCCGGTCGGCGATCGCCACCATGCCGCGCATGGCACGTATCAGGCCCCTGGATTCGAGATCCTGTAGCGCCCGGGTCACGCCCGGACGGCGCACCGACAGCATGGCGGCCAGAAACTCGTGCGTGACCTGGAACGAGTCGCCGGCGCGATCGGCAACCATCAGCAGCCAGCGCGCCAGGCGCTGCTCCAGCAGCAGCGTGCCGTTGGCCGATGCGGTGGAGGACACCTGAATGGCGAACGCCCGGGCATAGCGCATCAGCAATCCCTGCAAATGTGGGCTCTGGGCCTGCGCCGCGCGAAGCCGCTCCGCCTCGACCCTGAAGGCTGCCCCACCGCTCTGGACGAATGTGCTGAACGGGGTCGTCTCCACCCCATGCACGACTGCCAGGCCGGTCATGCCTTCCGGTCCGATCAGCCCGACCTCGATGCTGCTGTCCGCCGCCGCCTCGGAGAGGACGGAGGCGAAGCCGCGCTCAATGAAATAGACGTAGTCGAGCGGACGGTGAGCCCGCTCCAGCAGGTTGTGCGGCGCGAGTTCGACCCGTCGTATCGGGCCGAGCAACGAAATGTCCTCTTCCGACAGCTTGGACAGTAACCTGTTCTCATACTGAAGCGACAAAAGGGGCAATGCGGGCCTCCCGGAAATTGGCTTGCCGCTCCCAGCGACAGCGTCGCCGGGGTTGGCGGTTATCGCGACTTCGGATGGTCGTCGCGCGTGACGATCGTGGAAATCCTGGTCGTCTGTTTTCCGATGTTCGGGCTAGTTCTTGCTGCCCTCGCGTTCCAATCGGCCAACCGAGGCTCGCCCGCTTTGCTCGCGGGACGCTGCCAACTCAAGGAGTTAGGCAGCCTTTTGCTTGGCTTCGATGTACCCTTGCTGCTGCCCTGTCACGGTTTATGTGCGGTTCTGCACAGTAGTTCTTGATTTTTTACCAGAATAACTGACAACAGGTCGCGGCTTTCAGGTCTTTTCGAAGTGTATCATTTTGTGCATTTATTAACACGGGGCCAGAATGTCAACGGCTTAAGGTAAGCAACAAACGGCTGATAGGTCGAATGGGCTATAAATTATACAGTGGGCCTGGCAATGGATAGTCTGTGTTATTTGAATTCAGAACTCCTGTTGCGGCTGCGGCCACTGCCGGGAACCGAACCAGAGAAGTGCCTGAAAAATGCGCGCAAAGAGGGCGACCACCCGGATGGCAGGGCCCCACCCGGATGGCCATCGACCGCCTAGATTGGCCTTGACCCCGCGGTCGAGCGATACTGCAATCTGACCGCAGGGGCGCCGCCAGACGGCCGAGTCGCGAAAGGCAAGGCCTCACGACTTGCTGTCCGTGACGCTTCGATAATAGATGAAACGAAAGTTCAACAAAAACAAAACTATTGTCCAGCTTCGGACGGTATTGAGTAGCAGAGAGTTCGTAATGTGACGTGGGGGACGCACGGATACATTTTGTACGTCCCGGGGCTGATCGCCAAGTCAACACATTGTCGAGGGCGAACGTCGCAGGTCGCTCGCACGGGCTAAGTTAAGCGAGCTCGACTTCCGGCGCTAAGCAAATGTACTCACGATGACAGCAGGAGCCTGTTCGCGGCCCCATCTGGTTCGGCAGTCTGTCCGATACGGCACAAAGCAAGCGGAAAGCAGGGACCCCAAGAGGCCGCGGCGCTCCGCGCATGGCTGGCGGATTAGCCACGTGGCTATTTCAGTTAGATTGACGAAAGGGCGGAAAAGGTACAGTTCGACTTGCCAGCTTTGCGGTGGCGACGTGGACCGCATTTTGGGCATCTGCCCGGGAGGAGCTAGCGATGAGATCGTTGAGACTTCTTTGCGCGGCCGGGATCGCGGCGATCCTGGGCCTGTCTGGATCTGGATGGGATGGCGATGTCCCAAGCATTCACCTGCTGGCGGCACCGGCTCAGGCGGCGATCGGCCAGGCGGTGACGCCCCACGTCTACACCGGCCCGGTGCGCCGGGAGAGCCGTACCGTGGTCCGGCGCACCACCGTGCGCGTGAACACGCTGCCGTCCTATTGCGTCTACGGGAGCTATTTTGGCGGGCATTACTACAATTGTCGCGGCGTCTATTATGAGAAAAGCGGCAAGACGTATGTGAAGGTCGTCGTCAGCAATTAGCCGCCGACCGCCACAACTGGAGCCTCCGGACGCGAGCTAGCCCTTGATCGAGCCGCCCTTTCCAGCGTAAGCCCGTTTTTGAACAAATACGGCTTCTCGCTCATGTATCCCTACCTCCTGGTCGCCGTCGGCGGCGCGATCGGCTCTATGCTCCGCTATGGCACCGGCGTCTTCGTTGGCAATTTCTGGCGGGATCCGTTTCCCCTCGGCACGCTCTTGATCAATATTATCGGCTCGCTGGTGATGGGGCTTTTCGTGGGGCTGATGGCGCGCCTGCTGCCGGCCTGGCAGAACGACGCGCGGCTGTTTTTCGCCGTCGGGGTTTTGGGCGGGTTCACCACCTTTTCCTCGTTTTCGCTCGATACCATCACCATGATCGAGCGCGGCGACCTGGTGCCGGCCTTCCTCTACGTTGCGCTCTCGGTGGCCATCGCGATCCCCGCGCTCTATCTCGGCCTCGTGCTCATGCGAGGGAGTCCCGCGTGAGTGGTGTTCGGCTGCAGGCCGTCGCGCGCGACGAGGACGGGATGCGGCTCGACCGCTGGTTCGGCACGCATTTTCCGCAGGTTTCGTTTGGCACGCTGCAGAAAATGATCCGCACCGGACAGGTGCGGGTCGACAGCGGCCGCGTGAAGACCAACACCCGGCTTGCCGCCGGGCAACTGGTGCGCATCCCGCCAGTCGAGGCGGCAGTCGCCAAGGCCGAAATCAAGACCAATGCCGCCGATGCCGACTACCTGCGGAAGTTGATCCTCTACGAGGACGACGAGATCTTTGTCTTCAACAAGCCGCACGGTCTTGCCTCGCAGGGCGGCAGCGGCACCAAGCGCCACATGGACGGGCTGCTCAAAAGCCTCGCCAACAAGAAGGGCGAGGCACCAAAACTGGTGCACCGCCTGGACCGCGACACTTCAGGCTGTCTCGTGGTCGCCAAGAGCCGCGCCGCCGCCGCCTATTTCGGCGAGGTGTTCAAGACCCGTTCCGCACGCAAGATCTATTGGGCGATTGTCGTCGGCAATCCCCATCCCAAGCAGGGGCGCATCTCCTGCTTCTTGTTGAAACAGCCCGGGATCGAGGGAGAGCAGATGGTGGTCGTCCCCGACGGCACGCCGGACGCGGTGCACTCGGTGACGTATTATTCAACCACCGATACCGCGGGGCGCGGCTTCGCCTGGGTGACCCTGAAGCCGATGACCGGCCGCACGCATCAGCTCCGCGTCCACATGGCCGAGCTCAAGACGCCGATCCTGGGCGATCCCCGATATTTCAACATCGAGAACTGGACGCCACCGGAAGGGCTGGGGCAGGGGCTGCACCTGCACGCCCGCCGCATCAGCCTGCCGCTGCGATCGGGGAAAATCCTCGATGTGTCCGCGCCCCTTCCGCAGCACATGCTGCAAACTTTCGAAGCGTTGGGTTTCGATCCAGATCGCTACGACGCCCAAGACCAGGACCCGGAGGATTGATGCGGCTCGTCATTTTCGACATGGACGGCACGCTCATCGACTCCGAGCTGCTGATCATCGAGACCGTCACCGCGGCCTTCGAGGCAGTCGGCGAGCCGGTGCCCACCGAGGCGGCGATCCGCTCGATTTCGGGCATCACCTTGCGCCCGGCGATCCGGATTTTGGCGCCCTTGGCCAGCGATGACCTCATCGAGGAACTTCTCGCCAGCTATCGGGCCTACTATTCGCGCGTCTCGGGTGGTCCCCGCGAGCCGCTGTTCGAGGGCGCCCTCGCCGCGTTGGAGCGGCTGCGGCATCGCGACGATACCATTCTCGCCGTCGCCACCGGCAAGGGCCATCGCGGCGCCGTGACGCTGCTGACCGCCCACGGAATTTTCGACTGGTTCCACTCGGTCGAAACGCCCGACCACAATCGCGGCAAGCCCGACCCCCAAATGATCGAAACCGCCATGGGCAAGGTCGGTGCTGCAGCCGACGCCACCGTCATGATCGGCGACACCATTCACGACATGAAGATGGGAAAGGCTGCCGGCGTCGCAACGATCGGCGTCGCCTGGGGTTATCACGAGACTGTTGATTTGGAAGCGGCCGGCGCCGACATCGTCATCGACCGGTTCGACCAGCTCGACGCCGCCATCGACCAGCTTCTGGGATAGCCATGCGGGAATTTATCGAGGACGCGCACAAGCATCGCGACGACGGTTATGGCCGGGCGCAGGCCCATGCTCGCGGCGAAGATTTGCCCAAGCGGTTCTACAAGGAGACCGGGGTCGGGGTCGTGGACGGCGGCTACACCGTCACCCTCGATGGCCGGCCGACGCGTACGCCGGGCAGGGTGCCGGTGGTCGTTCCTGTGGAGGCATTGGCGCGCCTGATGGCCGAGGAATGGGCCGCGCAGGGCGAGCGCATTGATCCGGCAACCATGCCAATCGTTCGCCTGGTCAATTCGGCGATCGAGAGCGGTATCGAACGCCTCCCCGCCTTCCGCGAGGAGGTGGCGAAATACGCCGGCAACGATCTGCTGCTCTATCGCGCCGAAGCCCCGCACGAACTCGTCGTCGAGGAAGAGGCCGCATGGGACGCGGCGCTGGTGAAGCTGGCGCGGCACTTCGGCGTCGCCTTCCAGCCCACCATGGGTATCATCCATCAGGACCAGCCCGAAGCGACGCTGGCACGCGTGACCGAGGCGATCGCGGAGGAAGAACTTCTGGCGATCACGGCGCTGGTTTCGATCACCTCGCTCACCGGTTCGGGGCTGCTGGCGATCGGTCTTCGCGAGGGCCTTTTCACCCCCGACGAGGTGTGGACCGCCGCGCATGTCGATGAGGACTACAACATGCGCCTCTGGGGCGAGACCGAAGAGGCCGTCGGCCGCCGATTTAAGCGCCGCAAGGAATTCGACGCGGCGGTGAAGGTGCTGGAACTGGTGACTCGGCCGTAGGTTCTGTCCGCGAATTCACGCCTGCGGCGCGCCCTCCCCACCCCCCAACCCTCCCTCAAGGGGGAGGGCAGCCGGAGCCAAATGCGATTGCCCCGACTCGCGGGAAGGGGAGAGAAGGGCAAGGCAATGCCACATGCTCCCTCCCGCTGAGGGGCTCTGCGCCGGCAAGGAGGCGCCGGGTTTGGGGGTACCTGTCCGTGGCTACTGAGTGCCCAGATAGGCGTAGTACTTGCTCAGCAGGCCATCGATGTAGCTCTTCACCGCCGGATTGTCGGCATTCTTGGTGATCTTGCCGAGGGCGGCCTGCTCATCCTGCTGGGCTGTGGTAAGGGTGCTTTGGGCATCCTGCAGCGCCTTGTATTCGGGACTGGCGAGCGCGGTTTGCAGATCGGTGCCCGTCAGGGTGCTGAAATTCGGATAGGCAGTGTCGAATGCCGTTTGCGCGTCGGTCACGGCCTTCTGGAGGTCACCCGAGGTCAGCTTGAAGTTCAGGTCGGCATAGGTCTTGACGCGGCCGACCGCCGAATTGGGGCTGGCGTGCAGCAGCCCCTGGACGGAGGCGTGGGCCGCGTTGCCGGCACCTGCCAGCGAAGCAATGTTCGACTTGCCGTTGTTGGAATTCTCCGGCGAGCCGACGCTGGCGGTCAGGCTCGAGGCATCAGCGTTGCCGATTCCGGAGTTACCGTTGCCGTTGCCGTTCCCATTCCCATTATCGCCCGAGTGACCATGGTCACCCGAGTTGCCGTGGCTTGAGTTGCCGGCAAATGCCGGGACGGCGCTGAGCCCGGCCGAAACAGCCAGGACCAATGCGGCGGAGGCAGCCAGCCCGATCAGCTTCTGAATGGATCTCACGTGAGTTCTCCTCTTTGGGGCAGATTCTCTGCAAGAATCGCCTAACGAACCGCTGCGAGAATGAGGAGACTTTGTGCCAAAGGAATGGCTAACGTGCGTCAAAGGGACTTCAGTCGCAGTTCAATTAGCGTCTTTAGTCCCGGTTGCGGGAGTTGGAGCGCCGGACGTACCGATCGGACGGCGCTCCATTCTTTTGCTTTTGCATCAGAATCACCCGAAGAGTG
>Ga0310811_10014214_pt1 | contig 10370 bp, 8 predicted proteins | sample YCmetagenome_FD_207642 | JGI IMG/M metagenome (GOLD analysis project Ga0310811, IMG submission 207642) | Soil microbial communities from experimental microcosm in Duke University, North Carolina, United States - YC | ecosystem: Engineered > Artificial ecosystem > Soil microcosm > Unclassified ... | reverse complement strand
GATCGGATTCTTCCCGGGGTTGGCCCCGCCACGCCGAGCAAGCGCGATCGCTCGGCACATGCAGCGCTGATCGGCGTCGGTCCAGGGCATGCGTTCCTCCATGCCTCAGAGAAGGCGACGCTCCGCCGGTGTTCAACCCGGCCAACCGTGACGTGATGGCAGGCAGGGAGTAATCTCGGTGCAAAGACAGGAGGAAAAGCCATGCAGATGCGCAGGTTCACGGATCACACCGGGGTGGAGGTCACGGGCCTCGACCTGACCGAACCGCAGAGCGACGAGACGATCGCTGCGCTGAACAAGGCCTTTGTCGATCACAGCGTCCTGGTGATCCGCGACCAGCATTTGTCGCCGCAGCAGATGCTGGCGGCGGTGCAACTGTTCGGCGCCGTCTTCCACCAACACAATACGAAGTTCGCGCTACCGGAGTGCCCGCAGATCCATTACATCTCGAACCAGGACTTCTTCCCCGACGGCACGCGCTATATTCCCGGCGAAGGCTGGCACACGGATCACTCGAACGACACAAGGCCGCCGAAAGCGACGATCCTGCATGCCGTGCAACTGCCGGATCGAGGCGGCGACACGCAATTTGCCAACCTGACCGAAGCGTATGACGCGCTGCCGCAGACGACAAAGGACCGCATCGCCGATCTTCTCGCCATCCACATCTACCAGAGCACCCATTCCGCTCGGAAACTCATGGGCCTGTCGGAGACGAACAAGGAGCGCATCCCGAACGCCGTGCTGCACCCGATCACGCGCACGCATCCAGACACTGGACGCAAGGGCATCTACATCAATCCGATCCGCATCGAGGGGATCCTTGGGCTGGATCACAAGGTAGCGCTGCCGCTGCTGGATGAATTGCTGGCACATGCGACGGAGGCGCGATTCCAGTATCGGCATCAATGGCGCCCGGGCGACCTGACGCTTTGGGACGATCGATGTTTGTTGCACAAGGCAAACGGTGACTACGACCATGCGCAGACGCGGTATCTCTACAGGGTCATGCTGCAGGGGAGCGTGCCGCGGTAGGAACGTTCCCGGGCAGGGGGACCGGGGTGGTTTTGGCTCCGCGAAAGCCTGACACGAAGGCGGCCCGCAAGCGGGTCTCGAACGGAGGATGATCGAGGGGCACGGAGGCGTTGATTCACAGCGGCATTGGGATATTGGCAGCGTTCTTCGTGTGATTTACCCGCGCCAATTCAGGGCGCTTCGCGCGTTGTGAAACAGCGTGAGATTCGCAGGAGGGACCATTCTGCCGAAGGTAGAAAATACAAATCCTGCCTGGAACCCCCGAGGGTAGAAACCCATCCCGGACCGTATCCGAAACGACTTCATGCCCTCGATCGTCCTCCGTTCAAAGGTCGCTTGCGGGCCAGCTCCTTGTGAGGCTTTCACGCAAGCCAATCACCGCACCAGCCCATCAAGCCGCAGGCACAGCCGTTACTCAGCCGGCTGGCTCTCCAGACTCTCCAGCGACCGCCCCCGCGTTTCGGGCAACATCAGCAACGCGATGATCATCAGAGCCAGCCCGACGAAAGTGAAGATGGCGATGGCCGCGGCAAGGCCCCACGTCGAGGCCAGGAACCCGACCAGGGCCGGGAATATGGCGCCAATGCCCCGGCCGGCGTTATAGCAGAAGCCCTGCCCGACACCGCGGACGGCGGTGGGATAAAGCTCCGTCATGAATGGCCCCATGGGCGAGAACATCATCAGGTTGATGTAGCCCAGCAGGAAGCCGACCGGCAGGATCATGCTGTTGCTGAGCGGGGCGAACAGATAGACCAGCATCAGCACCACCGATCCGATCGCCGAGACCATGAACGTCGATTTCCGGCCGATCGCATCCGACAGATACGCCCCCGACAGGAAGCCGAAGAACGCCCCCAGGATCAGGACCAACAGGTAGCTTCCGGTGCCGATCGAGGTCAGATGGCGCGTGGTTTTCAGATAAAGCGGCAGAAAGGTCGTCAGCGCATAGCTGGAGCCCTGGGCGCCCATCACCATCATGGAAACCCGCCACGTCGTCGACAGATAAGGCGGACGCAGGGCCGAGAACACGTGCCCCATACCGGTCGCCTCCGTCTTTTCCGCCTTGACCATCGGCTCTTCGACGAAACGGCGAATCCAGAAGACCAGCGCGGCCGGCGCCAGGCCGATCCAGAACATCACCTTCCAGGTCATGGCTTCCGGCAGATTGGCCGACAGCAGCGTATACATCAGGGCGGCGGCGCCCCATCCGACGGACCAGCCGGTCTGCACCAGGCCGACGGCGCGGCCCCGATACCGGTCGCGGATCACTTCCCCCATCAGCACCGCACCGGCGGCCCACTCGCCGCCGAAGCCCAGGCCCTGGAGCGCTTTCAGAACGAACAACTGATTGAAATCTTGTGCAAATCCACACAGGAAGGTGAAGATCGCATACCAAAGGATGGTGATCTGGAGCACCCGCACCCGGCCAAGCCGGTCGGACAGCGCGCCGGCGAACCAGCCGCCGAAGGAGGACACGACCAACGTCACCGTCGCCAGCAACCCGGCCTCGCCGGTGGTGATGCCCCAAAGGCTGAGCAGCGACGGGATGACGAAGCTGAAGATCTGGACGTCGAAAGCGTCGAGCGACCAGCCGCCAAAACAGGCGGCCATCGTCCGCCGCTCCGTCACATTGAGATCTTTCAGCCACGCCAGCATAACGTTGCCCCCAATTGTTAGTTGACGGCATTGAAGCGCGCCTGGGGGATCAGGACAAGACGCGAGCGTCGGAATGAACGAAGCGGGCGCGGTGGGCGGCTTCCGTTTCCGGCGTGGAAGAGCGCACCGCCCTTATCTCGTCGTGGTCGGCGAAGGCCACGGCTTGCGATGCCGGTTGAAAGAAAGGCGTGGATGATCGATCTTCGCCGACCACGACGAGATAAGGGCCGGTCCGGATGATACGAGATCCAACCGACACGGCGGGCGCGGGGGACGCCCACGCCCTGCCTGCCGGCGATCAGGCCTTGACGAGCGGGCAGCCACCTTCGTTCAGCGGCCGGAAAGCCTGGTCCGCCGGCGTCACGGTCACCACCTTCGCCACGTCCCAGGATTGTTTGCTTTCAGACGGTTTCTTCGCCTCCAGCAGATAGACCGGGTGCAGTGCCCGTCCGTCGATGCGGATCTTGCCGGGACCGAAACAATCGTCATCCGTGGGCATCGCTTTCATCCGATCGACGACCGCGCGCCCGTCGGCCTTGGCGGCGGCCACGCCCATATCCTGCACGGCCTTCAGGAAGTGAAACGTCACCCCGTAGTCGCCAGCCTGCGTCATGTTCGGCCACACGCCGTTGGGGGTCTTCGTCTTCACCCGGTCGTTCCAGGCGCGCGTGCGATCGTTGATGTCCCAGTAATAGGATTCGCTCCAGCGCAGGCCTTGGGCCGTGTCCAACCCCAGGGCCCGCACGCCGCGCACCTGGATCAACAGCGCGCAGATCGTCATCGACTTGTTCAGGCCGAATTCGTGCGCCTGCTTGATGCAGTTCTCGGTATCGGCGCCGGCCATGGCGAGGCCCAACACCTTGGCGCCCGACGCCTGCGCGCGCAGCAGGTGCGTCGAGAAATCGGTCGTCTCGGGAAACGGATAGGCGACGCTGCCCAGGACCTTGCCACCCATTTTCTGGATGATGCCCGAGGTGTCACGCTGCAGGGTCTGACCGAACACATAGTCGGCGGTGATGAAGAACCAGCTATCACCGCCGGCCGCGACGGTCGCGCCGCCTGTCGAGCGGCCCAGCATGTAGGTATCATAGGTCCAGTGGACGGTGTTCGGGCTGCACTGCGGTCCCGTCAGGTCGGACGACCCGGTGCCGGAGTTCAGATAGACCTTGTTCTTCTCGCGGCACACGGTGTTGACCGCGAGGCCCACCGATGACGTCGGCACGTCGACGATCGCATCGACGCCCTCGCGGTCGATCCATTGGCGCGCGATGGAGACGCCGACATCGGGCTTGTTCTGATGGTCGGCGGAGATGACCTCGACGTCCCAGTCCTTGCCGGAGATGCCGAAATCCACCAGGGCCTGCTTGGTGCAGACGACACCGGTCGGGCCGCCGTCATCTCGATACGGGCCGGACTGATCGTTCAGCACGCCGATCTTGATCTTGGGTTTCTGTGCCCTTGCGTAACGGGGTAGAATCAGTCCGGTTGCCCCTGCGCCCAGGATCGTGCGTCGCGTTGCGTTCATCGTCGTTTCTCTCCCAGTGCCGGCCTGTTTGCTGCCGGCTTCGTCGTTATTGCGTTCGTCCGCCGCTGCCGGTCCTGCCGGCCATTCCGTGCCATGGCAGGTATAGCCGGCGACGCCCCTGGCACCGTCATGGTCCGGTCAGGCCGGGCCATGACGGGTCAGTGGACGAGCCCGGCCGGTCAGGCCGGCGCGAACATCGGCATGCTCACGCCCTCGGTTTCGGTCGCAACGAAAGTTGCCTTCACCGCTTGGCCGATCTTCAACGATTTGAAGTCGCAATCAACAAAATTCGTCAAAATCTTCGGCCCCTCCGCCAATTCAGCATAACCGATCGCATAGGGCGGGTTGGCGCGTTCCATCACGCTGAACGTGTAGATCGTCGCCTTGCCCGACGCTTGCTCCCACTCGCACTCGCCGAAGCAGAACGGGCAGAGCGCACGCGGGTAGTGATGCGCCTTCTTGCAGGACGTGCAGCGGCGCAGCATCAGCTTGCCCGCCTTGGCGCCCTCGAAGAACGGCTTGATTTCCGGATTGGTCTCGGGCGTGCCGACGAAACCGACCTTTCTTGCCACGTAAGCCATGTCGATTACTCCCGCTCCAGAATGACGGTGCTGCCGCAATGACGCGTCCCGAGCGCGCCGCCGGTGCCGTGCGCGATGGCGAGGTCGCAGTTCGCTACCTGCAGGGCCGGATGCGCCTCGCCGCGAAGCTGGCGCACCGCCTCGATGATCTTGGTGATGCCGCCGCGGTTGGCCGGGTGGTTGGAGCACAGTCCGCCGCCATCGGTGTTGAACGGCAGCTTGCCGATGCCGGCGATCAGGTTGCCGTCGGCAACGAACTTGCCGCCCTCGCCCTTCTTGCAGAAGCCGAGGTCCTCGAGCTGCATCAGCACGGTGATGGTGAAGCTGTCGTAGATACTGGCGTATTTGATGTCGGACGGCGTGATGCCCGCCATCTCCCACGCCGGGGGGCCGGACCAGCGCGCGGCAGTGTAGGTCAGGTCTACGTCGCCGCCCATCTGGTGCTTCGGGCTTTCGCCGACGCCGATGACCTTCACCCGCGGGCGGTTCAGCGACTTCGCGATCTCCGGCTTGGTCAGCACCAGCGCGCCGCCACCGTCGGAGATCACGCAGCAATCCAGGCGATGCAGCGGGGTGGACACCATCGGCGAGTTCACCACGTCCTCGACCGTCACCACGTCACGCAGCATGGCGTTCGGGTTGTGCTGTGCGTGATGCGACGCCGCGACCTTGATCCAGGCCAGTTGCTCGCTGGTGGTGCCGTATTCGTGCATGTGGCGCTGGGCGCACATGCCATACAGGTTTGCCGTCGCGGGAGCGTAGGGGAACTCGAACTGCATTTCCGGCACGGCAGGATTGCCGGGGCGCGGCGCGGTGCCGGTGGCCTGGCCTTCGCTGCGCGGACGGCCGGCGAGCGTTATCAGCGCCACGTTGCAGCGGCCCGACGCGATCGCTTCCATCGCGTGACCGACGGCGACCTGGTAGGAGGAACCACCGACATCGGTGCTGTCCACCCGCCGGCACTTCAGGTTCATGTAGTCGATCATGGACAGCGGACCCAGCGCGCCCGGGGCGTCGCCCGCGCAGAAATAGCCGTCCACGTCGTCCTTGGTCAGGCCTGCATCGGCCAGCGCGCCCTTGGCACATTCGGCATGCAATTGCGCAATGGACTTATCCGGCGCCTTTCGGGTGGGATGTTCCCACGCGCCTACGATATAGGCCGCACCTTTCAAACTCATGTCTCACTCCCCCGAACGGTTCCGGTTCACAACAGGCGGCGACTGACCGAATGGCGACGCGGCCGCGTGCCGGTGAATTATACTGATCGGTAGCTGCTGGGCTACCCCCGGGGGCGGACACAGGGGGTACAAGGGCGAAGCCCGCCACGGCGGCAAGGCCGCAAATGTCGGTTTTTGCGTTACGTCGGCCGTGAAAGATTTCTGTTCGTAATATTCAATGATGTCAATTTATGTCGAAAGTCATGTTGCACTTGTTTGTGAAACGCGGCCAGTGCAATGGATTGCGACGAAAGGTGGTTCATGGAGACAGTTTCGCGTATCGCCGTCGTCGAAGACGATCCCGATATCAGCCGGATGATGGTCAGTTACATGACCGAACACGGCTTCGAAGTGACCCCCGCCCGCAGCGGTCGCGACCTTGACCGCGTGCTGTCGGGCAGCAGGATCGACTGCGTGATCCTCGACGTTGGACTGCCGGGCGAAGACGGCCTGAGCATCTGCCGCCGCGTGCGCAGCAAATCCACCGTCCCCATCATCATGGTTACCGCTCGGGGCACCGAGACCGACCGGATCGTGGGGCTGGAACTGGGGGCGGACGACTATCTGCCCAAACCGTTCAATCCGCGGGAACTGGTGGCCCGGGTGCGCGCCGTGATGCGGCGCAGCGTCGCGGCCAATGAGGCTGCCCCCTCTGCACCGGCGCCGAAAACGCTGCTGTTCGAGGGCTGGCGTCTGGACATGGCGCGGCGGCAACTGTTCGATCCGGCCGGAGCGCCGCGGTCGCTGACCAGCGGGGAGTTCAACATCCTGGCGATCTTCTGCCAGAATCCCCGCAAGGTGCTGTCGCGCGACGACCTGCTGGACCTGCTGCACGGAAGAGCGGCAGCGGTGTTCGACCGCAGCATCGACGTGCAGATCAGCCGCCTGCGCCGCAAGATCGAGGCGAATCTGAAGGACCCGGTCTTTATTAAGACGGTGCGGTACGGGGGGTATTTCTTCACGCCGCAGGTGACGGCGGTGGCAGATAACTAAGGCGGTTTCAAGCTGACGGGGATTGCTCTTCCCCGGTCATGGCCCGGTTCCATTCCCGTCACGGCCCGGCTCGACCCATTTCTGCCCGGTGCGACGTGTGTGGATCTGGGGTGGTTTCGGCTCCGCGAAAGCCTCACCGGCTCATCTATAAGGCGCACACTCGCAAGCACCGTTCTGCACCCCGGCAAGGCACAAAGCCGGCCCTGATGGATTATCTTCACCCGGTTTGCAACGACTCTAATGCACCCGTTCGAAGATCGCCGCGATCCCCTGGCCGCCGCCGATGCACATCGTGACCAGGGCATAGCGTCCGCCGGTCCGCTCCAGCTCATACAGCGCCTTGATCGTCAGGATCGTTCCCGTTGCGCCCACCGGATGGCCCAGCGAAATCCCGGACCCGTTCGGGTTGGTCTTCTCGGGGTCGAAGCCGAGGTCCTTGGCCACCGCGCAGGCCTGCGCGGCGAAGGCCTCATTCGACTCGACGACGTCCATCTGGTCCAGCGACAGCCCGGCCCGCTTCAGCGCGGCGCGGGAGGCGGGGACGGGTCCGATCCCCATGATCTTCGGATCGACGCCGGCATGGGCATAGGCGACCAGCCGCCCTAGCGGTTTCGCACCGCGCTTGGTCACTGTATCCCCGTCCATCAGCACCACCGCGGCGGCGGCGTCGTTGATCCCCGATGCGTTGCCGGCCGTGACCGAACCGTCTTTCTTGAACACCGGCTTCAGCTTGGCAAAATCGTCGAGGCTGGCGTCGGGCCGGACGTGCTCGTCTGTGTCGAAACGGGTTTCGCCTTTGCGGGACTTCAGCATCACCGGCAGGATCTGCGCGGCGAACCGGCCCTCCTTGATGGCCCGCGCCGCACGCTGGTGGGATTGCAGGGCGAGTTCGTCCTGCTGGTTGCGGGTGACCTGATGGCTCTCCGCCAGGTTCTCGGCGGTGATGCCCATGTGGATGTTGTGGAACGGGTCGTGCAGGGCGGCGGTCATCATGTCGACCATCGTTGCATCGCCCATCCGAGCGCCCCAGCGCATTGCGGGAACGCTGTAGGGCGCGCGGCTCATGCTCTCGGCGCCGCCGGCGATCGCGATATCGGCGTCGCCAAGGGTCACCACCTGCGCGGCGGACACAACCGCCTGCAAGCCGGACCCGCACAGCCGGTTCAGCGTGAAGGCCGGCGCGTCCTGGGTCACGCCCGCCCCCAGTGCGGCGACACGGGCGAGATACATGTCTTTGGGATCGGTATGGATGACGTTGCCGAACACGACGTGCTGCACCTCTGCGCCGTCGACCCCCGCGCGCGCCATCGCCTCCTTCGTCACCCGTGCCCCCAATTCGCTGGGCGCCAGGTCCTTCAAACTGCCACCGAAATCGCCGATCGCGGTGCGCACGCCGGAGACGACAAAAACCTCGCGCTGCATGGCCATTTCCCTTTTTCTGGCAGAAGGCGCGACATGATCACGCGGCAAGTCCCGGCGCAAGCCGCAGCCAGCTTTGAATCGTGCCGGTATCAACCTTGATCTAATCTAAGGGGTTGGCTAAGCAGGGCCGCGGTGCGGGCGGCCACGGCGTGACCATTCGATACCTTGAGCGGATTGAGCCTGAGCGGATTGGGATAAACAACTGATGCGATATCTTCGGTGGCTGATCGCCTCTATCAGCGTGGGTCTCTTCAGCCTCTCGGCTGCCTGGGCGGAAGATGTCGTCGGCGCTCCTCGTCCCTGGGAAATGGGCATGCAGCGCTCATTCAGCCCGATCAAGGATCGAATCATCAACCTGCACGACCTGGTGCTGGTGATCATCACGCTGATCACCATCCTGGTCGGCGTGCTGCTGGTCATCGTCATGACCCGTTTCAACGCACGCAAGAATCCGGTCCCCAGCCAGACCACGCATCACACGCTGCTGGAAGTCGCGTGGACCGTGCTGCCGGTGCTGGTGCTGGTGATCATCGCGATCCCATCCTTCCGCCTCATTTATTATGAGGACCGCACCGCCGACCCCGACCTGACGGTGCAGGTGACCGCGCATCAGTGGTACTGGGAGTACAGCTACCCGGACAAAGGCAATATCGACATCGAGAGCCGCTACATCACCGATGAGGACCTGAAGCCCGGCCAGCTTCGCCTGCTGGCCGTCGACAACCAGATGATCATTCCGGTCGGCAAGCGCATCCGCATCCTCACCGCCAGCACCGACGTCATCCACAGCTTCTTCGTCCCGTCGCTGGGCGTGCAGCGCTACGCAATCCCAGGGCGGACCATCGAGACCTGGCTGGAGGCCGACAAGGAGGGCACTTTCTACGGCGAGTGCAACCAGATCTGCGGTCAGAACCACAGCCGCATGCCGATCTCCATCAAGGCCGTCTCGCCGGCCGAGTTCGACGCCTGGGTGGCGCAGCAGAAGAAAGCCGCCTCGGTGCAGCCGCTGCAGCGGGTGGCTTCGAAGTAAACTGTCCCGATACCGGACAGCCGCTTGCAGGGCGCTCAGGGTCACCTGAGCGCCCTGTTTGTATGCGGACTCTGCTTGCGGCCATTCCGCCGACAGAACTGCTACATCCGACCAGCCGCCGCGAAGAGCAAGTCTGTGGATAAGTTCGGGGATGATATCAGTTCCAGAACAGACCTGGGGATGAGATTCCGGATAAGTCTGCGGATAACACTGGGGAAAACCGACAGGGAACCGCCCGAGGGGCACCGACACCCAGAGCGGCATGGTTGGCGGTGGAACCACCCGGGGGTCTGGATCACACGATCGGACAAGGATCCGGGGCGGGATGGCCAAGCGATAGCGATGTCATACCAGCGGCCGGACGTTTCGAGTCGCCCCGATCCAGCGTCGTTACGCGCTCGCCAGGGCCGTCGCCCGCAGCGTATCGAGCGGCAGCAGCGCCCCATCCTTCTCGAAATGCCAGAACGTCCAGCCGTTGCAACTGGGTGCATTCGTCAATGTCGCCCCGACTTTGTGGATCGAGCCGCGAATGTCTCCGGCACTGATCGTGCCGTCCGGGCCTACCATCGCGCTGACCCGGCGCTGGCGGTCGAACAGCCAGGTGCCAGGGGTGATGACCCCCTGCTCCACCAGATTGCCGAAGGGGATGCGCATGGCCTCCCGCTTGGTGGGGGCCGCGGTGGCCTCGGCGGCGGAATAGGGCTTGGTGCGGATCAGCCGCGCCATGGCCGCTTCGACATAGGCGGGGTGGCGCTCGATGCCGATGTAATGGCGGCGCAACCGCTTGGCGACGGCGAGCGTCGTGCCGGTGCCGGCGAACGGGTCCAGCACGATGTCGTCCATATTGGTGCTGGCGAGCAGGACGCGGTGCAGCAGCGCCTCGGGCTTCTGCGTCGGGTGCAGCTTCAGCC
>Ga0310811_10014213_pt1 | contig 10370 bp, 8 predicted proteins | sample YCmetagenome_FD_207642 | JGI IMG/M metagenome (GOLD analysis project Ga0310811, IMG submission 207642) | Soil microbial communities from experimental microcosm in Duke University, North Carolina, United States - YC | ecosystem: Engineered > Artificial ecosystem > Soil microcosm > Unclassified ... | reverse complement strand
GGCAACGCGTCGCTTCGGAGAAAGACCCTGCACCGGATGCTCAACGATCTGTTGAACACCTGGGAGCTGTCCGGTCTGAGCGAGTTCATCCTGCTCACGGCCCACGAGCACGACCCTCACTTGGAAGCGTTGTCGACGGTGATCACGAACGGCGCCCGGGTTCGAGTCGTGGACATTTTCGGGTTGAACTTCGAGGATCTCCTGGAAGGACAGTCCGAGCCCATGCATGGTGACGAAGTCGATACGTCGCTCCTGCTGTACATAGCTCCCGAGGTTGTAAACATGGACGTCGCACAGGATTATATGATGTCGAGAGACGAGCTGCGACGTTACCGACGTGGCTGGTTGCGGGTCCCGGGAGATGGACCCGGCTCGATTGGCCGACCCTCGCTCTCAACCGCCGAAAAGGGCCGGGCCCTGTACGAGCGGATCTACGGCCGGATCCGCGACCGCGTTTTCAGGGCCCCGCCATCCGATTCGTGAACCCCCCGGTAACCCCGGGGTAGACAACCTCACCATGCTCCTCCGCTCTGCCGTCTCGCTTCTGGCCCTCTGCGCCTTCCCCCTTCTTGCTCAGGGGCGGCCCATCGATGAGGGCACCTTCACCGTGGCAAAGGCCGGCTCACCGACCACCACGGAGAGCTTCCGTATCGTCCGGCGCGACGATGGCCAGATCACGGCAACGAGCCACCAGGTCATCGGAACGCAGCAGACCCGGTCGACTCTGACGACCGATTCGTCGGGGACGCCCGTGAAGTACGAGATGAGCGTCAAGGACAAGGGCGCCGCCGTCTTCACCGTGACGGCGCAGGCCCGCGCAGGACGCCTGGCTTCGATGGCCACGACCCAGGCGGGCGACGAATCGGTGCGCGAATATCCGATGACGGCGGGCAAGAGCATCATCCTCGAGCCGGGCCTCCTTCACCAGTTGTACTTCGTCACACTCGTCAAGCGTCCGCCGACCTTTCAAGCGATCGAGTTCAGAACGGGACACCCCGCCGCGGTCACGCTCACGCCCAAGGGCCTCGAGCCGGTCGACGTCGGCGGCAAGTCGCTTACCGGGACGCACTACACGCTGACCGCGGGTCCCGCTCGCTACGAATTCTGGATCGATGGCCAGGGCCGCCTGTTGCGCGTCGAGATTCCAGGTCAGGGAGTTGTCGCAACCCGAGAGGATGCGCCCCGATAAATTAGGGTCAAGGATTTAGGGTCGAGGGTGAGGAAGCTGCCAGTTGACGGCTCCTTCACCCTTTGCCTCAGCCTTTCCCCCTCGCCCGCCCGCCGCTTGAAACCCGCTTCGGCGTGCCGCCGTACGTCGCGCAGACCCCAATCCACAGGAATTTCCCATCATGCGTTCGTTGAGGCTCGTCGCGTTCCTGGCGATCCCCGCGCAAGTCGCGTTTGGTCAGCAGCAGCCCGCCACCACCGTGCGCGGCACCACGCTGACCCTCGAAGAAGCGATTGCCGTCGCGCGACAGAACAACCCGCAGCTCGTTCAGACGCAAAACAACGTCCGGAACCTGGATGCCCAGGTCCGCACCACATATGGGGCGTTGCTGCCGTCCGCAAGCGTGGGACTCGCCACGACCTTCAACCAGGGCGGCACGCAGTACGTCAACGGCGTCGCGCTCCCCGGTGGAAGCTCGGACTCGTATCAGTCGGGCTATAACCTGTCGCTTCGCTACAATATCGGCGCGCAGGCGCTCTACGCACCGCGGTCGGCGCGTGCCAATCGGGATGCGAGCCAGGCCGATGTCGCGAATACCGACGAATTCGTGCGCGCCAGTGTGACGCAGCAGTACATCGCGGTCGCGCAGAACGAAGCGCAGGCGGCTGTGCTCGATTCGCTCGTCCAGACCGCGGCCGGCCAGCTCGAGCTGGTGAACGCGAAGCTCAAGGTCGGCGCAGGAACGATCATCGACGTTCGCACCGCCGAAGTGGCGCTCGGCCAGGCCCAGGTGAACGCGCTCACGGCGCACAACAACGCCCAGGTAGCCAAGCTGCGCCTGTATCAGACGATCGGCGTTCCCGCGGACCTCAATGCGAACCTGACGACGACGTTCTCGATCTCCGAGCCGACCTTCAAGCTCGAGGAGCTCCTGACCCTCGCGCAGCGGGTGAACCCGGACCTCGCCGCCAAACGGTCGCGCGAATATGCCAGCCAGATGAACGTTCGCATGGCGCAAGCCAGCTACCTGCCGTCGCTCAGCCTGAATACCGGCTGGGGCGCGAACGCGTTCGGCTACACGAACTCCGAGATTCTCGCGCTGAAGGCGCAGGCGAATAACGCCGCCGGCTACGCGAACTGCGTGTCGTACGACTCGCTCCGCGCTGGCGCCGGCCTGGCCAAGATGGGCGGATGCGGCTCGCCGACGCTCACGGAAGCTCAGCTTGCCGCGGCGCGCGCAACGAACCAGCCGTTCAAGTTTCAGAAGGCACCGTTCAGCTTGAACGCCTCGGTTTCGCTGCCGCTCTTCAACGGCTTCTCGCGGGAGCAGAACGTAGAGCAGGCGCGCGTGGCTCGCGATAACGCGACGTACGATGTGCGCGCACGCACGCTGCAGATCACGACAGACGTCACACAGGCGTACCTCAACCTCGTCACGTCGGCCAAGACGGTCGAGCTGCAGACGCAGATCGCCGCGAAGGCCGCGGAAGACCTGGCGCTGAGCGAAGCCAGCTTCCGCGTCGGCGCCAAGACCTTCCTCGATGTGTCGACGGCCCGCGCGACGTACGAGAAAGCACAGATCGATCGCGTCAACGCGATCTACCAGTACCATTTCAACTACGCCGCGCTCGAAAACGCGGTCGGACGTCCCCTCCGCTGAGGCTGAGCAATACACATGGGTAAGAAAACAAAGATCACGATCCTCGTCGTCGTGGTCGTCGCAAGCGGATCGGTCCTCGGTATGACTGCGGCCAAGAAGGGGAACAAGGCCACGGAAGTCCGCATGGAGGCCGTTCAGAAGCGCGATCTGATCGCGTCGGTCACCGCAAGTGGCCAGGTTCGCCCGCAGACCAAGGTCGATGTCGCCTCTGATGTAAGCGGCAAGATCATCAAGCTCTCCGTCAAGGAGGGCCAGATCGTCAAGGCCGGACAATTCCTGCTCCAGATCGACCCCTCGCAGCCGCAGGCCGCGGTCGATCGCGCGCAGGCCGCGGTCGCATCGACCAAGGCGCAGTTGGCGCAGTCGCAGGCGAACCTCGAACAGGCGCAGCGCAGCTACGATCGCTCGGCCTCGATGAAGAAGTCGAATCCGACGTTGATCGCCGACGAGACCGTCGAGCAGCTGCGCACGGCCGTCGACGTCAACAAGGCCGTTGTCGAGTCGAACAAGCACTCGGTGGACCAGGCGAACGCCTCGCTCAACGACGCGAAGAGCGCCCTCGAGAAGACGACGATCTACGCGCCGATGTCGGGCCGCGTGACGCGTCTTGCCGTCGAGCAGGGTGAAACGGCGGTCCCGGGCACCTTCAACAAGGACGCCGCGACGCTGCTCACGATCAGCGACATGTCGGTGCTCGAGACGCGGGTGAAGGTCGACGAGACAGACGTCGCCCGCATCAAGGTCGGCGACTCGGCGCAGGTCCAGATCGACGCGTTCCAGGACACGACGTTCGTTGGCCGGGTGACCAAGATCTCGAACAGCTCGGTCAAGGCGGCCACGGCGACCACGGATCAGGCCGTCGATTATGAAGTGACGATCCAGCTCCTGAATGCACCGGTCGACACCCGACCGGACTTCTCCGCCACCGCCAAGGTGATCACGGACAAGCGCACCGCGGTGCTCTCGGTTCCGATCATCGCGCTGACGGTTCGCGAGAATCAGGCGGTCCAGGCCGGTGACACCGCGGTTGGCCTCGGTAAGGCGAAGCCGGCCAAGGACATCGGTAAAAAGGACGTCGAAGGCGTGTTCGTGGTGGGAACCGACAACAAAGTGACCTTCCGGCCCGTAAAAGTAGGTATCGCCGGCGAGAAACACTTTGAGGTCTTGAGTGGTCTCAAGGATGGCGAGAAGATCGTCGCAGGAACCTACCAGGCGATTCGCGAGCTCAAGGACGGCGCGCAGGTGCGCGAACCGAAGGTCGACGCGAAGAAGCCCACCCCGGGGACCAAGTCGTGAGTCAAAACACCGTAGAAGCGCCGCTCGGCATGACGGCTGAGCGGCAGGCCGTTGTAGGGAAGCCCGGTACCGCGCCCGATCCGAAGTGGGTCATCGTGACGCGCGGCATCAAGCGCGAATACGACATGGGCGGCGAAATCGTGCGCGCCCTTCGTGGCGTCGACGTCGCCATTGCGCGAAACGAGTACGTCGCGATCATGGGACCGTCGGGTTCTGGCAAGTCGACGCTCATGAACATCATCGGGTGCCTGGATACGCCGAACGCCGGTGAATACTGGCTCAGCGGTCAGGAGGTCTCGAAGATGTCCGATGATGCGCTCGCACGCGTGCGCAACAAAGAGATCGGCTTCGTCTTCCAGACGTTCAACCTGCTCCCGCGCGCCACGGCGCTGCACAACGTGGAACTGCCGCTCGTCTACGCCGGCATCAGCGGCGACGAACGGAAACGCCGCGCGAAACAAGCGCTGGAGAAGGTTCAGCTCGAGCACCGCATGGACCACCGGCCGAACGAGCTTTCCGGCGGTCAGCGTCAGCGCGTCGCCATTGCGCGTGCGCTCGTCAACGATCCCTCCATGCTTCTGGCCGACGAACCGACCGGTAACCTCGACTCGCAAACGTCCGAGGAAATCATGCGCGTGTTCGAGAACCTGGCGTCATCGGGTCAGACGGTCGTCATGGTCACCCACGAGCCGGACATCGCCGCGCATGCGCGCCGCGTCGTCGTGCTTCGCGACGGGCTGATCTCGACCGACGAACGTCGGGACGCCTTCACGTCGCGGCTCGGGCTGTAACTCCGCTCGCGTTGTTTGCGTAGGGTCGGTGGGTCGCCGGTCGACCCCCCGACCCTTTTGCATTTCGAGATGCCGCTCATCCAAGCAGTCCTGATGGCGTGGGAAACGATTCGCGTGCAGAAGCTGAAAAGCTTCTTCACGCTCGTCGGCGTCACGATCAGTGTGATGTTCCTGATCGGCGTCGTCTCGATCGTTCAAGGGATGAGCAAGTACGTCGAAGAAGATTTTGCCGGGAAGTTCCTCGGCGTGAACACATTCAATCTTCGCCGCTTCCCCGACATCAACACCGACGTCACCGAGGCTGAGTGGCGCGAGTGGCAGCGTCGTCCGAAGATCACCATCGAGGACGGCTACGCGGTGCGTGATGCGCTGCCGGCCGGGGCGCGCTGGGCGATTCACGATGTCACGTGGGGCCAGGCGAGCTCGCCGTTCAAAGCGTCCGGTCCCCAGGTGCTCGCCGAAGCCGCGACGCCGGACTTTTTCCGGATCAAGGATCTGGCGGTCGTGAAAGGGCGCGCGTTTACCGAACAGGACGATCAGGCGCAATCGCCGGTGATCGTGATCGGCGACGAGATCGCTCGCGACTACTTCCCGAATCTCGATCCAATCGGCCGCGAGATCCGTATCAACAAGTTCCCGTTCACCGTCATCGGTGTGCTCGACAAACAGGGCACGGTGTTCGGCCTCTCGTTGGACCGTCAGGTCATCGCGCCGTTCCATTCGGAGATGTCGCGGCTGACGCACGCCCGCAACAATCTCTACGGCGTCGTCATTCAATCACCAACGCCAGCCGAGTACGCACCGCTGCAGGAAGTGGTGCGCGAGGTCATGCGTCGACGTCATCGGCTGCATCCGAGTGACAAGGACGACTTCGTCTTCGAGAGCTCCGAGACGGCGCTGTCGCAATGGATGACGATCAAGAAGTATCTCGTGCTGGCCGGCATGGTCCTCCCCGCGGTCGGTCTGGTGGTCAGCGCGATCGTGATCATGAACATCATGCTCGTCGCCGTCGCACAGCGCACGCGTGAGATCGGCATCCGCAAGTCGCTCGGTGCACGACGCCGCGACATCCTGTCGCAGTTCCTCATCGAATCAGCGACGCTCAGCTGCATTGGCGCCGTCATCGGTATCGCGGCAGGCGTCGGACTGTCACGACTGATCGCCGCGGTGTCGCCGCTCCCATCGGCGGTAGCGCCATGGTCGGTCGCGCTCGCGGTCGCGATCGGCGGAGGCGTCGGAATTATCGCCGGCGCGTATCCGGCGAGCCGGGCGTCGCGCCTCGATCCGATTCTCGCCATGAGACAGGAATAGCCATGAGTCTCGGCGCCAGGCTGTATTCGCTCTTCGAGGGAGTGCTCATCGCGTTCGACGCGATGCGCGTCAACAAGGTCCGAACAGGCCTCACGGTCCTGGGCATCGCCGTTGGCGTGTTCGTGGTCACGGTGATGTCGGCGGCCGTGCACGGGATCAACGCGGGGGTCACGAAGAGCATTGCGGCGGCCGGGCCGACCACCTTCTTCCTCACGCGTTGGCCGGCCGAGATCAATAGCTGCAACGGCTCCGCCGACAGCTGTCCCTGGCGCAACAATCGACCGCTCACGGTCGAGCAGTCGAAAGAGATCGAGAAGCTGCCCTCCATCAAGATCGTCACGATGCACATTGGCAGCTCGTCGCGAATCAAGTTCGCCGACCGCGAGCTGCCGTCGGTCACGCTCGAGGCCTACACGGCCGGATGGATCGACGTCAACGGCGGCGACATCACGAGCGGCCGCGATTTCACTCCGGCCGAGGATGCAGCGGGCACGAACGTCGTGCTCGTGAACCCGAAGATCGTCGAGAAGCTGTTTCTCGGTGAAGATCCCGTCGGCAAGGAAGTGCGGCTGAACGGCGAGTCGTTTCTCGTCATCGGCGTTTACAATCCGCTCGTGAACGCGTTCGACAATGGCAGCAAGGGCAAAGTGATCGTGCCATTCGAGACGGCCCGGCGAAAGCTGAGCGTGAGCACGAGCTGGATGGACGTAACCGTGAAGCCTCGTGACGGCTACGACCGCGACCTCGCGATGGACGAGGTGATCTCCACGCTGCGTGCCCTGCGCCATCGCAGAGCGACGCAGGTGAACGACTTCTTTGCATCGACCCCGGAAAAGCTCCTCCAGCTCTACGACCGCATCGTCGGCGTGTTCTTTCTCGTGATGATCACCCTGTCGGCGATCGGCCTATGCGTCGGCGGTGTGGGTGTGGTTGCGATCATGATGATCTCGGTCACCGAGCGAACGAGCGAGATCGGCGTGCGGAAGGCGCTCGGCGCGACCCGCGGCATCATCCTCTGGCAGTTTCTCGTCGAAGCAGTGACGCTCACGGGCATCGGCGCGACGGTCGGCCTCGGGCTGGGCTCCGGCATCGCGTATCTCATCCGGAGCTCGACGCCGATCGATGCATCGGTTCCGCCCCTGTCGATCGTCGCCGCACTTGGGGCCAGCGCGGTGACTGGAGTACTCTTCGGGATGCTCCCGGCTATCCGCGCCGCCCGCCTCAACCCCGTAGATGCGCTGCGGTACGAGTAGCCTCGCCGTAGCGCACGTTTCACCCGTCTAGCCTTTTTTCATGTCTTTTTTCCAGGCCGTTCTCATTGCCTTCGACACCATTCGTGTGCAGAAGCTCAAAAGCTTCTTCACGGTGCTTGGCGTGACGATCGGCGTGACCTTTTTGATCGCGGTCGTCTCGATCGTTGGCGGGATGGGCCGATACATGAAGGACGACCTGATCGGAAAGCTCATTCCGGTCAATTCGTTCAATCTGCGGCAGCGGCCGGATATCCAGCTGGGTGACGTCACCGAAGAAGAGCGCCGCGGCTGGCGTCGCCGTCGGCCTATCGAGGACGCCGACGTCCCACCCGTGATGGCCGCGCTCGGCCCCGACGCGCTCGCCGCCAGCGAGAGCGGCTCCAATCTCAACGTCGAATCGATTTACTCGAAGCCGCGACGTACGCAGTGCTCCACCGTCTCCGAACAGTGGTTCGCCATCAAGAAGATGGGTGTGTCCAAGGGGCGTCTGATCAGCCCCCAGGAGTACACCCTTGGCGCTCCTGTCGTCGTCATCGGACAGGATGTGGCTGATCACTTCTTTCCGAATCTGGAGCCTGTGGGCCGGGAGCTGCGCATTCAGGGCATTCCGTACAACGTGGTCGGCGTCGCCGAGAAGCAGGGCAGCATCCTGGGAATCTCGATGGACAAGTTCGTCATCGCGCCGCAGAAGTCCCCCCTCAATCGGTGGGTGAATCCGCACGGCGTCATCGATCAGCTGACGATCCAGGCGCAGAGCGACAATAGCCTCCGGGAGGCGATGGAATCGACCCGCGCGGTGATGCGCGGTCGTCACCACCTTCACCCAGCGCAGCCCGATGACTTCACGATGGAGACCTCGGACTCGGCATTGGCGTTCTGGAACAAGGTGCAGAGCTATCTCATCGTGGCCGGCATCGCGTTGCCGACGGTCGGTTTGGTCGTGGGCGCAATCGTCATCATGAACATCATGTTGGTGGCGGTCGCCGAGCGTACGCGGGAGATTGGCATTCGCAAGTCACTCGGCGCCCGGCGTCGCGACATTCTGAATCAGTTCATGGTCGAGTCGGCAACGCTCTCCACGCTCGGTGCGGCGCTCGGTGTACTGCTCGGCATCGGCTTCGCGAAGGCGATCGCCGCGGTGTCTCCCCTTCCCGCTGCCGTCGAGATCTGGTCGATCTTCGTCGGCGTGGGAGTCGGCGCTGGCGTCGGTATGATTGCCGGCATCTATCCGGCGAGCCGCGCGGCGCTGCTCGATCCGATCGCCGCCATGCGCCAGGAGACCTGATGTCGAGCTTCAGCGTGTGGCTCTCGGGGCTAATGGAGGGCGTCGGGATTGCCCTCGAGTCGATCAAGTCGAATCGCGTCCGTGCGGCACTGACGATTCTTGGCGTCGCGGTCGGCGTCTTCGTCGTCGTCATCATCTCGGCGGCGATCCATGGGATCAATGCGGGCGTCGCGAAAGACCTCGAGTCGGCCGGACCGACGACGTTCTTCCTGAGCCGGTACCCGATCACCTTCGAGGCCTGCGACGGGACGGACGACACGTGCAAGTGGCGTCACAACCCGCGCCTGTCGTACGCAGACAACAAGGTGCTCAACGCGCTGCCGTCGATCCGTGCGGCGGGCGCGCGTCTGTTCATGGGCAAGGAAGTTCGTTACAAGGATCGCGTGCTCAGCGGGACCCAGGTGATCGGCTATACGGCGAACTGGACGATCATCGATGGCGCCGGCGATCTGTATCCTGGCCGCAGCTTCACGGAAGCAGAGGAGCTGAATGGGGATCACGTCATCATCATCAACGACGAGATGGCGACGAAGCTGTTCGGCGATTCCGATCCGCTCGACAAGGAAGTGACGGTGGGCGGCTCGCCATTCAAGGTCATCGGCATCTACCACTACCAGGCAAGCTTCCTCTCCGGCGGTAACCGGCCGCGCGCCATCGTGCCGTTCGAATCGGCGGTCCGGTCGTTGAAGGCTTCGTATGCCGACGTCGGCATCGCGGTCGTCCCTCGCGCCGGTGTGACGCGCGATCAGGCCGAAGATGACGTCATCGCCGTGATGCGCGCGCGACACGCTCTTCGTCCGTCGGCGCAGAACGATTTCGCGATCATCACGCAGGATCAACTGCTCGACACGTACAACAAGATCTTCGGCATGTTCTTCCTCGTCATGATCGTGCTGTCTGCCGTCGGGCTGATCGTTGGCGGCGTCGGCGTAATCGCGATCATGATGATCTCGGTCACCGAACGGACGCGAGAGATCGGCGTACGCAAGGCGCTGGGCGCCACGCGCGGCACGATCCTCTGGCAATTCCTCGTCGAGGCAGTGACGCTCACCGGCATCGGCGCGGCGTTCGGCCTGGTGTTCGGCGGGATCGTCTCGACAATTATTAGCAACGTGACACCAATTCACGCCTCGATCCCGCCGCTCGCGATCGTCGCCGCGCTTGGCGCCAGCGCGATCACCGGCGTGATGTTCGGAATGCTGCCCGCCATGCGCGCCGCCAAGCTCGATCCCGTAGACGCCCTTCGATACGAATAAAACCATGCCTCTCTTCGAAGCTGTTCGGCTCGCGCTGGCCCAGATCCGCGTTCAGAAGCTGAAGAGTTTCTTCACGCTGCTCGGCGTCATGGTCGGCGTCATGTTCCTCATCGCCGTCGTCTCGATCGTCGAGGGCATGGGCCGGTACATGGAGGACGACTTCGCCGGGCGGCTGCTCGGCGCGAACACGTTCACGCTTCGCCGGTATCCATGGTTCGGCAACAACGTCACGCGCGAAGAGTGGATGGAGTGGCAGCGTCGGCCACGCATCTACGCGGCGGACGTGGCACTCGTGCGATCGGCGCTTCCTCCCAGCGCCCGGTGGGCCATCGAGAGTCAGAACTCGGCGA
>Ga0310811_10014212_pt1 | contig 10370 bp, 17 predicted proteins | sample YCmetagenome_FD_207642 | JGI IMG/M metagenome (GOLD analysis project Ga0310811, IMG submission 207642) | Soil microbial communities from experimental microcosm in Duke University, North Carolina, United States - YC | ecosystem: Engineered > Artificial ecosystem > Soil microcosm > Unclassified ... | reverse complement strand
ACGCAGAACCGAAGAAGAGCAGCGAGGCGATTGCAAGCGCGCGTATCATAGCGCCTCTCCCGAGATGAACGCCGCTGCCGTACCCGGTGCCGTGTAAGTCGAGTTGCACACTGCCGTGCTGACGCCAACCGTAACGCCCGTACCAAAGCGAACCGGGTTCGTCCAATTGGCGGTGAACGTCACGGTGCCGCTCGGCATGTTGTAACACTTCGCGATCGTGCCGGTTGCGCTCGTGGCGTCGAATATGAACACCGCCCAAGCCGCGCTGCTGACCGTTGAGCCGACGCTGACTTCAAGACTGAAGAGATTGCCCGCGCCGCTCTTCAGCGTGCGGCTGTTGGTCGCGGTGCCGCCCGACGAGCTATAGGAGATGCCCGCCGTCGACGCGGTGCTGGGTACGAGCGTCACGCCGTTGGTCGTGCCCAGCGTCGTCTGATCGATGCCGAACTTACCGATGACGTTCGTGCCCGCCGGCAGCGCATTGGTGACCGCTGCGTTCACGCCGATCACAGGCACAGCGCCGGGCGAGGTGCCGTAATTGGATGGCGAGCCAAGCGCGACGCTGTTCCATTGCGTGACGTTGTCGACCCAGGGCGTCGTGCCCTGCGTGACCGAACCGCCGCCGCCTCCACCGCCGCCAACGACTACGTTGACCTTGAGGTTGCCGTTAGCGTCAAGCTGCACAGGCAGGAACTGCTTGTTCAGCGCACTCGGGGCCGCAGTGTTGTACTGACCACCCACGACGGTCGGCGAGACGGTGACCGGCGGCGTGGTGTTCGCCGCATGGGCCAGGCTCATGAAACAGAATGCGCTGAGCGCGAGCGCTATCTTAGGCAAACGCATTGGCGATCTCCGTTATGAGCCTTGCGAAGTAGGGTTTCCGCTGTTGCCTCCAACGGCGGTGATGATCTTGTTGAGGCCTTCGTTCATTTTGTCCATCAGGTCGCCCTGCCGAGTAAGCTCGGCTTTCGCGGCGGCCATCACAGTGGCCTTCTTCTCGCGAAGCTTGGGCAAGTCCTCTTGGATGATCGACCGGGCCTCGTCCTCGATCTCGAAGCCGACTTTGTCGATCTCACTAGCAAGCGCATTGAGGAACGGGAAATCTCTGGACATAGTTCGGCTCTCGGGTTTTGGTGGTTTTCTTATAAAGGGCGGATTGCGGTGACCCCGTTTTCCTTGAGCCACCAGTGATTGAGCAAGTCGTCGCTGATCGTTTGCAAGCCCTGCGTGAGCTTCACGGTCGAACCACGAAAGTTCAACTGGACGTCGCATGGAACGTACACGCGCGGCATCGTACCGGCTCCATCTCATGTTTTGGATAAACAGCGGGAGCGGGTCGTCATCTGACATTCCCCGCTCCCTTTGGCTTTTAGCAGCCCCTGCAAATCGAAGGCGGGGCCGCCCGGTTATCGTAGAAAGTGCGGGCCGGTAAGGCCGGCACCTCCACCCGCCAGCAGCGATAGCACGCCAATCAAGATCAGAATCAACAGCACGATCCAGACCAGCTGCTCGATACGCGTAGGAACAGGAACGAACATCTTGAGCGCGTAGAGCGCGAACCAAACGATTGCCACCAGAACGATTACGCCTAACAGCAACCAAAGGATTTGAATTGCCAAGCCGATCATCGGGAAGCTCCTAAAGAGGTTTTGATCAGCCCCTTAAGGCATCTAACGCGGCGAAGCGTTATTCGTTTCGAACCGCGCTAGCCGCCGGCTTCCTTCTTGAGTTGTCCAACGGTCTTGACGATCTCAGGACCGCGACCGTCGCCCGGACCGAACGTGATGACGAGGTGGTCCTGCGCCAGAAACCGTTCGATATCCGTGTCCTGCGTCATCAGGTCTTGCTTCAGCTTCTCCAGCGCAGTAATCGCCCGCTGCTGACGCGTCACGAGGTCTCCACCGTCTTCGATCTCAATCACCATGTAGCTCATAGCATCGTTCCTCCAACAATAAGGATCATCCCAATGATGATCGCAAGAAAGGCCATCTGTTCGGCGCTCATTATCGGAACCAACGCTCAAACGGACGACCATCGATAAACCAACAAGTCGTGTTGCGACAGTAATCAACGTGCGAGCCCGGGTGCGTGCGCTCGATTTGGCGAGCATCGACCTCGCCCAACGCTGACACTCCAAAGAACCCGATCACGATTCCGCTGATCAGCGTTGCGCCTACGCTACTTAGCAGAGCGGCCTCTACGATAAATCTACGCATCACACATTCACCGCTGCGAACTTCACCCACTTCTCAGCCTTGCTCGGGGCGACCTTCGTCAAGATCAGCGCTTCCGCATAGTCTGGCGAGGGGATGCCCCGATGGGCCAAGCTCTTCTTGTCCTCGATCTGTATCTTACCGTTCTCGCGGCGGTGCCACTTCGGTTGACTGAGTTGCGTGCACAGCTTGTCGACGTGAATGTTCTTCATGTCGGAAGGCAGCGCCATCAACTCGTCGACGGGGTGCTGTCGACCCTCGGGGTTATTCGGGTTCTCTAGCCAAAGCACCATCTCGTGGGTCTTCTTGAGGCACTCGCGTGCCGTCCACCAGCCTTCAGCTTTGGAGTTGAAGAACTTCTCGTGGGCGTACTCACCGTCTGGCCACTTCGTGTCGCTCGCCGGGTCACCGACGTTGACGCCAGTCACCGTGAGGTTCTGACGTGGGTTGTGCTTCATCGTCGACGCGACGCCCTGACCGATGCCGACGTTGTCGTAGCGCAGGAAGCGTATCTTCGGAATGTAGCTATCCTCGCGCGCCGGCAACGTCGTCTCCGCGCAGAAGTCGAGCATCTTGAGCGCGGTTTCCGTCGTGTCGGGATTGCCCCAGGCTTTCGGCACCGTGACGATCGGGCCAAACGTCGCGACGATCACGCTTTGCGCCTTGCCGCCGCCGACGTCGCCACCAGCCTTGCCGTAGATCGCCGGTTCGAGCTTGATGCCCTTTGCCTCGCAAAGCGCCTTGAGCTTTTGCGACGACTTCACCCACAACTGTGGGATAGTGATATCTTCCGCCGTGTAACTGTCGTCGATCTCATAGTCCGCTGCCCAGACGTCGGGCGACGTGTCAGCTTTCTTACGCGCCATGCGGGCTGGCGTGTTGATCGGCAGTTCCGAGTAATGGAACCGGAACACGCGCTCAGCCGGCGTGCTGTTGTACTTGCGCTGAAAGAAGTTGTTATCGTTCTTGACATTGAGCGTGGAGCCCCACATGCGAACGTCGCAGTTCGCGCTGGTCGCCGCCTCGACGCGGTCAGCGCGCTCTAGGTAGCCAGCCTCGTCGATCACGTAAAGCGTCGATCGACCGCCGCGCCCCATTTCGTCGCCGCCCTCGCCGCGAATCGTGTTCTTGTTCTCCGGGTTGATAAGCAGCATCTGCTTATCGTGTTCGAACGGGTTGAACCCGCGCGGCAGCATCCACTTGGGCAGCGCGCGATAGAGCAACCTGATCTTTTCAAAGATGCAATCGGGCGAGCCTATCGTATCGACCTCGGTCGCCTTGCGCGAACCAAAGGTCGTCTTGAAGCCGTCCGACCAGCGCCACTTGTGCCAAGCGTAAGCGCCCATCAACCAAGTGAAGCCGACGCCGCGCGATTTCTTGCAGCAGCCGTCCTGCTTCACGCTCATCAAGTAGTCAGTGAAATTCCAAAGATCGATCTGCCGCTGGGCGAGGTCGAAGGGCAAGTTCGCCGGCAGCGGCGTCGTGTTGCGCGGATCATAAGTCCACCCGTACCACTGCAGCCAGTAAATCCCGTTTGCCGCGCAAATCTCCAACTCAAGGTCGATCGCCGCCTGTCCACCCCGTTCAACCGCGAGCACGTGGTTGAAGCGCCGCTCTATGCTCTCATCGAGCGTCTTGAGGTACCACTCGATATCGTCCTCTTCCGGCGACAGGTTCGGCGGGGCGATCAGCGGCTTGGGGTTCAGGATATCGGTGAAGTCGACGGGCATGATGACGCGCACCTGACACACGCGTATTGAGCGCGCGTATAAGCCCAGCCCCTAGGCGGGGATTAGACGGGGGGCTTTTCTGTAGTAATCGGGCGAGGGCTTAGGAAGCCCGGAGAGCGGAGTTTAGCTCTCGGAGGCTATCAGCCTAGGCTCGGGGCGGCTTACTCCGCTCTCCGGCGTTCTACCGGGGTCTTCTCCGCCGGTCTCGTCTTGTTGTATTGCCCCGGGACCGCGAGGGGCGTCAGCTTGACGATCTTTTGCCCTGTGATCAGCTGGGCAATGTGGTCGTTACAGCCCGAGATTTGCTTCGCGGGATCAAGGCCGTTGTCGACTGTCGCAATCTGGTCGGCCGGGCGCTCACATGCCGGGTTGTCGCAGAGGATGCGCTGTCCACTCGGGAAGCCGTAGCGTAATACCTGGCTCATGAGTTTAGCTCCGTGCTGATGTAAGGAAACGCTTCTGGAGCGCCTGCACTGCGCCCAGCTGGCGCTGCAACGCCTCCGTGCTGGTATTCGCCGTGCCGCCCTCGCCTGCGATAGTCTTGGTGATCGTAGCGGCGGTGTTGTTCAGCGCGCTGACAGCAATATCGATTTCGTCTTGTGTGAACGTCATGCTGACATTCGGCAATGGCGTGGTCATAGGCTCAGCCTCGCAAGATATGGAAATTGCCTTCGTCATCTTCGGCAATCGCGGTGCAATGATGCACCCAATCCCCGCTGTTCATGTAGAGCGCGCCACGGTCGACGATCTTGGGCATGTGAATGTGCCCGCACACCACGCCTAGGAAACCGTGATCGTGCGCCCTAACGATCATCTTGTTCTCAAACGTCTCGGTATGCGACGCGATCGTTTGCTTGAACCACCGCCGCAACATCTCCCAGAGATGCCACCCCGTAAGGCGCTCTAGCTTGACGATGCACCACAGCAGGAAGTCGCCCCTGAAGAAGTCGACGTCGTCGCCGTGCGTCACAAAAAGACGCGTACCGTTAACGCACTCGTGCACCGAGAAGTGGGTAATGGTGAGTCCGGCGTAAACTCCGAAGTGGTGCCGAAATACAGCATCGTGATTGCCGGGGATGAAGATGATTTCTGTGCCCGCTCGCGACCTCTCTGCGAGAAGACGGAGAACGTCGTCGTGGTAAGGAGGCCAACGACTGAGCACGTTACCTTCGAGAATGTCACCGACAAGATAAATCTTCTCCGCCTCGTTGCGCCACAGGAACTCGTAAAGGCGCTTGGCCTTGCAGTTGTACGAGCCCAGGTGGAAGTCGCTCATGAAGAGCGTCCGCCACTTATTTGGGGCGATGGTCCCGATACTCTGTGGTCCAGGGCTCGCCTGTGATCCAGACAGAGAGGAAGTTCGCGATGTACCGCGTGCCGATTCTGACAAAGCCTTCCCCGTCCATCCGTCTGGCGCTCGTGTGGATCACTAGGCCCAGATCAAACCTGACCTTGCCGACCTTGGAGAGCCTGACGGCGGTGTCGGTGTCCTCGCCGTAGAAATCGATATCGGTATTGAACCCACCCGCTTCGCGTAGAGCTTTCTTGGTCAGCGCGAAGTTGCCACCCTGCAACAACGGCGCGATCGGATGCACGAGCTTAGCACAAGCGTAGAACGCGAGGCTCAGGTAGCGCTTGTAGAAGATCAGTTCCGGGTAAGCGACCGGGCCGCTGACCGCCACCACGTCGGGGTCAGCGAAGTTTCCGCACATGCGGCTGAGCCAGCCCGGCGGCAACGTACTGTCTGCGTCAATGAATGCAACGATATCGTAGCGGGCGTGCTCGAAGCCCGTTTGCCGGGCGCGGGTAACTCCCTTGCGCCTCTCGTGAAGCACCCGCGCTCGGGCAATGATCGCGTAACCGGCTGTCAGGTCGGTGCTCGCGTTGTCGACGACGATGATTTCGTGCACCGGGTTACCAACGCGAGCGATTTCTTCCCTGATCGAAGAGATGCACCGAACGATCAGTGCCTCTTCGTTATAGGCGGGAATGACGAAACTGACCCGCAGCTGTTCCCAGATCACGTCTTTGGACCTCGGTTCCGGTTGTACCAATCAGCAAGCGCCTTGACCGCCGCTTCAGTGTAGCCGTAGCCACCGCGCATCATCATGTCTAACGCCCGCATGCCCGCAATGCACTCGTCAGCCGGAGTGCCCGGCTTGTTGATCGCTGCAGAATGTTCCGCATACGACATCTGCCTGACCAACTCAACTGTCATGACCGGCTTGGTCTCAGCGCTCAGCAACTCAAACACAGCCTCCTGAAAGTGCTCCGTCAACGCCGCGTGACCGACGTTGTTAAGGTGAAGCGAGTTAGCCAGTGGTAGCTTGGCAGTCGGTTCGATCTCAGCGACCGAAAACACTAACTTGCTATCACGCGGCTTAGGGTTGAGGATATCGCCGAAGTCGACGCCTTGCGACTGGGCAAGCTCGGCAGCGTGATCGAACGGCTTGACCTCGGGTTCCTTCTCCGGGGGCGCGAGTGCCAGCGCTTCTGACAGCAAATGATCAGAAGTTGCAGACTGCACCGGGAACGACGCCAGCAAGTAATCTTCCGCCGGGGTTGAGGTCGCGAAGAACTTCCCCGACGCAATCACTTCCAAATGGCGTCGTGTGATCTCCGCGCGCACGTCGTCGGCTGATCCACCGGGGAAGTTGACGTGCACGTTGCCGGGCTTCGCAAGATCGTAAAATGCCGTGCGACGCTCGAAGTCGCGTTCGCTCAGCGCGTAAGGTAGCGGGCCTGGCGTGATCGGCTCCCCGCTAATATCCATAGCCCACTTTAAGGGCTCGATATTGGCCGGCTTGACCTCAATCAGCGAGACCTTCACCCAAGGCTTACCAGTGACGCGGTCGTGCCCCATCTCCCAGGTCCGGAGCGCGTAGGTGCGCTCTTCACCAAAGAGCGCTATCCGCGTAAAATGTTCGCCAGAAGAGGTAGCCCGCTGAACGGCCGAAACGATAGCCTCGTCGTGGGTCTCGATCGTGATGAGTCCTGAGCGCATGACTGAACTTCCTTGTGAGCTTGTCGAGCTTTTGCCTTGCGAGCCTTGTGCGCTTGCTTGCGCTGTTGGTCTGCCTTCACGACTAAGTTCCCTGACCTCTTTGAGGTAATCCATGAAGTTGCTGTACGCATCGACGGCGGCGATCCTATCGCCGTCGAACGTGTCGCCGAACTTGCCGTCGCCGTAGAAGCGCGAGATGCGTCCGTAGTCGTAGTTCACTTGCGATTTCGAGAACGGGGTGCCGTCTTCGTTCAGCAGCGTGTCCATTCCGACATATGACCAATTGCCGCGCTGATCGGCTGGCACCTCGTGCCAGCCCACGTAAACCGTGCGGGTTACGCCGTTGCTGTCCATGTAGTCGAACGCGGGGCGACGCTTGCCGATCAACACCTTGGCGTTGTTGAAGTGAAAAACACCCATGGCTTACCCGTGCCCCTCGTCTTGTGTCTGGTAATGCGCCGCCAGTGGTGGCTTAATGCTCTCGCCACCCAACTGCTTGAGCATGTGCCCCGACGCACGGAAGTGCTCATACATTTCCTGACGTCGCCGATTGTCGGGGTCGGACTGCATCAGGAAGCCCATGATTGCCACCTGATTCGTAAGCAGCCGTTCCAGAACGTCCATCCGTGTTGGTTTAGCCGCCGGCATCACACGGCTCCGTCATCCTTGGGCACGCCGCCGACGCCCATGTGCGTGACATTGGCCTGGTCCGTCTCAAACGGCTTTGCGAACGGCGGCTTACTCACGGGCTTAACTGACAACATCGCACCGTGCGTCATGCGGAGCAGAGCGCGCCTCGCTGCGCAACCCCCGCAATCGTCCTTGTGGAAAACCGCTTGCGAGTTGTCGTGATTGCACATGCCCTCGCAATACTGCTCCGCGTAATGCTTGAGCGCCTCCACCGCGAGGTCGGTGCTACCGACGTCGTCTTTCCGCTGCACCGCCGGGTCTATGTAATCGGCGTCATCGACCTCCAAGCCCTCGCCGATCGTGAGCGAGCCTTTGGGCATGCCGAGCTTTTCTTCCACCGCCGCGATCGGCATCAAGCCATCGGCCGCGAGGTACAGCGGGTGTGGCTCGATCACCATTATGTTGCCTGTCGCACGGACCTGGTGTTGCTCGGTCAGCACGTAGTGGTGATGAACGCTTGTAATGCCGTCGTCGATCGCCTCTAAGATCGTCGCGGCAAAAGCCGTGACCGTTGGCTCGGTGGTATCCAAGGTCTTGTCACGCGCATACCACTTAGCCAGGAATGTCTGAAGGTCCATCGTCTGTCTCCGTTGAGGGTGTATCCCAACAGAAACATACCCGGGGGCTTACGGGCCTCTCGCTTCGCCCCCGGGCATTGCGTATTGGATTACGAGCCCCTGTTACGAGGTAGTCGCTCCATTCTTTGCAATCATGAATCGTCACGCGCGCTGCGCTTGGACTTGTCCTGGTCCTTGCGCTCTTCCGCCCGCTCGTCTTTGGCCCTCTTGCCGTTGATGCGCTGTTCGCGTTCCTCGGGCGTCTCGGGCTTGCCGTCGTCGCTGACGCGGTATGCGCCATGATCAGCAAGCCACGGATAATCCGAGATGCTCTCGGGCACGTCCTGCAGGCCCTTCTGGAAGAGCACCCGCGCGCCGTGGGTGACGACGCCAGTGCCTTCCGGTAGATCGTCATCGCTCAGACCGTGCATTGCTCGCATGTCATGCGCCGACAAAGTCAGCACGACGTCATGCGGGAAGGCCATGAGCACAGTGTTCTCGCCGGGCCGGAGCGCATCGTGCGGCGACATGCAATCCTGCAGCGGAGCGAGGCGAGCTTGGCGAGCCTCGATATCCGCATCGTTGATGAAGCCGTGCTCCAAGCCCATCGTGTGTAGCTCGGCACGACGCTTGGTGAGCTTGTCGTCACGCTCGGCCTTGGCCGCTGCCAGCTGCTGGTTACGATCCGCTTCCCGCTTGGCGGCTTCACTGTCACGCTCGAAGCGCTTGCGCTCGGCTTCCTGCGTCACCTCGAATTGCTTCTGGCGTTGCTCGGCTGCGGTGGCGTTGCGCTCGGTCGGGTCATTGCTCAGCAGACCGCTCTCCTTGGAGGGCGCGTCTTCATTGCGCTCGATCTGCTCTTTGTGCGTAACCCCGGCCTGCGTGTCTTCGGTACCTTGGCGCTCGTTGTTGATCTCAGGCATAGCGTGGTCTCCTTTCGAGACGTTGTGAGTGTGCACTTCACCACGCTATAACTAAGATCAGCCGCCAAAGTTGCTTCTAGTCGATCTTGATCGTGATATGCGTGCCCGGCACGATCTTGGACATGGTGTGGATGCCGCCAACGCCCGCGATCGGGATTGACTGCATCACGGTGCCCCTGATCGTCGTGCCGCTCTTCAGCGTCTCTGGGTGCAACGCACTTTTCGCCGGGGCTGTGTCATCCCAATGCGTCTGAGCGCGGACGATCGGCAGCAAGCACGCACCCATAACGCCACCGATCATGGCGGCGAACAGCAAGCTCCACCAAGTGCCACGTGCCTTCATCTGCATTTGGATGCCTTGCGGCGGAATCGTGACCATCCGCATGACGCCTTCGCTATCGATCATGCTGCCCATGAGGGCGTTGGTCATTTGACCCTGAACTGTCTGATCACGCGCCATGCATCTTCTCCACGCTTTCGATGATTGCCATCGCCTGTTCGAGCTTTTGCCGGCCGGTCAGAAGCGCCGCCGGGTTCACGGTGCTCTGTCCGACAATCGCTGCTAGCAATGCCTCGACTTCGCTCTTGGTGAACTTCATTCGTGCTAGCGGTTGATTCACGACACCACTCCCGTGACGTAACGCCCGACTTGCTTGCTGATCTTCCAATCTGTGGGCAATTGCGGCGGGTCGCGCCCTAGCTCGTCGAACTTAGCACAGACCGCGTGCACAACACGGGATGAATATTTGAAGTGACTGCCTGACGATCGTGTGTCGTTGGGGTTGCCTAGCGCCCATTGCAAGTCGTCGTCTAGCTCGCGCCAGTGTTTGACGACGTCGCGCGAGAGCTTGTCGTACTCGCTGTCATCCATGATCGGGGCATCGAGCACGTAATAGCAATAGGCGGCCATCAAGAGCTTGCGTGCTGATAGGACCGGAGAAGCCGCTGGGAGGCGCGGTGTGCGTTTTGAGGGCTTAGGCCCTAGCCTAGGGGCCTGATCTCCGAACAGCCCTCCTCCGACGTACCTAGCTACCATCTGATCTATCCGTGTGGGTGTTCCGCGTATTGCCATACCCACTCGCAATGACAGCCGCTCCAATCGACGGTCCAGCGCGGGTACTTACGCCGCCACATTGGTCGACCTAAGAAGAGCCAAGCCCAGATCGGGGATAGTTGCCAATTGCCGGGCGGATGATCAGGGAAATCGATCTTCATAAACTGCATTCCGGGTAGAGGTGGTCAACGCGGGCGTC
>Ga0310811_10014211_pt1 | contig 10371 bp, 8 predicted proteins | sample YCmetagenome_FD_207642 | JGI IMG/M metagenome (GOLD analysis project Ga0310811, IMG submission 207642) | Soil microbial communities from experimental microcosm in Duke University, North Carolina, United States - YC | ecosystem: Engineered > Artificial ecosystem > Soil microcosm > Unclassified ... | reverse complement strand
GCAGCGATTTCAGGAGAGGGAAAGTCACGCGGAAAGTTATGCGCATCGCAGATGGACGCAAAGGCTTCGAAACATATGCGTCCGCATTCACCCGCGTCCGCCGCCGTTGCTGGTCGTAGCGTGTCAGCCATGTCGCCCTCTTCTTGTTGTCGCCCCGGTTCGCCTATCATCGCAAGCGTTATCGAGAGCCTTTGGCCCGCTCCGTAGGGTCATTGAGACAGACGGAAACCCTTCTGGCAACACGAGCACCGATTGGTATCAAATGCTGCGTTATTTCAGTGGTCCAGTAGCGATGCAGCCCCAATTATGGGGGTCTGTTCACTTCACAGATGCTCATTGGGAATGTCCGCTTTGGGCCAGAAGTAGTCATTAGGCCACGCCCGCTTTGCGCCAAAAGCGGACATCCCTAGTTACACGCAAAATCGTTTGCCCCGACTGGATGGCAAAGATCGGGCCAGTCATGCGCGCGCCAGTAAGCAACCATTCCCGAGTCGCGGGCGAAAGTCTTGAAGCGCTCGGTCTTGCGCGCCGCTGCGAACGCCGGACTCCAAATGCGGTGAAACAGCGGCCTTGGAGCTCCCTTGATTGCAAGTTCGCGCTCAGGGTCCGCCAAGGCGCGTTCAGGCGCGCCGACAAACAGATACACAAAATTGAGCCCTGCAAGATCCGGGCGGTCCGAACTCACTGATTTTGGCGCGGCCCACAACAGACGCACCGCAGTTCCTCTATCGGCCCGGATAAGCTGCGGCGAGAAACCGGGTGGGACCGACTTTGAAAGAACCTCCGCGGCCTCGCCAAAACGTCCGGCAGAGGCGAGAGCGAAGGCGAGCACATTCCGGAGCGCTGGAGTTTCGGGGGGGATCTGTTGCAGAAGGTCGATTGCAGCCTTGGTTTGTCCCGAGTTCAGCAAGGTACTTGCCATTTCCCGATGATAAACAGGCACAAATGGCTCCAGACTTTCCACTTTTTCCCGCATGATGAATTCCTGCTTGGTATAGCCAAGAAGGCCGAGGAAGGCCGATGCATATTGTACCAGCGTGTCGGGATCATTGGGGTCTAGTGCGAGTGCCTGATTGAACTCATCGCGTCCCGTTTCCCAATCCTGACGATAAACCGCATATTGGGCGAGTGCCGCGTGCGCGGCGGCATTGCGCGGATCAAGCCGCAGCGCCTGCCGCGCAGCATGGTCCGCTCGTGCCGCATAGCCGCCAAAATAGAGCGACGCTTCCTGGATGGATCCGGTATAAACCGAGCGAAGTGAAGCCGACGCCGGAACATAAGCCCGCGCTAGCATCGCCCATGCAGGGGCATAGTCCGGATCGCGCCTCACGACACTTTCCAGAAGCGGAATGGCTTCCGCCATGTTGCGCGCGCGGAACAGTGCGCGGGCGCGGAGATAATCTTCGTAGGAACTGGTATCGACGGTGCGATCGGATACCAGCTTTCCGCCCTGTTTCAGACCAAGGGGGACCCGCAGTGCTCGTGCGATGGCCTGAGCGACGTCCTCCTGCACAACAAATATGTCTTGAAATTGCCTGTCGAAACTGTCGGTCCAGATGTGATTCCCGGTCTTCGTGCTCACAAGCTGGGCCGTGATACGGATTCGATCATCGTCTTTTCGAACAGAGCCTTCGAGGACATAACTGGCATTCAGGGCCGAGCCGATGGCCCGTAAATCTCCCGTCTTGCCCTTGTACTGGAACGCCGAAGTGCGGCCGACGACCGGCAATTCCGGAATTTTGGCCAACGCCGCAGTGATTTCCTCGGTCATGCCGTCGGAGAAGAATTCCTGGCCCGGATCCGCGGACAAGTTCACGAAAGGCAGAACCGCGATTGAAGTTCCGGCGGGACGGCCGGGCGCCAGCAAAAGCCATGCCGCCAGCGCCGATGCCGCGAGCACAAGCAGCGTCAAGCCGATGACGAGTGGCCACTTCGCCCATCTGGATTTTGCTGCAATCGTATACGCCCCGGCTTCAACGCCCGGCGAAATGGCAGCCGTCCCAGCTTCAGCCTGATCGACACCGCCAACACGAAGCCGGTAACCGACCCGAGGAATGGTTTCGACGGCAAAATCCCCGCCGGATTCCGCCAGCCTGCGCAGCCGCCAGATCGCGCGGTTGATGGCATCCTCACCGACAATTCGACCTTCCCAGCAACGGGTGATCAGACTATCACGCGACACGACCGCGCCTTGGGCCTGGGTGAGCGCAACCAAAACCTGCATCACCCGCGGCTCCAAAAACTCGCGGTGGTTCTCGCGCGTTACCTCCCGGGCCGAGGGGCTCACCAAGAGCGCCCCTAGCCGGAAATCGGCTTCCCGGGCCAGATCGATGACCAAACCGCCGTCAAATGGTGGGTTTTCGACGTTCATCGGCAATCCATAAGGCAACCACAAGACAATCGTAAGCACCGCCCCAAAGCGGCAGCAGCCAGGTTAGGGCCCCATCGGGCTGCATTCCGATGCACGCCCAAGGCGCGTTATGTCTGGTTCGATTGCCCGCCCGTCAGCCCGCGTAAGAGTGGATCACGCCGAGATTCATTATACGCACAAGCCGGCGATTGGCCATACAGCCGGGTGTATGCGCCTTGGGTGACGGGATGTCAGTAGGCAAGGGGAAAAAATCATTATGGCCATGGCACTTGATACGTCTGAAGCGGGCGCAATTTCAAAAGATCGCCTGTCCGGGAGCTCCCGGACCCATGTAATTGACCAGTGGATTTATGTGTTCACGGCGGCGTGCTTGATTGCCGTTGTTTTCGCGGGATTCCTCCCAGACTCATTTACAAAAGTGGCGGCGGTCGAAGCGGGACAGCGGGCGCCCTTTCCCCTAATTCTGCACGTGCATGCGGTCCTCATGGGCAGCTTCCTTTTGTTGCTGCTTGCGCAGACGGTTTTGGTGGCAACCGGCAGACCTAATGGGCATATGCAGCTGGGCATCGCGGCCATGGTCATAGCCCCCGCGATAGTTATCTCAGGGCTCATTCTTGTTCCGACGATGTATCACATTGCCTGGAACGAGGCGTTGACCGGATCGCCGGCAGCGGAGCAACGGCTGCAACGTATCGACAATGTTCTTTTGCGGCAATTTTCGGCGGGACTTCTTTTTACCGCCTTCATGTGGATTGCCTTGCGCGCAAGGTCCTGGGATGCGGGATTGCATAAGCGCATGATCCTTTTGTCGATCACAGCCGTGCTTGGAGCCGCGATTACCCGTATTTCCTGGCTTCCGACGACCATGCCGAAAAGCTCGATATCACTGGATTTCTTTGTGCTGCTTACTCTCTCGCCGATGTTCATTTGGGACTTGATACGCAATCGCGGCGTGCACCGAGCTTATCTGATTTGGGCCAGTTTCTATTTTCCGGTGATGGCTGCTGTCCATCTTCTCTGGGATAGCCCCGGGTGGCACGCCGCCGCCCGCCATATCATGGGCCTGTAGGATCATGTCGGATCACAAAATGAAAAGGCGCGGCGTGCTGGCCATCGTCGCGGCACTCGTAATGGTGGATGGCCGCAGCAACAAGATCGGCGCACAGGAGGCAGACGATCAGGTTAAGCGCGAGGTTCAGGAGACCGAAAAGAAGTGGCGCGAAGCTTGGGTTCGCGGTGATCCAGACGCCCTCGACCGCATTCACTCTGACGACTATTTTTCGATCAATTACCTGGGTCAACTGAGCACCAAGGCGCAAGTCATGTCCGACGTCCGGGCAGGTGCATTCAAGTACGAGAGCATGGAGCACCGGGATGTCGTCATGCGCGTGTACGGCGACGTTGTGATTGTGAACGGCCGCACCATCAACAAAGGACATCGGCAACAACGGGACGTCAGTGGGGAATTCCGCTACACCCGGGTTTATGTGAAGCGTGATGGCCAGTGGCGTGCCGTATTGTCGCAATATACGCAGCCAGTAGCACCTTAGGCTGCCGACTGCAGCCTTGCTCCGAATGTCCGCTTTGGGTCAGAAGCGGTCATTCGACTAACATCCGCTTTGCGCCAAAAGCGGTCATTCGGACTCAGAAATCAGGCGAACCCTCCTAGAAAAGCGATGTTAGGCCGATCTGGAACTGGTTACGGGTAAAGCTGTAGATGGGGATGTTGCTGTGCTGCTCGGTGAAAATATAGGAAAAGCGCGGGGTAAAGCCATGATATTCGAAGCGCCGGTTGAGCAGGATGAAGGCCAACATGACGGCATCGTCGCTGCGGATCTTGCCGAAGGCCGGCAGCATCGCGTCATAGCGGGTGATGAAATAGCTCGGCTGAAATCCGGCGGAAAAGCCGAATGGCAGGTCCTGTTGGTAGCCGCCGCCGAACCAGACGCCGGAATAGGAATAAGGCGCGATTTGCGCCTCCTGCCGGTTGAAGCCCAGTTGAAGCTGGAACAGGCTGGATGGTGACAGAATATACGCCGCCTGTGCTTGTGCCGACCATAACGGTCCGCTCTGTTCGGGAATGAACGCATTGGTGACCGATTGACCGCCTATCGACGCGCTCACCAGCCAGTTTGACGTGATGCCGTAATCCATGGCGAGCTTACCGCCCGCACCGCTGACATAGTCCTGGTTGGCGAACCAGCGCTTGAAGCCCGTGGCCAGCACGCTGATATCCCAGTTGGAGAACAACAATTGCGGTCCGCCATAGGCGGAGATGGTCATGTCGTCGAACTGGCCGCCGCTATACTCCACGCGATAAAGGTCGGCGCCGATGCGTGCCTTCAGGTTGTCGTCCAGCAGCGGTGACCATTCCCCGCCGAAATTGCCGGCCAGGCCGACGCCGCTCTGCTTGCGCGCGCCTTTGTCGAGGGCGAATGGCAGGCCGAAGATGCTGACCTGGCTGGCGGAGGCGGCGGCGTTCTGGTTGGTATCGGGCGCTAGGACGAATGAGAAATTGACTGTCCATTCCCGCAGTCGATTGATGGCCGACAGGAAGTGATCGACATTGGCCTTGACTGCATCGTCAACGCCTCCGGCGCGGGCGAAGCGGAACTGGCGGTCCGCATTGTCATAATCGCCCTTGAGAAAAAAGGCGCGCGCCAGATCCAGCCGCACCCGTTCCGTGTTGGGCTCGTGCACCAGGATCCGGCGGTAGAGAGAGATGGCGCCGTCATAATCTTTTTGCGCCACTGCGATGGTGGCCAACAAAAACAGGCCCTCGCGGTGGTCCGGATTGGCGGCCAGAACGCGTTCCAGCAAAAGTTTGGCATCGTCAAGCCGGTTGTTCACGATCAGTAGCTGCGCCGCCTGCAGGTCAGAGATGGCGAAGGTCTTGCTGTTTTCCTGCGCGGCTGCGGGTGGTGCAAATGCTGCCGCCGCGGCCAGCAATGCTACAGCCGCCTTCATGTGGCGTGCTTGCTGTTGGGCGACGCCAACCCTGGTCTGAAAGGCCTTATCGCCACCGAATTCGCCGGAATGCTATTTGGCGCCGTAACTGCCTATCCAGCTGTTTCCGCCGCCAGAAGCCTGCCAGACACCGGCGGTTTCCTGAGCGGCGGACCCATAGAAATTCCCATTGATCGTTCCCGTTAGACCCGTGCCGGAAATTGCGCCGGTGTAGGCATTGCCGGAAATAGCCGAAGTGCCTGTAAGGTTAGGCAGGGAGCTGACGGCATTGGTAGAAACATCATGGGTGCTGAGGTTGGTAAGACTTGTAGTTACCGATTGACTGGCAAAATTCGCGATAATTTGGGCGTTACCTTGGAGCGCGTATACAGTGCTCCCACTGGTGGCACCGCCGACGCCTATGGTTAGCCCATTAAATGTTGCGGATCCTGTTGCCGGCATTGAAGCCGTCGGCGTGAGGGCGCCAAATGCAAATGTCCCAGCGCGCCCGGCTGTTGCCGTATCGCCAGACGCCCAAAATCCATATGCTGCTGAATTGAGGAACTGTGGTCCTATCGACTGTGTAATTACGGAACTGGTCGTATTGGGGGACCCATATACCTGTCGTAAAATCGTCACCAGCTGGGCAGCCGCAGGTGCATTCTCACCAATTAGGCCATCATAGTCCCAAACCGATGAAGCGTATTGCTGTGTGAAAGTTGATCCCGTTGTGGGAACGTTGAAAACGACATTGATCGCGCCATTATTCGTGGTGAGCGTAATCGTCGCGCCTTGGCCGGACGCCGCAACGGCAACTCCACCCGTCCCTGCATTTGTTACAAGCGCGGTGGCGGACGCCGCCGGGTATATAATCGTGGCATTTCCTGCTTGAAAGCTTATAAACTTTCCAGTGTTCGTGACGGTAGAAGCCGCAGTTGCTGGTGCCGATGCAGGGGAGGTACCACCTCCGCCAACCCCGCCTGAACAAGCCGTCGAGAAGGCGCAGCACAGCGCGCCGAGCACAATGACTTTCGAAGTGTGTGATTTGCGCATATAGCCTCCCTATCGTGGCGGGTGAACCAAGCCCACGCCCGATAGCAACCGGTAATCCAGGACACAAACTGCCAAATAGCTCAATCCATCGTCAGGCTCCCTGAAGAGAGGGAGGGACCACGGGATCCATGGGGGCAGCAAGAACCGCAGACCGCCAAAAATCTAGTCAATTTTCTGGACCAGACGTCAGCTGGTTTTCGGTCTAGCATATCCTCTCTGAAAATTTGGGCGCTGGCAGGTCTCCCTCGATGGAAAGCGAATATGGACAATTCTGTCCGGTAGCATTGGCATCCGAGGTTCTAACGCCGAAGTGGACATTGCTCATTATTCGCGAACTTTTCGCTGGAAGCACGCGTTTCAGCGATATCCATCGTGGTGTGCCCCGCATATCGGCCACACTGCTTAAGCAGAGACTATCCGATCTGGAGTACGCAGGCGTCATTGCGCGCGCGCCCGCGGAAAATGGAGTCGCTCAAAGGTACGTCCTCACTGACGCCGGTCAGGAACTAAGGGCGGTATTGTCAAAGGTCGGCGAATGGGGCCAGCGTTGGGCGCGCGACATTCGACCCGAAGACCTCGATCCGGGCTGGCTTGTCTGGAATATCCATCGGCGTCTCGACACCTTTTCCATGCCTGAGGGCAGAACCGCCATCGAGATCTACTTCAGTGATGCCCCCAGAAATCATCGTAAGTTCTGGCTTATTCATGACAAAGGAGATGTCGAAGTCTGTCTTAAACCTCCGGGATTTGATGTGGATGTGGAGATCTGCACGAAGGTCCGCATTCTCGCGGAAATCTGGCGAGGCATTCGAAATATCAACGATGAGATTAACAGTGGAAGGGTTCAGCTCAGTGGCAATGCGGGTCTGTGCCGGGCATTGCCAGGATGGCTTCTTCTGAGCGTCTATGCCCCCATCAAGAGGGCTCGTTGCTAAATCCGTCGACCAATCCGGTGCTGCTGGCCGGGGAAATGAGGAAATTGAACATGACGATAACGATCGATGCGTCTCAAGCAGCCGCACTTCCAAAAGATTGCCTTTCGGGGACCGCTCGCACCAATGTGATCGACCGGTGGATATATGTGTTCACGGCGGCGAGCTTTATCGGGATTGTTTTGGCGGGATTTGTCCCGGATTCGCTCGGGAAGCTGGCGGCAATTCAAGCAGGACAGCGGCCACCCTTTCCGCTGATTTTGCACGTACACGCCGTTCTCATGGGCAGTTTCCTGTTGCTGCTTCTAGGGCAATCCATTCTTATGGCACTAGGGAAGCGCAACTGGCATATGCAGCTGGGTATTGCGGCGGTCGTTCTGTTCCCCGCACTTGTCATTGCGGCAATCGTGCTTGTTCCGACAATGTATCGCCAGGTGTGGATCGCCGCTCAATCGGCGCCACCCCCTATTAAACAAAGCCTCCAGGCAAACCTGTCCCTGCTCGAGGACATCCTGTTGATCCAGCTTCGCGTGGGAGTCCTCTTTTCTATACTGATGTGGATTGCCTTGCGCTCAAGGACCAGGGACACAGAGCTTCACAAGCGATTGATCTTTTTGGCAAGCGCGCTTCCGATTGTAGCAGCGTTTCGCCGCATGGAGTGGCTTCCCAACACGCTGCCACACAGCGCCTTGACGCTCGACATTTATAGCTTGCTTGCACTCTCGCCCATGTTCATTTGGGACTTGACCCGTAATCGCGGCATACACCGGGCGTATTTGATATTTGCAGCGCTCTTTATCCCGATGAGCGCAGTGCTCTACAGCCTTTGGGACACGCCATGGTGGCACGCCACCGCCCGCCACATCATGGGCATCTGAATACCGGTGCGCTGCTTGCTTCACGAAGATTTTGACTAGACCATCCGCGCAAGGCTCTGGGGGCCGAAGTGTCTGAAGAAATAGAAGGGAGGGAAGCCACCTTCACAGGTCGAGTAGCGGGTGTCGAACTCGTCTCCGCTGAGTATATGCGGGGCAAAGTCTGTCATATTCGAGTGGCTCGGAATGTCCGCTTTGGGTCAGAAGCGGTCATTCGACCTCGATCAGCGCAATGTCCGCTTTGCGCCAATAGCGCACGTTAAGAAATCAGCTTGTTGCTGTGGGCGACCCGCGCGTTCTACTTCCTGCGGACGGCTTCCACAGCGGCTTCCTGAACTATCTGTCTGAAAAGTCGCTCGGCGAGCAGATGGGGCGGGGTCCCGTCCATCTGGATCGACTTGCGCCCATATAAGCTAACAACGTGAACCATCCCAGACGACAGCGTGTACGAGCCCGACAGGGTGCGCTCCTCCAATCGAAGCTCGAGCGGCTCCCTTGGTTCTGACTTTCTCAATTTCTGCCCCCGCCCCATTTTCCACGCGTGCACTGGGCAATTGCGCGACCTACCCTAACTCAGCCGCTCATTAAAGCCGACCGAGCGACGAAGTGCAGCCGCTAGCCATTGAGGCGGCGATGACCGCAGCCCCAATGCATCCACTGCTATGCACAAAATGTGACCCATTTTGTCCTGTGCATGCCGGCCGCGCGGCCATGGACACGGGACTCCCAAGAGCAAGTTGTTTGCCCTAATATCCTGCCAGCATAAGGGCAACTGTCGCAAGATTCTCTTCTCCATTCCTAACGTAATCTCCGAACTTACAGTCCAGACAGGAGTTGGCGATGGCTCGCAAATCTGCGGCCCCCTCAGCGCGTAAGAGCGCTGTTTCGGTCAGCCTTGTTTCGATGCCATTTAAAGATCTTAGGCATCCACCGATACAGCTGGGCCTCCTTCAAGCGTGCCTTGCGCGTAGAGATGTTCGCTCCCGCACGCATTCCCTAGAGCTGAGTTTTATGGAGCATTTGCATCGCAATACCCGCCGTGACGAAGAGCCACTGAAGGTCACGGACTATGCCGAAATCGCTACACGCCACTTCATGACTAGTCTTGGAGACTGGATCTTTCGCGTCCCACCCTTCGCCGAGCCCGATGGAACTGACGAAGAGTATCTGCAGTACATTCGCGAAGATGGCGCTGATGAGCGGATAATTGCTGTGGCCCGCAAGATGCGCCAACTCGCCCCGAGCTTCCTGGAAAAGGCGGCCAACTCAATCCTTCGCGACCGGCCCCGGATCGTCGGATTTTCCTGCATCTTTCAGCAGAATGTGGGATCACTTGCGCTGGCAAAGATCCTGAAGTCGCGGGACCCAAATATCGTCATTGTATTTGGTGGAGGCAATTTTCATGGACCTATGGGCGTCGCCCTCCATCGCGCCTTTCCCTTTATAGACTTCGTCGTACGCGGTGAAGGAGAACAAGTCTTTCCTGATCTCGTCGATGACATCCTGAATGGGCGGCCTGTCAGGGCGCTCGAGGGGCTCTGTTACCGCGAGAGTGGGGAGACACGTGCCTACCCATCCTCTGTCGGATCACGGGTCAACATCAAAGATGTACCAATGCCCAACTACGACGAATTCTTCCAACAGCTCGAACGTAGCCCAGTGAAGGAGGACCTTCTGCCCGATGTAGCCATCCTGTTCGAGGGATCACGTGGTTGTTGGTGGGGAGAAAAGTCGCATTGCACGTTCTGCGGGCTAAACGGAGATCTAATGAAGTTTCGCAGCAAAACTGCAAGCCAGGTCATCAATGAAGTGTTGTCTTTGGCATCGCGCTACAAGATTCTCGATTTTGTTGCCGTGGACGACATTATTGACTTGGCACACATCCGCGAATTCTTGCCTGCGCTCGCAGAGAAGGGCTGCGACATCACCATATTCTACGAGACGAAATCGAACCTCACAAAAGATCAGATCCGCACGTTGAAGAACGGGGGTGTCTCCGCCATTCAACCGGGTATTGAAAGCCTAAGCACGCCTATTCTTCGCTCGATGCGAAAGGGTGTTACAGCGCTTCAGAACATACGCCTGCTCAAATGGTGTGCGGAAATTGGGGTCTCTCCATCCTGGAATCTTCTTTATGGTTTTCCGGGGGAAGATCCGGCCGAGTATCAGCGCATGGCCACGATTGTACCACTCT
>Ga0310811_10014210_pt1 | contig 10371 bp, 10 predicted proteins | sample YCmetagenome_FD_207642 | JGI IMG/M metagenome (GOLD analysis project Ga0310811, IMG submission 207642) | Soil microbial communities from experimental microcosm in Duke University, North Carolina, United States - YC | ecosystem: Engineered > Artificial ecosystem > Soil microcosm > Unclassified ... | reverse complement strand
GGATTCAATACATCAAAAGAAGTGATGATCAATTATCTGAAGTATCAACCCGTGCCCGCCCACTTTTATGGATGCGTAGATTTAAAATCATAATACGATGACAAATTTCAATATAGACTCCAAAATAAAAAGATCGTATGATGCTATTGTCATCGGCTCTGGTGCGAGCGGCGGCTGGGCGGCGAAAGAACTCTGCGATAAAGGATTGAAGACATTAATTCTTGAACGCGGAAGAGATGTGAAGCACATTAAAGACTATCCAACAGCAGGCAAATCTCCATGGGAACTTGAACATAGAGGAACAGTGCCGCTAGAGAAAAAAAAGGATCACCAGTTTGCACGCGTGCTGCGTGAAGAAACCCTGCACTGGGCAATCAAAGATGATGAGCAACCATTTATTCAGGAGAAACCATTTCGTTGGTTTCGTGGCTATCATGTTGGTGGCAAGTCATTACTTTGGGCACGCCAGACACAACGGTGGAGTGACTATGATTTTGAAGGTCCCGTGCGTGATGGCTTTGCTATCGACTGGCCTATCCGTTATAAAGATCTGGAGCCCTGGTATAGTTACGTTGAAAAATTTGCTGGCATCGCCGGCAATAAAGATGGACTGCCTGAACTGCCCGACAGTGAATGTGGTGTTGGCTTTGAGTTAAGCTGCCTCGAACAATACTTTAAAGAAAGCCTTCAAAAGAATTATGGCGACCGTCATCTTATACAGGCCCGTTGTGCGCATCTAACAAGTCCGCAACCAATTCATCGTGAACAAGGCAGAGTTAAGTGCATGAACCAAAACATGTGCAACCGAGGTTGTCAGTTTGGAGGATACTTTAGTGCCAACGCTTCTACTCTACCGTGGGCATTAAAAACGGGTAATCTTACTGTCAGACCATTTGCTGTCGTTCACTCTATTATCTACGATGAAAAGAAGAAGCGTGCAACCGGTGTTAGAATTGTTGATGCCAATACGAAAGACATCATTGAATTTCATGCTAAACTTATTTTCGTAAACGCATCGGCACTTAATAGCACGAGCATTCTTTTAAATTCAACATCTTCACGATTCCCGAATGGATTGGGTAACGATAGTGGTCTGCTGGGAAAATATATTTCATGGCACAACTATCGTGGAAAAGCCAGCGCCGAATATGAAGGCTTTCAAGATAAGCGAACCGACGGACGAAATCCAAGCAATGGATATATACCTCGATTCAGAAATGTATTCAAACAAGAAACTGATTTCTTACGGGGCTATGCTATTGGTATTGGTGGCGGCAGAGGTATCGGATCTGATACGAGTATGATCGGCGATCAGCTCAGAGAAAATCTTTTAAATCCTCATTATGGAAACTGGTACATGAGCAGTTGGATGATGGGCGAATGTGTTCCCGAAGAAAAGAATCACATCAGACTTCATCCTGAATTAAAAGATAAGTATGGAATTCCGCAAATCATCATCAGTTGTGAATGGAGTGAGAATGATGATAAGATGGTGGCTGATTATGTACAGCAATCCAAAGAGATGTTTGAAAAGGCAGGCTTTATAAATATCAAAGCTGAAGATACAAAATCACTTCCCGGTGCCGACATTCATGAAATGGGTGGCGCTCGTATGGGTAAAGACCCTAAGACATCATTACTCAACAGCTGGAATCAACTTCATGAATGTAAAAATGTATTTGTAACAGATGGCGCCTGTATGACTTCTACAGGAACACAAAACCCAACGTTAACCTACATGGCCATTACCGCAAGAGCTGCCAACTACGCCGTTGACGCCATGAAGAAAAAAGAATTATAAATAAACCAAACCTTTAAATGCAGTTACTACTACTTAAATCAACTATGAAAAAGTATATCTTCCTTCTTTCAGTGGCCGTGATTCTGTTTGCATCTGAAATAGCATTAGCCCAAAAACCTCTTTACACAGCGCCATTTGGTGTTCAGACATACACCTTTAGAAAAAGTTTCCCCAATGGAGTAGCGGCCACGCTGGATTCTATAAAGCAAATGGGATTCACCGAAATTGAAGGTGGTGGAAACAAAATGCCAGCTGAAGAATTTAAAAAGCTGTGTGATGAGCGAGGCATAAGTATACCTTCTACCGGTGTGGGTTTTGACCAGTTAGAAAAAGATCCTCAAGAAGTTGCCACACGTGCAAAAATATTTGGTTCTAAATTCGTGATGTGCGCATGGATCCCACACGATGGTGACTTTAATCTTGACAATGCTAAGAAAGCGATTGAAGTTTTTAATGCAGCTGGCAAAGTATTCAAAGAAAACGGATTAATCTTTTGCTACCATCCACATGGTTATGAATTTTTTCCCTATGAAAAAGGTACATTACTAGATTACATCATCACTAATACTAATCCCGAATATGTTTCATTCGAGATGGATATACTCTGGATACAATTTGGTGGTGGCGATCCAGTTTCACTTCTCAAGAAATATGGGAAGCGCTGGAAACTGATGCACATGAAAGATTTGCGTAAAGGTGTAAAGAAAGATCTTACAGGTGGTACGTCACAAGAAAATGATGTAGCCCTTGGAACAGGTGAAATCAATATTCCCGCCATATTAAAAGAAGCCAAAAAAATTGGCATACAGCATTACTTCATTGAAGATGAAAGCAGCCATGTAAATACACAGGTGCCTCAGAGTATAGCTTATTTAAAAAGTCTGAAGCAATAAAATAGCTTTTGATAGTATTAAGCAAATAAGGAAGACTGGGTATGTCTTCCTTATTTATTTTGAAAAATTAGAATATTGAAATTATTTTCTTGCCCAGATCTCTACGACACTCTTGTCTTTGTCGCTCATTTTAGAACTGTACCAAAAAGTTACTTTTTCGATAAGACGTTGATTACCCTTTAGATCAATGAGCTTGCCATCGTTGTCTTTTGTCAATTCAGATGGAAGTTTAACATCTTGCGTATCACCATTGGCAAAATGAATTGTAACCTTGTAAACATTAACGGTTCCATTATTTACCTTCACCTTTAGTGAATTATACGACTCCTGGTTGCTGGCTGTTACAACATCGTGATCAATGGCATAATCAACCACCTTCGTTCCAAGCTTGTCCCATGTAATACTATTTTGAGCAAAAGTTACTGAGGCACTATTCACAAGAAAGAGAACAAATGCCAGGGCAAACAAATAAGGTGCTTTAAAAATTTGAGTTTTCATGTTGTTTGAATTTTAAGATATCTGGTGTACTGTAATAATTATGCCAGAACATTGATGTTGTATGGCCTCAGCTGGTTACTGAACGTTAATCAGAAATGATGATTTATATTCCCATCCAAGATTTAGTGTAGAATAGTTTTCGCAATGAACCTGAAAGGCACAGAGGTCGCTAAGGGGCACAAAGAAAAGAATCAACATGATCTTCTTAGTGAAACTTAAGTCCTTGTGCTTTTGTGGTTCAACAAGGTTTATATATACTTGTATAACATTTCATGATGATAAGAAGATTCTACAGCGTCTTATTTCTGATTCTGATCCTTTTTAACACAATTGGATATTATTGCCTGTTCTTTATAGATAAACAAAAAACAGAACATATTGCTCGTATTATCGAAGGCAATGCCAATGAAATCAGTGGTAACATCATCTTTCGTATACCCATGGATTTCCCCAATGCTGAGATTGCCAAAAACTTTAAACCTGTTGATGGCGAGATTACGTATGATGGAGAAACCTATCATCTCGTAAAACAGAAACTATACCAGGATACTTTGTATGTTGTGTGTATAAAAGACACTCAACGTAAAGAGATCAGGGAAGTAATTCATGATTACGCAGAGTCATTCACTGATCATCCCATTAATTCAAATTCCGGGGTTAAAATATTCGATTTTCTGTCGAAGGATTATATCTCTACAAACTACTCTATTCAATCTCTGAAAACAGGCTGGGCAATGACTTTGTGTCTCACTACAGCGTTCAGAAATTTATACAATTTCACATATGCTGATGTTGTCTTTCAGCCACCTCAACAAATAGGATAATCATTTTCGTAGCTAAAACAGTAATCTGTTTTAGCCGAGGTTATCTCTTAACCATCACACGATGTGTTAAGAGATACCCATCTACTATAAACTATTTGTGCTCATTTGATAAATGAGCAGACCACCCTATTCAACATGTTTTATATGGAAAACAGAAAAATACTTATACTATTTTCATTGTTACTCTGTGCCTTTACCATCAATGCCCAGGATAGCGAATTAACAGACACTTTAAATAACGTTACCATAGTAGCAGCAAGACAACACTACCTTCAGGATGTTTCTGGTGTAAATGTATTTGCAGGAAAGAAAACTGACGTCATAACTTTACATGGAGGTGAAGCCAATCTTCCTCAGAACACTGCAAGAATGATCTTCGCTAAAATTCCAGGTGTTTACAACTGGGATATGGATGGCGCCGGCACTCAAATGAATATTGGCACCAGAGGTACCGATGCCCATCGATCCATCGAGATGAACATTCGTCAAAATGGTTATAATACAAACTCAGATCTATTTGGCTATCCTGAAAACCATTTTACAATACCGATGCAGGCCGTCAAACAAGTTCAATTGGTGAGAGGATCTGCTGCGCTACAATTCGGACCACAATTCGGTGGCATGATGAATTATGTATTGAAAGATGCCGATACAACTAAAGCATTCTCACTGGAGAGTGAACAAACCACAGGCTCTTTCAATTTCTTTAACTCGTTTAATGCTGTTGGTGGCACTAAGGGCAAGGTAAGCTACTATGCCTATTACGATAATCGTCATGGCGATGGCTGGAGACCCAACTCAGCATTTAATTACCAGACGTATTATGCCTCTATCAAATATCAATTTAATAAGAACGGCAGTATAGCTTTCCAGCTTTCTCGTATGAATTACAGGCAACAAATTGCTGGCGGATTAACTGATGAACAATTTGCCGCCGATGCACGGAAATCATACCGGGCACGAAACTATTTCAGTCCTAAAATTAACATCCCCGCCATTATCTTTAACTACAGTCTTTCATCACAAACCCAACTCAAAATAACAGCCAATGGATTATGGGGTGAACGCAGTAGTGTTCAATATCTGAGAACAGCTAACATTGCAGATACGATCAATACAACAACAAACAATTACAATCCGCGCCAGGTTGATCGTGATTTCTATTATAGTTTATCATTTGATGCAAGATTATTGCATCGGTATTCAATAGGGCAAACAAAAGCAGTATTGGCAACTGGCATTACATATTCCAGTTCTCGCACACGCAGAAAGCAACTAGGCACAGGTACAACATCCAGCGATTTTGATTTTACTTTGGTGGCACCTTATGGAGTTGATCTGCACTTACATACTCTAAACTATGCTGTATTTCTCGAAAACATGTTCAGACTTACAGACAAGTTTTCTGTAAGTCCCGGTGCGCGCTATGAAATAATCAATTCGTCGTTAGATGGTTTAATTAAGAATGGTACTTTGCCCGTAACCTACAAAGGCAACAGAAGCTTTCCTTTGTTTGGCGTAGGACTACAATACCAGACAAACAACCATAGTCAGATCTATGGAAACATCTCTCAGGCCTACAGACCATATTTATATGCAAACATAACACCTGCTGATCAACTTGGTGTAATCGATCCTAATTTGAAAGATAGTAAAGGATATGACATTGATCTTGGCTATCGTGGACAGATCTCTAACTTGTTAACATTTGATGCTAATATATTTTACCTGTTCTATGGAAACAAAATTGGTAAGGTGAATATGCTCGGAAGCGACAACGTAACGTATCTCTACACAACAAACATTGGCAACTCCGTAGCGAAAGGTGTTGAAATGTATGCTAATCTTTCACTGGTTAAACTGGTAACAGGAAGTATCAATAAGATTGATGTCCGCATCTTTAATTCACTTGCATATACTCACGTCCGCTATACCAATGCTCATAAAGAAAATCTTAATCTAAATGGAAAGTTTGTTGAGGGCGTACCCGAATGGAATGAAAAAGCTGGCTTTGAAATTAAAAACAGAAACATCACAACTACAATTCAGACAACTCACCTAAGCAAACAATTTAATGATGCTAACAATACTGTTTACAGTTCAACAGGTGCTACCGGTGTGGTTCCCTCCTATACATTGTTTGACTGGTCATTTCAATGGAGTTTCTTAAAGAACTATCATATCTCAGGTGGTGTCAATAACCTCACCAACACAAAATATTTTAGCAGAAGAATTAACATGTATCCTGGCCCGGGAATATTGCCAGGTGATGGAAGAAGCTTCTATGTATCATTGGGTGTGAGATTATAAAGTGCCCGTATTTCCATTATTATTGAAAGGCATCCTTTTAAGGAAGCCTTTCTTTTTTAGTACACAAAATGAATCAAAATCAGCATGATATTTATTCAATTAAGCATATCTTGCATCGATATATCCAACTGTATATAACGAAGTGATAATTTGCGCTTTATGAAAAAAAGAAATACATTTTTTATACATACCCTGATTTTCACATTATTGCTTTCATCATGGGATGGTTTTTCACAAACATCATCTTTTATAACCGTTGAAGGCGAGGTATTGAAACCTCTTAAGCTCACTGTTGATAACTTATTGAAATACACGCAGACAGAAATAGTTGCTAAAGGCAAAGATGACAAAGAGCATAAGTACACAGGCGTGCGCCTTATTGATGTTCTGGACTCTGCTGGTGTAACGCTAGGCAGTAAGTTACGCGGCGAGAATCTGGCCAAGTATGTTCTCGTTAAGGCTATTGATGGTTATAAAGTTACATTTACATTAGCTGAGATTGATCCGGAGTTTACCGATCAAACTATTTTGCTGGCGTATAAGGAAGATGGCAATCCATTGAAAAAAGGAGAAGGTCCATTCAGAATGATTGTGCCGAAAGATAAAAAGCACGCGCGGTGGATTCGTGAAATGAGCACCATAAAGATTTTGTTCTCCAAGGAATAATTTGTTAATAGTTCGGGTAAAGTGAAGAATAATTTAATTGCGTCATGAACAAGATACGGCTGAGTATTGGAATTGTTTTTATCTTTCTGGTAACGCATACAGAAGCACAGCAATCAAATAGGATCCTGATTGCCGCGGCATCAGATCTAAAGTTTGCACTTGACTCTGTTGTTAGTGCCTTCAAAGCAAAGAACAACGGAACGATTGATGTGACGTATGGATCATCCGGAAAATTATCAGAACAAATTTCAAACGGAGCACCGTTTGATCTTTTTTTCTCTGCAGACATTATTTATCCGAATCAATTAAAAGAAAAAGGTCTTACAAGTTCTGACATTTATCCCTATGGTATTGGAAGAATTGTAATCTGGAGCAAGAAGATTAATCCGCAGACTGAAGGCATGAAATCACTCCTACAACCTTTCATTAAAAAGATTGCCATTGCTAATCCTGCTCATGCACCTTATGGTAAACGTGCTGAAGAAGCTTTGATTTATTACAAGCTAATGGAAACCACTAAAGACAAATTAGTTTACGGCGAAAACATTTCTCAAACAGCACAATTTGTTACAACAGGTGCTGCCGACATTGGAATCATTGCTCTATCACTTGCACTTTCTCCAACAATGAAACATGAGAATGGCAGTTACTACCTGATTCCCGAAACCAGTCATCAACCCTTAGTGCAGGGATTAGTTCTCACGAATCATGCAAAAGGCAATGATCTGGCAATAGCATTTCTTCAATTTATAAAAGGTAGTACATCACAAGAAATACTTCACTATTTTGGATTCTCAAAACCACAATAGGCATAATGCTTGATTTTGAACCTTTCTATCTCACGCTAAAACTGGTTACCGTAACAACAGTGATATTATTTGTTATTGGTGTTCCACTGGCCTGGTGGCTTGCGTTTAGTCGCTCCAGGCTTATTGTTTTACTGGAGGCGTTGGTTGGTTTGCCCATAGTGCTGCCTCCCTCTGTGCTTGGTTTTTATCTGCTTCTTGCCTTTAGTCCTGAGAATGCTTTTGGTAAGTTCCTCGATCATTATTTTGATGTCAGACTGGTATTCACTTTTCCGGGGCTTGTGATAGCATCTGTAATCTACAGTCTTCCGTTTATGGTACAGCCTATTCAATCCGGTTTTAGAATGATTCCTCAATCGTTACGTGAAGCCTCTTACATGCTGGGAAAAGGTAAGTTCACTACGCTGATAAAAGTTGTATTACCCAATATGAAATCATCACTCATAACAGGATGCATCTTATCATTTGCCCACACCATCGGAGAGTTTGGTGTTGTATTGATGGTGGGCGGAAATATCCCGAAAGAAACACGAGTTGTTTCCATTGCCATTTACGATGAGGTTGAAGCGATGAACTATCATCATGCTACTGTATACTCAACTATTTTGCTTGTCTTTTCTTTTCTTGTGCTGGTAAGTGTTTACCTGGTGAATCAACGCGCGCATAAAGTGCACTACTTGTCATGATAACGATCAACATCGAAAAGAAACTTCATGGCGCTAACGGCGATTTAAATTTGCAATGCAAAACGCAGATTAATTCTGGTGAATTAGTAACACTCTATGGTCCGTCAGGTTCAGGCAAAACAACTATTCTGAGAACGATAGCAGGCCTCTCTCAACCTGATCGAGGATGCATTGAAATTGACAATCGTACCTGGTTTGATTCACATAAAAAAATTAACCTGAAACCACAGCTTCGAAATATAGGCATGGTATTTCAGGAGCATTCTCTTTTTCCTAACATGACGGTGAGAGGCAATCTTGAATTTGCACTGGAAAAAGGTCAATCGACAAGAATTGTAGATGACTTACTTCAGCTTACAGAACTGGAACAGCTTCAACATAAAAAGCCTTCACTTCTTTCAGGTGGCCAAAAGCAACGTGTAGCATTAGCACGTGCGTTAGTAAGAAGGCCCAACTTGCTTTTACTCGATGAACCATTCTCTGCACTGGATTCAGAAATGCAATCGAAACTGCAAGACTATATTTTAAAAGTTCATCAACAATATAACCTCACCATCATTCTGGTAAGTCATGATATCGTGGAAGTCATTAAAATGTCGAAGCGTGTATTTGTGATTGAAGATGGTCAAATAAAAAAGGATGGCCTACCCGCAGATGTGCTTCCTCTAAACAATCTGCTTTCTTTTCTCAATCATTTTGATACTAAAGAAATATAATCAATACAATGATTCACCATTCAAGTCGGTTGTGAGTACATCACTCATGTAATCAAAAAAAGGACGAATGCTCATGAAGACTTTGTTTACTTTTCCCACAAAATCTTTCGCCAGCAATTCTTCATCTGTAAATGAATGCTCGAACCAGTATTGCTTGAATTTGAGAAGTTCGATTGCAGGGTGATCGGCAGCAAATCCACGGGGAGCTGTTTTTACCTTCTCTCCCATCATCTCACCAAAATTTGATTTGATTGATCTGGAATTAAGAAGCTTGTTCCATTCATCATAGTTACTTTCAATATCCATTCGAATCCTCTTGAGGTCTTCTGGATTTGGATATGAGAATCCACAACCAATATGAGTATCACCAGGTCTGATCCAAATGTAATAGCCACCACGCAGCATAGGCTTGACGCGTCTTAAATAACCTGCAAAGCGAGGATTATAGGGTGCTTTGTTTTTTGAGAACCGAACGTCATTGTAAATTCTATACAAACTCTTTTTGCCCGATGGATTATCCAATTGATCATGTACATTCATCTTTGCGATCAATGCATCCATAAACGTTTCAGCATTTTCCTTTGCTTCGAGATATTCTTCCTTGTGAACTTCAAACCATTCACGGTTATTGTTTTTGGAAAGCTTCTTTAAAAAGTCAAGTGTTGATTTGTTGATGGCCGAGTTATTCACAGGTAAAAATTAAGATCAAATTATTATTGGAAAATGTTAATTACGATTGATGATGAAATGAATCAATATATCAAACTCAGGCATTGCCATAAACTTTTACAACTCCTTCTCGAATGGATTTTCCTTCATCAGACGAAATGAAGGCAAGAATAGAAGCGATCTCTTCCGGTGCTACCCAATTCGAAAAATCTGCATCGGGCATTGCTTTACGATTGATGGGAGTATCAATAGTACTGGGTACAACAACATGCGTTACAATATTATGTGAAGCACCTTCAGCATTAAGATATTCCGCCAGCTTAAAGAGCAATGATTTAGAAAGTGAATATGCTAATAAACCTTTTCCATCTTTTGCAATAAGTGCTGGCCGTGAACCAATCAACATTATTCTTCCACCCGTTTTCTGCTTTTTCATTTGCTGAAAAACAGGACGAACAACAAAGTAAGCTGTTTCAAAATTCAATGTGTACATTTTTTTGAG
>Ga0310811_10014208_pt1 | contig 10371 bp, 7 predicted proteins | sample YCmetagenome_FD_207642 | JGI IMG/M metagenome (GOLD analysis project Ga0310811, IMG submission 207642) | Soil microbial communities from experimental microcosm in Duke University, North Carolina, United States - YC | ecosystem: Engineered > Artificial ecosystem > Soil microcosm > Unclassified ... | reverse complement strand
TCTGCGCGGACACCGAAGAAGAAGCGCAAGCACTGGAAAAGGCTGTTGACTTGCGCCGTCTGCAGATGGCTTATGGACTGAACCTGCCGATTCCTTCGCTCGCGCAAGGTGCCGCGCAGTCGTACGGCGAACGGGAGCGGCTTGTCATTGACCGCGAGAAGGCACGCAGCATCGTCGGCACCCCGGACACCGTGACCGAGCGTCTGATCGAACTGCAAGGCCAGTTCAATGCCGACGAATTGATTGTTCTCACCGTCGCCGGCAGCTACAAAGCGCGATTGCGCTCCTACGAGTTGCTTGCAGCGGCGTTCGAGCTCGGACGAGCGAAGCCCGCAGCGTGAACGTCACCCTCGTGATTGTTCATTTTCCCTTGTTTTTCCGTTCCGCGAATTGCACCGCATAAAGCACCGCATGAAACTTGACCTGAAGATCCTCGATGCGCGCATGCGCGACTATTTGCCCGCTTACGCGACACCGGGCAGTGCCGGCCTCGACTTGCGGGCCTGCATCGACAAGCCGCTGACGATCGAGCCGGGCCAGACGACGCTCGTGCCGACAGGCCTCGCCATCCACGTGGGCGACCCCGGCTTCGCGGCGCTAATCCTGCCGCGCTCGGGCCTCGGCCACAAGCACGGGATCGTGCTCGGCAATTTGGTGGGCCTTATCGATTCGGACTACCAGGGAGAGCTGATGATTTCGACTTGGAACCGCGGCCAGACCGCCTTCACGATCAACCCGATGGAGCGGCTCGCGCAACTTGTGATCGTGCCGGTCGTACAGGCGCAATTCAACATCGTCGACGAGTTTGCCGAAAGCGAACGCGGCGCAGGCGGGTTCGGGAGCACCGGCAAGCACTGAGCGGCACCCAACGCCCTTAGCGCCAAGCGCGGGGGGCGTCGAGCGCGGGGGGCGTCGAGCACAAAAAAAAAACGGCGCTTCAACATTGAAGCGCCGTTTCTCCGTCGTTTCTCTTATGGTGGCGCAGCACGCGCCACCCGCGTTCGCCTTAAAGCGCCGCCTACTCCACCTCGAGCGTTTCCGGGTTCGGATTGCGCGGAGCAGCGTTCTCATCGAACGTCAGCTGCACCTTGTCGTCATCGCCCACGTCCACCGTGACGCGCCCGCCGGTCAGCAGCTTGCCGAACAGCAACTCGTCGGCGAGCGCACGGCGAATCGTATCCTGGATCAGCCGCTGCATCGGTCGAGCCCCCATCAACGGGTCGAAGCCGTTCTTGGCGAGGTGGTGCCGCAACGCATCGGTGAAGACGGCATCGACCTTCTTCTCGTGCAGTTGATCCTCGAGCTGCATGAGGAACTTGTCGACCACGCGCAGGATGATCTCCTCATCGAGTGAACGGAAGCTGATGATCGAATCGAGGCGGTTACGGAACTCGGGCGTGAACATCCGCTTGATATCGGCCATTTCGTCACCGGTTTCGCGGCGCGACGTGAAACCGATCGTTCCCTTTTGCATCGACTCGGCACCCGCGTTCGTCGTCATGATGATGATGACGTTACGGAAATCCGCCTTCCGACCGTTGTTGTCGGTCAGCGTGCCGTGGTCCATCACCTGCAGCAGCACATTGAAGATGTCCGGATGCGCCTTTTCGATTTCGTCGAGCAACAGCACGCAGTGGGGCTTCTTCGTCACCGCCTCGGTGAGCAGACCGCCCTGATCGAAGCCGACGTAGCCCGGCGGGGCGCCGATGAGGCGGCTGACAGCATGCCGCTCCATGTACTCGGACATATCGAAGCGAATCAGCTCGATACCCAGCGTGAACGCGAGCTGCCGCGCCACTTCTGTCTTGCCGACGCCAGTCGGGCCCGAAAACAGGAATGCGCCGATCGGCTTGTCCGTCTTGCCAAGGCCCGCGCGCGCCATTTTGATGGACGCCGCAAGTGCGTCGATGGCCGGATCCTGCCCGAAAACGACAGCCTTGAGGTCGCGGTCCAGCGTTTGCAGCTTGCTGCGATCGTCTTGCGACACGCTTTGCGCCGGCACGCGCGCAATCTTCGAGATGATTTCCTCGATTTCGCCCTTGCCGATCGTCTTCTTTTGCTTCGACTTCGGCAGGATGCGCTGGGCAGCGCCCGCCTCGTCGATCACGTCAATGGCCTTGTCCGGCAAGTGACGATCGGTGATGAAGCGCGCCGACAGCTCCGCCGCAGCCGAGAGTGCACCCGACGAATACTTCACACCGTGGTGCTCCTCGAAGCGCGATTTCAGTCCACGCAGGATGGCAACCGTCTGCTCGACCGTCGGCTCCGTGACGTCGATCTTCTGGAACCGCCGCGACAGCGCCGCATCCTTCTCGAAGATGCCCCGATACTCGGTAAACGTAGTCGCGCCGATGCATTTGAGCGTGCCCGACGAGAGCGCGGGTTTCAGCAGGTTCGACGCGTCCAGCGTGCCGCCCGACGCGGCGCCCGCGCCAATCAGCGTGTGAATCTCGTCGATGAAGAGAATCGCGTGCGGGCGCTCCTTGAGCTCCTTGAGCACCGTCTTCAAGCGTTGCTCGAAGTCGCCGCGGTACTTCGTGCCGGCGAGCAGCGCGCCCATGTCCAGCGAATACACTTGAGCATCGGCCAGGATATCGGGCACTTCCCCGCGCGTGATGCGCCAAGCCAGCCCCTCGGCGATGGCCGTCTTGCCGACCCCCGCCTCGCCGACCAGCAACGGGTTGTTTTTGCGACGCCGGCACAGCACCTGCACGACGCGCTCAACCTCGGACTCCCGCCCGATCAAGGGATCGATGCGGCCATCCTTGGCCATTTGGTTCAGATTCTGGGTGAACTGGGCAAGCGGCGTCTCCTTCTGCGAGGCGGCGTCTTCCGACTCGGCGTTCGCGTCGCCCGCCTTCGCCGCATCGCTGCTATTCGTCTTCGCGATGCCATGCGAGATGAAGTTGACGACGTCGAGCCGCGTCACACCCTGTTGCTGCAGGTAGTAGACGGCATGCGAATCCTTCTCGCCAAAAATGGCAACGAGGACATTGGCACCCGTGACCTCCTTTTTGCCATTCGAGGTCGACTGCACGTGCATGATCGCGCGCTGAATCACGCGCTGAAAACCCAGCGTGGGCTGGGTATCGACATCGTCGGTGCCTGGCACCGTCGGTGTGTTGTCGTGGATGAAGTTGCGCAGGTTCTGACGTAGGTCTTCGATGTTGGCCGCGCACGCGCGCAACACTTCCGCCGCTGTCGGATTGTCCAGCAACGCCAGCAAAAGGTGTTCGACGGTGATGAACTCATGCCGTGCCTGGCGCGCTTCCATGAACGCCATGTGCAAGCTGACTTCCAGTTCCTGGGCAATCATGCTTCCTCCATCACGCATTGCAGCGGATGCCCCGCCTGCCGTGCGTGCGTAACAACCTGCTCGACTTTGGTCGACGCGACGTCCCGCGTGTAGACCCCACAAACTCCCCGCCCTTCGCGATGCACTTTGAGCATGATCTGCGTCGCGGTCTCTCTGTCTTTGTTGAAGTACTCCTGCACGACCATCACGACAAACTCCATTGGCGTGAAATCGTCGTTCAACAGTACCACCTTATACATGGACGGCGGTTTCAGCTCCTTTTCCTGCCGCTCGAGTACTGTGCCGTCCTGCCTGTCCGGGATAATCGCCATACACCCATTCTAAACAACTCGGTGAGGCCCGCAATCCTGCGAAAACCCGACCGAACAGTCGTTGATCGCACCGCCACGGTGCGCCCGCTGCACCGAGCGAACCAGCCAAACCGCACAATCTGCCCCAAGTCGCTCCACACTTCCTCAACGAAGCGCTTGACGACAGATCGCGGCTCGCTACGCGAGCGAGTATCGCACAACACGTGCCGGCCGAGCGACTACATCGCTAGACGGAGGGTGGCAACCGCGACAGCAAGCTTCGCACCCAGCCCAAGCTCGTGCTTCCCGCGTCGATTATGCGGCTTTTCAGGTCAGCTCGCTTGCGCGGTCGCGCACGGGGAGAAACAGGAAAACCGCTTCAAAGCGCGCAAACGCACATGGATTCACATGCAGCATCTCAAAATTTTCTTGACAGTGGATTAAAGAAATCCAACAATCAAGCTGGCACTTTTTTTCAGCTAGCCATAACAAGTGCGAGTACGAAAAAATGCCGAGGTGAGCTTGTGAGGAGGGGACGGGCTGTAAGTTACAGCTGTCGAGCTTTTCGAGCGTGCTCGTAGGACATGAGAGAGATACAGGGGAAGTTGTATGGCGACTGGTACGGTCAAGTGGTTTAACGACGCGAAGGGCTTCGGTTTTATTACGCCTGATGAGGGTGGCGAGGATCTGTTTGCGCATTTCTCGGCCATCCAGATGAATGGGTTCAAGACGCTCAAGGAAGGTCAGAAGGTGTCCTTCGAAGTCGTCCAAGGCCCTAAGGGCAAGCAAGCTTCGAACATTCAGGCAGCCGCCTGATAGTGTTCAAGTAAGGTTCTTCAAAACCCGGCTTCGGCCGGGTTTTTTTTTGCACGGACGTCCCGCGTCGGCTCTTTATGTGGCTCCATTATTTGCTTATTTCCAGCCGTCATAAAGACGTCATTAATTAGCATTATGGGCAGCAAGCACCACTCAACGTTCGACCCGCTTCGCATCGAAGGGGTTTTACCGATAGACAAATTCAATTGTTTTGCGGTGATGGAGTAGAGAGCTTTTCATGATCGGAGCACCCGAGATCGGACACATCAAATTGGTAAGCCAGTAGAACTGGCGAGTGGCGAACAGGTGCGCCCTCCCTTTTTCAACAGGGAAACGAGCTCGACTCGCAAATAAGAAAAGAAGATTGGCCCCGCCTACGCCGCCGCTCCCCTGAGCAGAACATCTCGCAACGCGCAAATGAGCCGTCGCGCCTTAGCTCGCAAGGCTCTCGTACTTACGCGCTTCGATTTCCCCTCCGAATTCGCCTCACGCCTCACTCTTGCGCGACCGCTCCAGTTCTCCACACCGAGATATGTGTGCAGAAGACATGTCTGGCAGGTTAGCGTGGTCTATTCGCCCGGGCCGCCCTGCCCCCATCAAGGGTGCCCCGCTTAGCGCGAGCGCTGGCCATCGGCGGTGTTCGGCGTGGCGCGCACGACCGCCAATCCCTCCAGATCCCCGTCAGAACCTCTTCACCCAAACCGGGATTCCCCGCCACCTTACGGAGCCTCCAGAAAGAACAAACCCCGGCGACACACAGTGCACGCCGGGGTTTGCGGGGTGATTCGGGATTTCGCGGATCTAAATCACATGTTTTCGATCATCACCTGACCGAAGCCCGAGCACGAGACCTGCGTCGCACCGTCCATCAATCGCGCGAAGTCATAGGTGACGCGCTTTTGCTTGATCGACTTTTCCATCGACGAGATGATGATGTCGGCCGCTTCCTTCCAGCCGAGGTGGCGCAGCATCATTTCCGCCGACAAGATCTCCGAGCCCGGATTGACGTAATCCTTGCCTGCATACTTCGGCGCCGTACCGTGCGTCGCCTCGAACATCGCCACGGAATCCGACATGTTCGCGCCCGGTGCGATACCAATGCCACCGACTTGCGCGGCCAGCGCATCCGAGATGTAGTCGCCATTCAGGTTCGGCGTCGCAATCACATCGTACTCGGCCGGACGCAGCAGGATTTGCTGCAAGAATGCATCGGCGATCACGTCCTTGATGACGATGTCGTTGCCCGTCTTCGGGTTCTTGACCTTCATCCACGGGCCGCCATCGACAAGCACGGCGCCGAACTCGCTTTGCGCCAGCCCGTAGCCCCAGTCGCGGAACGCACCTTCCGTGAATTTCATGATGTTGCCCTTGTGCACGAGCGTGACCGAGCGACGGTCATTGTCGATCGCGTACTGGATCGCCTTGCGCACGAGCCGCTCTGTACCCTCGCGGGACACCGGCTTTATGCCCAAGCCCGACGTTTCCGGGAAACGGATCTTCTTCACGCCCATTTCGTCGCGCAGGAACTGGATCAGCTTCTTTGCCTGCTCGGATTCGGCCGACCACTCGATGCCGGCGTAGATGTCTTCCGAGTTCTCACGGAAGATGACCATGTTGGTCTTCTCCGGTTCGCGCACCGGCGAGGGCACGCCCTTGAAGTACTGCACGGGGCGCAAGCAGACGTACAAATCGAGTTGCTGGCGCAGCGCGACGTTGAGCGAGCGGATACCGCCGCCAACGGGCGTCGTGAGCGGGCCCTTGATCGAAACGACGTAATCCTTCACTACCTCCAGCGTCTCTTCGGGCAGCCAGACGTCCGGGCCGTAGACCTTCGTGGCCTTCTCGCCCGCATAGATTTCCATCCAGTGAATCTTGCGCTTGCCACCGTACGCCTTCTCGACGGCCGCATCGACGACCTTGATCATCACCGGCGTGATGTCGACGCCTGTACCGTCGCCTTCGATGAACGGAATGATCGGCTGGTCGGAAACGTTGAGAGAAAAGTCCGGGTTGACGGTGATCTTGTCACCGCTCGTCGGAACCTTGATGTGCTGGTACGGCATGATCGACTCCAGTATGGGCTGTGCAGGGATAGCAAGCGGAAACTGCGAAACGGGGCCACTCATCTCGCCTCGACCTCGCTTTACGCCTTCTGTGTTCGCATCGCTGCCGGCATCGACGGCACCGCATAAATGCGGCCAGGCTCGCTATTCTAGCCCCGCGCGGCCAGGACTGCGACCGCAAACGCTTGAACGTCAAGGCATCCGCTGCAATGCAATACGGCTGCGGTTCGCGGCATGGACCGAGCAACGCAGCTGCTCTAGCTCAGGTCTTATATAAGACAGAAGAGTTGGCGCGTCGTATTATGCATTAAGATTCCGCCTTTTGCCATAGACGGCGGACGCGGCCCCGGCTTACCGCAAGGCGATGGATGTGACGCTTGTCGCGCCCTGTTCGCCTTCGCCTTCGCCTCCTTCTCGCATTTCGCCTTGTCCGCAAACTCATACCCCCACCGATGCGTCTCATTGCCCTCAACAAGCCATTCGGCACCATCTGCCAGTTCTCCGCGCATGAGACACGAGCGTCGCTCGCGGATTGGGTGAATGTACCCGGCGTCTATCCCGCGGGACGGCTCGACGCCGACAGCGAAGGCTTGCTGCTGCTCACCGATGATGGCGTCTTGCAGGCACGCATTGCCGAGCCGCGTCACAAGCTCGTGAAGCGTTACTGGGCACAGGTTGAAGGCGTACCCGATGAGGCAGCGCTCGCCGCCCTCTCACGCGGCGTCGATCTCGGCGATTACGTGACGCGCCCGTGCCGCGCTGCAGCAATCCCCTCGCCCGAATGGCTATGGCCGCGTGTGCCCCCCGTTCGATATCGCGCAGCCATCCCGACAGCGTGGATCGAGATCGCGCTGACGGAGGGCAAGAACCGTCAGGTGCGCCGCATGACCGCGGCCGTCGGGTTTCCGACGCTGCGGCTCGTGCGCGTTGGGATCGGCTCGCTCGATCTCTTCGATTTGAAGCTCGACCCCGGCGCGTGGCGATCCTTGCCTGCCGCGGCGCCCTGGCAGGGCATCGGCTCTTCGCGCTGACACATTCTTGACATCGTCCACCTGAAAGACGCTGAGGGACGCTGAGGGACGGGACTTGTCTCGCAACCCGGTCAACCGACGCTGCGTGTCGTGCGTTATTGGACACAGATGCCGCTCATGAGCTATCCGGCATTTGCGCGGTTTTCCGCGAAGAGCGGATCGCATGCGCTCGCCGCCGCGTCGCAGATTTGTCCGATGCGGCTGTCAACCGAAACGTGGATGGCGCGTTTACCGACATGACTCATTGACCGGGTCATTTGGTTAATTAACTAAAGCTGAGGTAAGACATGAAGAAACTGATCGCCGCTCTGATCGCTGGCCTGTTCGCAACGGCTGCTTTCGCACAAGCTTCGGCTCCGGCAGCTGCTGCATCCGCTCCTGCAAAGACGGAAAAGAAGGCATCGAAGCACCACGCTAAGAAGCACACGAAGAAGGCTGCATCCGCTGCTGCCGCTTCCGGCGCTTCGATGTAAGTCTTTCGAAAAGAAAGAAGCATCAGCCGTTTTCAACGGCGTTGCGAGGCAGGTTGCCGAAAGGCGCCTGCCTTTTTGTTTTTCTGCGCTCGTGCATTTCCGTTTGCTTTTCGTTTTGCATTGGCAACGGCCGCTCGCGTAACATGCGCGGATCTTTCCAGCAAGGAGTATGTCGTGGGAGTTCGCCTTCGCTCGTGCATTGCACGCGCCATCGCCGCCATCGCTGTGCCCGCCGCCGTTTTGTCCGCCTCGCTCGCTCCTGCCGCTGCGAGCGCCCAGCAAATGCCTGCCGGCACCAAGGACCCGTCCGAGTTCCCGCGTGCGAAGCTCACTGCGGGCATGTTCGTCATCGACGCAGCAGTCGCAGCCAACGATGCCGATCGGGAGCAGGGCCTCATGTACCGTTCGCAGCTCGCACCCAACGAGGGCATGCTGTTCGTGTTCGGTGAGAACGCCGTCCATTGCTTCTGGATGAAAAACACGGTGATCCCGCTGTCGATCGCATTCATGCGCGCCGACGGCACCGTCACCGACATCGATGAGATGGCGGCTGAAACAACGAACAACCACTGCCCTCGCAATAACGGCGTTTATGCGCTCGAGATGAGCAAAGGCTGGTTTACTTCAAAGGGCATCACGCCAGGCATGAAGATTCAGGGGCTGCCCCAGCCCCAGTAGGGAAAGCACGAATACGCTCCCGAGCTCCGCCTTCCTCTGCCCCCGCCCTTCAACTTCGCGCAGCGCCCGTTTGGCGGTGCGCGAAGCCGGTGGCGCGACTTCAACGCCCGCCGCGCGGCCTTCGCCACGCCATAAGCGTCTCACCCGCCGCAACCGTTTTCCACCGCCCCGAATCGCAATGCCGGCTGGCTAGAGTCAAGCGAACGCACCCGGACGCTGCAAAAGCCCTTGGCAGGCGCTATCCTTGCAAACGAAATGTACGCGCTGCACGACGCGGGCCGGAACGCCCGTTTTCGCCTACGGTGTCCATTTGCAAGGAGATCGACGTGCCCCGAAAGACTCCCATCGAGCGCTACCGGAACATCGGCATCAGCGCTCACATCGATGCCGGCAAAACCACGACAACCGAGCGCATCCTCTTTTACACGGGCGTGAGCCACAAGATCGGCGAGGTCCACGAAGGCGCGGCGATCATGGACTGGATGGAGCAGGAGCAGGAGCGCGGCATCACGATCACCTCGGCCGCGACGACCGCGTTCTGGAAGGGCATGGCTGGCAACTATCCCGAGCATCGGATCAACATCATCGATACGCCGGGCCACGTCGATTTCACGATCGAAGTCGAGCGATCGATGCGTGTGCTCGACGGCGCATGTATGGTCTACGACTCGGTGGGCGGCGTGCAACCGCAGTCGGAGACAGTCTGGCGCCAGGCAAACAAGTACAAGGTGCCGCGCATCGCGTTCGTCAACAAGATGGACCGCGTCGGGGCCGATTTCTTTCGCGTGCAGCGCCAGATCGGCGAACGGCTCAAGGGCGTCGCAGTGCCGATCCAGATTCCCGTCGGCGCGGAAGACCACTTTCAGGGCGTCGTCGATCTCGTGAAGATGAAAGCGATCATCTGGGATGAAGAAAGCCAGGGCGTGAAGTTCGAATACCGCGACGTCCCGGCAGAGCTCGTCGCCACCGCGCAAGAATGGCGTGAAAAGATGGTCGAAGCGGCAGCCGAAGCAAGTGAGGCCTTACTCGAAAAGTATTTGGAGGACCACACGTCGCTCTCGGAGGACGAGATCAAGGCCGGGTTGCGCAAGCGCACGATTGCCAACGAGATCGTGCCCATGCTGTGCGGCAGCGCGTTCAAGAACAAGGGCGTGCAGGCGATGCTCGATGCCGTCATCGACTACCTGCCCTCGCCCGTCGATGTGCCCGCGATTCTCGGCCACGACGAAGAGGACAACCAAGCGGAGCGTCACCCAAGCGACGACGAACCGTTCTCGGCGCTCGCCTTCAAAATCATGACGGACCCGTTCGTCGGACAGCTCATTTTCTTTCGCGTCTACTCGGGTGTCGTCAACTCGGGCGACACGGTGCTCAACCCGACCAAAGCCAAACGCGAGCGCATCGGCCGAATACTTCAGATGCATGCGAACGATCGCAAGGAGATTAAGGAAGTCTACGCGGGCGACATTGCCGCCGCCGTCGGGCTGAAAGAAGCGACGACGGGCGACACGTTATGCGATCCGGCGCAGCCGATCATCCTCGAAAAGATGAGCTTCCCCGACCCGGTGATTTCGCAAGCTGTCGAGCCGAAGACGAAAGCCGATCAGGAAAAAATGAGCACGGCGCTTGGCCGTCTCGCGCAGGAAGACCCATCGTTCCGTGTGCGGACCGACGTGGAGTCGGGCCAGACGATCATCTCGGGCA
>Ga0310811_10014207_pt1 | contig 10371 bp, 8 predicted proteins | sample YCmetagenome_FD_207642 | JGI IMG/M metagenome (GOLD analysis project Ga0310811, IMG submission 207642) | Soil microbial communities from experimental microcosm in Duke University, North Carolina, United States - YC | ecosystem: Engineered > Artificial ecosystem > Soil microcosm > Unclassified ... | reverse complement strand
GTACCGGAGCACTGCGCGGCTAGCAGCTGCCGCGCCGGATCCAGCCGCAGGCGCGCCATCAGCGCCGCATCGGCGACCACTTCACGGGTCCGCACACCGCTGCCGACGATTACCGCATCGGCCGCGCAGGCCTCCTCCAGCGAAGCCTGCGCCTGCAGCACGACGCCGTTCATCGAGCGCACCTGCATATCCGGACACGCGAGCGATACGCGCCAGTCCGGTCGCTTGATGCGATTCAGAATGCCGAGCGCGATCAGCGAGTCCAGTTCGTTGAAGCCGTCGAAGGTCAGTATCGCGATACGCATGCCACGCTCCGGAAAAGATGACGATATCGCTGCATGCTACGACCGCGACGCAATACAATCAAAAAATTGTCATGGATACATTCGCCGATGCCTACGCCTCGCTATCAGCAGCTGGTCGACCGCTTCGCGGCGCAGATTCGCAACGGCCGTCTGTCGCCGGGTACGCGGCTGCCGACGCACCGGCAACTGGCCGCCGCCGAACGGATCGGTCTCGTCACCGCGACGCGTGTGTACGCGGAACTCGCTGCGCTAGGGCTCGTCAGCGGCGAAACGGGGCGCGGCACCTTCGTCAAGGAAATGCTGCTGCCGCGCGACCAGGGCATCGATCAGCACGCACTCGCTACCGACATCGTCGATCTGAACTTCAATTACCCGGCGCTGCCCGGTCAGGCCGAGATGCTGCGCAGCGCGTTGCGTCAGCTATCGACGGCCGGCGACCTCGAAGCGCTGCTGCGTTACCAGCCGCATGGCGGCCGCCCGCATGAGCGTGCATGCGTCGCGCGTCACCTCGAGCGACGCGGGCTGTCGATCGCGGCGTCGCAGGTGATGCTGGTCGACGGAGCGCAGCATGGTCTCGCGACGACGGTCATGGCGTTACTGAAGCCCGGCGACGTGGTAGCCGCAGACACTTTGACCTACCCCGGCTTCAAGCTGCTTGCACAAGCGCATCGCCTCGAACTGGTGGCGCTGCCGGCCGCCGGCGCCGGCCCCGACCTCGATGCGCTCGACACGCTATGCAAACGCCGCCGCGTGCGCGCGGTCTATACGATACCGACCCTGCACAATCCGCTCGGCTGGGTGATGAAAGCGAGCCGGCGCAAGCAGCTGGCGGCGCTGGCGCAACGCCACGATCTGCTGCTCGTCGAAGACGGCGCCTATGCGTTTCTCGCCGCCGATGCGCCCGCGCCGCTCGCCGCCTTCGCACCGGAACATACCGTGTACGTGTCCGGCTTTTCGAAGAACGTCGCGACCGGTTTGCGCGTCGGCTATGTCGCGGCGCCACCTGCGATGGTGCCGAAGATCGAGCGCGCGATTCGCGCGACCACATGGAACACGCCCGGCGTGATGATCGCGCTCGCGTGCGGCTGGCTCGAAGACGGCACCGTCGCGCGTCTCGAAGCCGACAAACGCGCGGACGCGGCGGCCCGCCAGGCGATTGCGGCACGCGCACTCGGCAAGCTGAAACGGATCAGCCATCCCGCCTCGTATTTCGTGTGGCTGCCGCTGCCCGCCGAAGTGCGCGCAGACCGCATCGCGATGGAGCTGATGCGCGAGCGCATTTCGGTGTCCACGGCCGAGCCGTTTGCGGTCAGCGCGCACGTCCCGCATGCGATCCGGCTGGCGTTAGGCTCGGTCGAACCCGCTACGCTCGACGAGGCGCTGCAGACGGTCGCATCGGTAATCGAACGCTACGCGTATTAGCTGCCATACTCGCTGCCGCGTCAGCGCCGCAAGCCGCGCAGCGCAAGTGCCGCAAGCGCTGCCGCGCACAACCCGGCGGCGGTGAACATCGTGCTGCCGATGCCGACGCGATCGACCAGACAACCGCCCGCCCACGCCCCCAGCGCGATCGAAATCTGAAAGTTGGCCACGAACAGCGCCATGCTGCCTTCGGTCGAGCGCGGCGCGGCCTCGCTCAATGCGACTTGCAGCACCACCGGCATCGAGCCGTACGCGATGCCCCATAGCGCGAGCAGCAGCACCACCTGCAGCGGCGCGTGCGCGCACCACGGCAGCAGCAGCAACGGCACGCCGATCAGACCGATCGCAGCGGCAAGCGTCGCGCGCGCATGCCTTGCCGCCAGCGCACCGCCGACGAAATTGCCCAGCAGGCCGATCAGCGTGTAGCCAAGCAGCAAGGCCGAAATCGTCTCGCCACCGAAATGCGCGTGGCGCGACAGAAACGGCGTGATGTACGTGTACGCCGCAAACTGGCCAAGCAGGCCGAGCGTCATCGTGATCAAGACGTTGCGGCCGCAGGGTGTCGCGAACAGGCCGAACAGATCGCGCACGGCAATCTGCCGGTCGACCGCGAGCCGCGGCAGCGATGCAAGCTGCGCGGCGAGCGACAGCGCGGCCAGTCCCGCGGTGATGCCGAATGCCCAGCGCCAGCCGAGCAGTTCGCCGATCAGCGCACCGGCCGCGCCGCCCACCAGCATGCCGACCGACACGCCGGCGAATATCAGCGCGGTCGCCTTCGGCGCGGATGCGCGATCGACCAGCCGTTCGCCTAACCCGGCACCGAGTGCCCAGAAGCCGCCAAGACCGATGCCGAACAGCACGCGGGCGGCGATCAACACCGGGAAGCCCGGCGCCAGCGCGGCGATCACATTTGCCAGCACCAGCAGCACGCCGAGCGCCCACAGCACGATGCGCCGGTCCTGCCGGCGCACCAGCACGGTCACGGCCGGCGCGGCGACGGCTGCAAGCAGCCCCGGCGCGGTGACCGTGAGGCCCGCCGCGCCGTCGCTGACGGCAAGGCCATCGGCGATATAGCGCAGCAGCCCGACCGGCATGAACTCCGTCGTGCAGAACGCGGCCGCGCTCAATGCGACCGACAGCACGGCTGGCCAGTGTCGAATCTGATGCGCTGGTTGCGCTGGTTGCTCTCGTTGCGCCGCCTGCGCGCTTTCGTTAGCGCCGCGCCTAGCCGGCAAGTCTGCGGCCGCCTCGAGCGGCGCCGCGTACGTATTGCTATCCGACATCGTGAATCCTTTATTCGTTGCGAACTCAACTTTCTAACCACGGCTGCGGCGCGCTCACCGCAACCGCCGCATCCCGTCACCTGGGCAATGTATGGAACCCGGCCGCACTGATCAACGCGCGCAAGCGCTGAACACTTCGGACAATTTTTCTCAGGTGACCGCGCGCCGGAAACCGCGCAAATACCGCGTGCTATAGTCCGCGCGATACCGGTCGAGCGAGCGACAACATGGACAAATTCGGATCCGTCGACGCATTCGTCAAAGCAGCCGAGCTGCGCAATTTCAGCGAAGTGGGACGGCAGATGGGCATCTCGTCGTCCGCGGTCGGCAAGGCCATTTCGCGGCTCGAAGAGCGCCTCGGCGTGCGGCTGTTTCATCGCAGCACGCGCAGCGTGACGCTGACGCCCGAAGGCCAGCTGTTTCTGAGCCGCTGCCAGCGCGTGGTCGAAGAGCTCGAAGCCGCCGAAGCGGAACTGTCCGCCGCGTCGTCGCCGAAGGGACAATTGCGCGTCAGCCTGCCGCTGGTCGAAACGCTGCTGTTGCCGGTGCTCGGCTCGTTCGTGCGCGAGTACCCGGAGATCCGGCTCGAACTCGACTTCTCCGACCGCATGGTCAACGTGATCGACGAAGGCTTCGACGTGGTGCTGCGCACCGGCGAGGCCGTCGATTCGGGCCTCGTTACACGCACGCTCGGCCATTACGCGCCGCTTGTCGTCGCCGCGCCGGCCTATCTGTCGCGCCGCGGCGTGCCGCGCGAACCAGACCATCTGCAGCAGCATGCGTGTCTGCTGCACCGTTACCCGTCGACCGGCAAGGTCGACCGCTGGCTGCTGCGCAAAGACGGACAGGTGCTCGAAATGGATCTGCCGCCGCGGCTGACCGCCAACACCGTCGAGCCGCTGATCGCAATGGCCGAACAGGCGCAAGGCCTCGCCTATCTACCGGATTTCCTCGTGCGGCAGCAACTGGCCGACGGCCGGCTGGTCGCCGTGCTGACCGACTATGCGGCCGACCGCAAGGTATTTCGCGCGGTATGGCCGTCGGGGCGGCACCTGTCGCCGAAGATTCGGGTGTTCGTCGATTACATGGCGCGCTATCTGTTCCCTGACGAAAATCAGCAGGGACATACGGCGTCGGCACGCTAGGACACCGCTGCGAGAACGCGCGGCTAGCACCACCACGATGCGCGCTGCGCCGATCCCTCAAGGCGCTACTCGACCGCTATCTCGCGGCCCTCGGCCGACGCGCGCAACGCGGTATCGATAAAGCGATGCAGGCGCACGGCATCGTCGAAGCCCGGCGCCTCGGCGGCGCCGGTGCGCAAATCCTGCGCATAGGCCGCATACAGTTCCGCCAGTTCGAGCACCGCGGATGGCAGATTGGCGCGCGGCAGACGCTCGTATTGCGGCGGCACATCGAGCTTTTGCAGCGGCCGGTCGTCGCCTTGCGCGGCCTCGATCAGATAGTCGTCGCCGACGTCGCCGAACGCCGACGTATTGGTGATGCGCAGATCGCCCGTTTCGCCGGTCAGGTCGATCTGCACGCCGCGGCCGCTGCGCTTGCCGGCCTCGACGTGCACCGTCAGCGCCGCGTCGCCGGGCATGCGGCCGATCAGCATCAGCTGGTCGGGCGCGCTGGACGGCAGCACCTCGCCGGTTTCGCGAATCGTCACTGTTTTGAACTGGCTCAACGCCAGCGCGGACACCGTTCGCGGCCAGCCGGTCGCCGCGAACAGCATGTCGAGAAAATGCCCCGCATAGATCGAGATCGCACTCGAGAAATTTTCTGCGGGCACGGTCCAGCGCAGCGCTTGCGAACGCACGGCGCCGAAATGCCCCATGCTGACGTGAATGCGCACCGAGCGCAGCTTGCCGATAAAACCGCTTTGCAGCAGGTCGCGCAGATAACGGTTATGCGGCGCGAGCCGGCGCTGCAAGCCGACGATATGACGCACACCTGCCTGCCGGGCCAGCGCGAGCAGCGCGGCGGATTGTTCGGCACTCACGCCTAGCGGCCATTCGCAGTAAACGTGCTTGCCGGCCGCAATCGCCTTGCGCACCGTCTGCGCATGTTGTGGCGCGGTGTTCAGCACCACCACCAGATCGACTTCCGGATGATTGACGAGCTCGTCAAGCGTGCCGACCGCTTGCGCGCTGCCGTGCGCGGCAGCCGCCTCTTGCGCGCGTTCGGGCCGCGTGCTCCACACGGCGCGCAGTTCGTATTGCGGCAGCAGCTTCAGCACGCGGACGTGACCATGCACGGCCCAGTTACCGATACCGGCAAGTCCGACGCGAATCGGCTGGTTGCGTGGCGCTTCATTGAAGTTGGACATGATTCACCTGTGTAGCGAGCAAACAGACACCGACGAACTATAGAAACATCTGGCTCGCCGATTGGCGCGTGTGCGGTTCGATCATTTGAGCCGGGTTGGCTCAAATCGCCACGCCCAGCGCAGCGCGCGCCCGCTTTCGGGCCAATGGCGTCTGCACGGCCTGCCCGCACGCTGACTGAATTTTCGGCGCGACTCGGCCAAACTATGCGCACAGCGGCCCGCCAGCCGAGCACCGATACCCATCGTTCTGTATGTCCAGGAGAAGTCTCATGCATCAAGCAGGAAAATCGCACGACGCAGCTCGCCACGGCGTGACTGGCATCTCCGAGCCGCCTGCCGGCGGCCGGCCGGACCTGCCGGGTCGAAACGCCGGCCACACGGTTTACCTGCTGGACAACGACGAGGCGTCGCGATGCGCCACCAGCGCTCTGCTGCGCTCGGTGGACATCGAGGTCGAGGCGTTTGCAACAGCCGCTGAATTTCTCGCCGCCCCTCTGGCGGAGTCACCGTCATGTCTGCTGACCGACGTCAGATTGCGCGGGTCGAGCGGACTCGCGATACAGGCCGAGCTAAACACGCGGCGCAGCACGATGCCCGTCGTGTTTTTAACGGACTCCTGCGATGCAACGATTTCCGTTAAGGCAATGAAAGCCGGCGCGTTCGACTTTTTGACCCGGCCGTGCCGCGATCAGCAATTGCTCGACATCATCGAACTGGCGCTGACCAGCCACAAAAAGCGCCTGCTGCTGAGCGATTCGGTCGCGCGACATTCGCAACGCTATCTGGCGCTGACCGAGCGGCAAAAAGAGGTGATCAGCCGCGCCGCGCATGGCTTGTCGAATAGCCAGATTGCCGCGGAACTGGGGCTCAGCCCGGTGACCGTCAAGATTTACAAACGGGAAGCGATGCGCACCATGGAGTGCGGATCGACCGCGGGACTGGTGAAGCTGGCGATCGAAATCGGACTCGTCGAAGCCAGACATATTGAATTGATCTATTGGTCCGGATGGCTGAAAAACCGCTATTCGCGGCCATCCGCGTACGGAGTGGCTTGACGGGCAGTGACGCAGTATTGAATGTGCGGGTGTTGGGCCAACCGGTCGTGCCGCACATGTCGAAAGGCTTACGTCAGGCAGGGCTTGCGCCGTGAATCACTGGGACGCCATTCCAACGCGCATTCCCACGCTTTTTCCCACGGCCTCGTCCTAGCCTGCCTATTATTGAAAAGCGATTGAAAAAGCGCTGAACAAGCGGCTGAAACAAGCGCCTTGACGAAGCGCTTTGAAGGCGCCTCACCATCGCTAGCCAGGACCCACCGTATGCTTGCTCTCGAAGTCGTTCTCCTGCCTGTCGCCGACATCGACCGCGCACTGGCTTTTTACACGCAACAGGTCGGTTTCGATCTGGACGTCGACTATTGCCCGACGGCGGAGTTTCGCGTCGTGCAACTCACGCCCGCCGGGTCGCGCTGCTCGGTGCAACTGGTCACCGCCGATTCCGCCGCGCGCGTTCACGGCCTCTATCTGGTCACCGAAGATATCGTTGCCGCCCGGGACGCGCTCGTGAGCCGCGGCGTCCCGGTAGGCGAGCTCACACATAAGGTACCGTTGGACGCATGGGCCGGCGCGTTCGGCGAAGGTCCGCATCCGCAGCGGGCGGACTACGCGACCTTCGCCGGGTTCACGGACCCGGACGGCAATCGGTGGATGCTTCAGGAACGCGGATATCGCGCTGCATAAGCGAAGCTGTCCGCAGCTTCCGCATCGCTCCCTGAGCTTTCACGACCGCTGCAACGGTCCCTCCAACGTCGCGCACGCATGTGCTCCGTTTGGCGGTCAAAGGCCTGCGCTTCATTCAGGAATGACTCACCTGATGAAACCGGTCCGGCAATCGCCGCATGGCTAGAGCAATTCAGATAACGACGCTGCGCGAGGCCCCAACGGCTGACGAAGCGCAGCTAGCGAATGGAAATGAGCGAAAGCATAGTCAACAACACCGAGGTTCTTCGCGAGCTCGACGGATCCGTCTACGTAATCGACGACGACAGCGCCATGCGTGATGCGATGGTGTCGTTGATCGGCTCGGTCGGCTGGAAGGCCGTCGCGTTTTCTTATGGGCATGACTTCCTCGTGTGCGAGCGGCCCGACCAACCGTCGTGCCTTCTGCTCGACGTGCGGCTACGCGGCTTGAGCGGCTTTTCGGTGCTCGACGAAATGCGCAAACGAAAGATCGACATGCCGGTCATCTTTATGACCGCGCACGGCGACGTCGAAATGTCCGTCAGAGCGATGAAGGAAGGCGCGTTCGACTTTCTGCTGAAGCCCTTTCGGGAGCAGGAACTGCTCGACGGCGTCGGCAACGCGCTGCGCATCGACCGGCGCAGACTGGCCGCACAACGCGCGCTGTCGGAAACCCAGCGTCTGTTCGATTCGCTGACCCCGCGGCAGCGCGACGTGATGGCCCTGATCGTCGACGGCCTGGTGACCAAGCAGATTGCGGCGCGGCTCAACATCAGCGAAGTCACCATCAAGATCCATCGTAAGGAAGTGATGGCGAAGATGCAGGCGCGTTCGATCGCCGAACTCGTCATCAAGGCCGCGCATCTGGGCCTGCATAACCGGCCACTCTATGAAAGTTTCGACCCCGAACAGTTTATCGAAGGACATGGGCCGCGGCCGGGCGGCTTTTTGCCTAGACTTTAACGATTCGCCGCAACGCAAACATCCATCTGAGGAGTGAATTTCAATGGGACTGTCATGGCAACAAGGGCCGCTTTCCAACGGCGCCGTCGGCCGCTTCCTCGTGCCTGAACTGCCGAAGCGCCTGCTCTACGTCGAGCCGCTGCGCCGGCGCATGCGCGTGCGTTTCGGCGATGCATGGATTGCCGACAGCGAGCAGGTGGTGCTGCTGTTCGAGCCGGCGCGTTATCCGGTCGCCTATTTCCCCGAAGGCGACGTCGCGCCCGGCGTGCTCGAACGGCTCGACCACACCACGCAGCATCAGGACCTCGGCGCCACCGCATGGTTCGCGGTGAAGCACGGCGACAAGCAGGCGCCGCGCGGCGCGTGGCAGCACACCGCGCTGCCCGAGCATGCCGCCGACCTGCGGGGACGCGTCGCGTTCGCCTGGCGCATGATGGACGCGTTCTATGAGGAAGACGAACGCATCGTCGGTCATGCGGCCGATCCGTATCACCGCATCGATATCCGCAAGACCTCGCGTCACCTCGTGGTGCGTCAGGCAGAGCGCGTGATCGCCGACACGCAGCGCGCGCTGGTGCTGTACGAGTCGGGTTTCGCGCCGCGCTGGTACGTGCCGCGCGCCGATCTCGACGAAGCCGCGCTGACGCCGGTCAAGACCGAAACCTTCTGCCCTTACAAGGGCGTGTGCAGCTACTACGACATCGGCGACGCGCGGCTTGCCGCGTGGTCCTATGCGGAGACCTATCCAGAGGTCGAGCGGATCGCCGGCTTCGTGTCGTTCGAGCCGGACCTCGTCTCGGTTCATCTGGACGGTGTGCAGCTGCATCTGGAACCCGGCCAGTCGGTGATTCCGCACGGCCCCGATCGCGAGCTCACCGTGCATGAAGTACGCGCGGCGCGCAACGCGCCCTGAACGCTGAAGATGCGGCGCGCAGGGCGCGCCGGCGGAGAAACATGATGGCCCGTCTGCTGTCGGTGAATGTCGGCATGCCGCGCGATATCGACTGGAAAGGCCGCACGGTGCACACCGGCATCTGGAAGCGCCCGGTCGAGGGCCGCTGCTGGGCAGGCAAGCTGAACCTGCAAGGCGACGGTCAAGGCGATCTCGGCGGCCATGGCGGCGAGCAGCGCGCGGTGTTCGTCTATCAGCTCGAATCGTATCGGCACTGGGAACACACGCTGCAGCGCAACGACTTCGAGTACGGCCAGTTCGGCGAGAACTTCACGATCGAAGGTCTCGAAGATAGCGTCGTGTGCATCGGCGACCGTTACCGGATCGGCGATGCGCTGTTCGAGGTCACGCAGCCGCGCGTCACCTGCTACCGCGTCGGCATCCGCACCAACGAGCCGCGCATGCCGGCCCTGCTGACTTCGAGCGGCAGGCCGGGCTTCTATCTGCGAGTGCTCGAGGAAGGCGCGGTCGGTGCCGGCGACGAGATCGTCAAGGTCGGCGAAGCGACCGAGCGCATGAGCGTCGCCGAGATCAACGCGCTGCTGTACTCGCCGCACCATCCGCGCGAGGGTCTCGAGCGCGCGCTGCGCATCGAGGCGCTGTCGCCCGGCTGGCGCTGGTCGTTCGACGCGTTGTTGCGGGCCGCGCAGAGCGGCAACGCGGGCGGCAATGCCGGACTCGCGCCGGCAGCCGCCGCGCACGCGGCGCCGCAGGGCTTTCGCGCGCTGAAGGTGGCGGCGCGTAAAGCGGAATCCGCCGACGTGCTGTCGATCACACTCGAAAGCGCGAGCGGCGACGCGCTGCCCGCGGCGCAGCCCGGCCAGTACATCGTGCTGCGTCTGCCGCGGCCCGCGGGCGGCGCGCCGCTGTTTCGCAGCTATTCGCTGTCGGGCGCGGCGTCGTCGCAGCGTTACCGGATCAGCGTAAAGCTCGAGCCGCACGGCGTGGCGGGCACTTATCTGCGCGAGCAGCTGCAGGTGGGCGACACGCTCGAAGTCAGCGCGCCGCGCGGCAGCTTCGTGCTGCAGCCGGGTCGCGGCCCCGTGGTGCTGGCCAGCGCGGGGATCGGCGCGACGCCGGTGCTGGCCATGCTGCATGCGCTGGCCACCAGCGGCTCGACGCGCGAAGTGTGGTGGCTGCACGGCGCGCACGACGGGCCGCATCATGTGTTCGACGGCGAGGTGCGCGGCCTGCTCGGCGCGCTCGCGCGCAGTCACCGCTATGTTTGCTACAGCAAGCCGGCCGCCAGCGACGCGAGCGGCACCGCATTCGACGCGGTCGGCCGTCTGTCGCACGCCGCGTTGGTCGCGGCCGGCGTGCCGCGCAACGCGGACTGCTATCTATGCGGACCGTCACGCTTCATGGCCGACATGAA
>Ga0310811_10014206_pt1 | contig 10371 bp, 6 predicted proteins | sample YCmetagenome_FD_207642 | JGI IMG/M metagenome (GOLD analysis project Ga0310811, IMG submission 207642) | Soil microbial communities from experimental microcosm in Duke University, North Carolina, United States - YC | ecosystem: Engineered > Artificial ecosystem > Soil microcosm > Unclassified ... | reverse complement strand
TGATGGCGATCCAGACCGGCAAGTCGATGAAGGACGAGAAGCGGCTCAAGCACTCGGTCGACAGCTACTACCTGAAGTCGCCCGGCGAGATGAACGCCGACTTCAAGGACGTCGGCATCGCGGTCGAGAACACGGTCGACATCGCGAAGCGCTGCAACGTCAAGCTCAAGCTCGATCAGACGTTCCTGCCCAAGTACAAGGTGCCCGACGGCTTCGATCGCGACTCGTACCTCGCCGAGATCGTCGAGAAGGGCCTCGAGCGCCGCTTCGTCGAGCTGCGCGCGCGCGGCGTCGCGTTCGATCCCGACAAGTACCGCGAGCGCGCGAAGACCGAGATCGCCGTCATCCAGAAGATGGAGTTCTCGGGCTACTTCCTGATCGTCTGGGACTTCATCAACTGGGCCAAGGACCACGGCATCCCCGTCGGGCCGGGCCGCGGCTCGGGCGCCGGCAGCGTGGTCGCGTGGGCGATGCGCATCACCGACATCGATCCGCTCGAGTTCAAGCTGCTGTTCGAGCGCTTCCTGAACCCCGAGCGCGTGTCGATGCCCGACTTCGACGTCGACTTCTGCATGAACCGGCGCGGCGAGGTCATCAAGTACGTCGAGCAGAAGTACGGCAGCGATCGCGTCGGGCAGATCGCGACCTTCCACCAGCTGAAGGCGCGCGGCGTGATCCGCGACATCGCGCGCGTGATGGAGATCCCGTTCGCCGAGGCCGACAAGCTCGCCAAGCTCGTGCCCGAGCCGGTGCAGGGCAAGACGCCGCCGGTGCGCGAGGCGATCGAGCAGACCCCCGAGCTGAAGCAGCTCTACAACGAGAGCGCGGTGCACCGCGAGCTGCTCGACATCGCGGCGGCGCTCGAGGGCCTGAACCGCCACGCCGGCATGCACGCCGCCGGCGTCGTGATCGCCGAGGAGCCGCTGTGGAAGTACGTGCCGTGCTTCCGCGGCCAGAACGGCGAGATCGTCACGCAGTTCGCGATGAAGGAGGTCGAGAAGGCGGGCTTGGTCAAGTTCGACTTCCTCGGCCTGAAGACGCTCACGGTGATCCAGACCGCCGTGAAGTTGATCAACCAGCAGCGGCCGCCCGGTGAAGAGCTCGACATCGCGCTCATCCCCAAGGACGACGCCGACGTCTACAAGATGATCTCGCGCGGCGACACGACCGGCGTGTTCCAGCTCGAATCGAGCGGCTTCCGCGAGATCTTGAAGAAGCTCAAGCCCGACTGCCTCGAAGACATCGTCGCGGCGGTCGCGCTCTATCGCCCGGGTCCGCTCGAAGGCGGCATGGTCGACGACTTCATCGACCGCAAGCACGGCCGCAAGAAGGTCGAGTACCCGCACCCGTGGCTCGAGCAGGTGCTCGCCGACACCTACGGCGTCATCGTCTACCAAGAGCAGGTCATGCAGATCGCCCAGGTGCTGGGCGGCTACACGCTCGGCGGCGCCGATCTCCTCCGCCGCGCGATGGGCAAGAAGAAGAAGGAGGAGATGGACAAGCAGAAGGCGCTCTTCCTCGAGGGCGCCGCGCAGAAGGGCGTCGACCCGAAGATCGCCGACTCGGTCTTCGAGCTGATGGCGTTCTTCGCCGGCTACGGCTTCAACCGATCGCACTCCGCCGCGTACGGCTGGGTGACGTATCAGACCGCCTGGCTCAAGCACCACTACCCGCACGAGTTCATGGCGGGCTTGATGTCGTGCGACGCCGACAACATCGACAACATCGTCAAGTTCATCGCCGAGGCGCGCGCGATGGGCCTGACCGTCGAGCGTCCCGACGTCAACGAATCGGCGAACGACTTCACGGTCGCCGCGCGCCCGGGCGCGAAGGTGATCCGGTTCGGGCTCGGCGCGGTGAAGGGCGTCGGCGCGACGGCGGTCGAGTCGATCTTGGAGGCGCGCGCGGCCGAGGGGCCGTTCACGTCGCTCTACGACTTCTGCCGGCGCGTCGACACGCAGAAGGCGAACCGCCGCGTGATCGAGGCGCTGATCAAGGCGGGCGCGTTCGACGGTCTCGGCGATCACCACCGCGCGCAGCTGCTCGCGGCGCTCGACACCGCGCTCGAGCGCGGCGCCTCCGAGCAGCGCGACAAGCGATCCGGCCAGACCTCGCTCTTCGGGCTCATCGATCCGCCGAAGGGCGCCGCCGGCGGGCCGCGCCAGGGCGAGACGTACCCCGGCGTCGAGCCGTGGGGCGCGAAGCAACTGCTCGCGTTCGAGAAGGAGGCGCTCGGCTTCTACGTCTCGGGCCACCCGCTCGATCGCTATCGATCGGAGCTGGGTCGCTGGGCCAACGCGACGACCGCCGACTTCGCCGAGGGACGCCGCGCGCCCGGCGAGGCCGGCATCGGCGGCATCGTCTCGCAGTACCGCGAGATGATCACGAAGAAGGGCGACAAGATGGCCCGCTTCGTCCTCGAGGATCAGGCGGGCACGATGGAGGTGGTCGTCTTCCCGAAGACCTTCGAGAAGGTGCGCCACGTGCTCGTCTCCGACGAGCCGATCATCTGCCTCGGCGAGGTCCGCAACGAGGGCACCGCCGAGCAGGCCGACTGGAAGATGATGATGAACGACGCGCAGGTGATGGCGGAGCTGCGCTCCGCGCGCACGACCCGCGTCGAGATCCACCTGAACGCCGACGCGATCACCGACGATCAAGTCACCGCGCTGCGCGGCATCCTCGAGGGCGCGCGCGGCCCCGTTCCCGCGATCCTGCGCCTCACGATCCCGCGCCGCTCCGAGACCGTGATCTCGCTCGGCGACCGCTACCAGGTCGCCCCGACCGACGAGCTGCTCGCCCGGTTGGAGCGGTTGTTCGGGGAGCGGGTCGCCACGTTGGCTTGATGTCTTCGGACATCGACTTCCGTCCTCCGACTTCCGTCCTCCGTACCCAGACAGAGTCGCGGAATCTCTGGGATCCGGAAGACGGAGGACGGAAGACGGAGGTCGAACGTCCTGTCAGCGGCGGCCATTGGTACAAGGTCTGTCCCGCGCAGAATGCTGTTCCCACCTCGGCGCCACTTGGCTACATTGCGGCGGCCTGGGAGGGGTCCCGGCAGAGGAGTACCGGATGCGTCAGCCGCAGTCGCTCGCGCTTGCCTTTGTCGTTTCGCTGGTTTTCGGCGCGTGCGCCCAAGGCGTCAGCGACGGTCCAGGCACTCATCCGGACGCGCACGTCAACTCGGGCGGGCCCGACGCGAACTTCAACCAGCCCGCCGACGCGCCGCCGTTCTCGACGCCGGACGCGTTCGTGCCGCCGACCGCCGACGCCTTCGTGCCGCCGACGATCGACGCGCCCGGCGGCGGCGGCAGCTGCACCGACTCGACCGAGTGCGCGAACCAGAACCCGCTCACCTGCTGCTACCAGAACGCGTGCGTCGTCGGCGTCGACTTCGGTCCGCCGATCGGCTGCGTCCCGCTCAACTGACTCAGTACCAGCGCACGACGTGATAGCCGTGCCCGTTGCGCGGCCGCTCGAACGCGAACATCTCCGGCGAGCGCGCGAGCGGGTCGTTGCGGAGCGCGGCGTAGCCGCCGCCGTCGTCGCTGCCGAGGAACTCGGCCTTGATGCCGGTGAGCCCGCCCGGCCACTGCAGATCGGCGGGCAGCGGCGGCAGCCGGAACGCTTGATCGCCCGGCGGCGCGATCACGATCCACGAGCCCTTCACCGCCGGTGACAGCTCGAGCGCGATCGCGACCGGCGCGATCACGCCGCCCGCCGCCTTCCACGTGACGTCGCCTTCGGGCGAGAGCGTCACGTCGGTCACCGCCGGCAACGTCACGTCCTTCAGGTCGATCGACGCGTTCGGATTGGCGAACGACACCGTCGCCTTCTCGAACGGCGCGCCGCCCTTGGTCGCCGCGATCTCGACGTCGAAGGACGCCACCATGTCGAAGTTCCCCCGATCGGCGCCGACGATCGTGACCGCGCCGTCGCTGATCGTGTTGGCCCAGTAGCTCGGGATCCGATGCGGGCCCGCGAACAGCGTCATCGTGCCGTCGCCTTGGATCCACGGGACGCCGCCGGCGGTCAGCGTGAAGTCGGTCGTCGCCGACAGCGACCGCCACGTGTACCCGGTCAGATCGATCGTCTTCGCGAGCGCGACGCCGTCGGCTTCGAAGTACTGCGCGTCGCCGGTCTCGGGGTACGCGACGACGAAGAGCGAGTCGCTCGCCGCGCCGAGCGTGCGATAGCCCGGGAGATGCGGCGGCGATCCCGAGGCGGGCGCGCCGCCGAACGCGTAGCGGCCGTAGACGCTGTACGAGACGGCGTTCGGCAAGGGCGGCAGCACGAACGCGACCTCGTCGACGTTGCCGTAGTCGTCCGCCGCGCCGTAGCCCATGTGGAGGTGATCGCCGGGCTCGACCGCGACGAACGTGGACATCTCGCTGCTGCCGGTCCGCGCGATCGTGACCGCGCCGCCGCTCGGGGCGTCGCCGGTCACCGAGAACTGCGCGCTCGCGACGATCGTCGTGCGCGACAAGAGCGCGCCCGCGGGATCGTAGAAGAGCACGACGTCGCCGACGAGCAGGCCGTCGACGGTGATCGCCGAGGACGCCGCGTCCGGCGCGGGCGCCGCGTCGGGCTCGGACGGCGAGGGCGAGCCGCACGCGGCGGCAAGAACCGACAACGAGAGGGCGAGGGGCTTCATCGCGCGATCTACGTAGCAACTCACGCGCCCCGTGCGTGAGGGCATAAGTCGGCTACGTCAGTCGAGACCGAGCTCTTCGAGCGCGTCTTCGTCGAGCCCGAAGAAGTGCGCGGTCTCGTGCAGCACGGTGATGCGGATCTGCTCGCGCAGCTCGTCCGGATCGCCGGCGCTCTGCTCGAGGTTCGTCTGGAACAGGTGGATGTCGGTGAGCGACGGCGCGCCGCCGACCGAAGACTCTTCGGGGAGCGGCGTCCCCGTGAACAACCCCAGCACGCGCGGATCGACGCCGTCCTTGATCATGTCCTCGCTCGGCAGATCGTCGACGAGGATCGGCACGTTCGCGAGCTTCGCCTGCGCCTCGTCGGGGAGCTCCGCGAGCGCCTCCGAGGCGATCTTCTCGAACTCCTCGTGCGAGAGGTGCCACTCGGGCGCGGGCGCGGCGGCGTCGCGGCGGCGCGTCTCGAGCCACGCCTGCGCGCGCGCGGCGCCGTCGCCCTGCGCCTCGCGCGCGAGCCCGATGCCGTACCACGCGTCGGCGCCCCACTCGTCGTCGTCTTTCAGCTTCTCCCACCACGTGATCGCGGTCGACGGATCGTCGGCCTCCATCGCGGCGTCGGCGATCTCGTCGATCGCCTGCGGATCGTCGATCGCGGAGGTGTCGAGCTCGCGCATCGCCTCGCGCGCCTCGTCGGTGCGGCCGAGCGCGCCGAGCGCGCGCACCTTGAGCTGGATGCCCTCGATCAGCTCGTCGTCCTCCTCGACGCGCTCGAGCGCGAGGTCGGCCGACTTCAAGGCCGCCTCGGCGTCGTCCATGGAATAGAGCGACGTCGCCGCGGCATGGAGATGAGGAACGGGATCATCGGGATGCGCCTCGGCCAACTTCGCGTAGATCGCGAGCGCGCCCTCGGGATCGCCGCCGAGATCGAGCAGCGCCGCGTCGAGCAGCATCACGCCGGCGTCGTCGCGCGAGATCTTCTTCGCTTGCTCGAGCGCACGGGCGGCGGCGGGGAGGTCGCCGTCGTCGAGGGACGAGAAGCCACGTTCGACGAGGGACTGCAGGCGATCGGCGCGCGACATGCGCGCGTTATAGCGCAAGCCCACGTCGGAGGTTATCGTCGATGGCGCATGCGCTTCGCCTTCGTCCTCGCCGCCGCGGTGCTCGTCGCCGGGTGCCCGCGCCACGTGCGCCACACCCTGGTGCCGTCGGTGCCCGAAAACGGCGACGCCCACGCGCGCAAGCGCTACGAGGAGGCGCGCGCGAAGTTCGAGCGCGATCGCTCGGGCGGCGAAGAGATGGCGGCGATCGCGCGCGACTACCCGAACGATCCGGTCGCGCCGTTCGCGCGCCTGTACGCGGGCATCGCCGACGTCGACAAGGGCGATTATCCGCACGCGGAGGGCGAGCTGTCGGCGGTGGTCGCCGACGAGCAGGCGGACGATGGCCTGCGCACCCGCGCGTCCTTGTTCCTCGGGATCGCCGACGCCTATCTCGGCAAGCCGGCCGACGCGTTGCCGCTGCTCGCGAAGGGTGAGAAGGCGATCGAGAACGACGGCGAGCGCGGCGAGTGGACGGCGGCGACCGCGACCTCGACGGCGTCGAGCGCGCGCCCGCTCGACGCGCTCGCGTGGATGGATCGATGGTGGGCGATCGCGCGGCCGAACGAGCGCGGCTACATCTTGGCGCGCGCGGGCGAGATCGCCGGCGCCGCGCCCGACGAGGCGATCGTGCCGGCGTGGCAAGCGCTCGAGCATCGCGACTCGGTCGCCGCCGCGGTGCTCGGCCCGCGCGCCGCCCTAGCGACCCACGACGCCCATGTTCGCGATCAGGCGAACGAGGCGCGCGCCAAGGTCGGCCTGCCGCCGATCCCCGCGATCGCGATCGCGAACGGCGGCGGCCAGGAGGGGCGCATCGGCGCCGCCCTGCCGATGACCGGCAAGCAGGAGCGCCTCGGCGAGCAGACCGTGCACGGCTTCGCGATCGCGGCCGGCGCGCTCGGCGGACCCGGCGCCGCGAACGTCGACGTGCGCGACGTGCCGACCAAGGACGCCGCCGCCGCCGCGGTCGACGCGCTCGCCGGCGACGGCGTGATCGCGATCGTCGGGCCGATCGACGGCGACTCGGTCGACGCGGCCGCCGCGCGCGCCGCCGCGCTCGCGATCCCGCTGCTCTCGCTCAACGCGCGCGCCGAACAGCGCAGCGCGCAGCCGTTCGTCTTCCACGTGATGCACTCGGCCGAGGCGCGCGCGCGCACGCTCGCGCGGCGCGCGTCGAACGCGGGCGTGAAGAAGATCGCCGTGCTCGCGCCCGACTCCGGCTACGGCAAGGCGATCGCGAAGGCGTTCACCGACGCGTACGCGGCCGCCGGCGGCACCGTCGTCACGCGGGTCGACTTCCCGGCGGCGACCAACTCGTTCGCGACCGTCGTCGGCAAGCTCGGCAGCGGCTGGGACGCGGTCTTCATCCCGACCGACGCGAACCAGCTCGAGCTGATCGCGCCCGCGCTCGACGCCGCCGGCCTGATCCCGCGCCCGCTCGGCGCGAAGAAGGTGAAGGGCGGCCGTCCGATCCTCGTGATCACGACCGCCGAGGGCGCCGGCCCCGAGCTGATCCACAACGCCGGCCGCCATCTCTACGGCGCGTGGCTCGCGCCCGGCTTCTACCCGGACGCCACCGACCCGCTGATCTCGGACTACGTCGCGCGCTACCTCGCGGCCTTCAACAAGGCGCCGACCGCGCTCGACGCCTACGCCTACGACGCCGCGCTCGCGATCGCCAAGACCGGCGCGACCTCGCGCGGCGAGCTCGCCCAGCGCCTCGCGGGCGCGAAGATCACCGGCGTCACCGGCGAGCTCCGCTTCGACGGCGATCGCCGCCGCGCCGACGACGGCGTCCTGTTCGTCGTCGAGGACGACGGCCAGGGCGGCGCGCGCGTCAAGGCCGTGCGCTAGGCCGGCTAGGGCAGGCGCGCGCGCACGTCGGCGCGCATCGCGTCGGTGCGCGCCGGATCGGTCGAGAGGATCGTGATGCGCGTGCCGCCGTCGATGTCGGTCACCGTGATCATCGTGTCGATGTGGATCACCGGGCAGTGACCGTGGGTGCCGGGCCCGCCGTGCTCGCCGGTGTGGACCACGTGCTCGTCTTCACGCGGCACGCCCATCCTCGACTGCACGAGCGCCGCGTCGCGGATGTCCTGCTGCGCTTTCGGATCCGCGGCGGTGATCGCGAGCGCGATCCCGCCGTCGACGTCGGTGGCGACGGTGCGCGAGCCCGCGACCGCCGACGGGCAGTTGATCATGCCGCGCTCCATCAGCCCGGTCGGCGCTCCCATCGCGGGGGCCGGGCGGGAGGACGGCGCGCCGCACGCGGCGATCGCGACGACGACGAGGAGCGTGTTCCGCATGAACGCCGGTACTGCGACGCGCATGCCAGCGAAACGCGTATGCGATCGCGCGCGACCGCGCAGGGCCTGCGCCGCGCGCGCAGGCGCGCGAGATGCTTGCGCCGCCGTCGGGGGGCACGTACAACCCGCGGGATGCGTTACTCGCGCGCGTTCATCCCGACCCTCAAGGAGAAACCGGCCGACGCGGAAGTCGTCAGCCACGTGTTCATGGTGCGCGGCGGGTTCATCCGCCAGCTCGCCGCGGGCATCTACAACTTCCTCCCGCTCGGGTGGCGCGTGGTCCGCAAGATCGAGGAGATCGTCCGCGAGGAGATGGATCGCGCGGGCGCGCAGGAGGTGCTGATGCCGGGCGCGGTGCCGGCCGAGCTCTGGATCGAGTCGGGTCGCTGGAAGGTCTACGGCCCCGAGCTCCTGCGCTTCAAGGATCGCAAGGGCGCCGAGTTCTGCATCGGCCCGACGCACGAAGAGGTGATCGTCGAGATGGTGCGGCGCGACACCGCGAGCTATCGCGAGCTGCCGAAGAACCTCTACCAGATCCAGTCGAAGTTCCGCGACGAGAAGCGGCCGCGCGCCGGCCTCATGCGCGGGCGCGAGTTCATCATGAAGGACGCGTACAGCTTCGACCGCGACGAGAGCGGCGCCTTGCGCGCGTACGACTCGATGTACGAGGCGTACGGACGCATCTTCCGTCGCTGCGGGCTCGACTTCCGCGCGGTCGAGGCCGACACCGGCGCGATCGGCGGCTCGCGCTCGCACGAGTTCCAGGTGCTCGCCGAGAGCGGCGAGGACGCGATCGTCTCGTGCGACAACTGCGACTACGCGGCCAACGTCGAGCAGGCGGAGTACGCGCGGCCGACCGAGCCGAGCGTCACCGGCGGCGGCGCGCTCGAGACCGTCGACACGCCCGCGCAGAAGACGATCGAGCAGGTCACCGCGTTCTTGAAGGTGCCCGCCAAGCAGCTGATCAAGACGCTCGTGTACGTCGCCGACGGCCAGCCGGTCGCGGCGCTCGTCCGCGGCGATCGCGCGCTCAACGAGGTCGCGCTGAAGAAGGCGATCGGCGCGCAGCAGATCTATCTCGCGCGCGACGCCGAGGTGAAGGAAGCGACCGGCGTCGACCCCGGCTTCGTCGGGCCGGTCGGCTTGAAGATCCCGGTCTACGCCGACTGGGAGCTCGAGGGCGCGACCGGCGCGATCGCCGGCGCGGGCGAGGCCGGCAAGCACGTGAAGAACGTCGATCTCGCGCGCGACGTGGTGGTCACCAAGCTCGCGGGGCTCCGGCTCGCCGAGGCCGGCGATCTGTGCCCGCGCTGCAAGAAGGGCCACTTCCGCCCGTTCAAGGGCATCGAGGTCGGCCACGTCTTCTTCCTCGGCACCAAGTACTCGGCGCCGATGCACTGCGAGTTCCTCGACGAGGACGGCTCCAAGAAGCCGATGGTGATGGGCTGCTACGGCATCGGCATCACGCGCATCGCCGCCGCCGCGATCGAGCAGAACCACGACACCAACGGGATCGTGTGGCCGATGTCGATCGCGCCCTACGAGGTCGAGATCATCGCGCTGCAGAACGACGCCGAGGTGCGCAAGGCGGCCGAGAGCCTCTACGCGGAGCTCACCGCGCGCGGCATCGAGGTCCTCTACGACGATCGCGACGAGCGCCCGGGCGCGAAGTTCAAGGACGCGGATCTGATCGGCGTGCCGCTGCGGGTCGCGATCGGCGCGCGGTCGCTCAAGGAAGGCAAGCTCGAGCTCAAGTGGCGCAAGGACAAGGATCCGACCTTGATCCACGCGGCGGGCGCGCCCGAGGAGGTCGCGGGCCTGGTCGCCGCCGAGAAGCAGCGCCTGCGCGCGAAGGCGGACGCGTGACGTTCGAGGTCGGCAACCGCTTGATCGCCGCGCTCGACGTCGACGATCGCGCGAAGGCCGACGCGCTCGCGGCGACGCTCGGCGACGCCGCCTCCTTCGTGAAGATCGGGCTCGAGCTGTTCTGCGCGACCGGCCCCGCGATCGTGCGCGACTACGCGTCGGCGCGCCGCCGCGTGATGCTCGACCTCAAGCTGCACGACATCCCCGAGACGGTCGCGCGCGCGACCGCGCAGGTCGACGCGCTCGGCGCCGAGCTGCTCACGGTCCACGCGAGCGGCGGCCGCGCGATGCTCGAGGCCGCCGCCCGCGCCGCGAAGCGCACGCGCATCCTGGCGGTGACCGTCTTGACCTCGCTCGGCGACGCCGACCTCGACGCGATCGGCGTGCGCGATCGCGCGGCGGCGCAGGTCGTCAGGCTCGCGACCCTCGCTCGCGATGCCGGGTGCGCGG
>Ga0310811_10014205_pt1 | contig 10372 bp, 12 predicted proteins | sample YCmetagenome_FD_207642 | JGI IMG/M metagenome (GOLD analysis project Ga0310811, IMG submission 207642) | Soil microbial communities from experimental microcosm in Duke University, North Carolina, United States - YC | ecosystem: Engineered > Artificial ecosystem > Soil microcosm > Unclassified ... | reverse complement strand
GTGTCGGGACGCGGTGTGGGCATGGATGCGGTCAAAGAGATGCTGGAACGCGAGCACGGCCGTATCGAGCTGCGCTTCACGGACGATCGCCGCGGAGCCGATTTCCGGCGCTTCCAAACGATTGTTCATCTGCCCGAATCGTGGGCCGTAGACAGTCTCGGGGCGCCGGTCGGTCAGGGGGCGACGGCTTCGCCGCGCGCGCGGCCCGCGCACGACGACGCGCTCGCGTAATCGCCCGGCGACTTCGGGCGATCGAATCAAGCAGGTAGGGTAGGTCGAGTTGGGGAATGCTGTGGCGCTATTGAATGGAATGTCGGTGCTGGCCTTAGCGGTTGCGCTGCTCTTCGCGGCGTTAGCCGCAATCGTCGCGCACCGGCGCGCAACTCGGCGCGCATTGCGCTTGCAAGATGAAGCGCTCGCGCGTTTGGCGCAGACGCATGCCGAAGAAAAGGCGCGCTGCGACGCATCGGTCGCCGCGCATGAAGCGCGAGCGAGCGGCGCATCGGCCGAAATACAGCGCCTGGCCGATGCGCTCGCGAGCGAATCGGAGAATCTGGCGCAGGCAAACGCGGCGTTGGGCGAAACGCGGGCTCGCCAAGACGATCTGCTTGCGCATGCGAAACGTATCGAGGGCGAATCGGCGCGTCTGAAAGCGTTCTCCGCGACATTCGAGCGCTGGCATGAGCAGATGATCTCGCTGATGGCGCAAAACCACGACATGCACCGCAAGAACCAAGAGCTCGCGCGCATCGTCAATCACGTGCTCATGGTGTCGCTCAACGCTTCTATCGAGGCGGCGCGTGCAGGGGCGGCGGGCCGCGGGTTCTCGATCGTGGCCGGCGAGGTGCGCTCGCTCGCGACGCGTTCGCAAGAGCTATCGAAGAGCTATCGCGACAGCCTCGATCGCAACGATCTGGTGACGACGGCGACGTTCCAAGACATTCAAGCCGGGGGCAAGATGATCACGGCTGCGCTCGCGAGCGTCGAAGCGCTCGCGCGGCAGTTTCAATCGAAGCTCGAACGGAAGCCGACGTGATCAGTCAAGCAGCCAAGGACAGCTTCGAGCGCATCTTCTTCCAGGCGGCGCGCACCCGTTTGACGACCGATCCGGCGCACGCCTGCGAGTTCGTTCCAGCCGTTTCGCCGGGCCCGGCGCAGCCAGGCGTGAGCGATGAAGTACTCGTCTTGACGATCGCATCGATCCACTTTCGCATCGTGCTGTCGCTGCAGTTCGGCGACGATGAAGCCACGCGCGACTACTACGCGAGCCAAGGAGCCGATCGCACGCTGCGCGAGGCGGCGATGGAAATCGGCAACCTCTGCTGCGGCGCGATCAATCAGCAGCTCGTCGAACATTTTCCCGATCTGGGCATGTCGACCCCGTACGCTCTTTCGAGCGACTGCCTGGGCTACCTCGACGAGCTCAAGCCCGAGTACATCGCCGCCTACGACGTGACCCTCGAGTACGCCGCGCGATTGCGCGCCACCTTGTGCGTCTGCGCGAGCGCGCCGCTCGACTTCACCGCGCAGGTGGCCGATGTGCACGAAAGCGCCGGCGAACTCGAGCTTTTCTGACTTTCAACCTCCATTCGAGAGACTGCACATGGCGAAGATTCTGTTGGTGGACGATTCGAGCACCGTCCGTGACGAAGTGGCGGGGTTCCTGCGCAAGAACGGACTGGACGTCGATACGGCGGTGGACGGCAAGGATGGCCTCGCGAAGGTGAAGACGAACCCGGGCGTGCGGCTCGTCGTGAGCGACGTGAACATGCCGAACATGGACGGCCTCACGATGGTCGAGAAGATTCGCGGTGAACTGGCCAACAGCACGGTCAATGTCATCATGCTGACGACCGAAAGCAGCCCGGCGATGAAAGAGCGCGGCAAAGCGGCCGGCGTCAAGGGCTGGATCGTCAAGCCGTTCAAGGGCGAAGCCGTCCTCGAAACGTTCAGGAAGCTCGCGAACTGAGCGAGGTCGAAGGCTGTACCCGACGCGCGCCGCGTGCCGGGCCAGCGATCAACTTGCAATAGCCGGCGTCTGCGGATGCGCTTCGCTGGACGCGGCGTCGACACTGCTCGATGCGCCCTGCGGCAGGCTCTCCTCATCGAGCAACGTTCGACGCAACGCATCGAGCGCGGCCGAGTAGTGTCCCCGACGCCAGATCAGCAGCGTCGGTACGGCGCCGAGCGAGTCGAGGGGATGGATCGCGACTTCGCGCGCGCCGCCGGGCAGCAGATCCAGCACCGAGCGCGGCGCGACGGCGACACCGGCCCCGGCCGCCACGCAGGCCACGATCGCATGGTACGAGCCCAGTTCCAGCACGCGGGCGGGCCGCAATCCATGTTCGGCGTACCAGCGCTCGACATAGCTCCGGTAGGCGCAGCCGCGCTCGAACGCAACGAGCGTGGAAAGCGCGACATCCTCGGCGGCTTGGATGGCGCGATGGCCGCGCGGCGTCACCATCACCAATTCCTCGCTGAACACCGGAACCGATTCGAATGCGTCGGTCAGCACCGCGGCATCCGGCGGCGTGGCGATCAGCGCCGCATCGATCTCGAACTGCGCCACCCGTTCGATGAGACAGCCCGTCGTGCCGGTGCTCAGTTCGAGTTCGACCTCGGGCCAGCGCTGGTGGTAATTCGCCAGTACGCGCGGCAGGCGGCTGGCCGCGGCGCTTTCCATCGCACCCAGGGCGAGGCGGCCCCGCGGCCGGTCTTCGCGAACGGCATGCCGTGCTTCGTCGGCCAGTGCGAGCAGCCGTTCGGCATAGGGCAGCAAGGCGCGGCCAGCCGGCGTCAGCACGAGCCGTCTGCCGTCGCGCACAAACAACTCGGCGCCGAGTTGCTGCTCGAGTTGCTTGATGCGCATCGTCACGTTCGATTGGACGCGGTTGAGCTTCGCCGCGGCCCGCGTCACGCCGTTTTCGCGCACCACGGCCCGAAAAATCGTCAAGGCGGCCAAGTCCATGATTCTCTCCATAAGATGGATTGAATCAGTATTATTCATTTTTCATGATTATGCGGACAAGCTACCATCGACGGCAGGGGTATGAGACGCAGCGGCATCGCTTGTGCTGGCACGATCGGCATACCCCTGAGCAATGATTTCGGACGCCGCTTCCCCGCTTCGTTTGCGCGGCGGCCGATCAAACGCAGCGAGGATTTGCGATGGCGCACTCCGATTCGATACATGAAGCCGCTTTTCGGCAACCCGCACGCGGGAGAAGGGCCGCAACCGTCTCGCTTGCCTGCATGGTCGCGCTCGCCGCCGCGTTGGGCATCGGTCGCTTTGCGTTCACCCCGCTCTTGCCGGTGATGCTGCACGCGGGTGTGCTCGATTTGAGAGAAGGGAGTTGGCTGGCGTCGGCCAACTACGCCGGCTATTTCGTCGGCGCATTGACGTGTGCGTTCCTTCGCGCCGAGCACACTCGAATCGTGCGCGCCGGGCTCGTTGCCACCGTCGTTCTTACGCTCGCGATGGGCATCGTGACGAACTTGCCCGTGTGGCTGGTTGTGCGCTTCGTCGCCGGGGTCGTCAGCGCGTGGACGTTCGTGTTCGCGTCCCAGTGGGGGCTTGCCCGGCTGGCGCGGCTCGGCGCGCCGGCATGGGGTGGCGTGATCTACACGGGGCCCGGTGTCGGCATCGTCGTGACCGGGTTACTGGCCGGGGCGGCGGCACGGCAGGGGCCGGCGTTCGGCTGGCTCTTGTTCGGGGCGCTCTGCGCCGTGTCGACGGCGTTCGTATGGCGAACCTTCTCATCGGCGCCGCCGCGCACCGCAGGCGCGGCGGCTCCAAGCGAAGCGGCCAGGGCCGCGCCCGGGACCGTGCGCGCCGCGGCCTCGACACGGTCGGGCAGTACTGGGATGGCCGCACGGATGAGCGCAGCCGAGCGGCGCTTTCAAGGAATCGGGCTCGTCGTGCTGTACGGCATGCCCGGCTTCGGCTACATCATCACGGCCACGTTTCTGCCCGTCATCGCCCGCCATGCGCTGCCCGGATCGAATTGGCCCGATCTGTTCTGGCCGATGTTCGGCGCGGCGCTGATTCCAGGCTCCCTGCTCGCCGCGCGTCTGCCCGCTCGGTGGGACAACCGCATGCTGCTGTCGGGGTGCTATGTGGTTGAGGCCGTGGGCATCGCGCTTGGCATCGTGCTGCCGACGGCGGTAGGCTTTGCGATCGGCAGCGTGCTGATCGGCTTGCCGTTCACGGCCATCACGCTGTTCGCCATGCGCGAGGCGCGGCGGCTGCACGGTGAGCAGGCCGCGGGCTTGATGGGCTATGCGACGGCCGCTTACGGCCTGGGGCAGATCGCGGGGCCGCTCGTCGCGGCGCCCATCGCCGCGCGCACCGGGTCGTTCACGCCGGCGCTGTGGCTTGCCGCGTTCGTGCTCGTCCTCGGCGCCGTTGGGCTCGTGCTGCTCGCGATGAAAGCGCGCTCGGAAAGGGATTGACGTCGCTTCGGGGCACGCCTCGGTGCAAAGCCGCTAGAATTAGCGCGTTTCGGCCACCGGGCGCCGATCGACCGCATTCCTGACTACCCATGAGCGACTATCGATTTTGTCCGCGCTGCGCGAGCACGCTCGTCGAGCGCACGGACAGCGTTGAAGAGGGCGGCCGCCGGCGCCGCGCCTGCCCCGACGACGGCTGCGGCTATGTCCACTGGAACAACCCTTTGCCAGTCGTCGCGGCCATCGTCGAATACGAGGGCAAGATTCTGCTCGCGCGCAACGCCGCCTGGGCGGAGGGCGTATTCGCCCTGATCACGGGCTTTCTCGAAGCGGACGAAACGCCCGAAGCCGGTGTTGCGCGAGAAGTGCTCGAGGAGACCTCGCTTCACGTGCGCGAAACCGAACTGATCGGCGTGTACGAGTTCATCCGCAAGAACGAACTCATCATCGCGTATCACGTGAAGGCGGAAGGCACGGTCGCGCTGTCGCCCGAGCTGCTCGAGTATCGATTGGTCGAGCCGGCGAAGCTGCGTCCGTGGCGGGCGGGAACGGGGCAAGCGCTCGGCGAATGGATGCGCCGGCGCGGCCTTCCGTTCGAATTCGTCGAAAGGCCGGGACAGTAACCGCCGTGCGGTGTTTTCCGCTGCGCGCGGCACTGTTCGCGCCACGCCTTCTTTCATCGTCATCGACCTTCGCACCATGAGCAAACCCACGCCCGCGTCGCGCGACGACTACCGTCATTTTCTGGCGATGACGACACGTTGGATGGACAACGACGTCTATGGTCACGTCAACAACGTCGTCTACTACAGCTATTTCGATACGGTGGTCAACGAGTACTTGATTCGCGCGGGCGTGCTCGATGTCGAGCAGGGCGAGACGATCGGCCTCGTCGTCGAAACGCAGTGCAACTATTTTTCCCCGCTCGCATTTCCCGATCGTGTCGAAGCGGGATTGCGCGTCGCGCGTATCGGCACGTCGAGCGTGCGCTACGAAGTGGGGCTGTTCAAGGAAGGCAGCGCGCAAGCCGCCGCGCAAGGGCATTTCGTGCACGTCTACGTCGATCGGGCGACGCGGCGCCCGGCCGTGCTGCCCGAGGCGCTTCGCGCAGCGCTCGCGCCGCTCGTCGTACCGCGCGGCGGGGACGAGGAGCACGCTTAACGTGCAGGCGTTCGCCGTCGCCACGCTCAACGGTGTCAGCTACGGGCTGCTGCTGTTCATGCTGTCGGCCGGGCTTACGCTGATTTTCAGCATGCTCGGCGTGTTGAACTTCGCCCATGCGAGCTTCTATATGCTCGGCGCTTATCTCGGCTACAGCATTGCCGCGCATGCGGGGTTCGTCGTCGCGCTCGTGGCCGCGCCGGTGGTCGTCGGCGTGATGGGCGCCGCGCTCGAACGCACGCTGCTGCGGCACGCGAAAGCGAACGGGCCGCTGCATGAATTGCTGCTGACGTTCGGGCTGGCTTATCTGCTCGCGGAGCTCGTCAAGCTCGTTTGGGGCTTGGGCAGCGTATCGTTCGCGCTGCCGGGGGTGCTCGACGGCCCGTTGATCGCATGGGGCGACGCGACGTTTTCGCGCTACCGTGCCTTCATGATGGCGACTTCCGTCGCTACGCTCGCCGTGCTCTATTTGCTGCTGCGCACCTCGCGCACGGGGCTCGTGCTGCGCGCGGCGCTCACGCACGCGCGCGCCGTCGAGGCGCTCGGGCATGACGTTGCGCGTATCGGCACGCTCGTCTTCGCGGTGGGCACGTCGCTCGCCGCGCTGGCGGGCGTGATCGGCGCGCCGCTTGCCGTCGTCGAGCCGGGCATGGCCGAGGCCGTCGGCTCGATCGTGTTCGTCGTGGTCATCGTCGGGGGCATGGGCTCGCTCGGCGGGGCGTTCGCGGCTTCGCTGCTGATCGGATGCGTGCAAACATGGGCGGTCGGCAGCGGCGCCTCGCTGGGATCGCTTGCGCACATAGCGGGTGTACGGTTGCCGCCGGTATGGGCTTCGCTCGCGGTTTCGCAAGTCGCGCCGCTCGTGCCCTATGCGCTGCTCGTGGCCATGTTGGCCTGTCGTCCGCGCGGGCTCTTCGGTAGGCGCGAGGATGATGCGTAAGCGGCGCGCGCAGGCCGGGAGCGGCTCGGATCACAGGCCGAAGGAGCATGCTCGGACGCCGTCGTTGCGTGCCGGCCGTATCGGTGCGAGCTTGCCTTGGGTGGTCGTCGCCGGGCTGCTCGCGGCGCCGCTCACATTCGTTCATTCGAGCGGGCTATTCGCTTACCTCGCGCAAGCCTGCGCGATGATCGTCTTCGCACTCTCGTATAACCTTTTGCTCGGCGAAACGGGCCTTCTTTCGTTCGGCCATGCCGCGTATGCGGGTCTCGGCGCGTTTGCCGCCGCGCATCTATTCAATCGCGGCGGCATTGCGCTGCCGTGGCTGCCGTTGGCGGGCGGCGCGGCCGGCGCCGCGTTCGGCATGCTGTTCGGCGCGGTCGCGACGCGGCGCGCCGGCACGGCATTCGCGATGATCACGCTGGGGATCGGAGAACTCGTCGCCGCGGCCGTGTGGACCCTGCCCGAGGGATTCGGCGGCGCGGCCGGCGTGTCCATCGATCGCGGCAGTGGCCCATCATGGGGCGCTTGGACGTTCGGGGCGCCGCGCGAGGCCTACGTGGTCATTGCCTGCTGGACCGTGGTGTCGATGCTCGCGATGTTTGCGCTCGGGCGTACGCCGCTCGCCCGCATGGCGCACGCCGTGCGCGAAAACGCCCCGCGCGTCGAAGCACTGGGCATCGATCCTCGCTGCATTCGGCTCGCTATGTTTACGCTGGGTGCTTTTTTCGCCGGCGTGGCCGGCACGCTCACGTTGGTCGACGTCGAACTGGCTTCCTCCGAAAGCGTGGCGATGACTCGCTCCGGGGCGGTCCTCATCGCGACCGTCATCGGTGGCTCGTCCACATTCTTCGGTCCCGTGCTAGGGGCGCTCGTGCTGACCGGCATGAGCGTCGCGCTGGCGGGCGTCACTCGAGCGTGGCCCGCCTATCTGGGCTTGTTGTTCGTCGCCGTCGTGCTGCGTGCCCCAGCGGGTATCGTCGGATGGTGGGGGGCGCCGCGCACGCGGGTCGAGCGAGACGGCATCCGCGTGGCGGCGCGGACGCACGGCCTCGGTGCGCTCGCGGCGGCGGCCTGGTTGGCGGCGCTCGTCATCCTCGTCGAGACGCTCTACGCGCGGCGGTTCGCGGCCGATGCAGGTGGCGCATGGTATCTGGGCGCATTCGCTTTCGATATCGGTGTGCCTTCGACGTGGTCGATCCTCGGCGTGCTGATCGTGGTCGGGGCGGTTGCGACGCGTTGCGCCAGGCGTGCGCGGCGTCGCGCTTGCGCTCGCGCGAACGGGGGCGTGCAAAGATGACTGCTCATGCTGCATTGCGGTTGGAAGGGGTTGCCCGGCGCTTCGGTGCGACGCAAATATTGAGCGGTGTCGATCTGTCCATCGCGACGGGCGAGCGTCACGCCTTGATCGGCCCCAACGGCGCGGGCAAGTCGACGCTGTTCAACGTCATAGGCGGAGCGCTGCGTCCCGACGCGGGAACGATATGGCTCGACGGCATCGATGTCACCGGGCGGCGGCCGCATGTGCTCGCGCGCGCGGGCCTCGGCCGCAGCTTTCAAACGACACGCGTATTCGCGCGCTCGACGGTGCTCGAGAATCTGAGCTGCGCGGTATGGTGCGGGCTCGTCGCGGCGCGGCGCGGGTATGAGCGCGGCTTGGCCGAGCGCATGGCGAGTTGGACGCGCTGGTGGTGGCGCTCGCGCGAGATCGATGCGCTTGCCGCGCGAATGCTCGGCGAACTGGAACTCGAAGACGTGGCGCACACGGCGGCTGGGGCCCTCGAATACGGTGCGCAGCGCCGGCTCGATCTGGGCATTGCCTTGGCGAGCGGTGCGTGCACGTTGCTGCTCGACGAGCCGACGGCAGGCATGAATCGCGGCGAGGCGGCGCGCACGATCGAATGGTTGCGCGGCGTGAGCAGCGGCAAGACCTTGCTCGTGATCGAGCACGACATGGATGCCGTCTTCGCGTTGGCCGATCGCGTATCGGTGATGGTGCGAGGCCGCATCATCGCGACGGGGACGCCCGCGCAGATTCGCGCCGACGCACACGTGAGGGAAGTCTATCTGGGTGCGGGGCAAGGCGGGGAGGCTTCTTGACGGCATTGCTCGAAGCGCGTTCGGTCTGTGCCTGGTACGGCGATGCGCAGGTATTGCACGGCGTGGACTTGCGTATCGACGCGGGCGAGTTGATCTTGCTGTGCGGCCGCAACGGCTCGGGCCGGTCGACGTTCGCCAAAGCGCTCCTCGGCCTGGTGCGCCGCGCGGGCTCGATCATGTTCCTTGGCGAGGAGCTGATCGGGCGGCCGACCTTTGACATAGCGCGGCGGGGCATCGGCTATGTCGCCGAGCAACGCGAGGTGTTTCCGACGCTATCCGTCGAAGACAACTTGCGGCTCGGCATCAAGCCGGGCGCGGGCCGGCAGGCGGCACGCCGCATCGACGAGGCGCTCGAGCGGTTTCCGATGCTGGCGCAGCGGCGCGCCACGGCGGCGGGTGCGCTGTCGGGAGGCGAACAGCAAATGCTGGTGCTGGTGCGCGCGCTGATGGGCGATCCCCGCTTGCTGATCGTCGACGAGCCGACCGAAGGGCTGGCGCCGCAAGCCGTCGCGGCCGTGGCCGAGTGCCTGAGAGCGCTTCGCGAGCAGGGTGGGGCGGTGCTGCTGATCGAACAGCGATCGACGATGGCGCAGGCTTTGGCGCATCGTGCGGCAGTGATGGGCCACGGGCGCATCGTGTTCGATGGGCCTGTTCATGCGCTCGATGCGCGGACCGTCGACGAATGGATCGGGTTGGGGGCGGGGCGTTGACGTGTACCCAGGTTGCATGGGACATGCGCGGATCGGCGCTTCCCACGATCTGACGATTGACGGTTCGCGTGCGGGGTTAAGGTGCATGCGCGGCGGCAATCGGTTATGGTTCGTCTCGATGGTGCGATGCACGACCGAACTGCGGTTCTTCTCCCTGCGCGAGGAAAACGGTGACGCCAAACGAAGCGTTGGTCATTTTTGTGCGCGACGCATTGCAGCACGGCATGTCGCGCGAGCAAATTAGCGACGTCCTGCACCAGGCGGGATGGGAGTCCGGACAAGTCACGGCCGCGCTGGGCGCTTACGCGGATGTCCCTTGCCCGATACCCGTGCCCGCGCCGAAACCGTATTTGTCGGCTCGCGATACGTTCTTGTACTTGCTGATGTTCATGACGCTCTATCTGAGCGCCTACCACTTCGGCAGCCTCTTGTTCGCGTTCATCGACCGCGCGTTTCCCGATGTATCGGAGCTTCGTTCAGCCGGGCAGTTCAATGTCGCGATGCGCGAGGGCATCCGCTGGTCGGTGGCCACGCTCGTCGTGGCGTTGCCGATTTTCCTTGCCGTGTCGGTGAAGCTCTCTCTCGAGCTCAAACGCGATCCGGGCAAGCGTGCGTCGAAGGTGCGCAAGTGGCTCACGTACGCCACGTTGTTCGTTGCATCGGTGACCGTCATCACCGACATCACCGTGCTCATCGCGAATTTCCTCGGAGGCGGCTTAACCATCCGCTTCTTGATGAAAGTCGCCACCGTCGCTTTGATTGCCGGCACGGTGTTGGGCTATTACAGCTTCGATGTTCGCAGCGATGAAAAGCAGGAGCGCGCGTGATCCGCTCTCGGCACGCTCGGCCCGTTAGCTGAGCCTGACGTTCAGGCTCGTGAGCAGCGTCTGAAAATCGTCGATCGTCCCCGGCGTGTCGATCACGTAGTGGCCGTCTTTATCCGTGCTCACGTCGTGGTTCTTCGCGAACGTGGCGATTTCGTCGGCCTTGTCGCCCGGCGTCATCTTCTCGCCGT
>Ga0310811_10014204_pt1 | contig 10372 bp, 11 predicted proteins | sample YCmetagenome_FD_207642 | JGI IMG/M metagenome (GOLD analysis project Ga0310811, IMG submission 207642) | Soil microbial communities from experimental microcosm in Duke University, North Carolina, United States - YC | ecosystem: Engineered > Artificial ecosystem > Soil microcosm > Unclassified ... | reverse complement strand
GATGGGCCGCGGCTTCCTGCTCGGCGCCACCGCGGGCCGCACGACGCTGAACGGTGAGGGCCTCCAGCACGAGGACGGCCACTCGCCGCTCATCGCCTCGACGAACCCCGCCGCCGTGTCGTACGACCCGGCGTGGGCGTTCGAGATCGCGCACATCGTCAAGGACGGTCTGCGGCGGATGTACGGGGACCAGCCCGAGAACGTCTTCTACTACCTCACCGTCTACAACGAGCCCTACCAGCAGCCGGCCCAGCCGGCCGACCTCGACGTCGAGGGTGTGCTCAAGGGTCTCTACCTCTTCGCTCCCGCGACGGGTGACGGGCCGAAGGCGAACATCGTCGCCTCGGGCGTCGCCGGGCCGTGGGCGCTGGAGGCGCAGCGCCTGCTGGCCGACGACTGGGGCGTGTCGGCGGCCGTGTGGTCGGCCACGTCGTGGTCGGAGCTGCGCAGGGACGCCCTCGCGGTCGATGAGCACAACCTGCTCAACCCCGAGGCCGAGCAGCGCATCCCGTACGTGACGAGCAAGCTGGCCGGCGTGCCGGGGCCGCTCGTGGGCGTCAGCGACTACATGCGTGCGGTTCCCGACCAGATCGCGCAGTGGGTGCCGGGAGACTGGTCCTCGCTGGGCACCGACGGCTTCGGCCTGTCGGACACCCGGTCGGCGCTGCGCCGCCACTTCCACGTGGACGCGGCCTCGATCACGCTGGCGGTGCTGACCCAGCTGGTCAAGCGTGGCGAGATGAAGCAGGAAGTGCTTCAGGAGGCCGTCGCCCGCTACCACCTCAAGAACGGCGTGACCGAGGTGGTCGGCCACCCGACTCCGGAGACCAACGACACCCAGTCGATGGGCGTCTGACCTCTCCGAGGGTTCACTCAGCAGTACGGCTCCCGCCACGGCGGGGGCCGTTTCTGTTGTTGCGGGCCCGGCGTACCGCGTCTTCTTCTCAGCCCGGCGGCATCCCGCGCCTGCGCGGCGGGGCGTACCGCGCCGAACGCGGGAGGGGCCGAACGCGGGAGGGGCCGTCCGATCGCCCTCTCGGCCCGGTGGCAGGTCGCCGTGGGGGGAAGTGCCGGAGGGGGAAGCACAGGAACGGGGTCCCGGCGGGCGATCGGACGGCCCAGGATCGCTTCAGCGGGTCAGGAACCCGCCTCGGCGAAGATCTGGAAGAGGTTGCCCGACGTGTCCTGCACGTAGGCGAGGTCGGGCCCGTGGGCGTTGCCCACGACCTGGGAGACCACCTTGCCGCCGAGAGACTCGACCCTCTCGCAGGTGGCGGTCACATCCGCCACGAGAACGGTGAAGACCGCGTGGCCCGGCCGCGAACCTCCGGTGCTGAAGACGCCGCCGCGGGCCTTCTCGTCATCGGAGTATCTGATGATCTGGTAGTCCACTCCCCCGGCCGCGGAATCCTCATCGATCTGGAACCGCCAGCCGAACAGGTCGCCGTAGAAACGCCGCACGGCGGCCGGGTCGTCGCTCGCCACCTCGAACCACGCCACGGTGTTGATCGCAGGCACGCTCATGGGCGGCCTCCTCACTGCTGCAGATGCTCCAAGCCGTCGGGATCAAGCTTCCCAGCGAGTGGCGACAACCCCCTGTCGGTGTTTCGGTCGGAGTTGTTTCCTCGGTTCGGTCCCGCCCTTTCAGTCCAGGGCGGGGTGCCGGACGATCATGTCGGAGAGATCGGACTCGAAGGTCTCCAGCGGACGGGCGGGCGCCCGTTGCCGGGTGAGCGCCGCGGCCATGATCCGGTCCAGCCGGAACACGCGGACGGCCTCTCTGAGCCTGCACCAGCCCACCAGATACCACGAGCCTGTGCGCCCGCCGACGAACATGCCGGGCTCGACCTGCCGCGCCGTCAGCGTGCCCTCGGCGTCGGCGTACTCGATCTCGAGGACGACACCCTGCAGGACGGCCTCCTCGACGACTCTCGTGACCAGGCCGTCTCCCGGCCTCTCGGGCGTATCGGAGGTCATGATCTGCACGCGGCCCGCCAGTTGCCGCGCCCGGTCCCCCTCGTGACCGGGCATCGCGGCGACGAGTTTGCGCAACGCGCTCCGGGCGTCGTCCGCGAACGGCTGCCGGTCGGCCCCGTTGAGCGCGATCGCGACGGCCACGGCCTCCGCGGGGGTGAAGTTGAGCGGGGGCAGCGACATGCTCTTGTCGAGTGCGTAGCCCCCCTTACGCCCCACCTCGGCGTAGACGGGGACCCCGGCCTGTTGCAGGGCCGCGATGTCCCGCTCGATGGTGCGCGAGCTGACCTCGAACCGGCGGGCGAGATCACGGGCGGACCTGCAGCGTGGGGAGATCGCCCGCAGGTCTTCGACGATCGCGTAGAGCCGGTCGGTACGGTTCACAGGCGAGACGGTAGGCCACACCACCGACATTTACGGCGCCCGCGCGTCCCCCGGGCCGCGCGAGTCCGGTCACCGCTGGATCTCGATGTAGTCCACGTTGGGACCGCCGCCGGCCGTCGTGGCGGTGGCTCTGACCGTGTTCGTCCCGGCGTTCAGGTTGACGGTCAGCGTCCGGGTCTGCCAGGTGGTCCACGCTCCGGTGCCGTCGAAGGCCACGCCCGCGGCCGCCGTCGCGCCGTTGACGGCGATGTCCATGGGCCGGCCGGTGGTCGTGCCGTTGGCGTACCGCAGCCTGAGCGTCGCCGCGCCCGCGGCCGCGGCGTTCACCGTCCACTGCACGTAGCTTCCCGCGGCGTTGTCGTAGTTCACGAAGCCGGTGCCGGAGAACCCGGCGTGGTTCGACTCGGCCACCCCGCGCGAGATGACGGCGTTCTCCGCCTCGTACCGCACGGCCCCCTGGCCCTCGGTGGCCCACGGCACCTGGGGCGACCGGTAGAAGCCGATCCCCATGATCGTCCAGCGCGGCCCCTGGGCGCCCAGCCGCTGGCGGAAGGCCGTCCAGTTGTGCGTGGACCACGGAGACCAGCCGAGTTCGGCGATCGCCGGCAGCCGGGGGAAGGCCATGGACTCGATGTGGTCCTCGGTGACGACGGTCTCGGTCCACAGGGGCGCCTCGACGCCGAGCACGGCGGTCTCCGGAACTCCGCTGAGGTAGGTCCCGGGGTTCCACTCGTAGGCCGTCTGCACCTCGATGTAGCCCGCCCAGCTCTGCCCGGGCGTCGTCGCCGAGGTGTACTTCATGTCGAGGTACGCCTTGTTGGCCGGGGACATCACGACCTTCGCGCCCTTCGACACGGCGTTGGTCACCAGGGAGTCCGAGGTGGTCAGACCCCACTACTGCGTGACGCGGCCCGGCGAGTGCTGCACGGCCGACGCGCCGATCTGGTGCCAGCCCATGACCGCCTTGCCGGTCGCGGCGACGAGCGGCTGCACCCGGTTCACGAAGGTCGCGTACTGGGACGCGGAGGTCGCGCTCGCCTCGTCGCCACCGATGTGCAGGTACGGCCCCGGCGTCATCGCCGCGAGTTCGCTCAGCACGTTCTGCGCGAAGGTGTAGGTCGTCTCCTTGGAGGTGCACAGCGAGCTGAAGCCGACGTCCGTGCCGGTGTAGAGGGCGGGCGCCACCCCGTTGCAGTTCAGCTCGGCGTACGACGCGAGGGCCGCGTTGGTGTGTCCCGGCATGTCGATCTCGGGCACGATCGTGATCTGCCGCTGCGCGGCGTAGGCGACGATGTCCTGGTACTGGGCCTTGGTGTAGTAGCCGCCCGCCCCGCCGCCCACCTGGGTGCTGCCGCCGTACGTCGCGAGCCGGGGCCACGCGTCCACGACGATCCGCCAGCCCTGGTCGTCCGACAGGTGCAGGTGCAAATAATTGATCTTGTAGAGGGCGATCCTGTCGATGTAGCGCTTGACCGTCGCCACCGGGTGGAAGTGCCTCGCGACGTCGAGCGGCGTCCTCCACGAGCCGGAGTAAATAATTAGTAAGCTTTACTTACAGATGAGGGAGCGTCAAGGATCGCGTGAAGCCGGAGATTCTCAGACTCCGACGGCGTTCGCGAGGTCCGCGAGACGGTCGGGCGCGGGCTCCGGATAACGCTCGCGGGTGACTGCCGCCGACACGATCCGATCCAGGCGGAAGACCCGGACGTCGTCCCGCAGGCGGCACCACGCCACCAGGTACCAGTGGCCGCCCCTGCCGCCGAGGCAGATGCCGGGCTCGACGTCCCGGGACGTCACCGCGCCCCGCCCGTCGCCGTACTCGATCCGCAGGACCCGCCGTCCGAGCAGCGCCTGGTCGATCGACCGCTTGACCGACTCCAGCCCCGTGATGGTGTATCCGCCGGGGTCGAGCCGGATGGGCACGCCCGCCTCACGCAGCCGCGCGACGTCCCGGATGACGGTGCGACTGCTCACTCCGAGGCGCGACGCCAGCTCGCGGGCGGAGAGCCGGCCGCCGGCGCGGAGCTCCTCCACCAGGGCGTCGCGGCGGTCCATGATTCGAAGCTACGCCGACGAGCCCGGTGAAACCCCACGAAAACGTCTCACCCAGACGCCACACCACCATCACCCCGAGACGTCACCCCGAGACGTCACCCCGGCGACATCACCTCGCGGCGTCACCCCGCGGCATCACCCGAGGCGTGCCGTTCGTCCCACGGTCGCGTGTTGACGACGCGGTCGGGACCGATCCCGCACTGTACGGCTCTCGCGCAACCGAACCGCTGCCAGTCGAGCTGACCGGGAGCGTGCGCGTCGGAGTCGATGGAGAAGGAGCAGCCCATCTCGTAGGCGAGCCGCAGCAGCCGCTTCGGCGGGTCCAGCCGGTCGGGCCTCGAGTTGATCTCGACGGCGACGCCGAACCGCCTGCACGCCTCGAACACGATCTCCGCGTCGAACGCCGACTCCGGGCGCAGCCCGCCCCGTTTGCCGCCCGCCTGCACGATCCTGCCCGTGCAGTGGCCGAGCACGTCGACGTGCGGGTTCGCGATGGCCGTCACCATGCGCCGTGTCATGTCGCCCGCACCCATCTTCAGCTGCGAGTGCACGCTCGCCACCACGACGTCGAGCCGCTCCAGCAGGCCGGGCTCCTGGTCGAGGGAGCCGTCCGCGTTGATGTCGACCTCGATCCCGGTGAGGATCCGGAACGCCCCGCCCTCGGCCGCGAAGCCGGCGTTGAGCTCCTCGACGACGTCGAGTTGTGCGCGGAGCCGGTCCACGGACAGGCCGTTCGCGACCGTCAGCCGGGGCGAGTGGTCGGTGAGCGCCAGATACTCATGGCCGAGCGCCCGCGCCGCGGCCACCATCTCCTCGATCGGCGACCCGCCGTCGGACCAGTCGGAGTGGCTGTGCAGGTCGCCCCTGAGCGCCGCGCGCAGCGCGGACGTCGCCTCGTCCAGGTCGACGTCGGCGGTGCCCTCCAGGCGCCGTAGGTAGGTGGGCACGTCGCCGTTCAGCGCCTCGGTGACGGCGAGAGCGGTGACCTTGCCGATGCCCTTGAGGTCGCCGAGCCCGCCGTTTCGCGCGAGCCGTACGAGCTCGTCATGCGGGAGACCTCCGACAGTGGCGGCCGCCCCGCGGAACGCGCGGACGCGATAGGTGGGCTCGCCCGCCCGTTCCAAAAGGAAGGCGATCCGTTTCAGCGCGTCGACCGGATCCACACCGGCACGCTACCCGAGGGCGGGTCCGGCGCGCGCGGGCCATACCCGTGCGGCCGCCCCGGGAACCAAACACCGCCCTGTCCCGTTCGTCTGGCTGGCGCTATCGTTCGACTGATCTGCACAGATTCACTACTGGGGGGAGCTCTATGACGGAATCCGGGGAGAACCCCCCGCAGAATCCCACCCCTGACGACCCCACCCCGCACGACGCCGCCCCCAAGGACACCGCCCCCAAGGACGCCCAAGCCGAGGACACCACCTCCGAGGGTGCTCCGCCAAAGGGCGCCGTTCCCGAGGACACCCCGCCCGAGGACACCGCCCCGCCCAAAGACGCCGCCGAGGAGGACGCCGCTCCGAAGGAGTGGCCTTCACAAGGTCCCCCTCGGCAGGAGCCGCCTCCCCGAGTACCCGCTCCCCCGCCGATGGGGATGGCCCCGCCCATCCATCGGCGGACGGGCGGCGTCAAGAGGTCGAGCGTGATCAAGCTCGGCATGATCGGCGGCCTGTCCACCCTGGTCGTCGGATTCTGCGTCGCGCAGAACCGCTACGAGGAAGTGAACGCGGACTGCGTCGACACCTCCAGTCGCCAGGCCGACGGGTCGTACGCCGTGGTCGGCGACGACTACTGCGACGACACGCGTTACCACGGCTCTCACGGCGCCTACGGGTGGTACTACGGCGGCGCCCGCCTGGCCGGGCGGGTCCTCAACGGGACGATGATCAAGCCGTCCGGCTCGCAGATATCGACGCGGTCGGGGCGGGTCATCCAGCGCGGCGGATTCGGCTTCCACGTCGGCGGCGGCGGCTGATGCGCAGGGAGGCGTCACGGCCCAGGGACGACTGGGCCGCCACTGTGGAGTCGCAGGGCCTCGCGTTCCACCGGTCGGCCCACCCCGAGGGCCTGTCCCGGCCCTACTGGGACGAGGGCGTCCACTACGTCTTCACCGTGGACGAGGTCCTCGATCTGGAGGAGCAGGTCGAGGAGTTGCATCGGATGTGCCTCGCAGCCGCGGAGCACGTGGTCGCCCACGACCGGCTCGCCGACTTCGCCGTCCCGCCCGCCTGGCGCGGGGCCGTCGCGGAGTCCTGGCGGCGGCGTGACCAGCACGTCTTCGGCAGGTTCGACCTGCGCTACGACGGGACGGGGCCGGCCAAGCTGCTGGAGTACAACGCGGACACCCCGACCAGCCTGGTGGAGAGCTCCATCGTCCAGTGGTTCTGGTTACGCGACGTCTTCCCCGACGACGACCAGTGGAACTCCATCCACGAACGGCTGATCGACCGGTGGAAGGCGCTGACGTTGCCGACGGGCCCGGTCCACTTCGCCTGGACGAGCGCCGACGAGACGGGCGAGGAGGTGATGACGCTCGCCTACCTCCAGGAGACCGCCGAGCAGGCCGGGCTGAAGACGGTCGCGATCGCCATGGAGGACATCGGCTGGGACGCCCTCAACCGGCGCTTCGTCGACATGGAGCACCGAGTGGTCCGTTCCCTGTGCAAGCTCTACCCCTGGGAGTGGATCGTCGCCGAGCCGTTCGGGCCGCACGCCATGGCCCAGCAGATCTCGATGGCCTGGATCGAGCCCCTGTGGAAGATGTTGTTGTCCAACAAGGCGCTGCTGGCCGTCCTGTGGGAGCTCTACCCGGGCCACCCGAACCTGCTCCCCGCCTACCTCGACGGCCCGCGTGACCTCGCAGAAGGCCCCGGATACGTCGAGAAGCCGCTGCTCGGCCGCGAGGGCGCGTCCATGCGCGTCGTGTCCCCCGGCGTCACGGTCGAGACCGACGGCGACTACGGCGCCGAGGGATTCGTCTACCAGGAGTTCCTTCCGCTTCCGGACTTCTCCGGCTGGCGGCCGGTCCTCGGCGCCTGGGTGGTCGACGACGAGTCGGCCGGGCTCGGCATCCGCGAGACCTCCGGCCTGATCACCGACGACACCTCCTCCTTCGTCCCCCATCGAATCCACGGATGAAAGCGACCGCCCGATGAATCCCGCACCCCCCGCCACATCGTTCGCCGAGGTCCTGGGACACGGCTCGCTGGCGATCCTGGCCTACGCGATCCTCGGTGTGCTGCTGCTCATCGCCGGCTTCTACGTCATCGACCTGGCCACGCCCGGACGGCTGAGCAAGGTGATCCGCACGGAGCGCAACCCGAACGCGACCTTGCTCGCCTCCTCCAGCCTCGCGGCCGTCGGCCTGATCGTGGCGGCCTCGATCTGGTCGTCGGGGGGTGTTCTTCGGGAGGGACTGCTCGCCACGCTCGTGTTCGGCCTGGTCGGCATCGTCGCGCAGACGCTCGGAATGGTGGTGTTCGACCGGGTCGCCGGGATCTCCGTCCGCGAGCTCGTCCAGGAGCCCACCCTCCAGCCGGCCGCCCTCCTGTTGTCCGTCACCCACTTCGTCATCGGCCTGGTCACCGCGGTCGCGGTCATCTAGGACCTGTACGGATGACCGCTGCAAACGGCCTCCCCGGCCCGCCGTGCCGCGCCGGGTGCCGCAGCACCCCGGATGACCTGGCACGCTAGAGACGTGAGCGAGCGGGAGAGCAGGACGGCCGACAGGCGCGCGACGATGGGCACGATGACACCGCCGCTCGCGTGGCCGGCCGGGGAGGCGTCATGAACGTGAAGGTCCAGGAGGACACGGCGCGCCGGCTCGACCGTGCGATGGGCAGCCTGGGCACGGCTGCGATGGCCCGCATGGAGGAGCAGCTCGCCTGGTATCGGGCGCTGTCCGCGGAGGACAGGTCGTGGGTCGGCCTGGTCGCCCAGGCGGGCATCGCGGCGTTCGTCGAATGGTTCGGCCACGCAGGCGAGGGACGGCCCACGCCGAGTATCGAGTTCTTCGGCACCGCTCCGCGCGAGCTCAAGCGCAGCGTGTCCCTCCAGCAGACCGTCGACCTCGTCCGCATCGTCGTGGAGGTCGTGGAGGCCCAGGTCGACGAGCTCGCCGCGCCCGGCGGGGCGGACGTGCTCCGCCACGCGATGCTCCGCTACACCCGCGACGTCGCCTTCGCCGCGGCCCAGGTGTACGCGCGGGAGGCCGAGGCACGCGGCTCCTGGGACGCCCGGCTGGAGGCGCTCATCGTCGACGCCCTGGTGCGCGGGCAGGTGGACGACGGCCTGCACTCCTGGGCCGCGGCACTCGGCTGGACGTCCGCGCCCGTCATGGTCTTCGCGGGCCACGCGCCCGACGACGACCCGCAGAGCATCATCGACGGGCTCCGCGACAAGGGCCGCAGGGTGGGCCACGAGTTGCTCGCCGGAGTGCAGGGCGACCGCCTGATCGTGATCGTCGGCGGCGCCGCGAGCGTCAAGGAAGCGGCCCGCAGCGTCGTCCCCCGGTTCGGCCCAGGACCCATCGTGATCGGCCCGGAGGTGCCCGACCTGCACGCCGCGGCGAGTTCGGCGCGCGCCGCCATCGCCGGGTTGCGGGCGGCCTCCGGCTGGCCGGACGCGCCCAGGCCTGTCCTCGCCGAGGATCTGCTGGCCGAGCGCGCCCTCGACGGCGACGACGACGCCAGGGCCCAGCTTGTGGAGAACGTCTACAAACCCCTCGCGGGCACGCCGCTCCTGGACACTCTGGCGACCTATCTCGAGCAGGGAACCTCACTGGAGGCCACCGCACGGCTATTGTTCGTCCATCCGAACACCGTGCGCTACCGGCTCAAGAAGATCACCGAGCTGACCGGATACCAGCCCACGGAGGGCAGATCCGCTTTCACGCTTCAGGTGGGGCTCATACTCGGCCGCCTGTCCGTAATGTAGTGGGCCCGCGTTAACCGCAGCGAAACGGAAACTGTAGGTACCCCACAAACCAGCGGGCCCAAAGTTCGTTCGGATCTCCATCAGTGTGGCGAACCTCTACAGGGCAGGGTTGACTACGTGCTCGTCATCGCCGCCCCGGGCCAGGGTGCCCAGACTCCAGGCTTCCTCAACCCATGGCTTGAGATCCCCGAGTTCCGTGACCGTATCTCCGCATGGTCGGAGATCGCCGGCCTTGATCTCATCGCGTACGGCACGACCGCGGACGCCGACGAGATCCGCGACACCGCGGTCGCGCAGCCGCTGCTCGTGGCCGCCGCCCTCGCCGCCTACGACGTGCTCGGCGTGACGCCCGACCTGGTCGCGGGACACAGCGTGGGCGAGCTCGCCGCCGCCGCGATCGCGGGTGTGCTCACCCGTGAGGAGGCGCTCGGCCTCGTCCGGGAACGCGGCCAGGCGATGGCCAAGGCCGCGGCCGTCACCGAGACCGGCATGCTGGCCGTCCTCGGCGGCGCCGAGGACGAGGTGCTCGCCGCCATCGCCGGGCAGGGCCTCACGCCCGCCAACATCAACGGCGCCGGCCAGATCGTCGCGGGCGGCACCCTGGAGCAGCTCGAGGCCTTCAAGGCCGATCCTCCCGCCAAGGCCCGTCTGATCCCCCTGTCGGTGGCGGGCGCGTTCCACACGGTCCACATGGCCCCCGCGGTCGACCACCTGCGTCAGGCCGCCGACGGCATCACCCCGGGCGACCCGACGGTGAGGCTGCTGTCCAACGCGGACGGCGCCCTGGTCGCCACCGGCCCCGACTTCGTCGACCGCCTCGTCAAGCAGGTCGCCAACCCCGTCCGGTGGGACGCCTGCATGGCTACCATGGCGGCGGAGGGCGTCACCGCGATGATCGAACTGCTGCCCGGCGGCACTCTGACCGGACTCGCGCGCCGCGGCCTTCCCGGCGTGAAGACCGTCGCACTCAAGACTCCCGACAATCTCGACGCCGCCCGAGAGGTGCTCAAGTGAGGCTCAGCCAAGG
>Ga0310811_10014203_pt1 | contig 10372 bp, 11 predicted proteins | sample YCmetagenome_FD_207642 | JGI IMG/M metagenome (GOLD analysis project Ga0310811, IMG submission 207642) | Soil microbial communities from experimental microcosm in Duke University, North Carolina, United States - YC | ecosystem: Engineered > Artificial ecosystem > Soil microcosm > Unclassified ... | reverse complement strand
GTGTAAATGAGCTCCTTTTATACCTTTTTGGAGGCCATATTACTAAGCATGATCCATCACAGGGATTGGTAAGAATGTGCTTACAAACCAAACCTTAAGATGTGTTGAGTCAGCTTAATTACAAAGTCAATACTAAATAAGTGTAATTTTACAAAGCATGAATACAGGATGGCATGAGTCATCACATGGATTGGTAAGATTGTGCTTACAAACATAGTCCATAGGTGTGTTGAGTCATCCTTGTTAGTAAGTGGATTATAAATACAACTGCAAGTCTTACAAAGCATAACCAATCATGACAAAACATGATGAGTCAAGTGGAATCCTTACAAACCAAGGTATTTCCCAGTCACATGACAGGCTTACAAATATTCCTGGTGGCTTCTGAGAAAATATGATGGCCATATAAAACAAAAATAAACATAAAGAAACAGAATCTTATAGAAGAAAATAAGATATGGGGAAATAGGGGTCAAGAATGAAGAAAAAGAAATTAGCTAGAAAATAAAGGAAAAAGGGTAGAGTAACTTGGTGATAGGAAACAGTATGGTGCCTAAGACCTTCCTTATCACTCCTTATCTGTATATCTGTCATGGTATGGATCATATACCATGCATGACAACAGATTCAGCCTACATCATTTGGAAGATGGGGCCTGCATCCATACCTACAATACCAATCCAGTGAAGACATTCCCAAAACAGGTTGTTTTTGGGGACCAAGCTACCCTTGTTGTTGGAGGTAGCAACACAGGAACCATTCAGATTTTCAACAAGAATGATGGTGCCCTTAAGCAAGTATTGCAACATGCAGACAGGGGGCAAGTACAAACTGTAACAATAAGTTATTTCATTGATCAAATGAACATGAATTTGACCACGTACAAGACATATGACAGTCCACAACACAGCCTGATTTTTGGAGCAACATCTACCAACAATGCAGAACCAACTATCTCCATCTGGTGTTGCAAATGTGCTATATCACCAAGTGACCATCCTCTGGGGTCAGAGGTCAAGAATTTTGTATGGGGAATAATTCAGCTAGCTATTGCAGTGGTGATAATAGCATATGTTAGTAATATGGTACGTGATATATGTGATGCAAAACATGCACTGACTCATTAGAATGCAGTTGATTGAACATGTGTTGGGGATTACATCACTGAGAAATACCTGGCAAGAGTATTGAAAATTGGGGGCTGAAATGGCTGACCTAATTAACACTAACATCTGCTCTGTGGTAGAACAATATATTGAGGCACTGAGGGGGGAAGAACTTGAAAGAGTGCAAAGCTTGGGAACAGATAGGAGACATAGACAAGTGAAGCTTGTAAAGCTGCAAGATATGCTACATGACATCATTTTCCTCAGAAATTGATCTTGAATTTATTTAAGTACTCACCATGGGTACTGGAGATTCGAAGAGGTGGTACCATTGTTTTGTAGCAATAATTTAGACTTAGAGGGTGAATTACTTCATGTCATGTAGATCAGAAGTGTGCACTTACATCTGAATTGAGTGTTCTGAAAGCATGACCCACCTGGGGACACATCACATGGAACAGGCAACTTTCATTGAGTGAATTGAGTGAATCACTCCAAGTTGCATTACAAATCAAATTCTAAGTCTTACATCACAATCTAATCTATGCAGTACAATAGGTTGTGAACACTTGCAGTAGTGAGAGTCCAAAAGAAAACTAAATTATTGAAGAGGCACTACCTATATACTGAATGACTATATAATCAAACTTTGCCAGAAATATTACCCACTTTGCGCCCACTTGACAATTTGAAAAGTTCAGCCAAATTGGCATTGCCAACTGAGTTTTAATATGTAAGTCATTCTGTATTTATGGCTGCATTTTTCAACATGGTCTTTTTTCTGATTCCTGTAATGTGAATACGTCGCATAGTGTAGAAGTGTAGTGCGGAAGTCTTGCAGAAGTCTGAGTCACTATACATCCACCCAAAAACAGCACTATGGTCCACAATACCTTCAACACAATAAATAATTTGTGGTGTCCACCATTTACTGTCCACAATCTCAATCACACCTGCTGCTCTAGCCATTCACTATAAATACTGAACTCACGCCTTCATGGTTTTTTTTTCACTACTATCACCTCGATATGACAGACTTTGCATAGACTACTAAATAGGTGAATATAGTGTGTAGCATTCTAGCTTACTTGTGATAATGCTGAACTCTAGACTATAGAAACCACATCCAATGACGATGCACCCACTCCAAAGCACATCAAAATTAATAATAATAAGTAGCAATATGATGTTCCTGATATCGTTATTCATGAGCAAACACAGGGAATCAGACAGCACCACTGGCGGATAAGCATGCATGGGCAATTTTGAAGCAGTTCCTTACAATGGACATGATGTATGCTCAGATGGAAGAAGCCCTTTCATCATACCTCAGCAATTGACACTTTGCAGACAATTGGAAGGAATCCTGAGATGCACTATTTTCTGGTGATGGTGATGACAACCTCACTTTGAGAAATCTTTGTGCTGTGAAGGCAAAGCACATACCCTTGGTGTCTGCTTCCAGTGATTCCTCTATGGCCAATGGACTGTTGTAGAGGTTAGTTTTCCTCTGGGCGGGTATTGACAGTTTTTACTTAGCTTCTCTTACCTTATTTTCATTGCTTATGTCCGCATTTTGACTGCTTACATAATCACCAAATCTTCGCCCTATACCTCCACCCATTAGCTAGACTTTCAGTTATAGTTCTGGTAGCTCTCCTTCTAGGATTCAGTAGCTTCCCCAGATTTGCAGCTTATTAGTTTTAGTAGTAGCTCAATAGCTCACTATACAGCTCCTGATATAAGTCTTGTCCTCATTGTCTGGAGTGACATTTTCATATTCTCCCTCTCTCTCATACACACACACACACACACACACACACTCTCTCTCTCTCTCTCTCTCTTGAGCCCTGAGTCTAGTCCAGAAGCCCTTGGGTCAAATAGCAGCTAGGCAGCATTCACCCAACATTGTTCTGCATCCCAGCAGAATTGTTGACCCTTCACCATCCAGTGTGTGCATCCAATGTTCACATAAACCAGCCAAAGTAAGCAAAATAGGATTACTCTGATACCCTCTTATGCTAATGAATCTTTAGTTAAAAAATCCCTACCTTGATCTGGTCACAGAGGAGGGGGAGGATGATGATAATGAGGAGGAGGAGGAGGATGACCACAACCATAACAGCCCCTCTGGGTCGTGGAAGGTTACATCCTTGCCAGGATCATCATTGGCTGCTAGGTTTGCCACTGCCATCAATAACATCATGAATAAATTTGAGATGACACAGCATAGCTCATCGCAAAATTGCCAGAATATTCCCTCCTCAATATCTGACTTGATCCCTTTGAGAAGTTCAAATGAGCTGCAGGGCAGGAGGATGTATCTTCTTCATGTCCACCACAAGTTTTTCTATCAATTTAATGACATTCTTCACTCATTCTTCACTCATCAATCACAGGAAGTATTACGGTGAGGGCACAAAGACTGACTGTGGTGTGTGCAATCAATCTCTAGATGTGAGATCAACAACACTGCTGGTGAGGCAGAATGTTGGGTCTCATTGCACCTAGGCCTCTATGCCTGAGACAGGCATGTTTGATCCTAAAGGGGACTGTGTCAGAAATTTATAAAAGTGGTTGCAATGATGTACTGTTGACATGCTGTTTACATGCCATTGAAATCTGTTGAAATGCCACCTGAAATGATGAGGTAAGCTTATGGCTGAGTTTCAATCTATTGCAAGCCCCTTGTAATGTACTTATGCATGCAGATGCTGTACCTAGTCGTCAGCACTTGCAATACACTCTTTGCATTCCTCATTCTACTGCCCCAGTTCAATTCTGCTTGTATATAACTGTGTACATGGGTCCAGAGCACACAAGGCATTGTGAGTTATGCGACCAAAATATAAAGCCACAGGGGTGGACCACCCACTGAAAAGCTTGTGAAATGAATGCAGACAAAAGACGGTGGGATCAGGACATCATAGATGCCATTTGTAATGAGAAAGGTGTGTCTATTCATATTCATCTCAATGTAGTATTGTCGGGGCTGATGTTTAAATTGCACTAATAAACTATGTCTGATAGTGGCAGGTCCCTCTATTATGAGACTCGACAAACATCAACCAGCAGTTTATATCCCCACACCCAGTATGTTATCTGCATTATGCTGTTACTATTCTCACTATCTCTCAGTTGAAATGCAAAATCACCAGCATAATGCTGAATTTGAATATAATTTGGACATGGACTTTGATCCAGTGATTGGTAAGTTGATGCACAATTATTGATTTGCTAACATTATGTAATACCCTATCGATTACAGATCATCCTGTACTTAATGAACCCGAACCTGTGGACACATTCCCCACTTTCAAGCATGATGACATCAAAGTCGAGTATCACCCAAACAGTGACACAAGGCCAAAGTATGTGCATTTGATGCTTTTGAGTGTCATCCTGTAACCTCAGTCCCTCTGCCTGATGGACATCCACCTTGGTGTCCATTCAAATCTCAGCTTGAGTTCAATATTGCTGAACTCACACTTGAGGTCAGGCTTAACAATGAACAATCTGATTGACTCATCAAGCTATGTCACCGCTGTGCCCTAGGCAAGGAGAAAGTAATGTTTAGAAATCACAAGGATATCCATAGCATGTGAGAGGCGGCCTTGCACCATATTATGAAGATAGTTATGTCTATATCAAAGTTTATGAGATCAGTGTCTAATATTATTCAAAGCATAGTTTACAAAGGAGGTAATTACAGTTCCCTTTGATGGGGATGGGAAATCGTGGGACTATGAGATACATTACCAAAACTTTTGGGAGTTGGCTGCTGATATGCTTCAGAATCCCCGCCTCTTTCTTCACTTTGTGTTTGATGCACACCAATTCTCAAAGTTTGATGGGAACACTTTTGTTTCATTTGTTGACAAGCCGTTTACTGCATGAGATATCTGGGATGTACAAGTATGTGATATTTGGTGGTTTCATCATGTTCTTATTTTTTCATTGTAATACTTCTGTAGTTGCAACTCTCACCAGGGGCCAAGCCACTGGCCTTTATACTGTATGCAGATAAGACAAAACTATCTTCATTTGGCACCACAAAAGGTTATCTGATCTACGCTCATTTAGCAAACCTACCGACCAAAATTCAAAATGGGTGAGGCACCAGCAGTGGTTATGTGGTGGGATGGTTGCCCATTGTGCAATTTTGTTTTTCACTCACTATTAGTGCCCATCATGCAGTTTGCATAGGTGAATGACAAAAAATTGCACTCTGGGAAGCCCAGTTAGGTAAAATTCAAAAATACTGTCTGGCACAAGTCATTTTCTAGGATTATATCTTCATTAGCCTCGAAATTGAAAACAGGGCAGTGGTTCATGTGTCTAGATGGTATTGAGTGCTGGTTCTTTCTGTGTATTCCCATTCTCTTGGCCAATTTTGAAGAACAGTGAGGGTTTAATTGTGGTCTGTTTTTATTCTGCTAAATATTTGCTATCAAGCAAGATGTGTCATGGCACTTACTCAGGGACTCATGAGCCTTTGGCCATGCCCCATTTGTTTGGTTTCTCGAGATGACCTCTGGGACACTTCAAGATCATATTGCTGACAAACATCAAAGGAGTCACAGGTGCTTGTAAATGCTGCACATGTCAAAGAAACCTTTGAAGAGAGAGAGGAACTTCTGAAAGAACAGGTGCTTTGTCTCATTGAAGTGAGGGAATGTTTTTGCATGCATGTATTCATAAGATTAATTATTTTAGAATGCCTTATGGGCTGTGAAATTCACCTGTGTTCATCAAGCAGTGTCGCATGATTGCTGCCACTTCAACCATGGTGGACTCTGGTCGCACCATCTATGGGATGAGCTGCAGAAACTCCTTGCAATCCTCGGGAGGGACAAGGTATTGCAAGTAAATGAGAAGTTTGTTCTATTTTATTAATCAAATTTATGAATATCCTCACCTGATGCTTGATATTGTGTAGCTTTGAAAAATTCCCTTACTGGCGGAATCTCAAACACCCAAACCACATTGTCAGGATAACATTTACAGACAGTTCTGTCCATGAGGACATTTCCAAGGTTTGTGCACTCATAAAGTCATTTAACCATACTAACTTTTCTCAGATGATAATATATGCCACGCATAATATCTTCACAGAGCACGATTCTCTGCTGGGTTATCTTCTCTTATGATGCACATGCCTTTATATTGAAATGGACATATATGCTGTGTTGGAAGTCCACACCACCAATACAATCACAGAGGGAAGACATACTGTCCAAGCCTTCACAGCACTTATTCAGGTATGTACCTTGTATTCATTCATTGATAGCTGTATCCTGACACATCATCAGCAATATATAACACAAGCTGCTGACAACAATGAGAAGAATTGGAACTTTCCAAAATTACACATGATCACCCACATATTCGATGAAATCAAGGTTAAAGGTGCTTCATGCAATTACAACACCAAACTGAATGAGCAGATGCATGGACCCTTGAAGGATTGGTACTTGAACCAAACAAACTTTAAAAATGTTGCAGAGCAGGTAATGTGTCAATGGTTTTTGTCTAAATCATTCCCTACTCATCATCTTGTGCTATATTTACAGATTCTATGCATTGATCACAGTTCTTTGGCGCTCCACATTTTGACTGTGTCTTCATCCAGACACAACAAAGCATCATCATTGGATGCCTAGTCTTTGTTTTTGAATGTGCAGTTGGGGATGACTTGTTTCCCATTGCTCTCATCCACCCCTTCAATGCTCCAACAGGCCTGTGGCTTCAAAAGGATAAGCAGTTTAATATCTTCAGAGTCTGAGCAAAACCATGCATGAGGATGGAGTTCTTCTCAGTTAGATCAATCATTCATGGAGCGCTGCTAGTACAGGATGACAACTCCCTTGATTACCTTGTTGTCAACACCATTGACACAGACATGTTCATTCATGTAAGAGACATGCATCTGCAGGCAGGACATCCAGTGCATATCTGACAGATTCTACTTCCTGGTGAGTCTGTTATCCCTTTGATAAGACACTCTGCTAATGTAATCTGAACTGCTATGTTTCTAGATGTGATTGAGAGGGTAAATGATCAAGGCTGTGGTGGTTTAGAGATTGAGAGGGCGAATGTAGTACAAGGCCTTGAAGGAGGCTTTTGTCTCTAGAATGACTGGCTCAACAGTATTTCATGTAAATATGATAAGTGGTGTTGCATTGGTGTGTATGCCTACATGTCTTTCCACTTCAGGAAGTTGACCATCTTCAGTCCTCAATAGCCCATCATTCAGCACTGCATTTGTGTGTTCAAGCATTTGGATCTGCCTATTTCTTGGCAGAGTTTGTAATACTTGCCATGCCTCTGTTATTGTCTATGACTTTATTTGTGGAAGCTCCTGGTGCACTGTCTCTCCTACTACTCATACTGATGCTTGTTTTACTCCTTCTTCCCCCTCTTGAAAGAGGCATGCCTTTACCAGCTAAAAGTCGGTGTAGAGACTCAATTCTCTACAGGCTGGTATTGGCCTATTTTATGGCTCATGACCACTGGGCTTCACAGCACAACATCACCATCATGTACCCAGGACACTTTCCCACGCTCGCGCAATGCATTCCCGTGCTCGCGCTTAGTTCGCATTGTCGTGCATCCTTGCGTTCTATTGCACATCTTCGTGTTCTCACACATCTTCACATTCTCGCACATCTTCGCATTTCACCACACATCTTCACGTTCCATCGCACATCTTCGCGTTTCACTGTGCATCTTTGCATTCCATCGCGCATCTTCGCATTTCATCGCGATTTAGTGTGCATCATTGCAGGAGCATCCATCCATTGTCCAGCCAGTTCCTTGGTGTGTCGCATTCCATTTATTACTATATCTGACTATGTTTGGCATCGTATGATTATTATTTCATTATGGACCCTTACTTTACCTCACTTACATACTTAGAGCGCTCCTGATCCGCTTCCAAGCCCTGGGAAGGCGCTTATGTGCGACTTAGAGTTGCCATGTCTGTTTTTACAACTTAGCTTCTGGCAGTCACCATCTATCACCAGTTAGTTCCATGCAGTGCATGTATTCGTCATTGTAGTCCCTAGCATCTGTCTATAGCTAGTGGCAATCACATTATCCATCTATTATCCATTCAGCATCCGTCCTCCTTGCCTTGGTTCACATCCCAGCATCATTTATACGCCCTCTCTACACTTGTGCACTTGTGCACTTTGCGCACTACTTTCCCACGCTTCGCGCGACCATCGTGTTTCACGTTTCTTCGCGTTTCACCGCATTCCTTCGTGTTTTCTTCGCGTTTCATCGCATTTGATTAGGGTTGATCAGCACTCACTTGTGGATCTTCGCTTTCCTTGCGTCCCCTTTAGGGTCGAATGCTCTTGCTTCTGTGAGTATAGCAGCTAGGTAGAGCTGAGACTCACTTATACTGGTTTTGCATTATTATAGCTAGTGCCTAGCCAGGTTGTGATACCTACACTGCGCAACACGCTTATGCGCACGATGCTAATCTTGGAATCGCAATTCAATATCGCATTTTTAGCGCTGCATTCATCACCAAGCACATTTCAAGTACCCTGCAGCAGACCACCGGCAACCAGATGCTCATCCTTCATGCAAACCTTCCCATGCAATGCGCTTATGTGCACGATGCTAATCTTGGAACCACATTTCAATATCGCGTTTTTAGCGCCGCATTCATCGCCAAGTGCAATTCAATGCCTTTCACATGTTCCCCAACCCGCCATCATTGCTCATCGTGCACTGTCCATATCGCGCAAATTCGCATTCAGTATCATCGACCATCTCATGCAAGCATCGCGTTTTGCCTCTATGAACGTGGAAGTCGTGGTTTATGCAGAAGGAAGAAGGAAGATGAAGAAATCGCCTAGAACGCGCCCCTCCTCAGCGCATCTCTACCTTACCTCTGCACATACCTCATAATACCCGAAGAAAAACCACCATTCTTTGTAGGATAATGTTCTTTTACCCTGGGATTCGACCAGAGAAATTGTTTTCAGGTTTTCACTTAATAATCTAGTAGGACAGATAACACGCAGACAGTTACACATTACAGGGATCTTACCAGAGTATTTTGCGCTAGTGCTTGCACCAACTCATACAATAGTCTTTCACCTTCTAACGCATGAAGCAGCACCATGCTCCTTGTTACTTACCACCCAAGTGCTTCAACCGCACTTAGGCGCCTTGCCTTCGCATTTTCACGCACGCATTTCCCACGCTTAGCGCGAAGCGCGCGCTATTCTCGTGCACATAGAGACATAGAAATTGGCAGAAGAAGACCGAGTCGGATGAAAGTCTGCATAGATTGCAGCGCGTTTTCCGCATTTTTTGCATTTCCGTGTTTTCCTTGCAGCCTTTCTTACACTTAATTTCTTTTCTTCGCATTCTACCTAGGACGCCCAGTGGGGATTGGTTTGGACATGGAATGGACCGCTTCAGGCCCCACAGCTTCATGTTTTACCTCTGGACCTATATTGAACATGGCCTCCATAGCGCAATTACTCTTGCATGCCCCCTGGCAATTTGTGCTTTGAGCACCTTCATGCGACGCAGTCCCACGCTTCATGCAACACAATAACGCGCATTTCCATGCTATTACAACTGCCATGGACCAAGTGCACTGAGTCACGATTCCCATATCAGAGTCTTCTCGATGCTTTCCCGCACAATGCGACACATTCCTGTGCGCACGCTTAGCACGCCTTTCTCGCGCTCATCAGCATATTCCCACGCTCACGCACTCATGTGTTTTGCACCAGATCGCACTCAATTGCATTACCATCAGAACACGCATACATCATACCCATACTGCTGACTTCGCTTGAGGTTCTCACCAGATGCATCCTGAGTGGGGACACTCAGTATCTAAGTCCCTGGGAGATGTAGGGACTCATATTTCTATGGGTGCATAATGGGCATATTCACGCAAGCAGTCTGTTTATCATTCGCATAATGACTTGCACTTCCATTGGTATATCATGCAACACGTTCCTGTATAACGTGCCATAGGCACGATGCTTTCCTGCTGAAGGAACTAAGTCTGACTGCGGCGCGCGCAATCAATCTCTAGATGTGAGATCAACAACACTGCTGGTGAGGCAGTATGTCGGGTCTCGCTGCGCCTAGGCTGCTATGTCTGAGACAGACGCGTTCGACCCTAAAGGGGACTGCTACCACACACAGAACCAGAAATAAGAGGTGACTCAAGTAGACAGGGGACGCGCACAAGGATATAGAAAGGCGCGAAGCGCGCGATGAGAAAT
>Ga0310811_10014202_pt1 | contig 10373 bp, 9 predicted proteins | sample YCmetagenome_FD_207642 | JGI IMG/M metagenome (GOLD analysis project Ga0310811, IMG submission 207642) | Soil microbial communities from experimental microcosm in Duke University, North Carolina, United States - YC | ecosystem: Engineered > Artificial ecosystem > Soil microcosm > Unclassified ... | reverse complement strand
GCAGCGCCTTGGAGAGCGCGTTCATCGCCTCGGGCCGGTTGAAGGTGACGACGGCGACGCCTTCGGCGGGCCTTTCCACGAGCAGCATGCTGGTCCTCCCTGGACCCTGCGCATCAGCGGGGGAGGCGGGGCGAAGTCAAGTCGGGCTAGTCGTCGTCCTCGTCGTCCCCGTAGGCGCCGAACAGCTTCAACCCCTCGATCCAGGTGGCGCCGTCCTTTTTCACCACCCGCCGCCGCTCCGCGCCCGGGTGGCTGGCGACGGCGTCGGCGAGCGCCTCGGAGTGGGTGACCAGCCAGACCTGGGTGCGCCGGGCGGCGCCGGCGATCATCCGCGCGAGCGGCGGCATCAGGTCGGGATGGAGGCTGGATTCCGGCTCGTTCAACGCGATGAACGGCGGCAGGCGATAGGCGAGGAGGGCGCCGGCCAGGGCGAGGAACCGCAGCGTGCCGTCGGAGAGCTCCGAGGCGGCGAACACCCGCTTCGGGAACTCGGCGAACCGCAGGCCGAAGGCGGCCGTGCGGTCCACCGGGTCAAGCACCAGCTCGGCGCCTGGGAAGGCGGCGGCGATCGCCGCGTCAAGCTCGGTGGTGTCCTGGCGGATCTCGGCGAGGGTGGCGAACACGGCGGCCAGGTTGGCGCCGTCTGAGGCGAGGTTCGGAGTGGCCACCGCCACGCACGGGCGTCGCAGCGGCGAGCCCCCGTCGGTCCGGAACTCGTGGTAGAAGCGCCACTCGAGCAGCGTGCGCCGCACCGCGTCGAGGCCGGGATAACGGCCGGGATCCTCCAGCCGCCCGAGCACCGTCTCCGAGGCCAGGAGGTCGATGTCCACATCGACAGGACGGCCGTCCTCGCCCCGCGCCATGACCGAAGGCCCCTTGCGGTCGAGCAGACGGGTGGTGCGGCCGCCGAGGGTGACGCTCAGGGCCTCGACCTTGACCTGCGGCTCGCCGGGAAAGGCCGGAGAGGCTTCCCTGGGCGGCAGGCCGATCTCGGCCTCGTAGCGGTAGCGCGGCGCCCGAGGTCCGGTGTCGGCGAGGGTGACGCCGAGCTTGATGCGCAGCGGCTCGGTGCGGCGGGACGGCCCGGCCCACAGCGCCGACCACATCCCCTCCTGGGCGAGCGCGAAGCCGAGCCGGTTCTCGGCAGACGCGCGCAACAGCTCCAGCCCGCGGTAGAGGTTGGTCTTGCCGACGCCATTGGCGCCGACGAACACCTCGACGTCGCCGACGGGATAGTGGATCGCCCGCAGCGAGCGGTAACCGGAGGTGGAGACCTCGCTCAGGCGCAGGGGCATGGCGTCACCATCGTGAACACAAGCGGAACAGAGACGCGGGAAGTCAAGTGGCGTTGCTCGCAGGCGGGAAGCTGGCTAAGCCCCCGGAAACGCTGAGAGGACCCAAATGACCGAGATCGTCGACATCGTCGCCCGTGAGATCCTGGACAGCCGCGGCAATCCCACGGTGGAGGTCGACGTCGTCCTCGAAGACGGTTCCATGGGCCGCGCGGCGGTGCCCTCGGGCGCCTCGACCGGCAAGCACGAGGCCGTCGAGAAGCGCGACGGCGACAAGAGCCGCTACGGCGGCAAGGGCGTGCTGCAGGCGGTCGCCGCGGTCAACGGCGAGATCTACGACGCGCTGTCGGGCTCCGACGCCGAAGACCAGCGCCGGATCGACAGCCTGCTGATCGAGCTCGACGGCACGCCGAACAAGAGCCGGCTGGGCGCCAACGCCATGCTCGGCGTCAGCCTGGCCACCGCCAAGGCGGCGGCGAGCTCGGCGGCGCTGCCGCTCTACAAGTACGTGGGCGGGGTCTCGGCCCGGGTCCTGCCGGTGCCGATGATGAACATCATCAACGGCGGCGCGCACGCCGACAATCCCATCGACATCCAGGAGTTCATGATCCTGCCGACCGGCGCCGACACCTTCGCCGAGGGCCTGCGCATGGGCGCGGAGATCTTCCACGGCCTGAAGAAGGCGCTGCACGACGCCGGTCACAACACCAATGTCGGCGACGAGGGCGGCTTCGCGCCGAACATCGCCAGCGCCAAGGACGCGCTCGCCTTCATCGTCAAGGCGGGCGAGAGCGTCGGCTACAAGGTCGGCCAGGACTTCCATCTGGGCCTCGACGTCGCTTCCAGCGAGTTCTTCAAGAACGGCAAGTACGTCATGGAAGGCGAGGGCAAGACGCTCGATCCAGCCGGCATGGTCGAATATCTGGCGGACCTCGTGAGCGCCTTCCCGATCGTCAGCATCGAGGACGGCTGCGCCGAGGACGATTTCGAGGGCTGGAAGCTGCTCACCGACCGGCTGGGCGCGAAGATCCAGCTGGTGGGCGACGACCTGTTCGTCACCAACCCGACGCGGCTGGCCATGGGCATCGAGAAGGGCCTGGCCAACTCCATCCTGGTGAAGGTCAACCAGATCGGCACCCTGTCGGAAACCCTCGACGCCGTCGATCTGGCGCAGCGCAATTCCTACACCGCCGTGATGAGCCACCGCTCGGGCGAGACCGAGGACGCGACCATCGCCGACCTCGCCGTCGCCACCAACTGCGGTCAGATCAAGACCGGCTCGCTGGCCCGCTCCGACCGCACGGCGAAGTACAACCAGCTGCTGCGCATCGAGGAGGAACTCGGCGACCAGGCGGTCTATGCCGGCCGCAAGGCGCTGCGGGCGTTGTGATTCGCCCGCTCCCCTTCGCAGAGGGGACCGGATTTCGCGCGTAAGCGGGCGGGTTGGGGCATCCGGCGTGCCCCGACTGGCCCGATATGGGCCGTGTCGTTCCCGGGCCGGGAAAACGCCTCATTAACGACGAATCCGCCATCTCTCGCTTTCGCGCCTGAGGATTCGCCGTGCTCGCCCGCCTTCGCTCCTATCTGCCGACCGCAGCACTGGGATTGTTGATCGTTTATTTCGCGATCCACGCCTTCACCGGCGAGCAGGGGCTGCTGTCGTCGAACCAGCGCGACGCGACTCTGGTGGCGAAAACGCGCGAACTCGCGGATCTGCGCGCGCAACGTGAAGACCTCGAGAAGCGTGCTCACCTGCTGCGCGACACGAGCCTTTCGGCCGATCTGTTGGAGGAAAGGGCGCGCTCCCTGCTAGGCTTCGCCGACCCAAGAGACTATGTGATCCGCACAAAGCCCTGAGCGGTCGCCTGAGCGGCCATCAGCGGCGTCAACCTGACGACCCATGGAGTAACGGATGGCGCGTGGGCAGGCCGGCACGGCCGGTCGGCGGAAGGCCAATGGGGCCGACCCCAAGGCCGGGGCCGGCAAGGACGAGCTTCTCAAGTACTATCGGGACATGCTCCTGATCCGTCGCTTCGAGGAGCGCGCGGGCCAGCTTTACGGCATGGGCCTGATTGGCGGCTTTTGCCACCTCTACATCGGCCAGGAGGCGATCGCCGTGGGCGTCCAGGCGGTGAAGCAGCCGGGCGACCAGATCATCACGGGCTACCGTGACCACGGCCACATGCTGGCCGCGGGCATGGATCCGAAGGAGGTCATGGCCGAGCTCACCGGCCGGGCCGGCGGCTCGTCCAAGGGCAAGGGCGGGTCGATGCACATGTTCTCGACCGAGGCCGACTTCTACGGCGGCCACGGCATCGTCGGCGCGCAGGTGAGCCTCGGCACCGGCCTGGCGCTGGCCGACAAGTACCGCCAGAACGGCAAGGTCAGCTTCACCTACTTCGGCGACGGCGCCGCCAACCAGGGCCAGGTCTACGAGAGCTTCAACATGGCCGAGCTCTGGAGCCTGCCGGTCGTCTACGTCATCGAGAACAACCACTACGCCATGGGCACCTCGGTCGAGCGCTCCTCGTCGGAGACCGAACTGTTCAAGCGCGGCGCCTCGTTCCGCATCCCGGGCGAAGCGGTCGACGGCATGGACGTGCTGGCGGTGAAGGCCGCCGCCCAGAAGGCCGCCGACCACGCCCGGGCGGGCAATGGCCCGTACATCCTCGAGATGAAGACCTACCGCTACCGCGGCCACTCGATGAGCGACCCGGCCAAGTACCGGACGCGCGAGGAGGTGGACGAGGTCCGCAAGACCCGCGACCCCATCGACCACGTCGAGGAGATTCTCGAGAAGAACGGCTGGGCCGACGAGGCGACCCTGAAGGCCATCGACGCGGAGGTGAAGCGCATCGTCGCCGACGCCGCGGAGTTCGCCCGCACGAGTCCTGAACCCGATCCCTCCGAACTCTATACCGACGTCTATACCGAGGTGCGCGCGTGACTGACGTACTGATGCCCGCGCTCTCCCCGACCATGGAGGAGGGCACCCTCGCCAAGTGGCACGTCAAGAAGGGCGACCAGGTCCGCGCCGGCGACGTCATCGCCGAGATCGAGACCGACAAGGCCACCATGGAGGTGGAAGCCGTCGACGAGGGCACCGTCGAGGACATCCTGGTGCCGGAAGGCGCCGAGGGCGTGAAGGTCAACACGCCGATCGCCCGGCTGGCCGGCGAGGGCGGCGCGGCGGCGGCCAGCCCGCCGGCGCCGGTCGCCCCCGACGTCCGCGAGACCGATACGGTGTCCGACCGACCGTTCGCGAAACAGCCGGCCGGCGATGAAGAGAAGAAGGGGCCCTCCGAGGCCAAGCCGCGTCCGGAAGGCGAGGGGCCCACGGCCGTCACGCCCGCGGAGCCGCTGCGCGATCCGGAGCTGCCGGCCGGGACCAACCTCATCCGGCAGACGGTCCGCGACGCCCTGCGCGACGCCATGGCCGAGGAGATGCGCCGCGATCAGGACGTGTTCCTGATGGGCGAGGAGGTCGCGCAGTACCAGGGCGCCTACAAGGTCAGCCGCGACCTGCTGCAGGAGTTCGGCGACCGGCGGGTCATCGACACCCCGATCACCGAGTACGGCTTCGCCGGCGTCGGGGTCGGCGCGGCCATGGCCGGCCTGAAGCCGATCGTCGAGTTCATGACCTTCAACTTCGCGATGCAGGCGATCGATCACATCATCAATTCCGCCGCGAAGACCCTCTACATGTCGGGCGGCCAGCTGAAGACGTCGATCGTCTTCCGCGGCCCGAACGGCGCGGCCGCCCGCGTGGCGGCCCAACACAGCCAGGACTACGCCTCCTGGTACGGCCACGTGCCGGGCCTGAAGGTGATCGCGCCCTACGACGCGGCCGACGCCAAGGGCCTGTTGAAGGCCGCCATCCGCGATCCGAACCCGGTGGTCTTCCTCGAGCACGAGATGCTCTACGGCCACGAATTCGACGTCCCCGAGGGCATCGACTGGGTGCTGCCGATCGGCAAGGCCAAGGTCCGTCGCGCGGGTGCGGGCGTCACCCTGGTCAGCTACTCGCGCATGGTCGGCTTCTGCCTGGAAGCCGCCGAGCAGCTCGCCGCCGAGGGCATCGAGGCGGAGGTCATCGACCTGCGCACGATCCGTCCGATGGACATCGCCACGGTGGTCGAGAGCGTGAAGAAGACCAACCGCCTGGTCACCGTCGAGGAAGGCTGGGGCCCGATGGGCGTCGGCGCCGAGGTGGCCGCCCGGGTGGTCGAGCAGGCGTTCGACTATCTCGACGCGCCGCCGGCCCGGGTCCACCAGGAAGACGTGCCGCTGCCCTATGCGGCGAACCTCGAAGCCCTGTCGCTGCCGTCGGTCGACAAGATCGTCAAGGCGGCCAAGGCGGTGAGCTACAAATGAGCGGCGCGCCGTTCAGCTGGCGGGCCGGCGGCTGCCACTGCGGCGGCGTGCGCTTCGAGGTGGCGCTGGGCGAGGTGGTCGAGGCGCAGAGCTGCAATTGCTCGATGTGCGCCAAGACCGGCTTCGTGCACGTCATCGTGCCGGAGAGCCGGTTCCGCATCACCAAGGGCGCGGAACGACTCACCGAGTACACCTTCAACACCCGCGTGGCGAAACACCTGTTCTGCTCCGAGTGCGGGGTGAAGGCCTTCTACCGGCCGCGCTCCAATCCCGACGGCTGGAGCGTCAACGCGCGCTGCCTGGACACCACCGAGGGCCTGGATCTACGGATCGAGTCCTTCGATGGCCAGAACTGGGAGGTCAACGCCGCCGGCCTGGCGCACCTCTCGAAGGAGCCGGCATGAGCCTGCAGCTGGCCGGCCACTGCCACTGTCGCGCGCTCCGGGTGATCCTGGAGCCGTCGCGGCCGGCGGCCGAGCTGCCGCTGCGGGCCTGCCAGTGCTCCTTCTGCCGCACGCGCGGCGCGCTCACCACGAGCGACCCGGCCGGTCACCTTTTCGTCGAGGCCGCGCCCGGCGCCCTCAAGCCCTATCGCTTCGGCCTGCAGATCACCGACTTCCTGCTTTGCGCCGAGTGTGGGACCTACGTGGCCGCGGTCTGCGAGATCGAGGGCCAGCTCATGGGCGTGGTGAACGTCGTGGGCACAGAGCTCGCCGGTTTCGACGGCCGCAAACCCGATCCCATGGTCTATGACGACGAGACCGCCGACCAGCGCCTGGCCCGCCGCCGGGACCGCTGGATGCCGGTCAGCGTCGTCGAAGTGCAACCGAGCATCTAACGCATGTCCATCGACGTCCTCATGCCCGCCCTGTCGCCCACCATGGAGGAGGGCACCCTCGCCAAGTGGCACGTCAAGAAGGGTGACCAGGTCTCCTCCGGCGACGTCATCGCCGAGATCGAGACCGACAAGGCCACCATGGAGGTGGAGGCCGTCGACGAAGGCACGGTCGAGGATCTGCTCGTGCCGGAGGGCACGGAGGGCGTGAAGGTCAACACGCCGATCGCCCGGCTCTCGGGTGAAGGCGCGCCGGCCTCGGCCCCGCCGCCGGCCGCACCTGCGAAGGCCGAAGCGCCGAAGGCCCCGCAGCCGGCTCCGCCGGCGGCGCCCGCGAAGGCCGCGCCGCCTCCGGCCGCGGCCCCCGCAGCCAAGGCGGCCGACGGCGGCCGCATCTTCGCCTCGCCGCTGGCCCGGCGAATCGCCGAGCAGAAGGGCATCGACCTGTCGGCCGTGGCGGGATCGGGCCCGCACGGGCGGATCGTCAAGGTCGACGTCGAGGCCGCCCGGCCCGGCCAGGCGCGCGCGCCCGCCGCCGCTCCGCCGGCCCACCCGGGCGCCGCCGAGCCCGCGGCCGCGCCGCGCCAGGTCCAGACGCTGGAGCAGCAGGGCATCAAGCCCGGCAGCTACGACCTCATTCCGCTCGACGGCATGCGCAAGACGGTCGCCCGGCGGATGACCGAGAGCTTCCGGGACGTGCCGCACTTCCCGCTGAACATCGACCTCGAGATCGACGCCCTGCTGGCCGCGCGGACGAAGATCAACCGCATGCTCGATGGGCAGGGTAAGGTCAGCGTCAACGACATCGTCATCAAGGCCGCCGCCGTCGCCCTGAAGCGGGTGCCGGAGGCCAACGCCTCCTACACGCCGGAAGGCATCGCCATGCACCACCACGCCGACATCGCGATGGCGGTGGCGGTGCCGGGCGGACTGATCACGCCGATCATCTTCGAGGCGGAGTCCAAGGGGCTGGCGCAGATCGCCCTGGAGGCCAAGGACCTGGCCGAGCGGGCGCGGACCAAGAAGCTGAAGCCCGAGGAGTACCAGGGCGGCACCTTCTCGGTGTCCAACCTGGGCATGTTCGGCATCAAGTCGTTCGCCTCGATCATCAACGAGCCGCAGGGCGCGATCATGAGCGTCGGCGCCGGCGAGAAGCGGCCCGTGGTCCGCGGCGATCAGCTGGCGGTGGCGACCGTGATGAGCGTCACGCTCACCTGCGATCACCGAGTGGTCGACGGCGCGACCGGCGCGCGGTTCCTCGCCGCCTTCAAGGCGCTGATCGAAGACCCGATCACGATGATCGTCTGACCCGCTCCGCGCTCGCGCGCGGGCAGGGGCGACCATCGGCGGTTCAGTAAAGATCCCGGCCACGGCGGGGATGAGTGGAGCAGACAATGGCCACAGACTTCGACGTGGTGGTGATCGGATCGGGTCCCGGCGGCTACGTGACCGCGATCCGCGCAGCCCAGCTGGGCTTCAAGACGGCCATCGTCGAGCGCGCCGAGCTCGGCGGCATCTGCCTCAACTGGGGCTGTATCCCGACCAAGGCGCTGCTGCGCTCCGGCGACGTCTACGAGCAGCTCGCGCACCTCTCCGACTACGGCCTGTCGGCCGAGAACCGCGGCTACGATTTCACCAAGGTGATCGAGCGGTCGCGCAAGGTGGCGGCGCAGCTCAACTCCGGCGTCGGCTTCCTGATGAAGAAGCACAAGATCGAGGTGATCGCCGGTGCGGCGACGCTCGAGAAGGGCAGCCCGGCGCCGAAGGTCGTGGTGGCCCTGACCGCCGGCGGCTCGCGCAGCGTGCAGGCCAAGCACGTGATCCTGGCCACGGGGGCCCGCGCCCGGACCTTCCCGGAGATCGGGCTGGAGCCCGACGGCGACCGCGTCTGGACCTACCGCGAGGCGCTGGTCCCGAAGACCGCGCCCAAGTCGCTGATCGTCATCGGCTCCGGCGCCATCGGCATCGAGTTCGCGAGCTTCTACCGGGCCCTGGGCTCGGAGGTGACGGTGGTCGAGATGCTGCCGCGGATTCTGCCCGTCGAGGACGAGGAGGTCTCCAAGGCCGCCCACAAGGCCTTCGAGAAGCGTGGCATCAATTTCCGCGTGCCGGCCAATGTGAAGAAGCTGACGAAGTCGAAGACCGGCGTCGCCGTCGACATCGAGGCGGGCGGCAAGGCGGAAACCCTGCAGGGCGACGTGGCCATCGTCGCCGTCGGCATCGTCGGCAACGTCGAGAACCTCGGCCTCGAGGCCCTGGGAGTGAAGATCGACCGCACCCACGTGGTCACCGACGCACACGGCGGCACGGGCGTGCCCGGGCTCTACGCCATCGGCGACGTCGCCGGGCCGCCGTGGCTGGCCCACAAGGCGAGCCACGAGGGCGTGCACTGCATCGAGCACATCGCCGGTCTCAAGCCGACGAATCTCTCCGCGCCGATTCCGGGCTGCACCTACTCGAATCCGCAGGTCGCCTCCGTCGGGCTGACCGAGGCGCAGGCCAAGGAGCAGGGGCTGGAGCCCAAAGTGGGGCGTTTTCCGTTCCGCGTGAACGGCAAGGCCATCGCCGCCGGCGAGACGGAGGGCTTCGTGAAGACCGTATTCGACGGCAAGACCGGCGCCTTAATCGGGGCGCACATGATCGGCGCCGAGGTCACCGAGATGATCCAGGGATTCGCGCTCGCCATGACGCTGGAAGCCACAGAAGCGGAGCTTCAGGCGACCGTTTTCCCGCATCCGACGATGAGCGAAGCCATGCACGAGGCGTCCTTGGACGCATACGGCAAGGTGCTGCACATCTAAGCAAACGTATAGGTAGACCGACCGGGACCGCGAGCGCAGTTGTTGCACAATGGCGTCTCGATCCTACCGCAGCGCAATAATCTGCCCTTCTGCCGCCCCCTTTGCGGACGAATGGGGCGCCCGCGGAAGTGGTCGAAGGGTTCGGCCGCCCGCGAGTCTCGGCCCGATGCGGGTCGTCTCAAAGCGGGGAGTTGCGGTGGCCACGAACACCAAGCGGCAGTACTGGCCTGTCATCGCTTTGTGCCTGCTGGTCTCGGCTTGCGGCGGCAAGGCGCAGAAAGCCGCTCCGGCGAACCCGGAAGTCGGCTACGTGGTCATGGCCCCTTCCTCCGCCCCCCTGCAGATCGAGCTCGCCGGGCGGACGGCCGCCTACGAGACCTCCGACGTCCGGCCGCAGATCAACGGCGTGATCCAGGCGCGGCGGTTCCAGGAAGGCGCCATGGTCCACGAGGGCCAGACGCTCTACGAGATCGATCCTAGCCTCTATCGCGCCGCCGTGGCGCAAGCGGAGGCGAATCTGGCCAACGCCCAGGCGCTGAGTGTGACCGCCGCAGCCAAGGCGGCGCGGTACAAGCCGCTGGCCGACATCCAGGCGGTCAGTCAGCAGGACTACTCGGATGCTGCTGCGGCGGCGAAGCAGGCGGCGGCCCAGGTGGCCCAGATGAAGGCGGCGCTCGAGACCGCCAAGATCAACCTGCACTTCACCAGCGTGCCGGCGCCGATCACGGGCCGGATCGGGCGGTCGATGTTCACCACCGGCGCGCTGGTCACCAGCGGCCAGACGACGGCGCTGACGACCATCGCCCGGCTCGATCCGATCTTTGTCGACATCCCGCAGTCGAGCGCCGACGTCACCGCGCTGCGGCGCGCGCTGTCGTCCGGCGGCGTCACGCCGGCCTCGGAAGATGTGCGGCTGACCCTCGAAGACGGCAGCCCTTATCCGCATACCGGCAAGATCGAGTTCTCTGAAGTCATCGTCGATCCGACGACCGGATCGGTGACGCTGCGTGCCCAGTTCCCCAACCCCAATGGGCTGTTGCTGCCGGGCATGTTCGTTCGCGCCCGGTTCGT
>Ga0310811_10014200_pt1 | contig 10373 bp, 10 predicted proteins | sample YCmetagenome_FD_207642 | JGI IMG/M metagenome (GOLD analysis project Ga0310811, IMG submission 207642) | Soil microbial communities from experimental microcosm in Duke University, North Carolina, United States - YC | ecosystem: Engineered > Artificial ecosystem > Soil microcosm > Unclassified ... | reverse complement strand
CGCACCGCCTACATTCAGGCTGACCTGCGCGATCCGCAATCGATCCTGTCCGACCCTTCCGTCCGGGAGGTCCTGGACTTCAGCCAGCCGATCGCGCTGATGCTTGTCGCCGTCCTGCATTTCGTCCCAGACGAGTTCAAGCCCGCGCAGATCATGGCAACCCTGCTCGACGCACTGCCGCCGGGCAGCTACCTCGTCGCATCGCACATCACGGGAGAACACGACCCGGTCGGCCCGGCCACCGGGGCGCGCGCCTACCGGGCCGCCGGCCTGCCCGCGCAACTGCGTGATGCCGACCAGTTCGCCGAGCTCGCCTTCCCCGGCCTCGACCTGGTGCCACCAGGCGTGACGCTCGTTTCCGAGTGGCGGCCGCAGGGCAGCGGGCCGCGCCCGACGCCGGCCGAGGTCAGCTGGTACGGCGGCGTGGCCCAGGTTCCACGGAGGCGCGTGTTACGTCCCCGGCCCGCAGGAGCGCTTGGGATCTTACGAGTGGCCGTGAGAATGGACAGCCTGTGGTGGAACTGGTACTGACATAAGGGACGCGTGTGGCATCCAGCTCCGGAGGAGCCGATGAGCGACTCGATCACCGGCAAGGACCGGGCGGTATCGCTTGCGCTCGCCGAACCCACCGTCCACGTCAGTAGAGGCTGGATCGTCAAGCTCAGCGTGGCCAACCTGGCTATGTGGCTGGCCTCGCTGACGCCGATTCAGGTGGTGCTGCCGATCCAGTTGCAGAACATCGATCCCCACCACGAGATCGGCGCGCTGGCGATCGTGTCCGGGGTCGGTGCCGTCGCGTCGGCGCTGGCCACGCCGATAGCGGGGGTGCTGTCGGACCGGACTACGCACGCCTGGGGCTTCGGGTCGCTGCGCGGCAGGCGGCATCGCTGGACGCTGGCCACCGCGCTGCTCGGCGGGCTTTCCCTGGTACTCATGGGATATCAGCAGACGGTGCTCGGCGTGGGCATCCTGTGGGTGCTGTTCAGCGCGTTCCAAAACGGCGAGTACGCCACCCTCAGCGCCGCGATCCCTGATCACGTGCCGGTGCGGCAGCGGGCCACCGTCTCAGGCTGGGTCGGGATGCCGTACGCGGTCGGCCTGGTGCTCGGCACGCTGCTGGCGGTCGAGGTGCTCGACAGCAGCGTGGCGGCCAGCTATAACGTGTTCGCGATCCTGATGTTCGTGCTCGCGGTCCCGTTCGCACTCACCACCCGTGATCCCGTGCTGGAGCCCGACCACCGCGAGCCGCTGTCGCTGCGGAAGCTGGCTCAGGCCTTCTGGATCAGCCCGCGGCAGTACCCGGACTTCGGCTGGGCGTGGCTGACCAGGTTCCTGATGTCGCTGGCGATCGCGATGGGCACCTTGTACCTGCTGTACTTCCTGCAGGACCGGGTGCACTACGAGAAGCTGTTCCCCGGTCAGACGGCGGCTGACGGGCTGCTGATCCTGATCGTCATCTACACGGTCGCCGTGGTCGTCAGCGCGGTGATCGGGGGCGTGATCTCCGACCGGATCGGGAAGCGCCGCGGCATAGTAACCGTCGGTGGCCTCACGATCAGCGCGGCGGCCGCGCTGCTGACATTCGTTGAGACGTGGGATGCCGCACTGGTCGCTGCGGTGCTGTTCGGCCTGGGCTTCGGCGCCTACCTCGCGGTGGACCAGGCACTGATCACCCAGGTGCTGCCAGCTGCGACCGACCGCGCCAAGGACCTTGGCATCATCAACATCGCGATCGTCGGGCCATCGGCGATCGGGGCAGCAATCGCCGGCCCGCTGGTCACACTTGGCGGCTACCCGACCCTCTACGCGGCAACCGCCGTCGTGGGTGTGCTCGGCGCCGTGCTCGTCTGGCGGATCAAGAGCGTGGCGTAGGGGAACTGTGCCCGCGAGAATAGGCCTATGCCTCGCGAAACAGAGCTGAGCCCGGCCGCCACCTTGGTCTACGGCAGTGACTCGCCGAATCAGGTTGTGGACCTTTACGTACCCGACGGCAGCGGGCCGTGGCCGCTGGTCATCGGCATTCACGGCGGCGCCTTCATGGCGGGCACCCGCAACTGGGAACTAGCGCACTTGCCTGCGGTCCTCGAACAGGGCTACGCGTTTGCCACGGTCGAGTACCGGCTCTCCGGCGAGGCGCTGTTCCCCGCTGGAGTCCAGGACGTGAAGCAGGCGACGGCATACCTCCGCGCGCATGCCGCCGAACTGAACCTGGACCCTGCTTTCTTCGCGGCGTGGGGACGCTCGGCAGGCGGGCACCTCGCCGCGATGCTCGGCGTGACCAGCGGGCAAGACACGGAGTTCGACCGCCCAGGCGACGGCGACTCCTCCGTTCAGGCTGTGATCGACTGGTACGGCCCCTCGGACTTCCTGCAGATGGACGCCCAGCTCACCGCCACTCCCCCGGTGGGCGACGGGCCGCCGCCGATGATCCACGACGAGCCTGGCTCCCCGGAGTCGAAGTGGATCGGCGGTCCCATCCAGGACCTGCCCGAGACGACCGCGCGCGCCAACCCCATCACGTACGTTACGGGCGACACGGTTCCGCTCCCGCCGTTCTTCCTGGCCACTGGCACCAGCGATCACCTGGTGCCCCACCAGCAGACCCTGATCCTCGCCGACGCGCTGCGTGCCCACGGCACACAGGTCGAACTACATATCCTCGACCACGCACTACACGGCGACCAGCGCTTCGAGACCGAGCTAAAGCAGCCAGCCATCGAGTGGCTCAAGCAGCTCCGTAAGGCAAGGTAGCGGCCCGCAACCGCTTGAGGGGATACAGAACGGCTTGTTGCTCCGCGTCCCAGACCCATTCGCTGCCGCCCGCAGACGTATACCGAATTGCGGTGGGACAAGCCACCGCGAAACGGGCGCGATCATGGCGAGATCTCGGTAAACCTTGCCGCGAGCGGGGACGTGGCCGGTCCGCCGGCGAGCACCATGCCAAGCCAGACGAACGTCGCCGCGGTGGCAGTGGCGAGCGCGGCGGTCACTGGAGTGTCGCAGCCGACGCGGCGGCCACGATCAGATGCGTCATGATCTATAGTTTAAACAAAACTATTCGTTTAAACTTGGCCGGGCCGGGCGCGCCTTAGCGGGACCGGCCGGTAACCACGAACAGCGGGAGGAACGGCTGATGGCCGATCATGAGCTGGACGTACGGCAGATGCGGAAGCCCGACAAGCACCCCGCGATCTTCCGCGCGTTCGCGGAACTCCCGGTCGCCGAGTCACTGGTGCTGATCAACGACCACGATCCGCGCCACCTGCGCGACGAGTTCGAGATCGAGTACCCGCGCGGCTACGACTGGGAGTACCTCGCCAAGGAGCCACGGGACTGGCGCATCCGCATCACCAAGCTCGCCACGACGCCGCTGCCTCGCATCCTCACGGACGCCGCCGCCATCTCCGCCGCGGGCTCCACTAACCTGGCCGGCGAAACCGACCCGGCTGGCGTGGCCTGGAAACTGCAGATGCGGGAGCGCGACCTCGACTCCAACATCGTCTCCCTGGCCCCCGACGGGCAGATTGGCGCACACGCCGGCCCGGACGTGGACGTGCTGATCTGCGTCCTGGCAGGTTCCGGCGAACTCACCACCGAACTGGACACCCTCGCACTGAGCCCCGGATCGCTGGTCTGGCTGCCGCGCCGTTCCCGGCGGCGGTTCGCCGCAGGCCCAGGCGGACTCCGGTACCTGACGGTGCATCAGCGCCGTCAGGCCCTGACCCTGACCACGGCCCCGCACAGGTCAGAGGCCCAACGGATCGGCTGACGCGAGCCGGTCGCGCCAGCCGAATCGAGTACGGCCCGAGTTATTGGCCGCTGCTGCCTGGGCTGCTGGTGCCGCCGGCGGTGTAAGACTTGGCGCCGGTGCCTGCGAGCGCTCCGCCCGCCACGATCAGGTACTCCTCGCGGATGGGGCGCCCGGCGAGGAAGTCTTCGATGATCTCGCGAGTGCCGGCGGCGTACCGGGCCTGCGCCGACAGGGTGGTCCCGGAGACGTGCGGCGTCATCGCCTCATTGGGCATGGTCCGCCATGGGTGGTCAGCCGCGGGCGGCTGCGGGTACCAGACGTCACCGGCGTAACCGGCCAGCTGGCCCGATTCAAGCGCGGCCACGACAGCGTCCCTGACGACGATCTCGGCCCGGGCAGTGTTGACGATGTAGGCGCCGCGGCGCATGGAGTTGATCAGCTCGGCGTCGAACAGGTGGTAGGTCTTCGGGTGCAGCGGTGCGTGGATGGACACCACGTCGACCGCCCGGGCCAGCGCGGCCGCGTCGGGGTGGAACCTCAGTCCGAGTTCCTGCTCGACCTCGGCGGGCAGGCGGCGCGTGTCGAAGTAGTGCAGCCGGACGTCGAACGGGGCCAGCCTGCGCAGCACCGCGAGCCCGATCCGCCCGGCCGCGAGCACGCCGACGTCCATGCCTTCCAAGTCGTAAGCACGGGTGACGGAGTCGGCGATGTTCCAGCCCCGCTGCGCCGTGACCCAGTCGTGCGCGGGCAGGAAGTTGCGCACCAGGGCGAGGATCTGCATGACGGCGTGCTCGGAAACGCTGATGCTGTTGCAGTAGGTCACCTCCGCCACCGTGATGCCGGCCTTGATCGCGGCGTCCAAGTCCACGTGGTCGGAACCGATGCCGGCCGTGATCGCCAGCTTCAGGTTGGACGCCTTGGCGATCCGCTCGGCGGTCAGGTAAGCGGGCCAGAACGGCTGCGAGATCACCACGTCGGCGTCAGGCAACTCCCGGTCGAACGCAGAATCCGGTCCCTCTTTGTCCGAGGTCACCACGAGCGTGTGGCCCTCGGCCGCGAGGAAGCGGCGCAAGCCGAGTTCCCCGGAGACGCAGCCGAGCAGCTCGCCGGGGGTGAAGTCGATCCCGGACGGCGTCGGCAGGGTCTGCCCGCCCGGGTAGCCGCCCAGCTCCGGGATCGAGTCCCGGGCGTAGGCGGGCGGGTACCCGGTAACCGGGTCGGGATACAGCACGCACAGGATCTTGGCCATCGCTGTTGCTCCTTGAGGGTGAGGGTCTGTGATTGGATCTCCCCTCAGCCTCATCCCGTCGCGGTCTGCGCGTCCAAGACGTGGTTTTGACCGGCTGATAGGCCGCGTCGATCAAGGCTCGTGGATCAAACCTCGTGGGGGTTCGCCTGGTGATCGGGATCGCCCGCCTCGTCTTGCGCGAAGAGTTCCGCGAGGCGCAGCCGACGTGCGGTCTCCGTCAGTGCCCGCACCAGGACCGAACCCGGCTCGGCGGCGACCGTCGCGAGTACGACGTGCGAGCGGACATCCGGGTCGTGCAGCGTGCGGACCCGGGTGCCGGCCGGCGGCCGCATGGTGCGGATCCACGGGTACGGGACGATGCTCGCCCAGCGACCGGTGCCGACCTGCGCGTACAGCGCCGCGACCGAATCGGTCTCCAGTTGCGGCCGCACCGCCAGGCCGTGACCCGACAGCGCCTCGTCGAGCACCTGGCGGCCGCGCATCCCCTGATTGAGCAGGCACAACGGGAGCTCGAACACCTCCGGCCAGCTGATCGACCCGTCGTGCCCGGTGAGCAGCCCAGGCGCGGCCACGAGAACCTGGCGCTCGGCGTACAGCGGCGTAATAGCGAGCCCTTCGATGTCTTGGCCCTCAAGGTAGATGATCCCGGCGTCGAGCTCGAACCGGCGGACCAGGTCAGTCACCTGCGCCGAGCGCAGGCTCGTCACGAGCGAAACCCGGGCCAGCGGATGGGCCGCGCAGAATGGGTCGATCAGCTGTGCGGCGGTGGTGGAGGCCGCCGGGATAGCCCCGAGGCGCAGCTGCCCGGTCAGCCCCGACTGCAGCGCGGTCGCTTCCTGCTTGAACGCGTCGTGGTCGGCGAGGATCCGCCGGGCCCACAGCACGAGCCGCTCACCCTCCGGCGTCAGCCCTTCAAACGCGTGCCCGCGCCGGATCAGCGGCACGTTCAGCTCGTGTTCGAGTTTCCTGATGGCCTCGGAAAGCGCGGGCTGCGATACGTAGCACGCGGCGGCTGCCCTAGCGAAGTGCCGCTCTCGCGCCAAGGCAACGAAGTATTCCAGCTGACGAAACAGCACCCCCACATTCCACCACTGGCCGCGCCTGTCTGGCATGGTTGCGCCCCGCAACGGGTGCGCGGGCGAAGGGCCCGCGGAGAAGACCCTTCGCCCGTCGGCCAGTTGGGTGGCGGGCGTCAGCCGCCGGTGGCCAGGATCACGTCGGACGCCTGCCGAACGGCTACTGCGGCCTGCCCGTGCAGAAAAGCTGCCCGCATGCAAACTCTTGTTTGACATGCCCGATGTTCATAACCACGCCCGAGTTCCTGCCCCGGCACCGCGAGCACCGCCAGCAAGTGCTGCAGATCATCACCGCGGCCGAGGCCCGCGGCCAGGCCCGCCTGGGCGAGATGAACCGGCAGGTCCTCGGCAACCTCGACAAGATCATCGGCGCACTGGAAGCAGACCCAGGGCCCGGCCAGCCGGAGGCGGCCAGTGCGAGCTGACAACACCCGCCACATCATCGCCGCCGCCCGGCAGCGCCACGAGCTCACCCGCGCCAAGGCGATCCAGGCCCTGCGCACCCTCGACGCGGCAGGCACCCCCGTCACGTTCGGGGCCGTCGCCCAGGCGGCAGCGGTCTCCCGGTCCTGGCTCTATGCCCAGCCCGACATCCGGGCCGAGATCGAGCGACTCCGCGCATCGCGCAGGCCGGCGGTTGCGAAGGCCGTCCCGGCTCGGCAACGATCGTCGGACGCCTCGCTGCTGCGCAGGCTGGAGGCCGCCAATCAGCGCGCCCGCCGTCTTGCTGAGGAGAATCGCGAGCTCCGTGACCAGCTGGCCCGCGTTCTCGGAGAGCAGCGCGCAGCCGCGGTCACCCGGGGAAGGAAGTAGCCATGGCCCGCCAGGATGATCAGGAACGACTGCTGCAGGCGCCGCGCGAGAGCCTCCAGCGCGCTCGCCGGGACCGCTCGGCATGGGAAGAACTGGCGTTCGCCCCGGCACCGGCCGGCCAGGGACAGGCATACGACCTCAACAGGGCGGCGAGATTCGGAGTGCTGTGGGCGCTGCAATACGACCGGAGACCAGACGACCTGCCGCTGGCGAGGTTCTTGCTCAGGCAGGAGATCACCCGGTACGAGGAGACCATCCCTTTGGGCCTTGCCCCCGACCTGGAACTGGCCGGCTTCCTGGTCTGCGAGTACCGCCAGCTCGATGACGTATGGCTGCACTGGCGGGCCAAGAACATCAGCTTCGACACTGCACTGGGATACCGCACCCCTTACCTGCTGACCGCCGGCGTCGAGGCGACAGCGGAAGCGGTGCGCGCCAGCTCCCACCCCGACCGCGAGCGCATCCTTCACGAGATCCTCGACGCCCGCAACCCGGACGGCACCCCCCACTTCACCGACGCCCTAGTCGGGGAATGGCTGGATGCGCGACGGGCGCGGTTCCCAGCCAGCCCGGCCGCCGAGAACCTCAAGACGTGGGCCAATCACGCCGCCCGCCTCGGAGAAAACGACATGTCGCGCCGGTTCCTCCTCGCCTGGGCCGAAGGTCAGCCCCGCACCGAGGCCACGCTCAACACCCTGCAGTTCCACCTCGCCCAGCTCGGCTTCCTCACCGAGGCGATCGAGGTGCAGAAAGAAGCGGCCGCCAGGACCGAAGACGGCCACCGAAAGGCCGGCAAGCTACTCACCCTGGTCAAACTGCAGCGGCAATCCGGCGACTTCACCGGCGCCCGGCAGTCGCTGCTCGACTGCGCCGGGAACATGCCTTCCGACCCCTTCTGGAAGCAGGCGGGGCTATGGCACTACTTCGTCAAGGAGCACTTCCTGCTCGTCCCGATGGCACCTGACCTGGACACCGCCCAGATGATCCTTCACGAGGGTGACCGGCAGATGCGCGGCGTCACGCGACTGTGGATGAACGGCGTGCTCGCCGCCGCCAGCACCGCCATCGAGCACGTCGGCGATACCAGCATGCGCGCCCGCTACCTGAAGATCCAGGACGACGAGCTCCGCGCCCGCGACCGGGAACTCCAGCAGGCCACCCGCAGCAACCCCAAAACCGCCCCGGAGAATAAGGACGGCCGCGACCCGACAGCGCCTGAAACCCGGTGACAACGGCTCCCGCAGGGCCGGCACGGACACCGGGACAACAAATCGAACAGGTAACGATCATCAGCCGCCCAGCCGGCGCCGATGACTTACCCGTGCGCACGTCATGCACAACGTCCTGAACGCAAACCTACAGGTCAGAGGATCTCAACGGCGTGGAACTCAAGATAATGCAGGAGCAGGCCGGGCATGAGCACGCCTCCACCACCGCCCTCTACACCTGCGTATCCTCGGACTTCCGCACCCGCACCCTGCGGCGGGCGCTGGACGCGACGGCGGCAGCCGCGATGCGACCGGGCCCGATGACCGCGAAAAGGAAGGTCTCCTACCAGTGGCGGCTGCGCGAGGTGATGGCCGCCGCCGGGCTGTTCAACGCCTCCGACCTGGAGCCGCTGCTGGCCGAGCGCGGCATCACCCTGTCGTCGGTCCAGGTCTGGCGGCTGGTCACCCAGGTCCCCGAGAGGCTGTCGCTGCCCGTCCTCGCGGCGCTGTGCGACATCCTCGACGTCACCCCCGCGCAGCTGATGGCGACCCGCGCCGAGAACGTCCCGGCCCGCCGCCGCGCCGCCAGCGGCGGCACGGACGACCAGGTCGCGGACCTGAGCGGGCTGCGCCCGGCCCGCGCCAGGCTGCGGCCCGAGAAGTGACCAGCACCGGCAAGAAACGGACCTGCGCCCGGTGCGGGACCCTCGCCTGGCCCGCCGCGTCGCTCCCCGAAGGGCACCTGTGCTTCGGGTGCCTGAACAACGCGCTCCAGCTCGCCGGCACCTGCCCCGGCTGCGGCACCGGCGACCGGGCGCTGATGGGCCTGCGCGACGGCGCCCCGGTCTGCCGCGACTGCGCCGGGATCACCCGCGAGTTCTGCTGCCTGCGCTGCGGCACCGAGACCGGCATGGCTGCCCGCAGCCGCCGAGGACTGACCCGGCTCTGCAACCCCTGCGCCGTCACCTGGGCCGCCGGACGGCTGCTCGACGACGGGACCGGCTCCGTCAGCCCGCCGCTGGAGCCCCTCGCCGCCGCCCTGGCCGCCACCGCCGGCCCGGCCGCCACGCTCGACTGGCTGCGCAAGCCCCACGTCCGCGACCTGCTCACCGCCTTGGCCTCCGGCGCGCTGCCGCTGACCCACGAGGCACTCGACGCCTGGCCCCGCCCCCGCGCCGTCGGCTACCTGCGGGAACTGCTCATCGACTGCGGCGCCCTGCCCGCCGCTGACCGGCAGCTGCGCGACTACCAAGCCTGGCTGACCCGCCGCCTCGACACCCTGAGCGGCCATCCCTACCTGCGGCTGCTGCGCCAGTTCGGGCAATGGCACCAGCTCCCCGCGATGCGCACGCGCGCCGCCGCCGGCCCGCTGCGCCCCACCGCCTGTCAGTACGCCAGGACCAGGTTCACCGTGGCCCAGGCATTCCTGACCTGGGTCGTCGCCATCGGCACCCGCCCCTCCGCGCTCACCCAGGCGCACATCGACGCTTATATCAACAGCTGCCGCGCCTACCAGCGGCTCGCCGTCCGCGCCTTCCTCACCTGGGCCGCAGAGCACGGCCACATCCCGCCCCGCCTCGACATCCCCCGCGAGAAATACGCGACCGGGCAGGCCATCACCCAGAAACGCCGCCTCGAACTCCTGCGCCGCTTCGCCACAGACACCGCCGTCCCGCTGCGGCCCCGCGCCGCCGCCTGCATCATGCTGCTCTACGCCCAGCCGCTGACCCGCATCCTGCGGCTGACCGCCGGCGACCTCGGCTTCCACCACACCACCACGACACGCCAGCACGTCAACGCCGGCGCCCCCTGGAGCCATTACTCAGGCGGAAACCACCACACCCGGTAACATCTGCCCCAAGCCAGCGCTAAGTACGCTTTGCCCGGATAGGCCGAGCACGAGCCCGGGTCTCATCGGGCTGACGTGGCCGAACGGCCGCTGGCGTTCAGGCTGGGCGGGTCCTGGCACATAGCGCCCCAGAACCTTCCCGGGGTGTCAGGGAAAGGCACTTCGTCGAAGTGCAGGGTGATCGCGGGATCAGGCGGAAGCGCAAGCCTGCGGCGCAGCCGCGGGCTCTCAGCCGGAGTGACATCGAGCCGGTAGCCGATGAGTATGCGAGTACGCAGATCTACGTGACAAAGGTGCTCTAGCGAGACCGGCACCTCGGCAAGCCCCGCAACCTCGAGAAGACGGTCGTCCGATGTCACCTTCGCAATCTCGCGGAGGTCCTCACGGAACTTCGGCGTCAGCCGGGTCGTGGTCTCATAGACGCCAC